>Ga0316197_10000008_pt1 | contig 323956 bp, 271 predicted proteins | sample OudBiesiAoxic_MG_FD_204939 | JGI IMG/M metagenome (GOLD analysis project Ga0316197, IMG submission 204939) | Coastal sediment microbial communities from Oude Bieten Haven, Netherlands - site A oxic | ecosystem: Environmental > Aquatic > Marine > Coastal > Sediment | place: Netherlands...
CAACGGCGGCTACAACCTGCAATTTAAAGCCCAAAGTATAATCGCGTTGAGTACGTTTAACGCAGGGGGTGATTGATGTAGTCATAATAAGTCCTAAATGTGTAAACACATTTCAGGACGGGACAGTAAACAGACATAATAAAGCCGACGTGAATACGTCGGCTTTTTGTTATGTCTCATTTTTCAGATTGCTTTAAATTTAGCCTTTTGGCTGTGCATCAATGCACTGGCCATTCACATCTTTGCTTTCTGGACCCATTAAATAAAGGTACAGCGGCATAATGTCTTTAGGTGTTTTTAATAGGCCTGAATCTTCAGCTGGGAACGCTTTTGCACGCATGCCTGTGCGTGTACCGCCTGGGTTAATTGCATTGACGCGAACCGTTGTATTACACATCTCATTGGCTAAGATTTCCATCATGCCTTCAGTTGCAAACTTAGACATAGAGTAGGCGCCCCAAAAAGCACGACCTTCATGACCGACTGTCGAAGAGGTGAAAATAATACGACCATCTTCAGATTTTTTGATCAGTGGCATGATAGCTTGAGTCATCAAAAACTGTGCTTTAACGTTAACATGCATTACATCGTCAAAGGTATCTTCACCGAGTTGGTTAAATGGGCTTAATACGCCAAGTAAACCGGCATTGTGTAATACACCATCTAAACGGCCAAACTGCTCTGAAATGGTTTCAACCATATCAATATAGTGCTGCTTCGTTGCACCGCGTAAATCGAGAGGGATAATCGCTGGCTGGCTGTAGCCTAGCGTTTCAATTTCATCATAAACAGCTTCAAGTTTAGCAACGGTACGACCAAGCAAAATAACAGTTGCACCGTGTGCTGCATAACTAATGGCTGCTTGACGACCAATGCCATCACCAGCACCAGTGACTAGAATGACGCGATCTTTTAGAGAATCCGCAGCGATTTGATATTCCACGTGTAACTTCCTTATTGGTTTGTCATTATTAATATATACCCAAATAACCTTAGATGCGGGATTCTCGCTGAATCTGCGTACGTAAAGTCGCTTAGGTATATCTTTTTACTTTTCTATTGTATTGCCATAGCGGTACAGGTGGCAACTTGGTTACAATGGGAAAAGACCATCATTCTGTGATTGGTATCAATTTATTAAAGCGAGGACTTAAGATTGGAATTTTTGTTTGATTATGGGCTGTTCTTAGCCAAGATTGCGACAGTCGTTATTGCGCTTGTCGGTATCCTTGTTTTAGCGAAAGGTTTAAATGGACGTCACGGTTCACAAAAGGGTGAATTAGAAGTCACAGACTTAACTGAGCAGTATAAAAATACGGTTCATCAATTAGAAGAGCACTTATTTGATAAACCGCTATTGAAAGCACGCGATAAAGCGACAAAAAAAGAAGATAAAGAAAAAGAGAAAGCACGTCAGAACGAAATTAAAAAAGCTGCTAAAGAAGGCGATTTGTCTCATGTTCGTGAGTCTCGTTTATTTGTCATCGATTTTCACGGTAGCATTGATGCGCGTGAAGTCTCTTCTTTACGTGAAGAAGTCAGTGCCATTATTGCAGTTGCGATTGAAGGTGATGAAGTATTGCTTCGCCTAGAAACGGGCGGCGGTATGGTACATGGTTATGGTTTAGCGTCTTCACAACTTGATCGCTTGAAATCTGCGGGTATCAAGCTGACGATCTCTGTCGATAAAGTTGCCGCTAGTGGCGGTTACATGATGGCCTGTGTGGCAGATAAAATTATTTCAGCGCCTTTTGCAATTGTGGGCTCTATTGGTGTTATTGCCCAGCTACCAAACTTTAGCAAAGTGCTAAAAAAGCATGATATTGAGTTTGAACAGATCACCGCGGGCGAGTTCAAGCGTACATTAACAATGTTTGGCGAAAATACTGATAAAGCTCGTGATAAATTCCAAGTTGAAATTGAAGAAACGCATGGTTTGTTCAAAGACTTTATTGCGATTCACCGTCCAGAGTTGGATCTTGAAAAAGTGGCAACCGGTGAGCATTGGTTTGGTAATCAAGCACTGAATCTAGGGCTTGTTGATGAAATCGGCACCAGCGATGATTTCATTACACATGCTTGTAAAGATCGTGAAGTATTAAATGTTCGTTTCGTTCAACGTAAGAAACTGGCAGAAAAATTAGCGGGTGCAACAGGTGAAGCGGCAGATAACTTGTTATTGAAATGGGTAAGCCGCGGTCAACGTCCATTCATGTAATACCTGATAGTATATTGATGGTTGGCTGAGTGCTTTTATTAAGCTGGTGTTATGCCAATATAGACATATCTCTGACCATCTATTTATCCAGAATGGTATTAGTTAAACAATTGTAGTTAATAAGGTTTTTCGATGGATCAAAAGTGGGCGCTGTTTTCTTTTAAAGGTCGATTAAGACGACGTGATTACTGGTTATATAGCTTGCCTGTTCTCTTGGTTACATTACCTGTCTTTTGGTATACCAGCCCAAGTAACATGGGCAATAATCAAGCGCTGAATATATTGGCTATGGTTATTTTATTTTTTGTCTTTTGGGCATCATTGGCGCTGAATATTAAGCGCCTGCATGATCGTAATAAAAGTGCTTGGTGGGCGTTGTTGACCTTTGTACCTTTAATTGGTCCTGCTTTTGTTATTGTTGAACTTGGTATGCTCGACGGTATAAAAGGAGACAACCAATACGGTCCGGATCCAAAAGGACGTTCTACCCCAACGAAAGATGATAAAAAAGAAACGATAACCATCGACATGTAAGTTGTTTGGACACTTTTTTATTGAATAATAACCCGCTTATTGGCGGGTTATTTTTTTGATTTTTAAGGTGATAACTCGTGAAAATAAACGTTGTTTTTTACTCTTTAACAACGATTTTTTTTATAATCCCTTGCGTCAACAAACAATTTACGGCTTAATCTTGCAAAGTAAACTCGGGTGACAGCTTATGCGCTAGATATTTAAACATGTTAAATACCGCAGTTGTATTGGTGGTCGGAAGACCATTGTCATCGAGGAAATATTCACCTTTAAATACCAGCACATCAGCTTTTTCTTCAACAGATGTTGCTCGCATGCCTTTAATGTAGGCATCGTGATCTTGAATCAGTTGATTGGCGATCAGTAAAAGGTTGTCTTGGGGAATTGATTTTTTATCGCTCATGATGAATGACGTCTCTGGAAGAAATACGTCATTAGTTTATTCATCTTGTCAGGAGAAAACAAATCCTTAATAACGCTGGGTATATTTTCATTCAAATGTTGAATAGTGATTAAACAAAAAGCAATTATGGAAAAAATCTGTGAGCGATGACTAAAAATCATGGTCGTGAATAGTCAAAGGCTGCTGTGAGGTGGTAAAGATTAGCGCCTTTAATTACTTCATCTACTCTCTATATAGTGAAGTTTTAAACAGAATTTTGACTAATTAAAAGTGGGTTTTTGATTTTTAACGTATCATTAACAACTGTAGAAGGGGCGAGCAAACAGTTCGTTTTTCTCAAAAAGCAGTTGACCTTCTTGAATAGTAGCCCAATATTGTAATAGCGTTGACGTGCCAATTTTCTTTTTTTTAGCATGCAACTTTTTGTTTTTATTTAAAATTTAGCGAGCACGAGGACGTAATAGAGTCATTATGGGTAAATCTCTCGTTATTGTGGAGTCCCCTGCCAAAGCCAAGACTATTAATAAGTACTTGGGCAAGGACTTCATTGTAAAGTCAAGCGTTGGTCACGTACGTGATTTGCCAACGGGTGCACGTAATGCCGGAAAAAAAGCGGCAGCACAATCAACCGCAGGGTTGAGCGTTGAAGAAAAAGCGCGTCTTAAGAAAATTAAAGACCGTAAGTCTCTAATCGGAAAAATGGGGGTTGATCCCTATAACGATTGGGATGCGCATTACGAAGTGCTTCCGGGCAAAGAAAAAGTCGTTAATGAACTGCAAAAACTTGCTGCCGATGCTGATTTTGTTTACCTAGCTACCGATTTGGACCGCGAAGGAGAAGCTATTGCGTGGCACCTTCGTGAGATCATCGGTGGTGATGATGCACGTTATAAGCGAGTGGTATTTAATGAGATCACTAAAAATGCAATTCAGCAGGCGTTTGAAGAACCTGGTGAATTGAACATTGATGGTGTTAATGCTCAGCAAGCTCGACGTTTTCTTGATCGCGTTGTGGGTTTCATGGTGTCACCTCTTCTTTGGAAGAAGGTTGCCCGTGGTCTATCTGCTGGTCGTGTTCAGTCTGTAGCGGTAAAGTTGATTGTTGAACGTGAACGTGAAATTAAGGCGTTTACACCAGAAGAGTTCTGGGACATTCATGCGAATACATTGACTGTTGGTAAAGATGCACTGCGTTTGATGGTTTCTCAGCAGGCGGGTAAAGCTTTCCGTCCGGTTAATGAAGCACAAACCATGGCGGCTAAATCTGTACTTGATAGTGCAGAGTACAAAGTGGTTGATCGTGAAGATCGCCCAACCAGCAGCAAGCCTTCAGCACCTTATATCACATCAACACTGCAACAAGCGGCAAGTACCCGTCTTGGTTATGGTGTAAAACGTACAATGGGTTTGGCTCAGCGTCTATATGAAGCGGGTTATATTACCTACATGCGTACCGATTCGACTAACTTGTCGAATGATGCGGTTGAAGCTGCACGTGAATTTATCGGTAGCGAATACGGTGAGAATTATCTCCCGAAAGAAGCGATAAAGTACGGTAGCAAGAAAAATGCACAAGAAGCGCACGAAGCAATTCGTCCTTCAAGTGTTGAAGTACAAGCTGAAAACCTAGAAGGCATGGATGCGGATGCAGTTAAGTTATACGACTTAATTTGGCGTCAGTTTGTATCTTGCCAGATGGTGCCAGCAAAATACGATTCAAGCACAATTACAGTTCAAGCTGATGAGTTTACGCTTAAAGCTAAAGGACGTATTTTGCGCTTTGCAGGTTGGACTCTAGTACAGCGTCCATCTGGTAAGAATGAAGATACGACATTGCCTACCGTTCACGTTGGCGATGTTATGAAGTTAGAAGGCGTTGAGCCTAAACAACACTTCACTAAGCCACCAGCGCGCTTTACAGAAGCAGCATTGGTTAAAGAATTAGAGAAGCGTGGCATTGGTCGTCCTTCAACATACGCATCAATTATTTCTACGATTCAAGATCGTGGTTATGTGCGTGTCGATCAGCGTCGATTCTATGCAGAGAAAATGGGTGAAATCGTTTCGGATCGTTTAGATGGAAGCTTCCCTGATCTGATGGATTTTGATTTCACTGCTCGCATGGAAGGTAACCTAGATAAAATAGCTGAAGGCGAAAAGAACTGGAAAGCCGTTCTTGATAACTTCTTTAGTGACTTCACTACCGAGCTTGAAAAAGCCGAGTTAGATGAAGAAGAAGGTGGCATGAAGCCAAACAATATCGTTGTTACTGATATTGAATGTCCTACATGTTCTCGTCCTATGGGTATTCGTACAGCATCGACTGGCGTATTCTTAGGGTGTTCTGGTTATGCACTTCCGCCAAAAGAGCGTTGTAAAAAAACGATTAACTTAGGTGATGAAGACGGCATTGTAAACGTACTTGAAGAAGACGTTGAAACTGCTGCATTGCGCGCTAAGAAGCGTTGTCCTAAATGTGACACCGCAATGGATGCATACCTGATTGACCAAGATCGTAAATTGCATGTTTGTGGTAATAACCCAAGCTGTGATGGTTACATTGTTGAGAAAGGTGAGTTCAAGCTGAAAGGCTATGAAGGACCACTGATTGAATGTGACAAGTGCGGTTCAGACATGGAACTGAAAACAGGTCGTTTTGGTAAGTACATGGGTTGTACGAGTGAAGATTGTAAAAATACTCGTAAGATTCTGAAGAATGGTGAAATTGCACCGCCTAAAGAAGATCCTGTACATTTGCCAGAGATTCCATGTACTCAAGATTCTAATGCGTATTTCGTTTTACGTGACGGTGCTTCTGGCTTGTTTATGGCTGCAAGTACATTCCCTAAATCGCGTGAAACACGTGCGCCGCTGGTTTCTGAATTGGTACGCTTTAAAGATCGTTTGTCGCCTAAGTTCTATTACTTAGCAGAGGCACCGACAGAAGATCCGGATGGTCGTGAGACTGTTGTTCGCTTTAGCCGTAAGAGCAAAGAGAACTACGTCCGTACTGAAGTTGACGGCAAGCCATCAGGCTGGACTGGCCTTTACGTTGACGGTAAGTGGGAAATTACCGATAAGCGCAAAAAGCCAAAGAAAGAAAAAGCTGAAAAAGAAGATAAATAAAATAACCGCCGAAAGGCGGTTTTTTTTACGTTTTTATCGGTCATCGGCATTATTATTCAAATAATGCTGAAATATTACCAAAATCTAGGACTAATTCTTAGTTGCTATTTTTAATGATGAGTATGTCATTAATGTCGTATGTTTGTTTAATCGTATCTGTCAGTTGTACTTTGTTATGAGTATTAAATGTTAATAATGCGTTTGTTTTTTCAATTTAAAATAAGTTATAACTTTTTGGAATAATGTAATAAGCGCTACATCACAATGTGAATTAATATCCACAAATATAATCCGGCTTAATTAAAGCGAGGGATTAATTATGACAAAAAAATTAGATCTTATGCCTGTTATAAAAACGACACTCATTGTTATGGCTGTTATTTTTGTTTCGCAGGTGTTAATAGGTAAACAAGTTATTTCATTTGGTTCTGTAAGTATTCCAATTCTACCCATGTTATTTGCGGTAATGATTGGTATGGCTATTTCATTAGTGGTAGTTCGAGACAAAATAAAATTATGGGGCAAAGTCTTTACTGAAAAAGAAGAATCATTTGCATCTAATATGGTCGGCTTTTCTCTTTTAATTCTAGGCACTCAATATGCTGGAATGATTATCCCTAATATCGATAATATTTTAGAAGCCGGTGTGCCATTAATTTTCCAAGAACTCGGTAATTTATTACCAATATTTATTGCGATTCCTCTTGCTGTTAAGTTTGGTTTAGGCCGTGAAGCCATTGGTGCATGTTCATCTATTAGCCGTGAACCCTCAATTGCCGTTGTTCAAGGGAAGTATGGAACAGGCACACCAGAGTATATTGGTGTTCTTGCTATTTATCTTTGTGGTTCAGTGATAGGCACGCTTTGGTTCAGCGTATTGGGTAGCCTTGGCTCACTTTCAGGTCTTCATCCATTGGCATTAGCCGCAGGTAGTGGCGTTGGTAGCGGATCAATGTTGAGTGCAGCATCTGGTGCATTAGTGAGTACGCTGAGCCCTGATATGGCCGCTCAAGCATTAAGTATCGCGGCCGCATCTAACTTACTTTCGTCTGTGATCGGTGCCTTGTCTTTAACATTCATTGGCTTACCACTTGCTGAGTTCATGTATAAAATTTGTAATAAAAAAGAGGTAGCGGCTAATGCTTAAATCTATTCATGATATGAAATTTGTGTTTCTTGCTTTAGCTCTGGCTATTTTCACAGAAACATTAACGACAGGAACACCTTTATTCAGTATGTGGGATAGTGCCGTTGCCATGTCGGTAATTGTATTCTTAGCATTAGTGACAAAGCATTATATTAATTCACCATTACCTGCTTTTGCATATGCAACTCTTATTGGCATCGCAATTTGTTTACCTGACACTGTTATTCGTACTTTCTTTTTAGATTCAATAGGGAAAGTTGGTTTCTTATCTTGTTGTGTTCCGCTACTTGCTTTCGCTGGCTTATCTGTTGGCGGCAAGATGGAAGAACTTAAAAAGCTATCGTGGAAGATTGTTGTTTTATTCCTAGTTGTATCGACTAGCTGTTTCTTTGGTGCATCAATGATCGCTCAAATCGGCTTCACAATGAAAGGTATTATTTAATGACGTTAGGTAAATTTAAATTAAACGCAAACGTATTAGAACTACGAGAGTTTAGTATTAACACCCGTCGTCACCTTCATATGATTCCTGAATTATCAGGAGAAGAAGTTGAAACATCATCATATTGTAAATCACTGATGGTCGATTTTGGTTATCAGGTAACGTCTTATGATGGGTATACTGGTTTTATAGCCGATCTGGTTATTGACACTTCATTGAAGACGGTTGCATTTCGTGCAGATATGGATGCACTTGAAATGGATGACTTAACGGGTAATGAGTATTCATCGGCGAATAAAGGCCGTGCGCATAACTGTGGTCATGATACACATATGACTATTGCATTAACTGCTGCAAATTACTTGGCAAATAACCAAGAAGAATTACGCCACAATGTTCGATTTATCTTCCAAATGGCTGAAGAAGATATGCGTGTTGATGGCGCCAATAAAATGGTTGAACTGGGTTGTATGAATGGTGTTAATGAAGTTTATGCCCTTCATAATGATGCTGCACAAGAATGTGGTACCGTATTAGTTAATAACGGTATTATGTCTTCATATGGCTGTGCATGGACACTTGATATTCAAGGCGTATCAGCACATGGTTCAACACCACATAAGGGCCTTGATGCTATTCGTGAAGGTGCGCGTATTGTTGAGGATATGGACTACATTGTAGCCAAGAAAACGAATCCATTTTCGCCTGCTGTTTTCGTCTGTGGGATGTTTAATGGCGGTACGATTCCAAATGCAGTCGCAGCAAATGTTCAGGCTCGTGGCACTATCCGTTCTATGGATTCTGAAACCGATCAGGTGTTGAAAAATAGCTTTTCATCCCTTGTTGCTCAAAGTGAGTTACGTGGTTATACCACGTCGATCACTCATTGTGGTTACCCAGCCATTATTAATCATCAATTTGCTTACGACCGTGTTGTTCTGGCTGCGAATAAAACAGTTCCATCTGAATTGCTTAATGCTAATTGTACACCCATGACTGGCAGTGAAGATTTCAGCTTGATGATTGAAGCGACAGGCGATAAGTGCGGCGCTATGTTCTTTTTAGGTTCAGGCAATAAGGAAAAGGGCATTTGTAATTATTTGCATTCAAACCCTTACTTTGTCGATGAGGATTTCTTGCTTGTAGGTGCTCAAATCTTTATTAATTTAGCCACTGATTAACTGGGCTATTTGCTCATATCTTTAATCTAATTGAAGGTAATCCTACTCAGATACTAGTTGCTACTATGTACCTGAGTGGGACTTTTTAGTAGCGTGGTAATTCAAATTCTTGAGATAATTTAATTATTTCATTGTTCGTTGAGTGCGCAATCACTTCCATTACTTCTTGTTTCAAGTGCGGGGCAAAGCTTTCAATGAAGTCATACATATGCTTTTGTAAGAAGACATTTCTGCTATAGCAAATCCAAGCGTCACAATCCGGTATGATTCCTTTTAGAGGAATAGCAACGATGTCACCGTCGCATATTTGTTTAGCGGCAATTGTCGCAATGATACCGATACCAAGATCCATGCTTACGTATTGCTTTATTACGTCTACATCCATTGCAGTCATGAAATAAGTCGGCGTTATTCCTTGTTCTGCAAATGCTTTATCTTGTGCTATTTTCCCTGTAGATCCAGAATCATAACTAATCAGGTTGTACTTACTGATCATTTCTAGGGTGATGTCTTTTTCTTTTCTCAACGGGTGATTCGATGGGAGGATAAGGCTTAGTGACCATTTATAAGCTGGAAGGACGATCAGATCTTTATCTCGTTCTACGTCTTGAGCAACAATAGAAAAGTCAGAATGCCCTTTTTTGATAATAGCGCCATTCTCATCGGGGTGTGCAGCTCCAATGTGAAAGGTAATATCAGGATGCTTCTTTACAAATTTCTCGACTGTCTTAGGCAATAAGAATCGTGCAATCGTGTTGGTTGTATAGATGTTCAAGCATCCACCTTCAGGATTGAGGTAATCTCTGGAGATTGCGTATATCCGCTCTTCCACAGCCAGCATTTTCATGCCTTCGTCAATTATCTGTTTACCAATACTGGTAATAGCGTTTAGATTTTTACCTTTACGCTCGAAGATCTTAACACCAAGTTCTGCTTCAAGCAGGCCTATTTGCTTACTTACTCCTGGCTGCGTGGTATAGATACTTTTTGATGCTGCTGAGATATTTAGATCATGATTTACTATCGCTCTTAGATAGCGTAGCTGTTGTAGTTTCATTTAAACGTACCTGAGAATAAGTATTAAAAACCCCGCTCGATAGCAGGGCTTAGGTATTTAGTTACTTACTTACTACACTCTATCGCTATACTGCTAATGGCAAATAGTGTTCCATTATGAGTCTTATGGCGATCCCTGATCATAAGTTTCAAAAAGTGATAAGAAGTATTAATGCGATCGATAATTCCATTATCAACAAGAATTGGCATATTCACTACTCCTTGTTATCTCATTGTATTTATCCGGAAAAAAAGCGAGTAAATCAAAGTTTAATGTGGGTTTATTGGTCTATTTATGCCCCTGAAATTAGTGTAATCGTTCATGATGCCATAATCAATGACAATCAAATCACAAGTTTAGCTAAGGGGGCATGGTATTAGACCGCTGCATCTGTAATAGGTATTACCGCGGGTACGCCACTGTGAAATCGGAACATATCGTCTTCAGCGTTAATTAACGCAGCTTCTTTTTCACCTATGATACGAATACGGTCTGAAATGTTGTGCCCTGCAATTTGTTCTGCGAGTTGTAAATAATCTTGATAGTGGCGGGCTTCTGAGCGTAATAATGAAATATAGAATTTCTGTAGTTCGTCGTCTAAAAATGGGGCTAATTTAGCAAAGCGCTCACAAGATCGTGCTTCGATATATGCGCCAGCAATCAACTTATCAATTAACGTTGCAGGTTCGTGTGTACGAACAGCTTTCATTAACCCTTTCGCATAACGACCCGCACTTAAATTACTGTAAGGGATATCACGACTTACCATGATATCTAATACTTGTTCAAAGTGGTGGAACTCTTCTTTGATTAAGCGAACCATTTTATCGATAAGTTCAGGACCATGTACAAAGCCTTCTTTGGCAACTAAAGGGGCTGACAGTCCATTTTTTTTGCCATGAAAGGCATCTGTATTTCGCACTCTGCCATAGACAAAATCTTCATAAGGTTTTGCCCATTCGAGTAATGCTTTCCCACTATCTGCATCTACCGCGTATTTGCGGATCAGCCACATGGCCGTTTGGCTTGCTTTTAGCTCGCAGTTACAGTGATCGACCAGTAATCCTGTTAAGTTTTCGGGTTTAATGGCTTCGTTTATCCAAGCATCAGGGGTTTCACAGTATAAGAACTGTTTGATAGGCGAGAGTAGCTCGTCAATCATCTGTTGAGTTTTATTCATAATCGATTCTATCTAGTGGTATGTTTCTGCGTAAATATTAAATGATTACTCGACTCTTAGTAGCGATATAAAATAGCGCAGTCGTAAAAAAGGTCGCACCAGCGACCTCTTCAATAATTATCGATGTTCAATATCAGCCTTATGCTGTCTGGTGTTTACCATTTACGTTTTGGCTGGAACAATACATCCAATTCATCTTGTTCTTTATCAATGATTTGTTGGCGTTCTTGCTCGTGGTTTTGCGATTGACTATTATCAATTTCACTTAGCATAACTTGCAGCTTTTCACGGGCTTTATTGGAGTAGTTATCATTCTTGCTAGACAGAACATCAATGCCTTTTTTCAACAATTGTTTGGCTGTACCCAGTTGGCGTTTCAGACGAGCATCGTTAGCTCGTTTAACGACATTTTCAATGTTAATTCGTAGCTGAATACCTTCAAGGCGAGCATTTTCTGTTACAAAAGCTTGAGTCGCTAGGCGACCTTTACTGTGTTCATTTTTGATGATCGTTTTGAGGCGCTTAACCAGTTGTAACATGCCGATGGCTTGCTTATCTGTACTTGGTGTTTTGAAGCTTGCCACATCCGCATTCGAGTAATTAGCTTGTAAGTGTTTAATTTGTTCAGCAACATTTTTAATACGTGCTGGTAGGCTCTTTTCCGTAGGATCTGTATCGCTCATAGATTGTAAGGCGAATAAGATACGCTGATTTAGGCAGACTAATAATTCTTTGCTGTAAGGTAAGTGATGCGCATTACCAATTAGGTCTTCAGTCGCATCTATAACGGCGATATGTTTTGCCAGTTCTTGTTGTTTCTCACTCTCTAAACGTTGGCGGTACTGAATTATAACGTTATAGCCAACGATCAATATCAGCAACAAGGCAAATAGGCCTATTACTAAAGGTATACTCATAAGATACGTCTATCTTCCATGCGATTTTTTAGTCGAACTTGTAAGATACACCATCTATCTTTTTGGTGATAGCGAGATCCCTCAAAGTTAATAGGAATTGTGTTAATTTGAGTTATATGCCAGTTAAAAGAGATAATTTAATAAAGATTTAAAGGCAATAAGTAGACAGCCTTGGTGTTAATGAGAAAAAGAGCAAACAAACATCATTAAAACCCGTACAATTGATATGAATTACATGGTTACAGACTGATATTAATCTCGTTGAATAGTTATCCCCGAAATTTTCAATGCTTACTTGTAATTGGTATCAAATGTAATGGACTATAGTTGGGCGGTATCATGAAATTACAACAAATAAGATATATCGTTGAGATTGTGGACCATAATCTTAATGTTTCCTCTACTGCAGAGAGTTTATATACGTCACAGCCTGGCATTAGTAAGCAAGTACGTTTACTTGAAGATGAGCTAGGTGTTCAAATTTTTGAACGCAGCGGTAAGCACCTAACAAAAGTAACTCCTGCTGGTGTTGATATAGTGCGTATTTCTCGTGATATTTTATCTCGAGTTGAAAGCATTAAAGCCGTTGCTGGTGAGCATACTCACCCTGAAATAGGTACATTGAATATAGCAACGACTCATACTCAGGCTCGTTATGCATTACCTCATGTTATTAAGTATTTTACGGCTCGATACCCCAAAGTGTCGTTACACATGCATCAAGGTACGCCTTCCCAGATAGCAGATGCTGTCGGTAATGGTACGACAGATTTTGCTATCGCAACTGAAGCTCTGCATTTATATCAAGATATAATTATGTTGCCTTGTTATCACTGGAATCGTTCGATTGTTGTTAGAGCTGATCACCCATTAGCGAAAAAAGCAGATATTACTATTCATGATTTAGCCGCTTATTCGTTAGTGACCTATGTGTTTGGTTTTACAGGGCGTTCTGAGCTTGATAGCGCATTTAACCGTTCCGGTTTAACACCGCGAATTGTATTTACAGCAACCGATGCAGACGTTATTAAAACCTATGTACGTTTAGGTATTGGTGTTGGTGTTATTGCAAGTATGGCGATGGATCCTGAGGTGGATAGCGATCTTGTTAAGATTGATGCAAGTCATATCTTTGAAGCAAGCACGACGAACATTGGTTTTAAGAAAGGTACATTTTTACGTGCCTATATGTATGATTTTATGGAACGCTTTGCTCCGCATTTAACACGAGAAACGGTTGATCAAGCTGTTGCATTGAAAACGAATGAAGAAATTGAAGCCTTGTTTGCAAGTATGGATTTACCTGTACGCTAACCATTTCCTTTTAGTTTTTAATGACAATATTAAAAAAACGCTGAGTTAGCGTTTTTTTTATGTCTGCTTACTGATGCCGGTGAGATGAGAGTGACACAATTAGTCGCAGCACTATGGAGAAATTAGTATAAAATATCGGCCAATTAAACTATACAGTATTTGAGAACGACTACATGGCTGGCTATGCCCAACAATTTCGACAACTTGATGATGTACTGTCGAGAAATAAAGCGTTTTGGCAATTTATGCCTTTTGCTGAAAAAGACAGTGTATGGTTGCAAACACACCCCGAGATGTGTGCATGGCTGAACAGCTTAACTGAGCAACAACTTGAAGAATTAAATGCCGATAGTGATCAATTGGTCGCCGCTTTATCTAGCTGGATTCCAGACGCTGCTGTGTTGCACCAATTATCGCGATGCCAGCCATTAGTATCAATGGATATCGATGTGCCATATGGCTTAAATACGGGTATTCCAGGGCGAAAGTGGACTCAAATAAATGCTTTTAATGCGGCATTACCGCGTTTGCAATTACCTTGGTTAGAGTGGTGTGCAGGTAAAGGGCATCTTGGCCGTATTTTGGCGGCAACTCATGATATGCCAGTCACGAGCTTAGAGTGGCAGCAGCAGCTTTGTGTTGATGGTGAAGCATCTGCTAAGCAACTTAAATTACCGATTCATTTTGTACAAGCTGATGCATTTGATGAGAGTAGTGATACGCATATTCAATCGAAACAACATGCTGTTGCACTACACGCATGTGGTGATCTACACGTGTCGTTATTACAGCGAGTGGTAGAGCGGCAAGGTGCTGCGGTAAGTGTGTCGCCGTGTTGTTATCATTTAATTCGGTCTGAAATATACCAACCGCTTTCACATGCAGCGAAACAAAGTACGATTTCCTTAAACAAACATGATTTACGTTTACCATTACAAGAAACGGTTACTGCAGGAAAGCGTGTTCGACGCCAACGTTTTTTAGAAGTCAGTTTTCGTTTAGGTTTTGACTCGTTACAGCGGCATCTGCTAAATAATGACGAGTATTTACCCGTTCCCAATGTACATAAAGCATTATTAAGTGAAGGCTTTGCGGCATTTTGCCTATGGGCTGCTAAAAAGAAAAATATAGAGCTAAGACCTAATATTGATTTTGAATATTGGCAGCAAGAAGGCGAGCGACGACATGGCATTATTGAACGAATGGAATTAGTTCGTCAGCTATTTCGACGCCCGCTAGAAATGTGGCTAGTACTTGATCGTGTTTGTTATTTAGAGCAGTCAAATTATGACGTATCCCTAGGCACATTCTGTGATAAACCGGTAACACCACGAAATATACTTATTCATGCTGAGCGTAAAGGTAGCTAGCAACGACATACAAGGGCTAAACAAAAGATGGACACCACAACACTGATTTATTGTGCTCTCGCATTGGCTGCGGGTTGTTTTGTTCAAAGTACTGTCGGTTTTGGAATGGCAATTGTTTCAGCTCCAATTATTTATTTCTTTGAACCTAAATTTGTGCCGGGCGTTATTACGCTAGTGGGCTTTTTTCTCGCGTTGATTAACATGTGGCAGTATCGGCAAATGTTATCGTTTAAAGGCTTAACTGCAGCATTTGTTGGTCGTGTACCTGGCACTATCGTTGCTGGTGTTTTACTGCTGTATATTACGTCTGAATCCTTGGCGTTAGTGCTGGGTATTGGCGTGTTATTAGCGGTTGTTATCAGTTTAACGAAAGTGCGTATACGACCTACGCCTAAAGCGCTTTTTTGGGCGGGTTTTGCATCTGGTGTTATGGGAACAAGTACCAGCATCGGCGGACCGCCAATGGCATTAGTATTACAACATGCAGAAGCAGGTAAATTACGCGCAAATCTTGCTGGGTATTTTGCGTTTAGCTGTTTGCTATCGTTAGTTGCCTTGTCTGTCACTGGGTATTTTAGCTGGTGGCATTTTAAGTATGGAATGATGTTATTACCCGCCCCCTTAATGACTACATGGTTCGCATTCCGAGTTCAGCATTTAATTAAGGCTGAATGGCTGCGTTATGCCCTTTTGATTTTATGTTCTGTTTCTGGTGTGCTGGCTATGTGGCAAGGGTTGAGCCCTTTAATGGCATAAAGGAATTTATATCCAAGCGATTTAAAAATGCAGGATTGTCATAAAAAAGGTCTCGTTAGAGACCTTTTTTATATCGTTAGTTTACTGTGAATGAAAAAGACTATGATTAGGTGATTCTGGAACTTCATTCAACAGCGCAAAGCCAGATTCTTCCAATTGATGAGCAGGCATGGGCTTTGCTAAGTAATAGCCTTGGCAATAATCAAAGTTACATATTTGCAAATATTGTAATTGCTCGATTGTTTCCACACCTTCAGCAACGACTTTTAAATCCAACTTTTCACAAATTGCTTTAGTGGCTTCGACAATTGCGTGACTTCCTTTATGATTTCCTTGCACAAAGCTTTGATCGAGCTTTACTGTGCTAATAGGCAGGTCTTGAAGTTGTGATAAAGACGAGTAACCGGTGCCAAAATCATCAAGATAGAGTTCGATTCCCAATGCCGCAAGGTCTTCTAAGCATTGTTTTGCATCATCATATTCCTGCAGCATGGTTGATTCTGTTAGCTCAAGCGCTAATTGTGCTGGGTTAATGTTATAACGTTGGATCATCGCTTCAATGGTTGGAGCCAAACTTGCCTGTAATTGCGCTCTCGATAAATTAACACTCATCATGAATGCTTGGTCATACTTTTTTTGCCATGCCGCCAGCTGTAAAAAAGCCGTTTTTAATATCCATTTACCCAGCGGGACTATTTGGCCCGTTTCTTCGGCTAGTGGAATAAATTCGGCTGGTGATACTTGACCTAATTCTTCATCATACCAACGAATTAACGCTTCAAATCCTTTCAATTTTCGCGTTTTTAAATCAATGATAGGCTGGTAATACAGTTCGAACGCTTCCATTTCTAACGCGAGTGTTAAATGATGGCGCAATATCATTTTTCGATACAGTGCTTCCGCCATATCAGGTGAAAAGTGATGGCTACAGTTTCTTCCTCGCAGCTTAGCACGGTGCATGGCCATATCTGCTTGAGTGACTAATGTTTCAATATTATCAGCATCATCAGGGTAGCTAGCGGTACCAATACTGCAACCAATCGATAATTCACCCACTTCTTTTAAATGGAAGGGCTTATTCAGTTTGGCAATAATGTCTTTAGCAAATGAAGATGTGTTTTGAACATTACGGTGTTCAACTTGAATTATGAATTCATCGCCACCGAAACGCGCTAAGAGACCTTTATGTTGCAGGGTTTCTTTTAGGCGTATTGCTATCGCTTTTAATAACTTATCACCAATAGCATGGCCATAAGTATCATTGATCATTTTAAAACCGTCGATATCGAGGAATAACAAACTATAGGGCTGTTGTTGATGGATTGATTCGTTTATCGCGTTTGAAATGCCACGGCGGTTTAATAAATCAGTTAAGAAATCATGTTCTGCATTATATTTTGCTTTCCTTAATTTCTCTTTTTCTGGGCTGATATTAGTAAGATGCAAGAGTAGTTGCTGTTTGTCTTTCAACCACTTTCCTTCTATATCAAACCAAAGGTGACTTTGACCCGTCCAGCATAGTTTTTTGTAGTGAATCGTACCGTCTGTTTTTGCTTTATTGAGCCATGAGTCAGCACTACTGATATCACCAAGAAAGTTTGCGAGATCGTACAGATATTTACCGAAAGAAAGGGTAAAGGCATTGTTCGCACTGACTAACTTTCCTTCCTTACTAAAAAGTAAGGCAAGGTTTGAGCAATCAGTGAAGGCGAGGTCACGTTGTAATGTCGATTCTTCAGCGATGACTTCGACTAACATTGCAGTACGACCATCGGGTAACTTAAGACCAGAGAATACACATAATGCTTTTTTTAAAATTTGTTTTGGTGTGAAATTCCACCAAGTTTTAATTATTTCATCTTTATTAAAACGTAAGCGGTAACCATTTAATGTGGCTTCTACTGCTTCAGACATATCGTGAGCAAGATCACGAGAGGTTAATTCATTTAAGGAATCGGCTTCCCAAAGCGGTAAAGCGCTTAAATTAGCCCAGATGATTGTCTTATTATCAATATCAAAAACCCAAATAGGGCTCTGAAGGTGATTGAAGGGGAAAAAAGTCTGATTTAACAACGGTACTATGACATTGATTAGCTCAAATGGTATTGGCAGGATAGCTTAAAAACGATGTTTTAAATATGAATTTAACCATAAATCGTGATGTTACTTCATTTCTATTATTTTCAAATGATTAAGGGTTTGATAAGGTAGAAATAAAATTAAGGTAAACTATTTTATTTCTACCTTATGTTATGTTTTCTAGTTTAATGCGAGTTTTACTTGGAAACCGAAAAATTGACGATCATAAGGTGCACCTGCATTAAGCGCAAAATTAGCTGCATTTGTGTCGCCAAACCATGGGGTGTAACTAAAGCTAACATCTGCATCACCATTCCACATATCTGTTATCCAATAGTGGATATGACCGACAGGATTTAAGAAGAATAAGGTGACATCACCAACAGCCTTAGATCCCATGACCTCACCGCCGCGAGCCGTAATCTCTAGTTCTTTTTGGAACATCAATTCACCGACAGCGGCACCAAATAATGGTGTAACGATAATATCTTGAATGGAGGGTACTTCAGCAAACGCTTCTACACCATACTCCCAGAAGAAAGTAGACATGGTTGCGGAGTATAAAAATGACTCCCATTCGTCAAAACCCGAATGACGTGCTGCAGTATAATAAACACCACCAAAGTAAGGGTGCATAACATAGTTTAAAACGTGGTCATCTTGATCCCAAACAGGCCCTTGACTGACGTTATCCCACCATTTACTACCGAGGTTGCTCAGGTTACGATCGTCTTCATCCCAATTGGTAACACTTTCAGGCAGTAATGTCATTGCAGCGACGGTCGCAAGGCTTAAGCCAAAGATGGTGTAAGACTGTTCAAGCAGGTAATCCCAATCTTTTTCTGATGAAACAGACAGGTGCATCGGAATTGTATTTACCGCATTATCTGCAAACAAAGGTGCTTGCTCTGTGTTGCTTTTATCATCAGATGAAGACAAACGGTATGAAGGCTGTGCCCCATATTCTAAAAATATACCCTGATTATCGTAACCTTGATTTTGGAATGGCTTATTCATTGTTATGTCATTACGAGTCGTATCACGCCCGCTAAGAGGGTTTACGTAACTCTTTGTGTCATAACTAAAATTGTTTTTTGCATCATCCCAAGCAAAAACGGATGAACTGAATGTACAACCAAGGATAAGTGAAGATAAAAGTGTATTGCGCAATTGATGCCCCAGTTTTAAAATATTTTGCCATTTGCTACTGCTGTTTACTTATTGGATCAGTAATTTTATTTGCGTCAAAACAGTTGGTTGCATATGGCAGGTAAATGCTAATGGTTTCAACATATCGCCAATCCAATAGGTTATGCGTAAAGGTGTAGTGCAACGTGTTTTGTGTGAGCAAATTATTACTGAAAACAGGTGAAATACCTAGTAATAAATATAAAGGGGAGTGTGTACAAGCTCTGGGGCTAAGAGCTTGTACAGGAAGAGATTTCTAATTAATTCAGTGGCTTATTGCATGGTGTGCAAATGGTTATCCGACGGAAGGGATGATCCCAATAATTTGTAACAATTGTGCAGAGATGATGAGTATTCCAATACTTGTCACAGTAATTAATGCCGGTGTGCCTCCACGAACTTGGTAAGTCGCTGTCTTTATTTCTTTATCTGTTGTTGTCGTATGTGTTTCTTTTCCTACTGGTAGAGTGTTTATTTGCTTACGCTGAGCTCGCACCATCGCAACAGGTAGAAAAATAGCCAAAATAACCAGTGCTATCGCCGCATAGCCCAAGGCCATAATAAAGCCCTGTGGGTAGAATAGGGCAAAGCAAAGAGGTGGAACAAAGGTCACCAGCGCTGTTTGCATACGACCTTTTACTTGATTATCACGATTTAAAATATCAGAGATAAAATCAAATAAGCCTAAACTCACCCCCAAGAAAGATGTTGCTAAGGCTAGGTCAGCAAACACTGATACAGATTGGCTAACGAGCGGGTTATGTAAAATATTGCTCAATGTTGCTATAAACGAACCCAGTGTTGTACTTGCCATTAAATCGGGCTGACCAAGCACACCTTGGCTTGCTACTTGCCATAGTATGTAGACCATTAGTGGTGTAGCAGAGCCAACGACCATTATTTTACGCAGTGCTTTAATATCCAAACCTACATAACGAACAATGGACGGAATGCTACCGTGAAAGCCAAAAGAGGTGAAAATGACGGGCAGTGCTGAAATGATCAACCCTTTCTGAATCGGCATCTCAACTAAATGAACACCTTGAACATGCGGCATTAATAGAAAAAGCATAACGGCTAATGCGATAACTTTTAATGTGAACAATATGCGATTAACCATATCGACTGAATGTGTACCTATAGATACAACGATTGCAATAATGACGGTAAATCCAACTGTACCTACTTGAGGGGCGAGATCCAGTCCCATCCAATTCGTTAACTTGTCATTGAGCTGGCTGCCACCGCCTGCAATGTATGCTGCACATAATGCGTAAAATAGGAACATCATTGCGAAGCTGGCAATCACTTGACCTTTTCGACCCAGTAACTGATGTGCCAGAGTATGTAATGTTGCATTTTTATCGGCATGTTGGTGTACCTCTAGCATTAATAGAGCGGTATAAATCATTAATGCCCAAATACCCACCATCGTTAATGTTGCTGCTGTGAATCCCAACCCTGCTGATGCGAGAGGGAGAGCCAGCATTCCCGCCCCGATTGTTGTGCCTGCGATGATCAGCGTACTGCCGAAAGTTTTACTCATATTCATTGAAGTCATTGTTCCTAGTTATATTCATGTTCATAAAACTTTACACTTAATCACGCTATTGTGGCTATCGATAGTCAGTGTCGTAATGAAAGGTATTCACGTTTTTTATTCATTATTCAGTAGTAATATGTAGGTATGAGGCAATTGACCTGACCTATATGCTGGGTAGTACCTTAATGCTAGTTTTCTTCACTGTCAACTTTTGATGGTTTTTCTGTAAATTTATATTTACACCTTGATGGGTTGATATCTGCGATAAGAAAGACTGAATTGATGGAGAAGAGTAACGCATTGATCTCTTCAGCTTTAATCAGAGAACAAATCCTCGCTGAAACGAGTATCTTGAGGTAACTTGGGTATATAAATCGATGATATACAAAGATGAGGGAAGCCATGTTACAAGTTGCGATGATTAGCACCGGAGAAGAAGTGTTGCACGGTGATATTGTGGATACTAATGCTGCGTGGTTATCACGTCTATTTTTTGAACGTGGTTTCGCGTTATCTAGACGTACGACTGTCGGCGATCAACTTGAAGATTTAGCGGCTGAAATTGAGCATTGTAGCCTAACCTCTGATGTGGTTATCGTAAATGGTGGGCTTGGACCTACAAGTGACGACTTAACGGCTCAAGCAGCTGCCATTGCGGCTGATGTGGGTTTAGAGCAATCTGATTATTGGGTTGAACAGATGCGTGAAAAGTATCAAAAACTCAATCTTGTTATGCCCCAATCTAATTTGAAGCAGGCAATGCTACCCGAAGGTGCTGAGTTACTTGAAAACCCGATAGGTACAGCTTGTGGGTTTGCGATGAAATTAAACCGCGCTTGGATCTTTTTTACGCCTGGTGTGCCAAGTGAATTTAAAAAAATGGCGCAAGAGCAAATCTTAACGCGCTTAAAAGCCACATATACTGAAGCGGAAAAGTTGGATTGCCATCGTTTTTATACCTTTGGTTTATCTGAGTCAGGTATCGGCGATACTTTAGCGTCTGTTTCGCTGCCGAAAGGGTATGAGTTGGGTTACCGTTCGTCGTTGCCGTTTATTGAAGTGAAGCTGTTTGCACCAGCTGCAGATACCAATGCACTTGCTTTCCAGCAACAGATGATTGATTTACTCGGTGAAAATGTCGTGAGTATTGGTCAGACACTTCCTGAGCATGTAGGTGCGCAATTGGTGGCGAAACAACTGACACTCGCTTTGGCGGAGCAATGCTCTGGGGGATGGCTGACTAATTGGTTGCAAGATTATCCCAATACAAAAGCGCAATTACGCCAAGGGTGGATGTTAGGGACGGTAGAGGCGGCAGAGTTAGCCGCTTCAGATCAATTGGCGTCGGCATTGGCGATGGCAACTGCATCGCGTGAAAATACAACATCAGATATCGCGCTGGTTTCAGGGCCAATTTATGATGGAAAAGTGGCGGTTGCGATGGCTACCCCCGACGGTGATTGGGCACAAGTTATTTCAACTAAACGACAATATGGCTCACGAGATATGCGTAGCTTGATCGCAACGGTGATGTTAGACATGTTACGCCGTTGGTTGGATGCTCAGCCTGTGATGGGGCAATTTAGCTCTCTGAATCGCGAAAGTGAGATATTCATAACAAGTTGATTTCAAGTAGAGAGCAACGTCTGAATAACAACGCCTACATGATGATGAAATAGCAAAAGAAAGTGCAGTTAGTCTGCACTTTCTTTTTGGGGGCAGTGCCTAGGCTGGTTTAACGTGAATATTCGCAACATATTCATCTTCTGCCCAATACAGACGCTCTGCCACATGCGCTTCTTCGTTGAGTGTAACGTCACGTAATACTCGATCTTTGAAGGCGTGATAACCCGCTTTATCAATTAAGTGACCCATATGCATGTACACTGGAGTGCCTGCTAGAATCTCTTTCTCGAAGGCAAACAAGTTGTTCAATACTTGATGAATAACGTCTTCTGTTACCCAGTTTAAAAATAATTTGCCGACGCGCGGTGTGCGCTTTGATGTTCGTCCGCCCAATTTCACCATGTACAACTGCTTGGGGTTACGTTGCCATGCCAAGGTTGGACAGGCGAGTACACATTCTCCGCAGCCGATGCATTTGCTGACTTCTTTGGTTGCTTTACCATGTTTGATCGACAAGCAATTCGCGGCATGCTGTGAACAGACTTTCACGCAGGCTCCACAACCGATACAGCGTTCTGATTTGAAGTCTATTTGTGCGATCCCCAGAATACCAAAGTCAGCCATGTTTGCTTTGGCGCAATCGTTGGGACAGCCTGCTAACACCAATTTGAGGTGATAAGGCTGTGGGTAAACATGGTGCTCTAAGCGCTGTGCTAATCCCGTGGTATCGGTATTGGCTTTTTGGCAAATTTGACTACCTTGGCATGCAACAATATTACGTCCACCAATAGTCTGGTAACCCGCTTTGGTATCTTCGACATCAATGCCGCAGGTGGCAACAGTGATGTCTTCAATAAACGGCGCAAGGGCTTTATTTACTGCAGGTATATCTTGGTATTTGATGCCAGGCATGGCGAGTTTTTGACGAGTGGTGAGGTGAATGACACCATTACCAAAGGTCTCGGCAATATGCTGGGCAGTAGACAGTAAATAGGCCGGCATGATACCACCGGGAATACGCACGCTGATCATGCATTCTCCCCGTACTTTTGATAGGCGATAATCCCCATTTGCACGGGTTTTAATAATATCGACATCGAGACTCATGATGTTTTCCTTAATCTATCAATTGTTGGGTCTGATCAAAGCGGAACACAGGGCCATCTAAACAGACGTACTTATCACCCATGCGGCAGTGTCCGCATTTGCCAACAGCGCAAGCCATACGGCGTTCATAATCGACCCAAATTTGTGACTGAGCTAGACCTTTCTCAAGGAACGCAGCAACCACAAACTTGATCATGATTGGCGGTCCTACGACGACAACTTGGAGTGTGTCGGGCTGCGAGAGATCAAGCTCATCAATGTATTCTGTAACCCGACCAATACGAAAATTATCGCTAGCTTCCCCTTCGTCTAGCGTGGTAATGAGGTTGTGCGCGTTACGCCATAAATGCATGTCATTGCGATACAAGACAGCCTGTTCATTCTTAAACCCTAAAATCATATCGAGTTGACTAATTTGTTCAGGGTGATGGCAAAAATGCGATATCAAGCCTTTGACTGGGGCGACACCTGTACCACCTGCAACAATCACTAGATGTTTATTCTGGAACGCCTCCATCGGGTAGCCATTCCCATGAACACCACGCATCCAAACATTATCTCCGGCTTGTAACTCAAACAACTTTTCGGTGACGAGACCCACTTTACGGATCAATAAATCGATATAGTCATCGCCGTAATCTGATACGGAAATAGGGGCTTCTCCTACCATGGGTAAAGAGACTTCTACGAATTGACCGAAATGAGTATCAAAGTCTTTACTGACGCGAAAATTCCATTCCAGTTCAGTATGCTTTTCAATTGCCAAAATCTTGTATGCTTTTGGCAATAAGCGATTTTCCGGTTGTTGCTGTTGATGAACCTCTGATTGCGGTGCGGTCTCGCAACGACACCCTGTGTGTCGTACATCATGTGTATGACTAGACATGAGTGACCTCTATCTTTTGGTGGGTGGAAAATGCATGTTCGACTTCGTCATTGAGATGTTGCTCAACAATATCGGTCATACGATTGATGATGTTGGTGAACGAGATATAGTGTGGACAGCGATCATCACAACGGCCGCAACCGACACACATGTGATCATGACCTTGTCGGGCTTTGTAATCATTTACCTTATGCAAGGCTCGGTATCGTAGGCGCTCACCCGTTTTGTCTCGAAAGCTGTGCCCCCCAGCCATATCGGCAAAGCCGTTGGTCATACAACTGGCTTGCTGGCGTCTGCGTTCTCCCACTTTATGGTTTTCGTCATAGGCAACGTCAAACATGTTGTAGCAACTGCATGTTGGGCAAGATGTAGTACAGCGACCACAGCCAATACAGCGGCTGTCATACTCACTCCATACTGGGTGCTTATGTAGTATTTGACGGATGAGATTGGGATCGTTGCACACTTGATCCGGAGTTCTGACCTTTGTGGGGTTGGATTGAACAAACTGTGGAGTGAATTCGATTTCTTTGCCTGTGTTGTTTAAGTAACTTTGTAGTTCAGGATCTTTGGCCATGAAAGCCACGCCGTTGGCATCGAAGCGAACAGCAGCATCATAGTTATCTGTTGTATTGCTGTTCATCGATACACAAAAACAATTTTCAAAACTTTGTGCGCATTCTATTAATACCAACTTTAGCTGTTGGCGTAATCGGCAATAATAAATATCTTCATTATTGCCGTTATTTAAATACATGTGATCAAGACGCTTAAGGGCATTAATATCACAAGCCCTAAGAAATATAAGGGTTGGGCGGGCTTCTATTTTTGACTCTCGTAATTCGTCACCATTAAAGTGAAAGAGCGTTTGGGTTATAGGTGTTACTGCTTCTTTGGGTGAAAAGTGGGATTTTTCTTGCCACACGATATCACTGGCTTGGGTAACCGATAAATATGTTAAATTATCGGTGCCAGCAAAACGCCCCCCTTTATTCTCATACCCTGGGGCGAGAATATTATAATGAGGTAATAATGTCTGAATAACCTGATTCAGCTCTGTATGGGTTAAATAGGTAGCCATTAACACATGCCTTCTAGTTGTTCATTGTAAAGGGAAGTCGCTGCTGATGATTGGTCGAGTTCATTAACCATGTTCAGGTTCTCGGAAATTGAGACGGTTTCCCCGACAACAATTAGTGAGGGCATTGGAGGGGTATGCAGGGTTAAATACTCATCCAACTGTGACAATGTAGTAACGTATTGCTGGTGGTTTGGATGCGTACCATTACTAATTATGGCTACAGGGGTGCGGTTGTTCATGCCGTATAACATTAAGTTTGAGGCAATCCAAGAAGCGCGATGTAGTCCCATATAAAATACTAAGGTGTGCTGAAGGTTAACCAATACCGCCCAATCAATACGGTAGTCATCGTTTTCACCTCGGGCAGTTACTACAGTGAATCCCCGCGAGATACCGCGATGAGTCAAAGGAATACCGCTGTAAGCACAACACCCTAATGCGGCAGTAATACCCGGAATAATTGATACTGGCACATGGTGTTGGCGTAAATACAGTGCTTCTTCACCACCACGACCGAATACCATTGGATCCCCACCTTTTAGTCGGCAGATGTTCAATCCACGCTGTGCCATCGAAACCAGCATATGGTTAATACCGTGTTGGGTTGCTGATGGGTTGTCGTAGCTTTTGCCGACTTCAATGATATGTGTCCCTGGTTGAGCTAGCTGCAAAATTTGTTTCGTTACTAGCTGATCATGCAAAATGACATCAGCTTGCTTGAGCGCATTAACAGCTTTTACTGTTAGTAACTCGGGATCGCCTGGTCCTGCGCCCACTAATGTGACATTGCCAACTACTGACGAAGGGGTTTCGATAACATACATAGTCATTACCTGCGATGGAATTTATTAAAAAATAAAAATAGGCATCAAGTTGCTGTAAATAGTCGGTGAAAGTGCGCGGTAAATCTATTCAAGCTTAATGAATGTAGGGTTAAGAAATAATGAAATGTAAAATAAAAATGTAAAGGCAATCACTATGTTGAAATCTTATTGATATATATCAAATAAGGCGGGTGCTGAGAGCGTTTTTTAATGACAAAAGAGGAGGGTGTGAAATTAAATAAAGCATTTTCTTTTAACAAATGAAGGGGAATATTACTTTCCAGATTTGAAATGTAGAAGGGAATGTTTTAATTAGCTTAAAATATAAAATAAAACTGAAACGTTTGTCATACTTTTGTCAAATTATGAGTATTTCATCACAGGCATTGTAAACAGTGTTTAATTGGTACACAGTAAATATTTACAGGGTCTCACACTATAGTGTTGATTGTGGAGGTTGGTTGTATCTATTGTTGCTCCACGATGCTTGTCCGATAAAAGTACCCAGCCGATTAATGATGAAGGAAAGACCTTATGACATTCAAAATGAAAAAAATTGCTCTTGCAACGTCAGTGGTAGTATCAGCGTTGATGCTACAAGCGTGTAACGATACAACAGAGTCAACGCAGGTATCTTCAGGTAGTCTTGTTGAAGCGCCAGCGACTGAAGAGGCAAAGGCTGAAATGAAATCATTAGATGTTAATGTTATTTACCTTGATCGCCGTATGCTACCGCCAGAGGCTGTGCTAGAAGTGACTCTTGAAGATGTATCAAAAGCTGATGCGCCATCAGAGTTGATTGTTAGCCAATCAATGGAGCCTGCGTCTGCACCTCCTTACGCAATGGTATTGGATTACGATGCAACGAAAATTGCAGATAAACACCGTTACAGTTTACGTGCCACGATCAAAGTACAAGATCAGTTGGTAATGACATCTACCACCAATATTGATCCTTTTGCTGAAGGGGCTACCTTACCGATTGAAATTAAATTGGATCGTGTTGCACATACCAAAACCACAGACAGCGCACATAATGCCGCTTTCACTGATACCTACTGGAAGTTAATGAAGTTGGATGGTCAAGATGCCAAATTGGGTGCAGCAGAAAAAGAAGTGTTTATCCAGTTTGCATCTGACGGTAATGCAGCGCACGGCTTCTCGGGATGTAATTCGTTTAAAGGAGGTTTTGAAATAGACCACGGTAAACTAACCATGGGTCCTGTTGCGGCAACACGGAAGATGTGTATGGACGGTATGGATCAAGAGCAAGCATTTTTGAGTGCAATGAGGCAATTTGCTAGCTATAGCGTGCAAGGTGAAGCACTGACGGTGAAAAATAACCAAGGTGAAGTGATTGCCACGTTCGAGTCTCGTGACATGAACTAAATACAAGCATAACGTGGTGAGTGAAACCTTTCCTGCATGATATGCACTGAAGAATCTGATAGCATTACGGTTATGATAATCGTGAGGTTGTCAGATTTTTTATATTGAGGGAGCTTATAGCGTTTTGGTAATGCTGGCGGTGTGAATGAGTAGAGTTACATTGCTTTTTTGGTTGCTATGTATGTTAATTGGTAATCAAATTCGATATCGACATTGGCTTTAGGTGTTGAACGACAAGCAAGAATTTCGTTTGAACCGACAAAAGCCATTGCATCTTGTTGGTCAACTGCCCCTGACTTTAATTTACAGCGACAGGCACCGCACATGCCGTTACGGCATTGATACTCAGGTTGAATACCGGCATTTTCTAATTGGGTAAGCAAAGATTCACGGCTATTGCCGTGAACCTCTTGACCGTTAACCTTAATGGTTAGTCGGCTCATAGCTCGAAGTCACCAAGATCGTCTGCACTTACATCGTTGTCAATTTGACCAACAAGGTAAGAACTGATTTCAGCTTCTTGTGGAGCAACCTGTACATTATCAGAAGATAACCATGAGTTAATCCATGGAATCGGGTTCTGATTAGCACCAGGATAAGCCTGATCAAGACCTACCGCTTTCATGCGTAGGTTTGTGATGTATTCAACGTACTGACAAAGAATTTCTTTGTTAAGACCAATCATCGAACCATCTTTGAATAGGTATTCAGCCCATTCTTTTTCTTGCTCTGCGGCTTCTTTGAAAATTTCAAAACATTCTTGCTGGCATTCTTGCGCAATATCAGCCATTTCTGGATCATCGTGTCGACCACGAAGAAGGTTCAGAATATGTTGAGTACCCGTTAAATGCAGTGCTTCATCACGAGCAATGAGCTTGATGATTTTTGCATTACCTTCCATTAATTCACGTTCGGCAAATGCAAATGAACATGCAAAACTTACGTAGAAACGGATAGCCTCAAGTGCATTAACAGACATCATACAAACGTATAATTTCTTTTTAATGTCACGCAGGTTAACAGTGATGGTTTCACCATTAACGGTATGCTTACCTTCGCCTAAACGGTGATAATCGCTAGTTGCTGCAATTAGGTCGTCATAGTACTTAGAAATATCACCAGCACGTTTGATGATATAGTCATTTTCGACGATATCATCAAAGACAATCGCAGGATCATTTACGATATTACGGATAATATGCGTATAAGAGCGAGAGTGAATTGTTTCAGAAAAAGACCACGTTTCAATCCATGTTTCTAATTCTGGTATCGACACTATTGGCAGAAGAGCAACGTTTGGACTACGACCTTGAATCGAGTCAAGCAGTGTCTGATATTTCAAATTACTGATGAAAATATGCTTTTCATGCTCTGGTAAATTATTGTAATCAATGCGATCACCAGATACATCAACTTCTTCTGGACGCCAGAAAAAGCTAAGTTGCTTTTCGATGAGTTTTTCGAAAATTTCGAATTTTTGTTGGTCATAACGAGCAACGTTAACAGATTGACCAAAGAACATCGGTTCTTTCATCTGATCGTTATTAATTTGACAAAAAGTGCTATACGCCATCATTTCCTCAATATTAAAGGGGAGCCGTAGCTCCCATTCAATGTAAATACTTAAATTTTACAGCTTACACAGTCTTCTGCATCGTCTTGGGCGTCAGACGCACCATCACGGGTGTTGTGATAGTAAAGTGTCTTCACGCCCAGTTTATACGCGTTAAGCAGGTCTTTTAGCAAGAGCTTCATTGGCACTTTGCCATTTTCCTGCTTGCTTGGATCGTAGTTAGTGTTAGCTGAAATCGATTGGTCGATAAATTTCTGCATAATACCAACAAGCTGTAAGTAACCGTCATTGCTACCGATATTCCACAGTAGTTCGTAGTTATCTTTATATTTGCTGTACTCTGGAACCACTTGTTTCAGAATGCCATCTTTAGAGGCTTTTACTGAAACAAAACCACGTGGCGGCTCAATACCATTTGTTGCATTTGAAATCTGAGACGATGTCTCTGATGGCATTAATGCAGACAATGTTGAGTTACGTAAGCCGTGCGTTTTAATTTCTTCACGTAAGGTTTCCCAGTCGTAATGAAGTTCTTCACTACATACATCATCGATAGCCTTTTTATAGGTATCAATAGGAAGAATACCTTGCGCATACGTTGTTTCATTAAATGCAGGACATGCACCTTGTTCTTTTGCCAAGCCAACAGATGCTTTCAATAAGTAGTATTGAATCGCTTCAAATGCTTGGTGAGTAACATTGTTTGCACTGCCGTCAGAGTAACGTACGCCATGCTTTGCAAGGTAGTATGCATAGTTGATAACACCAACACCTAGAGTACGACGATTCATTGTTGAACGACGTGCTGCAGGTAGTGGGTAATCTTGATAATCAAGCAATGCATCAAGCGCACGAACCGTTAAGTCTGCAAGCTCTTCCAAATCATCCAGTGTCTCTATCGCACCTAAGTTAAAGGCAGATAGCGTACAAAGAGCAATTTCACCGTTTTCATCTTCAACATTATTCAGTGGCTTGGTTGGCAGTGCAATCTCAAGACAAAGGTTAGATTGACGAATCGGTGCAACCGCCGGATCAAATGGGCTGTGCGTATTACAATGGTCGACGTTTTGAATATAGATACGGCCGGTTGATGCTCGCTCTTGCATAAGAAGAGAGAATAGCTCGATGGCTTTAATTGACTCTTTCTTGATGCTTGCATCTTGTTCGTATTTTACGTAAAGGCGTTCAAATTCATCTTGATCAGCAAAGAAAGCGTCGTATAAACCAGGAACATCAGATGGTGAGAACAAGCTGATGTTTTGACCTTTAATTAGGCGTGTGTACATCAGTTTATTGAGTTGAACGCCGTAATCCATGTGACGAACACGGTTTTCTTCAACGCCACGGTTGTTCTTCAGTACCAGTAGTGACTCGACTTCACGGTGCCAAATAGGGTAGAACAAGGTAGCAGCACCACCACGAACACCGCCCTGAGAACAGCATTTAACCGCTGTTTGGAAGTATTTATAGAATGGGATACAACCAGTGTGGAAAGCTTCACCATCACGAATTTCAGAGCCAAGAGCTCGAATACGGCCAGCATTGATACCAATACCTGCACGCTGAGAAACATAACGCACAATTGAGCTTGCTGTTGCGTTGATTGAGTCTAGGCTATCGTCACATTCAATCAATACACATGAACTGAATTGGCGAGTCGGTGTGCGTACACCTGACATGATCGGTGTTGGTAATGAGATCTTAAACGTCGATGCGGCATCATAGAAACGCTTAATGTAGCTAAGGCGTGTTTCTTTTGGATATTTACCGAAAAGACAAGCAGCAATTAGGATGTACAAAAACTGTGCACTTTCAAAAATTTCGCCTGAAACACGGTTTTGTACTAGATACTTACCTTCTAGCTGTTTTACAGCAGCATAAGAGAAGTTCATATCACGCCAGTGATCGATAAAAGTATCCATCGTGGCAAATTCTTCAGCGGTATAGTCTTCAAGCAAATGGCTGTCGTACTTACCTTTATTTACAAGGTTAGTAACATGAGCAAAAAGTGTTGGTGGCTCGAATTGACCATACGCTTTTTTTCGTAGGTTAAATATTGCAAGACGTGCTGCAAGATATTGGTAATCTGGAGACTCTTCTGAAATCAGATCAGCTGCTGCTTTGATGATGGTTTCGTGGATGTCGGCGGTTTTTATGCCATCGTAGAATTGGATATGAGACTTAAGTTCTACTTGAGATACCGATACATTGGTTAGGCCTTCTGCTGCCCAATCAATAACACGGTGAATTTTATCCAGTTCGATAGTTTCTTTACGACCATCACGCTTGGTTACTGTTAGCTGTTGATTCATTGTAGTTTGATTTCCCGAAATCTTTCCATAGCAGTGTTTTGCAAATTTTGATTTAAGATTAGCAAAGAATGTGACCTTCGCTATATTTTTCTTATTGGTCAAAAACACTACATATAGGGGTGCTGAGCTTTATGGGTTACAAGATAGTGATGATCTGACGTTTTTGCAAGATGGTATTTTTTAACCAGCTGTGGATAACGTGGGGATTGAAATTTTTAGTTAGTGCCCACTAACACGATGCTGGTAGGCGGGTTAGTATTAAAGAAAATTGCAACAAATTATCATGAGTTTTTTTATGAAATTAAAATATATTTACCTTGATCTTTAGTCGTTTTAATACAGGGTGTTTAACGTCAAAATCTTGGTTAATAAATGATTCAATTGAGCTGTTTTTGATTTTCTAGTGTGGCGATCAAGGAATAGGGGGAATTGAGAATATCGTGCGCATTCCATTGGCACGGGGAGTGTTCTGTCCCTATATATCCCCAGCCAGCGACATAGGCGTGCATTTTTGCGGCTTGTGCTGCGATCATATCTTTTTCAATATCGCCGATATAGGCGCAAGCAAGATTATCGACATTAAGTAATTCACTGGCATAAAGTAGAGGCTCAGGATGGGGTTTAGCTACTTCAAGGGTATCTCCACAAACCACAACCTGCGCTTTCATGAGCTCAGGAAAGAAAGGTAACAGCAAGTCAGTTAAAAATCCTGGCTTATTCGTCATTATGCCCCAAGGTATATTGTGTTGTTCTAAATAGGCGAGTAATGGTTTTATGCCGTCATAAAGTGAAGTGCTAACACAAATTTTTTCTTGATAATAGTCTAGAAAAGCTTGGCGTAAATGAACCATCTCTAAATGTTGCGGGATCTCACCAAAGCCAGCACTTAATAATCCTTTTGCGCCATAGCTAGTATTTGCTTTTATTTGTTGGCTATTGAGTGGGCCATGTCCGTGATCGGCTAGCACTCGGTTAGCTGCATCGGCCATATCGGGTGCGGTATCTAATAATGTACCATCAAGGTCAAATAAAACGGCTTTTATCGTCTTCGACATATTTGTATATCCCTATAGCAAAGGTTTAGAGGTTATAGAAAGCATATACCCAAGTTGCCATTTTAATAAGAAGAACGACTTATACTCTTATTGAGCTGCTAAAACTGAAAAGAGATTTGTGATGCAGGGAGTATTACCAGAGTAAGATATTGTAAGTAGATACAATAAAGGACGCTTCAGCGCCCTTTTTCAATTTTTTATAACTTACGCTTTCACGGTGTGAACGATGTAATTCACCTCAACACTCTTGCCTAGCCAGTAGTTATCAGTCAGCGGGTTATAATGTAAACCTGTGATATGACGATCTTGCAAAGGCGTTTGATCAATCATTGCGATAAGTTCAGAAGGGCGAATGAATTTCTTGTGGTCGTGAGTACCCTTTGGCACCAGTTTCAATAATTGTTCAGCGCCGACAATCGCAAATAAATACGATTTAGCATTACGGTTTAAGGTAGAGAAGAAAACATGCCCGTTAGGTTTCACCATTTTGGCGCATGCCGCAATAACCGATGCAGGATCGGGAACGTGTTCAAGCATTTCCATACAAGTAACAATGTCGTACGTTTCTGGGTGCAACTCTGCTTGTTCTTCAGCTGTACGTAGCACGTAGTCTAATTTTGCACCAGTTTCTAATGCGTGAAGGCGTGCAACCGTTAAAGGTTCTTTACCCATATCAAGGCCAGTAACATCTGCGCCTTCATTTGCCATGCTTTCAGCAAGAATGCCGCCACCACAACCAACATCAAGAATTTTTTTACCAAACAGCCCGCCAGCGTGGTCAATCACATAGTTAAGGCGAAGGGGGTTGATTTGATGCAAAGGTTTAAATTCACCCTCTAAATCCCACCAACGTGACGCCATATCTTCAAATTTACTGATTTCTGCCGGATCGACATTTAACTGTTTGGTCATTCTTATCGCCATTTTCCTTAATTGATAGGCGGATTATAAACTATGACTTGGGTATAAACCATGAATTGATAGCACTGAATGAGTAGAGTATGAAAAGTGAAAAAGAATAGGGAAATAGAGACTAAAAGCAGTGAAAGTGATGGTATCACTGCTTAATATGATTTTTTTTGGATTTAACTTTCTATTACTTCTTGGCGTTAAGTTATTCAGATGTACCAGTGATACTGAATGTTAAAAACTCAGGGCTGATAGAACCAGAAGAAAGGGTTAGTGCTGCCAAAATAAGTATAAGAATGTATTTTCCACCAATGATACAAAGTCCGATGGTATTGATTGCTGTGCCTAACATAACGACCTCACTTTTTAAGCCAATGACGGTTTTGCTTAATGTGCGTGTTGTTTCACTTAGTACAACAGTGATATTACTCGGTACTGGTTTATGAAAATTGATAACGATCACTTTTCTATTCAGTGCGGAGTCAGCTTGGCTATGAATGTGTATTAAAAGCGGGGTGGGTTGTTTTTTTACAATTGCTTACAACTTAATAAAGAGTGGCAGTAGACGTAATAAGAAAGTGATGGGGTTGGTTGATAATTAATCATTCAAAAGAAAATACATTCAGATGTTACTCTCATTGTTTCTGATTTTTTCTAAATACGCTAAATTACTCACAACATACGTCGTTAAATATGTGCCTATTAAGTGTGAATTATGCTATATTCTCGCACCTTGCACGTATTAAAAATACGACAGAAATTACCTGAGGGATATTGGCTCAATGAGCGATCTTGCAAAAGAGATCACGCCCGTTAACATTGAAGATGAGCTGAAAAGCTCGTATCTCGACTACGCGATGTCAGTTATCGTGGGTCGTGCTCTTCCGGATGTGCGTGATGGCCTAAAGCCAGTGCACCGTCGCGTATTATTCGCGATGAATGTGCTAGGCAATGACTGGAATAAAGCTTACAAAAAATCTGCCCGTGTGGTTGGTGACGTAATCGGTAAATATCACCCGCATGGTGATAGTGCTGTATACGATACTATCGTACGTATGGCGCAACCATTCTCGCTACGCTACATGCTTGTTGACGGCCAAGGTAACTTTGGTTCTGTCGATGGTGATTCAGCGGCGGCAATGCGTTATACCGAAATCCGTATGTCAAAAATCGCCCACGAATTGTTGGCTGATTTAGACAAGGAAACCGTTGATTATGTACCTAACTATGATGGTACAGAATTCATTCCAGCGGTTATGCCAACTAGGGTTCCAAACCTTTTAGTTAACGGTTCATCGGGTATCGCGGTTGGTATGGCAACAAACATACCGCCCCATAACCTAGGCGAAGTGATTAACGGTTGTTTAGCATTTATCGATAATGAAGATATCACTGTCGAACAGCTAATGGATTACATTCCTGGACCGGATTTTCCAACTGCAGCCTTGATCAATGGCCGTAAAGGTATTGTTGACGCTTATCATACTGGTCGCGGCAAAGTTTACATGCGTGCCAAAGCGAATATCGAAGTAGAGAAGAATGGCCGAGAAACCATTATTGTCACTGAGATTCCGTACCAGGTTAACAAAGCACGCTTAATCGAGAAGATTGCAGAGCTAGTTAAAGATAAAAAAGTTGAAGGCATTAGCGCCCTACGTGATGAGTCTGATAAAGATGGCATGCGTATTGTTGTTGAATGTAAGCGTGATGCGGTTGGTGAAGTTATTCTGAATAACCTTTACTCGCAAACTCAGCTGCAAACAACATTTGGTATTAACATGGTTGCACTTGACCATGGCCAGCCGAAGTTGTTCAGCCTTAAAGAAATGTTGAAGTGCTTCGTTAATCACCGCCGTGAAGTGGTGACTCGTCGTACTATCTACGAATTGCGTAAAGCACGCGAGCGTGCACACCTTCTTGAAGGTCTTGCAATTGCTTTGGTTAATATTGATGCAATCATTGAATTAATTCGAAATGCACCAACGCCACAAGTTGCACGTGAAGGGCTACTTGCTCGTCCGTGGCAGCTAGGTGATGTTGCTGCAATGCTTGAACGTGCTGGTGTTGACGCTGCACGACCTGAGTGGTTAGAACCACAATTCGGTATTCACGGTGGTCAGTACTTCTTAACTGAACCACAAGCACAAGCAATTCTTGAGCTACGTTTACACCGTTTAACAGGTCTTGAGCACGAGAAGATCCTTGAAGAATACAAAGGCCTTCTTGATGTTATCGAAGAACTACTTCTTATTTTAGGTAGCCCTGAGCGTCTAATGGAAGTGATTCGTGATGAGCTTCATGCTGTTAAAGAACAGTTTAACGATGAACGTCGTACTGAAATTACAGCTGCAAGCCATGACATCGATCTTGAAGATCTGATCACTCAAGAAGATGTTGTCGTGACTTTATCTCACGAAGGTTATGTTAAGTATCAGATTTTGAGCGACTACGAAGCTCAGCGTCGTGGTGGTAAAGGTAAAATAGCAACACGCATGAAAGATGAAGATTTCATCGAGCGTCTGCTAGTCGCTAATACACACGATACTATTTTGTGCTTCTCAAGCCGTGGTCGTATGTACTGGCTGAAAGTTTATCAGCTACCATTAGCGAGCCGTACTGCTCGTGGTAAGCCAATCGTGAATATTCTTCCATTGGAAGAAGATGAACGTATTACTGCTATTCTGCCTGTACGTGAGTACGAAGCAGATAAGTATGTATTCATGGCAACCGCAGATGGTACTGTGAAGAAGACACCATTGACTGATTTCAGCCGCCCTCGTAGCGCTGGTATCATTGCTGTGAATCTACGTGAAGGCGATTCATTGATTGGTGTTGATATTACTAACAGCACCGATGACATCATGCTGTTCTCTAAATTCGGTAAAGTTGTTCGCTTCTACGAAAGCGCCGATGAGAATGGTAAAGGTGGTGTTCGCGGAATGGGCCGAACTGCTGCGGGTGTCCGTGGTATGAAGCTCGCTGAAGGTGATAAAGTTGTATCATTGATTGTTCCACACAATGAAGGTGATGTACTAACAGTAACTGAAAATGGTTACGGTAAGCGTACAGCACTTACAGAATACCCAGCGAAGAGCCGTGCAACACAAGGTGTTGTATCAATTAAGGTTTCTGACCGTAATGGTAGCGTTGTTGGTGCAGTTCAAGCTGAAGACGGCGATGAGTTCATGATGATCACCAACGGCGGTACATTAGTACGTACGCGTGTTGCTGAAGTAAGTCGTGTCGGTCGTAACACTCAAGGTGTTACATTGATCCGTACTGCTGAAGAAGAACTTGTTGTTGGCCTACAGCGTATTGATGAACTAGAAGTTGTTGAGCTGGAAGAAGACGTTATCGTAGATGGTGAAATTACCGTTGACGGCGAGCAAGTTGTTGATACTGATGCAGCACAACAGCCAGAAGCAGATTCAGAGCAAGGCGAATCAACTGACGAAGAGTAATCTTGTTAGCTTGATACGTTAATAAAAACGCAGCCTAAGGGTTGCGTTTTTTTATGCCTGAAAAGCGTCAATTAATGGCTGATATGACCAAATATTACTGAGTTATCTTTTTTTCTCTAAATAGTTACGCTTAGGGCTTTTCAGAATTGAAATAAAGGTGTAAAAAATGATATACCCAAACCACCTCAAGATGCAGTGTTCAGCGAGAATTCAGTGGCTTTTAGGCAAGGCTGCCATATGAGCGAATAGTGGTTCTATTTGGAGTGTGGCTAACGCAGTATAAAAGCTATTGAAATTCGCCCTTTGGGAGCTCCTCTGGAAACTCACTTCCGCGCAAAATGTGTTTGAAATGGGATGCCATTCCTACACACATTTCGCTTGAATTGAATTCCCAGAGGAAGCTCTGAATCATGCACCTTGAAGTAGTTTGGGTATAAGTTGATCCTTGTCACAGCGTCTTTCTAGCGTTTTTAGTGATAGGTAAAAAGTGAATATTCCCAATTGCATAGCAGGAGCACGTTTTTCATCATGGAAAAAGTCTATAACTTTTGCGCTGGCCCAGCGATGATCCCAGCGGAAGTTTTAAAAAAGGTTCAGGAAGAGCTCATTAACTGGAATGGTTTAGGTACGTCTGTGATGGAAATCAGCCACCGCAGTAAAGAGTTTTTAGCGGTTGCAGAACAGTCTGAAAAAGATCTTCGTGATCTTTTAGCTATTCCTTCCAATTACCACGTACTTTTTTGTCATGGCGGAGCGCGTGGACAATTCGCAGCCGTTCCTATGAACCTATTGGGTGATGCTAATACTGCTGATTATATGGACGGTGGCTATTGGGCACACAGCGCTATTGCTGAAGCTAAGAAGTACTGTTCGCCTAATGCGGTTGATATTACGTGTGAACGCGAAGGTAAAAAAGCCATTTTACCTGCCAATGAGTGGTCACTTTCAGACGATGCTGCCTTTGTGCATTTTTGCCCGAATGAAACCATTGATGGAATCGAAATTCGTGATTTACCTGAAACCGATAAGCCGATTGTTGCCGATTTATCATCAACGATTCTTTCACGCCCTATCGATGTTTCAAAGTATGGTGTTATTTATGCTGGCGCCCAAAAAAATATTGGTCCAGCAGGCTTAACGATTGTTATTGTTCGTGATGATCTTCTTGGTAAAGCCAAGCAAGAAATTCCGAGCATTTTTGATTACACCGTCTTAGTCGATAAAGAGTCGATGTTTAATACGCCTCCGACATTTGCTTGGTATTTAGCGGGTGAAGTATTTAAGTGGTTGAAAGGGCTCGGCGGTTTGGAAGCCATGAAGCAGCGTAACGATGCGAAAGCTGAATTATTATATAACTTCATTGATAGCTCTGATTTTTATAAGAACGATGTTCACGTAGATAACCGTTCTTTTATGAATGCACCTTTCCAGCTTAAGAACCCTGAATTAGATGCTAAGTTTTTAGAACTGGCTGATGCAGCAGGTTTGAAGGCGCTAAAAGGACACCGTGTGGTTGGCGGTATGCGAGCTTCAATCTATAACGCAATGCCGATTGAAGGTGTGCAAGCACTGGTCGATTTCATGCGCGAGTTTGAGCAGGAGAATGCTTAATCACAATTAGTGATATTGCTGGTAGTGTTAATGAAAAACCGTCTTAATGACGGTTTTTTGTATCTGGAATCTAATAATAACCTAAATATTTTTTCTAATGACTTAACAATATCCTATTAACTCACCAGATATGATTATTGTCTGACTGTGCGTTGTGGATAAATGAGTTTGCTGGTGTCAAAACCTGCTTGCTGTGCACGCTGTTTGTAATCAGCCAATGTGGTCTCAGACAGGGTCGACTGACGAGATAGTATCCAGAAATACTCGTCATTGTAGCTACTAATTAGTGCTGACGAGTAATCCGGTTCTAAATAAAATACGATATAACTGCCATAGAATGGACCAAAGAATGAGACTTTCAGGTGTGCAGTGTCGCTCTCGCCTACAAATTTGGCCTTGCCTTCTGCTTCTTTCCAGCTATTGGTTTCGGCATTAAAGCCGCGATTGATGACTTTGACCGAACCGTCTTTATTCATGGTGTAGGTTGCCGTAACCTCGGTCAAGCCTTCCTCAAAGCTGTGGTCTAAGCGGGCCACTTCATACCACGTCCCTAAATAGCGGTCGAGGTTAAATGGACTCACGGGGGTAACGTTATCAGGCATACCGGTACACCCAGTTAATGTGATAAAGCCTAACAGAGCGCATAATGTATGAAAATAATGCATAAACTATCCTTTTGTGTTTTTGGTTCTTCCATAAAGCTGATGTTGGCGTGAATGCTGTAGTTAAACGCATTTTTAATCAGGTTGTTGATAATGATAGTAATCAAACCTTTCGGTGCATAGTTTTTACTTGGGTTAACCATGGTTAGCGTGTAATTGGGATCTTGCTTAGCAAACAAGTGGCGCCATTTCATCTAATCGCTGTTGTATAAAGTGTACGTGAGGAATTTTAGTAATTTCAAATAACTATAGCGGTCTCTATTATTCTTTTACCACTTTCTTATTATTAATAATCAGACAGAGTCTTTACATAGCCATCTGTAAGCTTATCTATACTCTTCAGGTTTCAATTAAGTCGAAATGTATATTCCTGTTTGTATTTTTACTTGAATAGCATTGTTTATAAAAAGAACAGTATTCTCAGGTGGTATGGTTATGGAACGATTGACATTAGTCACTCTAATTAGCGTGGCTTTAGTGGGCTGTGGCGGTGATTCTGATTCTAGCTCAGATAATTTACAAGTCACGACAAAGACATTAAATGGATATGTTGATGATATCTCATATAGCGATAAAAGCATTTCAGTTAATGATTTAGTAATGAATGCAGACAGTGCTAACGTTAAATATCAATCTCAAACTTACCCGCTAGAAATTATTACAAAAGGTACTCACATCAGTGCTGATTTAAGTGATGATGTTGCAAATAATATTGAATTAGACCCTGAATATACCGGTCAAGTGTCAGCAATCCTTAATGATAAGATCACTGTTAATAATATGGAGTTTACCTACGCGGAACTAAATTCTGATATAACGGTGGGGGATTGGGTGTTAATTTCAGCTCAAGTACATGCAGACTCAAGCTGGAAAGTCACATCGATTAATGAAATATCAGCTTTATCCTTTTCTGAAATAGAAGGGTCGATATCTCAATTAGATGTAAATGCTTTCACGTTTATGATTGGCAACGTGCTTGTTGATTACTCGAATGCCATTTTAGATGATATTCAAGTTATCCAAAATGGTTTGTGGGTCGAGGTCGATGGCCAATATCAAAATGGGCTGATAATCGCATCTAAGGTAGATGCAGAATCGGCATCAGATTTTGATGACACTGATGTAGAAGGCATTATTTCATGGGTTAATTCAACTCAAACTGTTTTTGAACTTAATCAGCGAACAACCATAATGGTTGATGAATCGACACGGTATGACGATGGTAACCAATCAATGCTAATGGCTGGTTTTAAAGTCAATGTTGATTTAAAAGTGGTTAATGGAAAATTAGTCGCGATTGAAGTGGATTTTGATGATGATACTGGCATTCAAGGGCGAGAGTTTAACGTCGAAGGTGAAGCCTCATATGGCAACTCAGTCGTGAGTATTAACGGTATTGATTTTCCTATTGGGCCAAATACGGTGTTTGATGATGGTTTAACGATAAACACCTTAGCTGGACAGTGGGTTGAACTAGATGGGCGAGACGTTAATGGGCAGTACGTTTTAAAAGAGATCGAAAGAGAAGATAAAGACAACGAGATAAGCCTAGAAGGTAAGGTCTCAGGAAATACGATTTGGGGCTATTCGTCATCTGATGGCTCATTAGGTATATTTAATGGACAGTGGGTTGAAATAGAGTGTCAGCGTGATGCCTCTAATAACTTATCATTTTGTCGTTTAGATCCTGATTAAATTGAGATTATATTTCTACTGGTTCATTAGAAAAAGCGCTAAGGCGCTTTTTCTATATATCGGTGGTATTCGGTTATTAGGTACAAATGAATAGCATTAATCATTTACGCAAAACGTATTGTTTAAATAACACTGAATGGATTGTTCACTTGCATCAAATTGAGGGTTAGGGACTTCTTTTGGATTAATCCACAGCCAGCCTTCGCATTTATCAGGCTCTTTGAGCTCGGCGTTGCCAGTGAAATCAGTCACAAGTAGTGCAACGCTTATGTAGTGTTTACCGGATTCATGAAACGTCGCGAGGTTATTCGTTATAGCGATGACTTCAGGGGTACGAATAATAATCCCGGTTTCTTCTTCCATTTCACGAGCAGCACACTGAGTGAATGTTTCACCAATCTCCATATGACCACCAGGAATGGAATAGTAAGGGGCGTGGCTATTTTTACGTTTACCAATCAGAATTTCACCCTTGTCATTTACAACAATAATACCAATGCCGACTTTAGGTGTTTCAGAACTCACACTTGATTCCTTATTTAATGGTAATTTCGCGCTTAAACAAGCGATATGAATAATGAATAGACGAAGTTTAGAGTACCTTCTGGTTAGACCAAAAGCTATATAAAGAAGGAATAGGTAAATGGTACTAGCGAACTGATGCATTATTCGCTAATCTGCAGAAACGCCCAAAATACAGGATTGAAGAATAACAGATGGAAAGTTTAACGTTACAGCCGATAAGTCAGATCAATGGGGAAGTGAATCTACCGGGTTCGAAAAGTGTTTCTAACCGTGCACTATTATTGGCAGCGTTAGCGCAGGGTACGACTCGTCTTACTAACCTTTTAGACAGTGATGATATTCGCCATATGCTGAATGCACTAAAGCAGCTAGGGGTAAATTATCAATTATCAGCAGATAAAACGGTCTGCGAAGTTGAAGGTCTTGGTTCTGCATTCAATGCGTCACAAGCTTTAGAGCTATACCTCGGTAATGCAGGTACAGCAATGCGCCCGTTAGCTGCGGCACTTTGTCTTAGTCAGGGTAACTTTGTATTAACTGGCGAACCTCGAATGAAAGAGCGCCCGATAGGGCACCTAGTCGATGCACTCCGTACCGCAGGCGCAGACGTTACTTATCTAGAAAATGAAAATTACCCACCGCTAGCTATTAAAGGCACTGGCCTTAATGGTGGCGAAGTTGAAATTGACGGTTCGATTTCAAGCCAATTTTTGACTGCTTTCTTGATGGCAGCACCAATGGCGACACAAGACACGGTTATTCGCATCAAAGGCGATCTTGTTTCTAAGCCCTATATTGATATTACGCTGCATATTATGGCGCAATTTGGTGTTACGGTAGAAAATCGTGATTACCAAGAGTTCTTTATCCCTGCAGGGCAGACATACCAAGCTGCTGGTGACTTCCTAGTGGAAGGGGATGCGTCATCTGCTTCTTATTTTTTAGCTGCCGCTGCGATTAAAGGCGGTGAAGTAAAAGTGACAGGCATTGGTAAAAAGAGCATTCAGGGCGATGTTCAATTTGCACATGCACTTGAAATGATGGGGGCTGAGATTGAATGGGGCGATAATTATGTGATTGCTCGTCGTGGCGAATTGAAAGCCGTCGATATGGATTTCAACCATATTCCTGATGCTGCGATGACGATTGCTGTTGCAGCATTATTTGCAGAAGGCACAACGTCTATTCGCAATGTCTATAACTGGCGCGTAAAAGAAACGGATCGTTTAGCGGCGATGGCGACAGAGTTACGTAAAGTTGGCGCAGAGGTTGAAGAAGGTGATGACTATATTACCATTGTACCGCCAACACAGTTACAGCATGCAACGATTGATACCTATGACGATCACCGTATGGCAATGTGTTTTTCATTAGTCGCATTGAGCGATACACCCGTTACGATTAATGACCCTAAATGTACATCTAAAACTTTCCCTGATTATTTCGATAAGTTGGCAGGATTAAGTCAGCCTGCTTAAAGTATTTAAATTCAGTTTAGTGTAAAGCCCACGCAACGTTACTCGCTCTAGTAATGTTGCGTGGGCTTTTTTATATGCACTAAGATTGCATTGAAACCTGACTGTTCAAAATTGCAACATTAATTATGACGCACACGTTTATCTAGATTCTTTTCTCGATTCGCATATAACTTTTCGATTTTATTACGTATAATGCGTCCCCGTTTAGTAAGCAGTTTTGCTGTTTAACGAAAAGATTGCTGAAATTATTTCGGAGAAACTTATGTCTACTCATGCTCCAGTCATCACCGTTGATGGACCAAGTGGTGCCGGTAAAGGCACTCTATGTATGCTGTTGGCAGAAAAATTAGGCTGGCATTTACTCGACTCTGGCGCCATTTATCGAGTATTAGCTCTTGCTGCTATTCACCATGGGGTTGACCTAGAATCTGAAGACGTCTTAGTACCATTAGCTGCACATTTAGATGTGCAATTTAAAGCTGAAGGTGACTTAGTTAAGGTTATCCTAGAAGGTGAAGACGTTTCTGGCGAATTACGTAAAGAAGAAACGGGCATGGCAGCATCAAAAGTGGCTGCATTACCACGTGTACGAGAAGCATTGCTGCGTCGTCAACGTGCCTTCAGTAATGCTCCTGGTCTTGTTGCTGATGGTCGTGACATGGGTACCGTGGTTTTTCCTAACGCGATCGTAAAAATATTCCTAGATGCAAGTGCTGAAGAACGTGCTAATCGCCGTATGAATCAGTTGCAACAAAAAGGCTTAGATGTTAACTTTGGCAGCCTTTTAAGCGAAATTCAGGAACGTGATGATCGAGATCGTAATCGATCTGTAGCGCCATTGCGTCCCGCGGAAGAAGCTTTGGTGCTAGACTCTACTGATATGTCAATAGAGCAAGTTACAGCCCAAGCATTCGCTTATATAGAAAAAGCTTTAGAACAAAAATCCTAGTCTACCGAATAATCGGTTAGGCGCTGTCGGTATCATGGATGACAACTGACTTTTTTATCAACCCCATGAGGTAGGATACCCATGGTTGTTTATCATATTGAAGATTAATTAAATGACTGAATCTTTTGCTTTACTCTTTGAAGAGTCTCTAAACGAAATCGAAACACGCCCAGGCGCTATCGTTAAAGGTACTGTTATCGCTATCGAGAACGGTTACGTTCTTGTTGATGCAGGCCTTAAGTCAGAATCTTCTATCCCAGTTGAAGAATTCAAGAACGCTGCTGGCGAACTTGAAATTGAAATTGGTGCAGAAGTTGACGTAGCACTTGATGCTATCGAAGATGGTTTCGGTGAGACTAAACTTTCTCGTGAAAAAGCTAAGCGTCATGAAGCTTGGATCCAGCTTGAAAAAGCTTACGAAGAAGCTGAAACAGTTGTTGGTATCATCAACGGTAAAGTTAAGGGCGGCTTCACAGTTGAACTTAACGGTATCCGTGCGTTCCTACCTGGTTCACTAGTAGACGTTCGTCCAGTTCGTGACACTGCTCACCTTGAAAACAAAGAGCTAGAGTTCAAAGTAATCAAGCTTGATCAGAAGCGTAACAACGTTGTTGTTTCTCGCCGCGCAGTTATCGAATCTGAAAACAGCGTTGAGCGTGACGAACTACTTGCTTCTCTACAAGAAGGTATGGAAGTTAAAGGTATCGTTAAGAACCTTACTGACTACGGCGCATTCGTTGATCTTGGCGGTGTTGATGGTCTTCTTCACATTACTGATATGGCTTGGAAACGCGTTAAGCACCCAAGCGAAATCGTTAATGTTGGCGATGAAATCAACGTTAAAGTTCTTAAGTTCGACCGTGAGCGTACTCGCGTATCACTAGGTCTTAAGCAACTTGGCGAAGATCCATGGGTAGCAATCGCTAAGCGTTACCCAGAAAGCACTAAGCTTTCTGGCCGTGTTACTAACCTTACTGACTACGGTTGCTTCGTTGAAATCGAAGAAGGCGTTGAAGGTCTTGTACACGTTTCTGAAATGGATTGGACTAACAAAAACATCCACCCATCGAAAGTTGTTAACGTTGGTGACGAAGTTGAAGTTATGGTTCTTGATATCGACGAAGAACGTCGTCGTATCAGCCTAGGTCTTAAGCAGTGTAAAGCTAACCCATGGCAGTCATTTGCAGAAATGCAAGCTAAGGGCGATCGCGTAACTGGTAAGATCAAGTCTATTACTGACTTCGGTATCTTCATCGGTCTTGACGGCGGTATCGACGGTCTTGTTCACCTATCTGACATTTCTTGGAATGTTACTGGTGAAGATGCAGTTCGTGACTTCAAGAAAGGCGACGAAATTTCTGCAGTAGTTCTAGCAGTAGACGCAGAGCGTGAGCGTATCTCTCTTGGCGTTAAGCAGATCGAAGAAGACCCGTTCAACAGCTACGTAGCTGAGAACAAGAAAGGTGTTCTTGTAAACGGTACTGTTACTGCAGTTGACGCTAAAGGCGCAACAGTAGAACTAGCTGAAGGCGTTGAAGGTTACCTTCGCGCTTCTGAAGCATCTGTAGATCGTGTTGAAGACGCAACTCTAGTACTTTCTGTTGGCGATTCTGTTGAAGCTAAATTCACAGGCGTTGATCGTAAGAACCGCGTAGTTAACCTATCTGTTCGTGCTAAAGATGTTGCTGAAGAGCAAGAAGCAATGGCTACTCTGAACAAGCAAGAAGAAGCTTCGTTCGGTAACGCTATGGCTGACGCTTTCAAAGCTGCTAAAGGCGAATAATTGAGCTTAGAGAGAAAAGGCTTTTAGCATTTTCTCTCTAAACGGTTATACTATTGAGAAACATACTAAAAACGGAGTGTTTATGACAAAGTCTGAATTAATTGAAAGGCTATGTAGTCAACAAACACATCTTTCTGCCAAACAGGTAGAAGATGCAATCAAGGAAATCCTTGAGCACATGGCGGGTACCCTTGCAGAAGGCGACCGTATTGAGATCCGTGGCTTTGGTAGCTTCTCTTTACATTACCGTGCTCCGCGCGTAGGTCGCAATCCTAAGACTGGTGATAAAGTTGAGCTGGATGGTAAATACGTTCCTCACTTCAAGCCAGGCAAAGAATTACGTGACCGTGTTAATGCTGCAATTGCTGCTTAACCGCGAATAGAACAAAAAAACGGCATACTACTTAGTATGCCGTTTTTTTATGTCTATTGGTCATGGTTTGATAAGTAAATTTGCTGCATAATCAAGACATCAAATTATTGAACAAGCCTGAGGATTTACGATGAAGATAATAAGCATTCTTATTTTAGTGGTTTGCTTTCTGATCACCCTTGCATTAGGTGCTCAAAACCAAGAACTTGTTAATTTTAATTATCTTGCCGCTCAAGGAGAATTCCAGTTATCGACTTTACTGGGAATTGCATTCGGTTCAGGTTTTGGGCTTGGTTGGCTGATTTGCGGTATGTTATATCTAAAAGCCCGCTTTTCTAAGAATCGTCTAACGAAGAAAGTTGTTAAGCAACAGAAAGAGTTAGATCAGCTTCGTGCCGAGCCTATTAAGGAATAACATTTAATGCTAGAGCTGTTGTTCCTGTTGCTTCCTATTGCCGCCGCTTACGGTTGGTATATGGGTAACAGGAGCGCTAGTAATCAACGCCAAGAGCAATCTCATCACATGTCACGTCAATACGTGACAGGTTTGAATCTACTGTTATCTGATCAGTCTGATAAAGCGGTAGATCTTTTTATTGAGTTGCTTCAAGTTGATAGTGAAACAATTGATACTCACCTTGCTTTGGGAAACTTATTTCGAAGCAGGGGTGAGGTCGATCGTGCAATTCGTATCCACCAAAACCTTATCGCCCGCCCCAACCTAACCATTGACCAACGAAACCTCGCATTACAGCAATTAGCAAAAGATTATATGGCTGCAGGTTTTCTTGATCGCGCTGAAAAAATTTTTGAACAACTACTTGATGAACCAGACCATCGTAAAGGTGCACTGCAGCAGTTGTTGTCTATTTATCAACAAACACGCGAGTGGGAAAAAGCGATAGAGATGGCAAATCAGCTCGTTAAGATGGGAAAACCCAAACTTAAGCATGATATTGCCCATTATTGGTGTGAGCTTGCGATACTTGAGATAGGGGCACAAAATCAAGATAAGGCGAAGCAATGTTTAAAGAAAGCCCTATCTGCTGACAAAAACTGCGTACGTGCTTCGCTAACAATGGCACGTATTCTGATTAAGGCTGGTGATTATAAAGCGGCGTCTAAGCAGCTTGAACGTGTTACTGAGCAAGAAGTTGATTTTGTCGGTGAAGCCTTGCCACTGTTACTTCAATGCTATGAAGCGACAAATAATGAATCGGGTTGGTTGAAATATTTACAACATTGCGTAGATATGAAAGCGGGCTCGACGGCTGAATTAATGCTCGCTGATGAGATATGCAAACGTGAGGGAGCTATTGTTGCTCAAACGTTTATGACTCGTCAGCTGACAAAAAATCCGACCATGAAAGGCTTCTATCAATTGATGGATTATCACCTTGATGAAGCAGAAGAAGGCCGAGCAAAAGAAAGTTTAACCAGTTTACGCCATTTGGTGGGTGAGCAGCTTAAAATGAAGCCTCACTACCGTTGCCATAAATGTGGTTTTGCCACCCACTCTTTATATTGGCAGTGTCCTTCGTGTAAAGGGTGGGGCACCATTAAGCCAATTCGTGGTTTAGATGGTGAATAATATCTGCGGGTATTCTTCTGGTTATAAAATTGAATAATGTAAAAGGGCTACCCTATGGTGAGCCCTTTTTTTAAGTTGCCAAGTTAACTCTAAAACGAAGTCTAAGCAGGAGATTCAATGTTAGACCCTAAAGTGATTGTCGCACTCGACTACCCGAACCAAGATGCAGCATTAGCGTTTGTTGACCGTATTGAACCGGGAAGCTGTCGTCTGAAAGTGGGTAAAGAAATGTTCACTTTATATGGCCCTGACTTCGTGCGTAAATTGCATGAACGTGGTCATTCTGTATTTTTAGACCTGAAATTCCATGATATTCCAAATACTTGTTCGCGTGCGGTTGCCGCTGCGGCAGAGTTAGGTGTTTGGATGGTGAACGTTCATGCAAGTGGTGGCGAACGTATGATGGCTGCTTCACGTGATATTCTAGAACCGTATGGTAAAGATCGTCCTTTATTGATTGCAGTAACGGTATTAACCAGTATGGAAGCGTCAGATCTTGTGGGTATTGGTATTGCCTGCGCACCACAAGAACAAGTATTAAACTTGGCAACATTAACTAAAAACAGCGGCCTTGATGGTGTAGTTTGTTCTGCTCAAGAATCAACGCTGTTGAAATCAGCATTGGGTAAAGAGTTTCAATTAATTACTCCAGGCATTCGTCCTGTTGGTAGTGCTGCTGGCGATCAGCGTCGTGTTATGACACCTGTTGAAGCCGTTAATGCGGGTTCTGATTACTTAGTTATTGGCCGTCCTATTACACAGGCTACTGATCCTGCTGCTGTATTAGCTGAAATAAATAAATCACTGGCTTAATTGTTTTACGATAAAAAGCAAACGTTTACTAACCCCGCTACTGCCTACTAGCAATAGCGGGGTTTTTGTATTCAAATTAACATTTAATCTTGGGGGTCGCTTTACTGATTCTATTGGTTCTATCGTGTGTTGGGGCAGAGAAGTGACTGTCTAATAGTTTCTGAGTCAGTGAGTGCTGTGGCGCACTGAATACTTCTGCAGTTGGCCCTTTTTCTACAACCTCGCCATCTTGCATGACGATCACTTTATCTGAGAAGTGTTTAACTACGCCCATATGTTGCGATACATAAACATATGACAAGCCCATTTCTTCTTGAAGCTCTAAGAGCAAGTTCAGAATCTGTGACCGCATTGACATATCTAGCCCATTTAACGCCTCATCAGCAACGATAATACATGGCTGAAGGATCAGAGCACGTGCGAGTGATACACGCTGTTTTTGACCCGTAGCAAGCATCTGAGGGTAAAAATACGCATGTTCAGGCAATAAGCCTACTCGTTTCAAAGTAAGCATAATACGACGCTCACGCTCTTGTGGGGTCATATTCGTATTTCGTTTTAATGGACCTTCTAATATGCGACCAATTTGGATGCGTGGGTTCAGCGATGTATTGGGATCTTGGAAAATCATGCGGATTAATTTACATCGAGTTTGAAAATCCTTAGGTGCTAAGGCTTCACCATTAACTCGAATTTCACCTGCGGTAGGCTCAACAACGCCTGAAAGCATTTTGGCTAACGTTGATTTTCCAGAGCCATTTTTCCCGATAAATGCAATGGTTTCCCCCGCTTCTAACTTGAAAGAAATCGGCTTAATGGCTTCAATAGTACGGCGGCGAAATAACCCTGCACGGTAGTGATAAGATTTTTGAAGGTTATCTACTTCAAGTAAAGAACTCATTTCTTTTTATCCTCCATATTCAGCGGGAAGTGGCAGCTGAATTTATGGCTTTTTATCTTCCTACGTTTGGGTACTTCTACACATTTGCGTTGTGCATGTGGGCAACGTGGACCTAATCGGCAACCAATAGGCAGATGCTGAAGAGGAGGGATAGAACCTGGCAGGGTTTCCAATTTACTTTTATGTGACACATCTAAGCTAAAGTCAGGCATCGCTCGCATTAATGCTTCAGTGTAAGGATGGTGTGGTGATTCCAGCAATTGCTTTCGGCTACCTGATTCGACAGATTGGCCACAATACATCACGGTAATACGATCTGCCCACTGTGTTACGGTCGTTAAATCATGGCTTACAAGTAATATGGTGGTATTGCCTAATTGGTTCATACGGCTTAGTAAGCGGAATATTTGTGCCTGTGTAATCGGGTCTAAATCATTGGTTGGTTCATCGGCAATAAGTAGGCGAGGGCGGTTTGCAATCGCCATGGCAATCATTACCTTTTGACACTCACCATCGGTCAGTTCATACGGGTAACTTTTCATTACGCGCTTATGCTCTTTGATACCAACTTTGTGTAGCAGTGCAATCGCTTGTTTTTGGCGCCAATGAATACGTTGCCACCATCGACCTGAAAATGATGATGAAGGTATGGCCTCTTCTAATTGCTCACCAATATTTTCAGATGGATCAAGGCAAGAAGAAGGCTCTTGGAAGATCATCGCAATTTCACGACCCACAATCTTTCGACGTTCACGTGCTGATAGAGCCAATAAATCGACATCTCCTAGACGCAAGCGATCGGCCGTTACTTTCCAGTTGTCTTTTGTGACACCAGCAATGGCTTTAGCTACTAAGCTTTTTCCTGACCCTGATTCACCAACAAGCCCCCGGATTTCACCTTCGTTTATGGTTAAGCTCATGCGATCTACCGCTTTCACCATACCTTGTGGCGTATCAATCTCTATCGTCAGGTTACGAATATCGAGTAATGGCATTTAATCAATCCCCGCATTTAATGCTTGGCGGAGTCCGTCTCCTACTAAGTTTACAGATAAAACGCTAAACATGATTGCAAGCCCTGGCAAGGTTACGGTCCAAGGTGCTAAGTAAATTAATTCGATGGAATCTCCCAGAATTGAACCCCACTCAGGAGAGGGTGCTTGCGCGCCTAAACCAAGAAAGCCCAATGCAGCAATATCTAAAATAGCAATGGAGATAGCCCGCGTTAATTCAGTCGTAATCACGGTTAAAATATTGGGCAAAATAGAGTTATACAGTAGGTAGAAGTTGTTTGCTCCATCAAGGCGTGCAGCAATGATATAGTCTTTTTCTACTTCAGTGTGAACAGCGGTATAAACGGCACGAATAAATCGAGGAATTAATGCCAGCCATATTGCCAATAAAATATTGGTTTCACCTGGCCCCATATAAGCGACAACAATAATCGCTAATAATAAAGAGGGAATAGATAAAACAGTATCAAGTACATGGTTTAGTATGCTTGATTTCAAACCGCGAGTCATACCTGCAGTTACACCGATCAAAAATCCAATCAGGCTTGCGGCAATAGCGACTAATAGTGCATAGCCAAATGTGAGCTGGGAACCGAGTATTAGGCGGGTTAAAATATCTCGACCAAGATCATCGGTACCGAAAAAGAACTCAACATGACCTGATTGATCCCATGATGGTGGCATTAGCAGTTCCCCAACCTGATGGTAAGGGGAATATGGCACTAACCACTGGGCAGTAATGGTAATTAAAATCAGGATGAGTAAACACCACAAGCCAAACATCGCTAATGAGTTAGCTTTGAAATTGATCCATGAACGCTCCCATTGTGTCGGGATTTTTTGTTCCTGATAAATGTTATTTGATAGCATACCATTCTTTCCTTACAAGCGGATTCACAGCTGCACCAGCAAGATCTGACAATATATTGGCCAATAATATAAAGCTCGCCACTGTAATTACGCCCGCTTGAATTGCAACATAATTTTGATCTGCAATCGCGTTTAACAACCAGCGACCAATACCCGGCCAGTTAAAAATTGATTCTGTAAGCATTGCAAATGTCATCATGGTTGAAAATTGCATACCTAATTTAGGAATAATCGGCGGTAGTGCGTTTTTCATGCCATGACGCCTAACAATTTCAAACATTGATAAGCCTTTGGTTTGCGCAACCTTGATATAGTTTTGTGTCATGACTTCAGAGATCGAGGCACGCGTTAGCCGTATCACTTCCGTTGTTGGTGCCGTGGCCAGTACCAGTGTGGGTAAAACGAGGTGTCTAATAACATCTGCTAGCGCTTCTGAACGGTAAGGTTTATCCGATAATAAAACATCAATGATCGCCACCCCAGTAACGTGATCGATTTCATACAACAGGCTGTAGCGACCAGCAACGGGTAGCCAACCAAGGTTGAGTGAAAACATTAAAATTAACAGCATCGCTAGCCAAAATAAAGGAATGGAATACCCTACGATGGTGATTGAAGATATGAGGGTATCAATAAATCGCCCACGCCTTACCCCTGCGATCGTGCCCAGTGGTATACCGACAAATAGCGATAATATAAATGCGAAAAAACACAGTTCTAACGTAGCAGGAAACACCATCATAACTTCATGTAAAATGGGTTCACCACTTTGATTAAGCCCGAGGTTGCCCAGCGCTAATCCTTCAATGTAGCTTAACCAGCCACTCCAAAATGGTTGGCTGCTCCATGCTGATGCTTCGTCTAAGCGTAGAATGCTAAAACCTATCATCGTCAAAATAGCGAGAGTGATGATGAAAAGATTTAATCGGCGAATGGTATATATCAGCATATTTTACTCGCTTCGATAAACACTGGAAAATGAGCGAGTACCGAAAGGACTCATCTGTAATCCACCTAATGATTTATGGTGAACCTGAAAGTGCACGCCATGCGCTAATGGAATTAATGGTACTTGTTGATCTAAAATATTTTGCGCACGATGATAATAATTTAAGCGTTGATCAAGTTTACTGGTACGTAAAGCAAGCTCGAGTAAATTATCAAAATCTAGATTACACCAATTGGCAATGTTTAGCCCTACTTGCTTGGCATCGCACGATAATAAGGGGCGTAGGAAGTTATCTGGGTCGCCGTTATCTGCAATCCACCCCGCTAAGATAAGGTCAAAAGAGGTTGCTTCACCCATGCTGATACGATCAAGCTTATCTTGATGTGACATCGTCACCTGAATACCAATGGCTTTTAGATTAGCTTGAATCAGCTCTGCTGTTTTTCGAGGGCTCGGATTATAGGGACGAGGTTCAGTGGGAACCCACATCGATAATGTTAATTTATTATCATATCCAGCTTCTTTTAATAATCTAATGGATTCTTCAGGATCGAAATCCAATGCTTGGCTCTTGTGATTATAGGCCCATGACATAGGTGGCAACATGCTTTTTGCTTTGGTGCCTGTACCGTAATACACCGAGTCGAGTAAATTATCGCGATTAATGGCAAAGCTAATGGCTCTACGTACGCGAATATCTTGCAAGATAGGTTTGTTATTATTGAGTGCTAGAAATGATACATTCATGCCCGTTTGCGCCATTAATTCAAACTCTGAATTATCAGAAATGACGGATAGTTGGCTGGCAATCGGTGATGAGAGTACATCACATTCGTGACTTAATAGTTTAGCTAATGAACCTGTGCCGCGTGATGATATATCGAACACCACTTGATCCATTGGTGCAGCTCCTTGCCAATAGCCCCAGTGACGTTTCAAACGAATGAGATCGTTAGGTATGTACTGGTCTAAATAAAAAGGCCCTGTTCCGATAGGTTTCATATCGAGTTGGCTTAGTTGACCGGCCTGAAGAAGCTGTTGCCCGTATTCTTGTGAATAAATGACCGCATAGCTTGTGGCCAGGTTTGATAAAAAAGAGTTATCAGGGCGGCTTAAAATAAATTTAACGGTATGGGAATCAATCGCGACAATATCATTGATTAATTTATCAAAAGCTAAACTTTCAAACCAAGGATAACGGCCACCAGAGATGTTAAAGAATGGGTGACTAGGGTCAATAACACGCTTAAAACTGAAAATAACATCTTGAACATTTAACTGGCGAGTTGGGGTGAACCAATCCGTATTCTGGAACTCAATGCCTTTGCGTAGCGCAAGCGTGTATTCAAGTCCGTCGTCACTAATCGACCAGCTACGAGCGAGTCCTGGTAGCGGTTGGTGGCTAACAGGATCGAGCACTAATAAGCGATCAAATATTTGAGCGGCAAGGGTATCTGTTGTTAGCCCACCGTCGGTTAACTGCGGATTGAATATTGTGGGTGTGTCTTGGCCACAATAAATGAAACCACGGCTTCGTATATTAGTATCTTTTTGTGGCTCAGAACAACCCATAAGGCTAACTAGGCTAAAACAAGCAAACAAAAGGCGAGTATATGCGCTCATATCGTAAAGGCGTCGAATGAAATCAAGTCGTTAAATTTAACATTTTCCATCACTGCCACCAAGTAATCATCCTTGATATCCACCTTTTCTTAACGTTATGTTGTTTAAATAACAGCCATGCTTTTAGATTTGCTGAAATTATGAAGATTAATTGCTCAAGCCCAAGAGAAATGCGGCCCACACAAATTACTCTTCGTTATTGCCGACGAGCTGATATTTACGTAATAGCCCTCTCAGTTGATGGTAGCTTAAACCCAATAATTCAGCGGCTTTTCTTTGGTTAAATTTGGCTTGATCCAGTGCGTTACGCATTATTTCGATTTCTTGATCTTGTTGCCATTGGCGTAAATCCATTGGAAATATAACGTCAGTAGTTAAAGCATTTGTTGAATCTTCCGTTGGGCGAGTGTCTTCTTGTTTATCGTGCCAAGGCGTATGAAAAGGGTTAATGATAATATTCTCGACAGGTTCATCTTCAAGGCTATGACGAAACACCGAGCGCTCAACCACATTTTTAAGTTCACGAATATTGCCAGGCCAGTGATACTCAAGTAGTGCGGCACGTGCTTGTGGAGTGAAACCAGAAAAGTAACCAAACCCTAATTCACGACACATACGTACGGCATAGTATTCAGCTAATGGAAGAATATCGTCGAAGCGTTCACGTAATGGTGGTAGATGAATAATATCAAAAGCAAGGCGATCGAGTAAATCAGCTCGGAATTTACCTTCTTGGGCAAGCTGCGGTAAGTCTGCATTGGTTGCACAGATTAAACGAACGTTAGCTTGGCAGGTCTTACTGCCACCGACTCGTTCATATTCACCATATTCAATAACGCGTAGTAATTTTTCTTGTACCCCGAGTGGTGCCGTGGCTAATTCATCAAGAAATAAGGTGCCATCTTCTGCTCGCTCAAAACGCCCTTGATGCCTTCCTTTTGCGCCAGTAAATGCGCCAGCTTCGTGACCAAATAGCTCTGAATCAATTAAACCATCACTTAGCGCTGCACAATTTAAGGTTATTAAGGGCTGATCCCAACGGCGAGATAAGTAATGCATTCGTTGTGCTATCAGCTCTTTACCTGTACCTCGTTCACCTAAAATAAGGATCGGGCGATTAAGTGATGCTAATCGAGATGCCTGATCTAGCACAGTAAGGAACGCTTCCGATTCACCGATTAAATTATCTTTATTTTGCATGGTTAATCTCGCTAAATATTGGCGCATTACCCCACACCATAGCAGCCTATTTATTGAGCTGTAAAGTTAAGTGTATGATTTTTATTGAACAAAAAGTTGGCACGCGACTTGATATATATTTGATGTGACATTAAGTTATTAATTATAAATCGGCCTTACGTGCAGGTTTAATAAAGGAGTTTTTATTATGGGTATTTTTTCTCGCTTTGCAGATATTGTTAATGCAAATGTAAACTCACTGCTTGATAAGGCTGAAGACCCACAAAAGTTGATCCGCCTTATTATTCAGGAAATGGAAGACACGTTAGTTGAAGTTCGTACCTCATCAGCGCGAGCATTAGCTGATAAGAAAGAACTGCAACGTCGTATTAATTCGATTGAAGCACAATCAAATGATTGGCAGCAGAAAGCGAGCTTGGCATTACAGAAAGGTCGTGAAGATCTTGCTCGTGCGGCGTTAATTGAAAAGCAGAAAATAAGTGACGTAGCACTAACACTGAATGAAGAGTTCAAGTTAGTTGAAGAAACGATTGATAAACTAAGTTCTGAAGTTGCAGAGCTAGAAAGAAAGCTGCAAGAGACACGTGCTCGTCAACAATCACTGGTTCTTCGACATAAAGCGGCGGGCAATCGTCGTGATGTTCGTCGTCAACTTGATACAGGTAAAGTCGATGAAGCACTATCAAAATTCGAGCAATACGAACGACGTATAGATGAGATGGAAGCAGAAGCTGATAGTTACAACCTTGGTCGTGGTAAGAATTTAGAAGATGAATTTGCAGATCTTCAGGCTCAAGACAGCATTGAACAAGAGCTGGCTAGAATGAAAGCGAACATTAAAGATAAAGAGTAGTATCATTCTAGATAAGTTAATAATCAGGTACTTATCTTGATGAATGTCATCTACTCTGATTAATTTGGAACAACGTCGATTCTGCGCGGAAAGGAGAGAAACGAATGTCTATGGGTTTTATTGTTGGTCCGTTAATGGTGTTTTTAGTCATTGTTGCACCATTATGGTTGATTCTTCATTACCGCAGTAAGCGTCATGCGAGCCAAGGATTATCTGGTGAGGAGCATGAACAATTGCAAGCGTTAGCGATCCGCGCAGAACAAATGCAAGATCGTATTTCAACGCTTGAGCGCATCCTTGATGCTGAAGCTCCCCAATGGAGGCATAAGTAATGAGTAAAATCTTATACCGTGATACAAAAAATGGAAAATTGGGCGGGGTGTGTGCGGGTATCGCAGAATACTTTGGTATGGAAATTTGGCTTGTCCGAATTCTTGCTGTATCAGCATTTTTACTCGGCGTTGGCTTTTTTGCGACATTGGCGTATATCGCGGCGTGTTTAATACTTGATAAAATGCCGGAAGAACGTACACAGCAACAAACGACATATAAAGAACATAATGTGAAACAAAAGCCATGGCAAGCGGGGCAACCTGCAGAGCAGATTTTACGAAATGTAGAATCTGAATTAAATGGTATGGAAGGTAATTTACGCAAAATGGAAGCTTATGTCACATCTTCCGCATTCAACGTTGATCGTGAGTTTAAGAATCTATAAAGCTTATATACCCTAGCGTCTTGAGGTTACTTGGGTATATGTGTACATCTCACTAGTTACAATGAGCAGGCTTAGGCCTGCTTTTTCGTTGATGGTTAATTGCTCTAAGCTGATGGTAGTTGTACTAAATTGGTATAAATAACGAGTAATGTTCATTATCAGTTAATTTTACTTTGTGTATGCTATCTCCAGAATAAAAAGAAATAAGGCATGATATGAATCGTATTGGTAATGAGTTAAATAAATTGGTTAATCGTAGTTTAGATCGTCACGTACGTTTAGCGGTAACGGGATTATCTCGATCGGGTAAAACTGCATTTATTACTTCATTGATCAATCAGCTACTGCATGTCAGTACAAATCCACGTTTGCCTCTTTTTACAGCGGTACGCGATGGTAATTTACTGGGGGCTAAGCGAGTCCCTCAACGTGATATGCATGTACCAAAATTTGGCTATGATGAAGGCATGGGATCATTGTTGTCTTCACCGCCAGCTTGGCCCGAACCGACTCGCGATGTTAGCCAAACACGATTAGCGTTACGTTATAAACCACAAAAAGGCCCGATGAAACTGCTTCAAGAAACAGCCACTTTATATCTTGATATTGTGGATTATCCGGGTGAGTGGTTACTTGATTTACCTTTGCTTGATTTGGATTTTATGGCGTGGTCAAAACAACAAGCAAAGGTATTAAAGGGCAAACGACTGGAATTAGCGCAAGAATGGGCGGCAATGGGGGAAACATTTGATCTTTTTGCTCCTGCCGATGAAGCCTTAATTGAACGTATTTCGGCAGTATTCACGGATTACTTGTATAAGTGTAAGGCTGAGGGAGGACTACATTGGGTTCAGCCTGGCCGTTTTGTATTACCTGGTGAATTAGCAGGGGCGCCGGTATTGCAGTTTTTCCCTATGATTTGGGAACATAAATATACCGAGCAGCAACTTCAGCAAGCAGATGAGCACAGTAATCTCGGTATGCTGAAGAGCCGATATAAATACTATCAGCAGCATGTTGTAAAAGCGTTTTACAGGGATCATTTTTCAAAATTTGACCGCCAGATTATATTAGTTGATTGCTTGCAGCCATTGAATGCTGGAACCGAGTCATTTAATGATATGCGCCAAGCGCTGGATCAGTTAATGCAGAGCTTTAAATACGGGCGTAGTTCGTTATTACGTCGATTGTTTTCACCGCGTATTGATAAAGTATTATTTGCAGCGACAAAATCAGATCATGTAACGCCAGAGCAACATCCGAATTTAGTGAGTTTATTGCAGCAGTTGGTGAATGAAGCGTGGCAAACGGCATCGTTTGAGGGCATTAAAATGGATTGTGTTAGCTTGGCATCTATTCAAGCAACAGAGCCCGGCTTTGTCGCTCATCAAGGGTCACAAGTACCTGCTTTACGTGGGTGTAATCTTGAAGGGGAGTCCCAAACAATATTTCCTGGCGAAGTCCCCCGTCGATTACCCAACGAGATCTTTTGGCAAAATAATGGTTTTGATTTTGTGAATTTCCGTCCATTAGCCCAACAAAGTGATGAACCATTACCTCATATCCGTATGGATAAAGCGCTTCAGTATTTGCTAGGAGATAAGTTGAAATGAGTGAGCCTTCGCAAAATAAAGCATTCAAAACCAAAATTGTGTTTGATGAAGCACAGCCAGCAGATTCTGAGGCTGAATTGACAGCTCAAGTGCAATTTGCTGAGAGCAATACCTTCCTGCCAGAAGTGAAAGCTGATGATGATATAGAAGAACAGCTTTCTCATTCTTTGGCGAGTAAACCGAAAAAACGTTCGAGCTGGTTTAAAGGCTTACTTATCGCTGGCGCAGCGATGACGGGTTGGCAAACGGTGGATTATGTTGTTTCTGCCTATCAGACTGGTGATTGGTTAGCATTAGGTTGGAGCGTTATTGTTGCCGGTATTGCGACAATAGGAATAACAGCACTTGGGCGTGAATTATTTAAACTTCGCCGTTTAAAGCAACGTCAGACAGAGCGTGAGCAAGCACTAATATTATTAGATGCAGACGGCATTGGGCAAGGTAAAGCTTTTTGTATGAAGCTGGCCAAGCTCAGTGATATCCGTGATGAACATGCAGGTTATGACCGATGGGTACAGTCATTAGCGGCTACGCACAATGATCGGGAAGTACTAGAGTTGTATGACCAAATGGTACTCAGCCATCAAGACCGGTTATCACGTCAGCTTGTGGCTAAGTATTCGAGTGAAGCTGCAGTCATGGTAGCAGTGAGCCCGCTAGCTGTGGCAGACATGCTACTGGTGGCATGGCGGAACTTCAAATTGATTGAGCAAGTCTCTGTCGTTTACGGGGTTGAGCTGGGCTATTGGTCTCGTATTAAATTAGTCAAATTAGTATTAGCCAATATGGCTTTTGCCGGTGCTACGGAAGTGATTGCTGATACGGGTATGGACATGCTATCGATGGATTTAGCGGGTCGAGTGTCAACCCGAGTTGCCCAAGGTGTGGGGGTAGGTTTACTGACGGGCCGATTAGGGCTTAAAGCGATTACATTAATGCGACCATTGCCGTGGCAACCCGATCAACAGCCTAAATTGAGTGAAATACGACGTGATTTGTTGCTGAAGCTAACACATAAAAATGAAAGTCCACAAAATAAGTAATAGTAATAAATAACAACGAGATAATTGTTTTTTTTATGATAATTATTGGCTTGGTCGACTATAAAGTGAATTTATAGTCGACTAATCTCTCATCATACAACATCAGTGACTTGACTCATTTTCCGCTTCGTCGCACACTTCATAAGTGTCAACTATTCCTGACACATTAAACTGAATCATCATAATATTAATTGAAAGCGTAATTCCGCTGAAGTTAAGCGACGTTTATATCATAAGGCGCACGATATGAGGCTACAGGTCTTTTGTGAAGATCGACTAGGAATGACCCGAGAGCTGCTGGATATTCTTGCCAGCCAAGAGATTAATCTCAGGGGAATTGAAATTGATCGCATTGGTATTATTTATCTCAATTGTCCTGAAATTGAATTTGAACAATTTAGCCAGCTTATGTCGCAAATCCGTCAGTTAGACGGAGTTACAGATGTACGGAAAATTCAGTTCATGCCGAGTGAACGAGAACATAAAGAGCTAAAGGCCCTATTACAAACGCTGCCCGATCCATTTTTCTCTATAAACCTCAGTGGCAAAGTTGACCTAATTAATGAAGCTGCAGAGCAATTAATGAGCAACGTAAGTACTGATGTTTTGGGTGAGTACATTCAAATTCTTCTTGGCTTTAACTACACTCGATGGGTCGAAAAAGAAGGTGCAAATAAGCGCAGTGAAATGGTCGTCATTGCGGGTTTAGACTACCTGATGGAAGTTATGCCTGTCTATGTGACCAACGAGAATGAAGAGTCTGTCATGGTGAGTGCTGTGATTTTACTCAAATCATTATCTGAAGCAAAAATGCCCATCGCAATGCGAGAAATTAGTGGTGATAACGGCTTTGAACATTTAGTCGGTCAATCGTCACGTTTCAAGCATCTGTTAGGTCAGGCGAAGAAACTCGCATTACTCGATGCTCCTTTACTGATTCAAGGTGAAACAGGAACAGGTAAAGAAATGTTGGCGCGTGCTTGCCACCAACGTTCAATGCGTCGTGAGCATCCATTCCTTGTCGTGAACTGTGTCTCAATGCCGGACAATGCAGCAGAAACTGAATTATTTGGCTTTTCGGGAGGCGCAAATGAAGCAGGGAAAAAAGGTATTTTCGAACAAGCTGCTGGTGGCACTGTTTTCTTATATGAAATCGGTGAAATGTCAGCACATTTACAAATAAAATTACTTCGATTCTTACAGGATGGGACTTTCCGTCGCGTAGGAGAAGAAGAAGAAATTAAAGTAGACGTACGCGTCATTTGCTCGACTCAGAAAAAATTACCGGATCTTATTGCTGCGGGGGAATTCCGTGAAGACCTGTATTATCGCTTAAATGTGTTGGCCCTCGTTGTGCCACCATTACGTGAACGTACAGCTGATATTGTGCCACTTGCTGAGTTATTCTTAGCGCAATTTGCCCAAGAATTGCAGCAAGCTAAGCCTAAAATTTCAGATAAGCTTTCACAGTACCTTAGTCAGTACGCATGGCCGGGTAATATTAGGCAATTACGTAACGTATTATTCCGTGCGATGACACAAGTCGAAGGTTCTGAAATTACGATTGATGATGTTCAACTGCCTGAGAATGAAACAACCAGCATTATTAGTGACGAAACACTTAATGGTTCACTGGATGAAATCATGAAACGTTATGAGTCAGGTATATTGTCTAATCTTTACAGTAGTTATCCATCAACGCGAAAGTTAGCAAAACGCTTAGGTGTATCTCATACTGCTGTGGCGAATAAATTGCGAGAGTATGGTTTAAGTAAACGTTAATTCATTGTTTAATTATCAGATAAAATACCACACTGAGATGAATGACAGTGTGGTATTTCTCTTTATTTGGTAATGGTTGGTATCAGTGATAACTGACCTGATTCTAGTGCCAGTAATTGAGAGACCATTTCTTGACCGTAGCGATAATTACACAATGAATTGTTGTTGTTGAGTACGCGGTGGCAGGGAATAATAATCGGAATGGGGTTTACGTTTCTGGTTATGCCTATGGCAGGAGCCGCATTCGAAGTGCCAAGTTTGTCTGCGATTTGTTGGTAGTTGAAGGTTTCACCAAAGGGGATTTCAGTTAGAGTGTGCCAGACTTGTTGCTGGAACTGTGTACCCTGAGGTGCCAAAGGGATGGTGAATTTTTGCCTTTTCCCGCTTAGGTACTCTGTAAGTTGATTCGTGTAAGGTTTCATAGCATCGGGATCATGTTCCCAACTTGAATCGGGACAAAATCCAGCGCTACCCACAGTGAGTTGTCGTAACCCCTTGCTGTCGGCAAGAAGGTAGACTTTTCCTAGTACAGTATCAATAACGTCGTAATACATCATAACAGCCAAAGTACACCATAAGTTTTAAGGGACTAATTTGTTTAACTCTATTATAAACCGCTCTACAACATTAGTGGTTGATGAACTTAAAATTCGTTTGATCGGTAACAAAGATTCTGCTCGAATTACAGCTTACTACCAAAAAAATCGAGCATATCTACAGCCTTGGGAGCCGTTACGGGATGAAAATTTTTTCTTACCTGAAGGGTGGGAGAAAAGGTTGTTACAACTAACCGAACTTCATAAACACAATCTTGCTTATTATTTTGTTATTACGACGAAAGATTCAGATGATGTAATAGGGGTTATCAACTTTAGTAATTTAGTGAAGCACCCGTTTTATGCATGCCATGTAGGCTATTCATTGGCTGAAGCTTATCAAGGTAAAGGTATTATGCATCGTGCACTTGATGCTGTTGTCGAGTGGATGTTTGAAGAGAAACAGTTCCACCGCATTATGGCTGCCTATATGCCAAGAAATAAACGCAGCGGTAAAGTGCTAGAAGACTTAGGCTTTGAAAAAGAAGGCAGAGCAAAAGACTATTTACTGATCAACGGTAAATGGGAAGATCATATACTTACTGCAAAAACGAATCATAACTGGGTGCCACCTAAGTAGCTAACTGGTTCGACTAGCTGTTAACGTGCCGGCCGTGTTTGTCTAGTTTTGTCTCGTCTTAAAAAAAAGGCTTGCTATTACAGCAAGCCTTTTGCATTTTAAAATGTTTATTCGACAGTAAGAATACGCATATTGTTCGTTGAACCAATCGTATCCATTACGTCACCTTGGGTGATAATGACAAGATCCCCCGTTGTTAAGTAACCATGTTCTTTTAGAACTGCTAGTGCGTGTTTAGCCGCTTCAAGACCTGCGTCGCTATCACGGTCGAAATAGACTGGTGTTACACCGCGGTATAGTGAAGAACGGTTCAGTGTGTTTTCGTTACGAGACATAGCAAAAACAGGTAAACCAGATGAGATACGAGACATCATTAATGGTGTACGACCAGATTCGGTCATTGCTACCATCGCTTTTACGCCTTCCATATGGTTTGCAGCATACATGGTAGACATTGCGATCGTTTCTTCAGGTGAAGCAAATGTGCGAGCTAAGCGGTGGTTGGATACATTGATGCTTGGCTCTTTTTCAGCACCCACACAAACACTCGACATTGCTTGAACGGTTTCAACTGGGAAATCACCAGCCGCTGTTTCTGCTGAAAGCATCACAGCATCAGTACCATCTAATACGGCGTTAGCAACGTCCATTACCTCTGCACGTGTTGGCATCGGGCTAGTAATCATTGACTCCATCATTTGAGTCGCAGTAATGACTGTACGGTTCAGGCTACGAGCACGGCGAATTAACTTCTTTTGAACGCCAACCAGCTCAGGGTCACCAATTTCAACACCAAGGTCGCCACGAGCAACCATTACCACATCAGATGCCATGATGATGTCATCCATCGCTTCTGTTGTTGCAACAGCTTCTGCACGCTCAACTTTAGCGACTAACTTAGCTTCTAGACCTGCATCTAATGCAAGGCTTCGAGCATACTTCATGTCTTCGCCGTTACGTGGGAATGACACAGCAAGGTAGTCCACACCCATTTGGGCTGCAGTAATAATGTCGGCTTTGTCTTTCTCTGTTAGTGCTTCAGCTGAAAGCCCACCGCCTTTTTTATTGATGCCTTTGTTATTAGATAACGGACCACCAACGGTGACTTCGGTATGTACTTTATTACCACTCACTGCTGTTACTTTTAACTGAACTCGACCATCATCTAGCAGTAAAAGATCGCCAGTCACAACATCATTGGGTAGCTCTTTATAGTCAAGACCGACAGCATCTTGATGGCCTTCACCTTTTGGAAGGTCACTATCTAGCGTGAACTTATCACCGATAGCCAATTGTATTTTACCGTCTTTAAAAGTAGAAACTCGAATTTTCGGACCTTGAAGGTCGCCAAGAATAGCAATATGCTTACCTAGCTTTGCTGCAATTTCACGTACCATTTTTGTACGTTGAATATGATCTTCAGGGCTACCGTGAGAGAAGTTCATTCGAACTACGTTAGCTCCAGCGGCGATAATTTTTTCAAGATTGTTATCGCGGTCAGTAGCAGGACCAAGTGTAGTTACGATTTTGGTACGTCTTAGTTGTTCAGACATTTGAAACTCCATCTTTTATTTAACGGCTCATTACTGCTATACGATCACATCGTGGATCAGTCACTAACATGATGAAATATTACTACAGGAAAAGGGGCGAGAAAGCTGTTCTTCATCAATAAACTGAAAAAAACATACATTTATTATGTAAGTATATGATGAATATTGCCTTACAATTATTGAATAATATTTATCTAAGTGTAGTTGTTGGCTAATTAATTACTTAAATAAATCCAACATTTAGGCCGATACTCAATACGTTATAAAAAAAAGCACGAATATTCATTCGTGCTTTCTCTTTATATAAATGATACTAATTTAGTATTAAAGAATATTCTCTTTTGAAAAACGAGAGTCTTTTAATGATTCTTTTACACGTTTTAAGTTTTCTCTAAAGCCTGAACCACGACGTAATGTAAAGCCTGTAGCAAGCACATCAATGACTGTCATTTGTACAACACGACTCGCCATTGGCATATATATGTCAGTGTCTTCTGGTACATCGAGACATATAGAGAGAGAACATTCACGATCAAGAGGTGAATCTTTGGCTGTAATACCAATAACCGTTGCACCATTTTCACGAGCAATACGTGCGATATCAACCAAACTTTTGGTACGACCAGTGTGAGATATCATCACGACAACATCACCATCTGAGCAATTAATAACACTCATGCGCTGCATAACGATGTCGTCGAAGCATACGATGGGGATGTTAAAGCGGAAAAATTTATTTTGCGCATCGTGTGCAACAGATGCAGATGCACCTAAGCCAAAGAACGATATTTTCTTTGCCTGAGTCAGCAAATCAACAGAACGATTGATTTGTACTGGGTCAAGGCTATTCTTAGCTACGTCAAGGCAAGCCATTGTAGATTCAAATATTTTTGATGTATAAGCATCAGGGCTATCATCTTCTTCAACGTTACGGTTAACGTAAGGCGTTCCATTTGCAAGGCTTTGAGCTAAATGCAATTTAAAGTCAGGGAAGCCTTTCGTGTCTAAGCGACGGCAGAAACGGTTAACCGTTGGCTCACTGACATCCGCCATTTTAGCAAGCGTAGCAATACTTGAATGAATAGCGGTTTGTGGTGATGCAATAATTACTTCAGCAACTTTACGTTCGGACTTACTGAAGTTATCTAAATTTTTTTGAACTTTTTCTAGGGTATTCATAGCGATTACCGCGTTAGTTACTGAATTACATTCGTAGGCTTAATTAAGATATAAAGCCAATATGGTGAAACTATACTACTTTTCATCGATTCGCTCCTAGTAGTTAGCTTTCTATTTTTATTATAGTTTGATCGGGATCGACTTTTTTCTTTCAGTTTTGAAACTAAATTTAAAAAATAAGGCTTTTTTTACTCTTATAAAAGGTTATTTTGTAGTTTAATTTCATATGTGGGGAATTAATTTACAGGGTGAAATAAATAAATAGTTATTTTATATCTTTTGGCGTGCTGGGTATAACAAGACAAGGTAATGATATGAAAGTAAGTATATGTGGTTGTGGCTGGTTAGGTTTACCGCTGGCAAAATATTTAGTGTCGCAAGGTTTTGATGTCTACGGCAGTAAAACCAATCTGGAGGCGGCTAAACAGCTAGAAAGCGTCGGTATTCATGGGGTTGAATTAACTATTCCACTTGAGCAATCACACATTAGCTCTGAAATGAAAGCTTTTTTTGCCGCAGGTGTATTGGTTATCAATGTTCCACCAAGGCGAAGAGCAGTACAGAGCCATGAATATATTGCTTCGGTTTTATCATTATCTATGGCTGCAAAGGATAATGGCTGTAAGCGAATTATTTTTATCAGTACCACATCAGTATATGGCAGTATGCAAGGTGAAATCACTGAGTCAATGCAACCAAACCCTGATAGTGAATCGGGTATCACACATTATAAATTAGAACAACAATTGCGTGACATCTGGGGGGATGATTTGGTTGTCTTGCGCTTATCTGGTTTGATTGGTCCTAATCGTCATCCTGCTAAGTTTTTATCGGGGCGCACTGGTATCAAGGGGGGGAAATCACAGGTTAATTTGATTCATCTCGATGACTGCATTCAAGCCATCACGAGTATTATTGTAAAGTCACCAGATGTAAAAACACTGCACCTAGCAGCCCCTTTTCATCCAACGCGAGAAGCATATTACACTGCGAGTGCATTAAAAGTGGGTATCGATCTACCGATTTTTGAGGAAGATTTAACACCAAAAGGGAAAGTGATTAATTCAGAAAGAACAATAAAAGTTTTAGGCTTATCTTTGAAGAATCCCGAGCTTGCGGTATCAGCGTTAGACATTGCTAAGCCTTGACGTACGGTGAAAAAAAATCCCGTTGAAATTCAACGGGAAAATGTTTTTACACAATAAGGAATTTGTAGCAGCAGTGGCAATTCAGACTATCAAGGTCAATGTAACGTAGTCACCCTTTCGGTAAGGATGCAAACCAGTAATCTCAATCATAGTAATAAGAGTGTGTATTGCTTAGTTAGTTCAATTTCATTTCAAAAAAGTGGGTTATTTATTTCTACTGGCAGGGGAATGATGGCTTGAGTGATTTTTTTGTGTTTTTTAGGATAAAAAAATCCCGCTGAGAATAATGTCAGCGGGAGGAATGTTCCATAAAACAATTAGGAGTTTGTAGCAGCAGTGGTAATTCAGACTATTAAGGTCAATGTAACGTAGTCCCCCTTTTGGTAAGGATGCAAACCAGTAATCTCAATCATAGTAATAAGAGTGTGTATTGCTTAGTTAGTTCAAATTCATTTCAAAAAAGTGGGTTATTTATTTCTACTGGCAGGGGAATGATAGTTTGGGTGATTTTTTTGTGTTTTTTAGGATAAAAAAATCCCGCTGAGAATAATGTCAGCGGGAGGAATGTTCCATAAAACAATTAGGAGTTTGTAGCAGCAGTGGTAATTCAGACTATTAAGGTCAATGTAACGTAGTCCCCCTTTTGGTAAGGATGCAAACCAGTAATCTCAATCATAGTAATAAGAGTGTGTATTGCTTAGTTAGTTCAAATTCATTTCAAAAAAGTGGGTTATTTATTTCTACTGGCAGGGGAATGATAGTTTGGGTGATTTTTTTGTGTTTTTTAGGATAAAAAAATCCCGCTGAGAATAATGTCAGCGGGAGGAATGTTCCATAAAACAATTAGGAGTTTGTAGCAGCAGTGGTAATTCAGACTATTAAGGTTAATGTAACGTAGTCACCCTTTCGGTAAGGATGCAAACCAGTAATCTCAATCATAGTAATAAGAGTGTGTATTGCTTAGTTAGTTCAAATTTATTTTAAAAAAAAGTGGGTTGTTTATTTTTCACCCGCAGAGAAATGATAGCTTGGGTGTTTTATTGTGTTTTATAAGATAAATAAATCCTGCTGATAATAATGTCAGAGGAAGGGGTTTTCCATACAAATCTTTTGGCTGAAGATAATGCAAAAAAAACTCGCTAAATATCAGCGAGTAGAAGTTTAAAGTGTTCAAACACAATAAGTAGGAGTTTCAGCAGTAGCATTGCTGATTAAAGAAACGATTTATTCGTGTGGGCGGCCAGCTCACAAATAATTCTTTAATCTTAATGTCAATATATAGGACTCGTGCTTTCAGGGTTAGTTCAAATTAGTTCTATTTAAATTTAGCAGTTAGTATAAAGTACTGATCTTACGACTTAATTAATATTGTCATTTCATTTAGGTGAAGTGTTTTTTATTGGAAACATATGATGCAAATCAGAGCATCGCAACGAGTGTTCTGGCACATTATCATCAAGCTATCTCAACACGTTGGATTCAGAGTTTCGCTGAAACGAGCACTTTGAGGTAACTTGGGGATCATATCATCTATGATGTCCTAAATCCCTTTATCTGTCTGGCACTGCCTTTCTACAATTAAATGTGCCAGTCGTGGTCTACGACGTATTGAAGGAGAGCAAAGTGGCTCTGAATCTTGACCTAGATACCTATTTAAACCAGCTAAAACAACTTGTAAATATCGATTGTGGTACGCGTACACCATCTGGCATAGCTAAAATTGCAGATGTGTTGACACCAATGTTTGAACAAATTGGCTTTCATGTTGAGCGTTTTCAATTACATAATGATGCAGGTCCTTGCTTAAAAATAACCAATAAGCCTGACGCGCAATTCTATGACGTGATGTTAAGCGGTCATATGGATACCGTCTTTCCTGAAGGTACTGTCGCTAATCGTCCGATGACATATGATGACGAGAAAGCATACGGCCCTGGTGTCACCGATATGAAATCTGGCATATTGAGTGCGTGGTATGCTTTACAGGCGATGACGCTTGAAGAGTTAGATCGCCTATCAATTGTCGTTGCCTTAAATTGCGATGAAGAGATCGGCTCTTTATATTCTCGCGAATGGTTAGAAAGCATTGCACGTCAAAGTCGCCAAGTATTAGTGTGTGAAGCGTCACGACCGACTGGAAACCTTATTCGATCACGTAAGGGTAATGCTAAATATGAACTTGAATTTCATGGGGTCGCTTCTCATGCTGGTTCCGCTTTAGCTGATGGTATTTCTGCTATTTATGAGCTAAGCCATTGGTCGTTGGCAATTAAGGATATGGTTAATCTGAGTACTGGCACCACGATGAATGTGGGGGTTATTGAAGGGGGCATGGCTGTTAATGTTGTGCCCGATTACGCAAAAGCCATTGTTGATCTGCGTTTCTGGAATACAGAAGAAGCGGAAGCGATCGATAAAACGTTACGTGAAATGGCGGAAAACCCTTTTGAAAAAGGGGCAAGCGTAACTGTAAATCGTGTTACTTTTAAGCCATCGATGCAGCCAACAGCAGACACCGAAGCACTCATTACATTGGTGAGTGAAGAGGCGGATAAATTAGCAATAACGTACGGTTGGGAAGATGCAGGTGGTGGTTCTGACGGCAACTTTACTGCTGCTCTTGGCATTCCGACGTTAGATGGTTTTGGTCCTATGGGGGCAGGCTTCCATAGCGATAAAGAATATTTGCTGATTAATTCAATTCAGCCTCGTATCCAGTTATTAGCCAATGTATTAAAACGTATCTAATACGTTATCTAAGTATAAGTCATTGAAAAGTCTCTTTTTAGGGGCTTTTTTTATTTAACCTCAATTCGGGATAAGAAAGTCTAAAAATCAATTAGTCTAGTCTATTGCGGTGATTTTAACGCAGTAAGGCGCGAAAAGAACAATGCTGAGCGGCTTCAATTATCTCGAGCTGAGGTTATTTAGATATATCTAAATAAAGAAAACCCATCTCTATAAAGGGACGGGTTATGAAGAATGTCTTCTAAGAAAAAGCAGTGGCATAATATAAGACCCGCTAGTCTAGTATTTGTTCCCAAAAATGTGATCTTTTTTCAAAAAAAAATGATTTTTAAAGTGAGGTTTAGTTCTGTAAGGGATAAGTGCAATCATTACTTATTGATTAATAGTTGGTTTACCATTTCTTGAACTCAGGTCTTTCTTTCCATTTGTATAAATAAAATACACATCAAGTTCTAAAATTCTGTACATCTTTCATTGAAAGGTAATGAAGGATCACTGTCACATTTTAGGATGTATTCCAATATCTAGAACGTAAAATTAACGTTATTTAATTGATTTTAACTTGTTAAACATGTTGTCGGGATGTAAAGTTCAAACATGTGTTTAATACGGGTGAATGAAATGGCAGGAAAGGGAGAAACAAAAGGTCGTATTTTGGATGCTGCTGAACTGCTATTTGCTGAGCATGGATTCAAAGAAACCTCATTAAGAACGATAACAAGTAAAGCTGGCGTTAATTTAGCTTCAGTTAATTATCATTATGGTGATAAGAAAACTCTGGTTAGAGCCGTACTTAGTCGCTATTTAGAACAATTCATGCCTTCGCTTAAAAATGAATTGGAAGCGTTACTCAAGCACGATGAAATTACAATGGAAGATGTTTTTCGTTGTGCAAAACAGCCTTTATCATCATTGAATGATTACCGCCCTTGTGGCACTACTATCTTTATGTCGTTGATTGGACGAGGTTACACCGATGTTCAAGGCCACTTACGCTGGTTTATCATAACGCGTTACAACGATGTGTTAACACTTTTTACGAGCGCGGTATGTCGTGCAAATCCTTCACTTGATCCTGAAACGCTTTTTTGGCGCCTGCATTTCACGCTGGGTGCATCAGTATTTACCATGGCATCAAGTAAAGCATTGTGCGAAATCGCTGAAAATGATTTTTCCTGCAAAGTTGAAACCGAAGATCTTATTGATCGTTTAGTCCCTTATTTAGCGGCGGGTGTTGCTGCACCTATCGATCAAGGTTTGTCTTTAGTTTCATCTCCTAAAACCGGCACAGAGTAACTCGAATGATTTAACGTATCCCTACATTAATAATAACGATAAATGAAACAAAAGGACCTGAAAAATGAGCACTTTAACTAATTTGCGTCAACGCTACATCAGTGATCCCGCTTTTAAAATGTTTAAAAAAGTGCTGCCACCATTATCTGATACAGAGCGAGAAGCGATGGAAGCAGGTAGTGTGTGGTGGGATGGAGAGTTGTTTAGTGGTTCACCTAATTGGAATACTTTGCTGACTTACCCAAAACCAAAGCTCACGGATGAAGAGCAAACGTTTATCGATACAAAGCTCGAAACTTTATTGGAGATGCTGAATGATTATGAAATTGTTCAGGAAGACAAAGATCTTTCGCCAGAGGTATGGACGTATCTACGAAAAGAAAAGTTCTTCTCGCTAATTATTAGTAAAGAGTACGGTGGATTAAATTTTTCAGCGCTGGCGAACTCTACGATTGTAACAAAAATTGCTACGCGCAGTTTAAGTGCTGCTGTTTCTGTTATGGTACCGAATTCGTTAGGGCCTGGTGAGTTGCTGTCTCATTACGGCACGCAAGAACAAAAAGACTATTGGTTACCACGCTTAGCGCATGGTGAAGAAGTGCCTTGTTTTGCGTTAACAGGGCCTGAAGCGGGTTCAGATGCTGGTGGTATCCCAGACATGGGTGTGGTTTGTTACGGCGAGCACCAGGGTAAAGAAGTTCTGGGTATTAAGGTGAGTTGGAACAAGCGTTATATCACGCTAGCACCTGTTGCTACTGTATTGGGCCTTGCGTTCAAACTGCAAGACCCTGATGGATTGATTGGTGATAAAACGGATATTGGTATTACTTGTGCCTTGATCCCTGCTGATCACCAAGGTGTTGAGATTGGTGAACGTCACGATCCACTGAATATGGCATTCATGAATGGTCCTACTCGTGGACAAGATGTCTTTATTCCGATGGATTGGGTCATTGGTGGGCAAGAATATGTGGGTCGTGGTTGGCGTATGCTGGTGGAGTGTCTATCAGCTGGCCGTGGTATTTCATTACCCGCGTTAGGTGCCGCAATTGGTCACCTAACCGCACGTACTACAGGAGCATATTCCTATGTGCGTAAGCAATTCGGTATGTCGATTGGTAACTTTGAAGGCGTAGCACAAGCAATGGGGCGTATTGGTGGTTACACCTATATGTTAGAAGCGTCTCGAACGTTGACAACAACGTCGTTGGATCAAGGTGAAACTCCCGGAATCGTTACGGCGATTGCTAAATACCATATGACGGAAATGGCACGTACAATTTTGAATGACTCGATGGATATTCATGCCGGACGTGCGATTCAGCTTGGGCCTATGAACTACTTAGGTCACCATTACTTCGGTATCCCTGTTGCGATTACCGTCGAAGGCGCAAATATTCTGACCCGAAACTTAATGATCTTTGGTCAAGGGGCTACGCGTTGTCACCCATTTGTACTGAAAGAAATGGAATCTGCTGCGAACCCTGATGCTAAGCAAGGTGCAAAAGAATTTGATGGCTTGTTATCGAAACACATTAGTTTTGCGGTGGGTAATGTCGCGAAGTCAGTATTGAATGCATTCACAGGTTCACGATTTAATTCAGCACCTGTTAGTGGAGAAACTGCGGTTTATTATCGCCATTTATCACGCATGAGTAAGGCACTAGCCGTTGCTGCTGACTTTGCAATGTTGAGCCTTGGTGGTGAGTTAAAGCGTCGTGAGCTGGTATCAGCACGATTGGGTGATGTACTGAGCCACTTGTATTTAGCCTCTGCAACCTTGAAGCGTTTTGAAGATGAAGGTCGTCAACAGCAAGATCTTCCGATGGTACATTACGCGCTACAACATTGTTTACACCAGTGTGGTGTTGCCTTTCATGAAGTGCTTAACAACTTCCCACGTAAAGGGGTAGGTCGTACATTGCGTACCATCCTATTCCCGCTTGGTATTCGTTATGACGCACCGAGTGATGAAGTAACGGTTCAAATTGCAAAACTACTTATGACTCCAGGCGCACATCGCGAGCGTTTAACGAGTCTCTGCTATGTGGGCGATAAAGAGTCAGATCCGGTTGCGATTATGGAACGTGCGTTTGTTGCCATGTACAGCGTGAAAGATATTGAGCGTAAATTGGTAAAAGCAACGAAGGCTGGTGAGATCCCGCGCAAAGTTTCATTAACAGAAAAGTTACAAATCGCGCTGGGTGCGGGTATTGTCACAGAAGTAGAAGTTGAAAAAATGCACAATGCTGACCAGTTGAGACAGCAAGCGATCCAAGTGGATAACTTTGATGCTGATAAATTCAAAAAAAGTGGTCTGCAACCAGGAAAGGCGGCTTAAGAGTTATTGTGCCATTTGTGTTCAGTAATTTTTTAAAAGAATAATAAACCTGGTGTCTCCCATGTGTCATGCAAGGATTGAAAAATCGATTGCATGGCACTTTTTTTTGTCTAAATTTAGTGTTAACACCTCCAACCACTGCATTTTTTATGGTTTTTATACATAAAAATAATGCGAAGTTGCCAGTAACCTTTTATCCTACAGTCAATTATGTAAGGGAAGTTGAAGATGATCATCAAACCTAAAATTCGTGGATTTATTTGTACAACAACGCACCCAGTGGGTTGTGAAGAGAACGTTAAAGAGCAAATCGCATACACTAAAGCTCAAGGCCCAATTGCAAATGCACCTAAGCGTGTACTTGTTGTCGGCTCTTCTAGTGGTTATGGTTTGTCATCACGTATTGCTGCGGCATTCGGTGGTGATGCAGCAACTATTGGTGTTTTCTTTGAAAAGCCAGGTACAGAGAAAAAACCAGGTACAGCAGGTTGGTATAACTCAGCAGCATTCGACAAACTGGCTAAAGAAGAAGGTCTTTATTCTAAGAGCCTGAATGGCGATGCTTTCTCTCATGAAGCGAAACAGAAAACAATTGATCTGATCAAAGCTGACCTGGGTCAGATTGATATGGTGGTGTATTCGTTAGCATCACCTGTTCGTAAAATGCCTGAAACGGGTGAAGTTGTACGTTCAAGCCTAAAACCAATGGGTGAAACATACACAGCAACAGCCGTTGATACGAACAAAGATGTATTAATTGAAGCAAGCATAGAGCCTGCAACCGAGCAAGAAATCGCTGATACAGTTACCGTAATGGGCGGTCAGGATTGGGAGCTTTGGATTAATGCTTTATCTGAAGCGGGTGTTTTAGCTGATGGTTGTAAGACCGTTGCTTACAGCTACATTGGTACTGAAATTACTTGGCCTATCTACTGGCATGGCGCATTAGGTAAGGCGAAGATGGACCTTGATCGTGCAGCATCAGAATTAAATAACAAGCTATCTGCTACTGGCGGTTCAGCGAATGTTGCCGTATTGAAGAGCGTTGTTACTCAGGCTAGTTCTGCTATTCCAGTCATGCCACTTTATATAGCTATGGTTTTTAAGAAGATGCGTGAAGAAGGTGTGCATGAAGGTTGTATGCAGCAAATCTATCGTATGTTCACTCAACGTTTGTACAAGGCTGACGGTACAGCACCTGAAGTAGACGAAGAAAATCGTTTACGTCTTGACGATTGGGAACTGCGTGAAGATATCCAGAAGCACTGCCGTGACTTATGGTCTAGCGTAACCAATGAAAACTTGTTTGAAGTTGCTGATTACCAAGAATATAAAGACGAGTTCATTAAGCTATTCGGCTTTGGCATTGATTCAATTGATTATGATATCGATGTTAATACACTGGTTGAATTTGATGTAGAAAATATCTAATCATATTTAATGAGTAAAAAAAACCGCCTCATTGGGCGGTTTTTTATAAGAGTAACAGCATCAGTTTTTAGGTAAATGAATAATAAAGGCAGCGCCTTCTATGCTTGCTGTTTCTACATGAATTTGCCCTTGATAACTTTCTACTATCTCATGACAAACCGATAAACCAATACCTTGACCGGGATTGAGTTGATCAGCACGAACACCACGCTGGAAGATTGCTTCTCGCATATCAGGTGTCACACCTGGCCCATCATCTTCAATTCGAATGATATAATGGTCGCTATACTCTGCGACATTGATGCGTACTTCACTGATACAAAAACGGTAAGCATTTTCCAAAATATTACCGAGTAGCTCCATGAGATCGTCACGATTAATCGGTAACTTTAACGATGTGTCGAAGCTCTCGGAGAATGTCACCTGCTTATCGGCGTATATCTTACTGAGCATACGAGAAAAGCTATCTATAGCGGGTTTAAGCTCCGTTTTGTCTTTCTGTAACCCTTGCTGGCCCATCATTGCACGTTTAAGCTGGTACTGAACCAAATTATCCATTTGACTGATCTGTTCGAGTACTCGCTGGTTTAATTCAGCGCGCGAAATCTCTCTGTCGTCTAGTAACGCATTGGTTGCCGCAAGACGTGTTTTGAGGCTATGAGCTAAATCATCCATCGAATGGCGATAACGTCCTTTTTGGTCGTTACTGATTCGAATTAAGCGGTTTAAGGCAAGGGTGATATCTTGTAACTCCATTGGGAAGTTACTATCAAGGCTTTCGCGCTTAGCATCAGTCATTTGATCAAGCTGTGTAGCCAGTCGACGTAATGGCTGGAAGCTCCAATGAAATGCGGCAATTAAAAATGCAATGGCAATAAGAACAAATAAACCTAAATAAAAGGTCGTGCGTTTATGCAGTTGCGTGAGCGATGCCTCGTAGGGTCCTGCAGGGCGAAGCACTACTAATTGATAAATAGTGCCACGTTCTCTATCTCGACTCAGGTTATAGGCAATGTAGCTGCTATCATCGGGTAGTTTAATTAATGTCGGTGTGGGTATTTCTTCTGGTAGATTACGGCATATATCTGCGAGGTTTATGGTTTTAGCTTCATCAGAAAGCCATACGGTATTGTCATTTTGATCACAAACGACAGACATGTAATCACTGTCTGAAGGGTCGACAGAATCTATCCACTTATCGACATCTTTAATCAACCCAGCTCGATTAAGTTGTGCCACAACCATTGGCATCTGAGCCACTAACTCTGAAGAATAAGAAGCCATATAACTTTGTGAGTAGAGCTGGTTAATAACCCCTGCAAGTGCAGAGGTAATTAATACAATGATAGCTACAGATGTCACTAAAACCCGGCGTCGAAGGCGAGGTTGAAGAATGACTGTCTTCATTGAGCTTGCAACTCAAAAATGTAACCCTGACCACGAATGGTCGTAATAGGGTTGTCTTGTCCTGTTGTCATGAACTTCTTACGTAGTCGACTTATCATTACCTCGATTGTGTTTGGATCACCTTCTTGATCTTCATAAAGCACATCAAGTAAACGTTGCTTAGAAACAACCTGACGGCTATGGCGCATAAGGTATTCAAGCAAGTCATATTCAAATGCTGTTAGCTCAAGTAGGGCCTCACCAACAAACACTTGCTTTGCTAGTAAATCGACGCGGATATCACCCGCTGACATTTCTGGTTTTACAAAGCCAGAACTACGACGAACTAAAGCACTTAAACGTGCAACCATCTCTTCTTTTTGAAACGGCTTAACTAAATAATCATCAGCACCCGCTTCTAGACCAGTTACTTTATCTTGCCAATTGGCACGCGCTGTTAAAATGAGAACAGGTAAGCGAAGCCCTTTTTTTCGCATATCTTTTATCAAGCTTATTCCGTCACGATCAGGTAGACCTATATCGACAACCGCAATATCATTCGGATAATTTTGTGCAAAAAACAGACCTTCTTCGGCTGTGCCTGCACATTGGACTTGATGACCCAATTCACTGAGTTGAGACTTTAGGTGATGACTCAGAATTTGATCATCTTCGACAATTAGGATTCGCATAATTTTGATTACCAAAGATAAATATATCTAATGAATATACTTAATAGAAAAGAAGCTTGCGAGATTAAGTGTAGGGAATGTGACTGAATAGACGCTGACTCATTAAATTTTAGCGATAACAAATCATTTTTGCATCGTTTAGCAACAATTACAGACCTTAAATCATGGCTCTTTCTATTAAAACGACGTATGAATTAATAGAGAAAAGCCATGAAATCATATACCCATCATTAATTCATAATAATGATTAACGTACCAGCAATCGTTAACAGTACGTTGGCAATGGCATAAGTACCAGCATAGCCTAAAGCTGGAATTGTGCTTCGAGCATGTTCATTGATCATATCCATTGCAGGTGCACAAGTTCGAGCACCAATGATGGCACCAAATAAAAGTGCACGGTTCATCTTCAGTACGTAAGCACCAAACAGGTATGCCAATACAACAGGGATCACACTCACCATTAAGCTAGTGACTAAGACCATAGGGCCAATATGTGCAAATGAATCGAATAAATTAGAACCCGCACTCAAACCAATTCCTACCATGAAGACCATTAAACCAAGATCTTTCGCCATATTAAGCGCACCTTGGGGTACATAGCCAAAAGTAGGGTGGTTAGCACGTAGGAATCCTAATGTAATACCTGCAATCAGAAGCCCAGCAGCACTACCTAAGCCAAATGCAACGTGACCAAATGCCAATGTAATCGAACCGATAAGTAACCCGATGATAAAAAAACAGCAGAATGCTAATAGATCGGCAATTTGGCTGTGAATCGAGATAAAACCAATACGTTCAGCAAGACCAAGTACTCGGCTTTTTTCTCCACTGACTTGCAAAATATCCCCTTTATTCAAAAGAATATTATGGTCCATCGGCATTTCTATTTGTGCGCGAACAACACGGTTCAAGAAACAACCGTATTCTGATAAATTTAGCTCAGATAGGCGCTTGCCAGAGATATTGTCATTTTTAACCACAATTTCTTCTTCAACAATCCGAAGGTCGAGAAGATCACGGTCGAAAACTTCTTTGCCGTTTCGAAAGCTAGGGTCCAAGCGTGCATGGCTGTCTGGGTAACCCACTAAGGCAATCTCATCACCTTCTTGTAAAATAGCATCACCATCAGGGTTAGCTAATATGCCGTTTCGTCGTACGCGTTCAATGTAGCAGCCAGTTTGACGGTAGATACCCAACTCTCGCAGGTTACGACCATCAATCCAGTTAATAAGCTCAGGACCAACGCGATAAGCGCGAATAATTGGTAAATACACTTTACGCTGAGAAACTTCACCAATACCGCGTTCTCGCGCAATTTGTTGCGACGACTCAGCAAGATCTTGTTTCTGCAACTTAGGCATTAGCTTAGCGAGAAAAATAAGGCTAATTAATCCCATCAAATAAGACATGGCATAGCCAACGCTTAGGCTATCAATGGTTTGTTTAATGATATCAGGATCGCTAATGCCAGATAACCCAGAATTCAATGCGTCTTTTGCACCTACAAGCACAGGTGTTGCCGTTAATGAGCCAGCCATTAAGCCTGTCGCTAAACCTATATCAAGCCCAAGATAATGTGTCATGGTTAAAGTGATAGCTATGGCGGAAAGTAGCACAACAAGGGCGAGTAAAAGGTAGTGTTTACCATCTCGGAAGAAAATACCAAAAAAGTTGGGGCCAGCCTCTATACCCACACAAAAAATAAACAGCATAAAGCCAATATTTAATGCTTCAGTATTAAAGGTAAATCCGGCATTACCGAACAGTATGGCCGTAAGTAAAACACCAATAGAATTGCCTACTTGCATCTTAGCAAAACGAATTTTACCAAAACTTAGACCAACAGCGAGAACAACAAAAAGCAACAGAATATCATTCTGATGGAGAAGGGATGCTACATCGATATTCACAACATATTTTCCGGGAAGGGGAACACAACAAAAGTGACGAAATTCTAGCTGATTTTAGAGATTTGTCATATCAGAATTCCACATTTATTCGATTATTTTTTTATTAGAATAGCTATTAGATAAAGTTATGCCTTCTGCATATCTTATACCCAAGCTACCTCAGGATGCTCGTTTCAGCGAGAATCTGCTGGGTTCTAGGCAAGGCACTTATTTATAGATCTAGTTGTTCTACGTTGAAAATAAGTATCATCGTTCATCGTATGTTATAGCCCTTATATCTTCGTATCGTTTCGCGGGGGGAAAGTAGAAGGTCGGAAATAAAGGTATTAAAAAGGGCTGAAAGATCAGCCCTATTGATTAATCTAACAACTATTACGCTGTTATTTACTGTTCGCCATTATTGAAAAAGGCTTAGGTTTTCTTTTGCGTATGCTTCAAATTCTGTGTAGCCACCAACGTGCTCTTGGTCAACAAAAATTTGAGGAACTGTTTCAACAGGTTTACCAACCGTTTTTTCTAGGTCTGATTTACTGATGCCTTCCGCGTGAATATCTACGTAACGGAAATTAAAATCATCGCGCTCTTCTTTTAGTTTTTCAGCAAGGTCTTTTGCACGAACACAGAATGGGCAACCAGGACGACCAAAAATAACAACGAACATAATATCTCTCCTCAAATTTATTGTGCTTACTATAACTTGCCAACGACCGATGAGAAAGCGGGTTTTATCTCTTACTCTGATAGATAAAAACGATTGACGCTTTTTTGTATATAAACGACGAAACTAGACTAAAGAGTCCGTTTTTTCTTTGACGTTGTAGACACCTTGGGAAATGAACGGATTTAGTGTGTACGCTAACATGCTAATTAAACGTCACTTTTATGACATGTTCTTATGTGTTTTATCAGCACGTTATGTGACGAAGAACTTATTCCTTCAAGTTGAAATTTTATAGCGGTTAAATATTGTTCAGAATCAAAATGAGTAACCAATATTCCGTAATACTAACTTGGGTATATGCGTATCAATTTAAATACTCACTTATTTTCAGTTAAGTAAAGCTGTCAGGTAGTACATGCAATGTTATTAACACGACTGAGTTTCGGGTGATTATTCAAATTTGTATTGTAGTTTGTGTTATGGAGTACCTATGTTTCAGTTTATGACATCGTCAAGGATTGTTTTTGGTGAAGGGGCGTTAATCAACTCATTCTCTACATTCAATCAATTTGGTTACAGTGTTTTATTGGTAACAGGGAAAGATAGTCAGCGCTCTGAACCTTTAGTTAATTATTTAAAGCAACAAAACATGCGTTATCAGCAAGTGGCTGTATTGGGTGAGCCTCTTATTGCAATGATTGAAGAAATGGCTGCAATGGGTAGGCGTTTTCGACCTGATATGGTGATTTCTATCGGTGGTGGTAGCGTACTTGATGCTGGTAAAGCCCTTGCCGCCTTGATCCCAAACCAAGGCAGTGTGTATGACTATGTGGAAGTGGTTGGACGTAATGTACCGCTTCAAGCTAAACCCTTGCCATTCATTGCGATTCCCACTACCTCAGGTACCGGATCTGAAGTCAGTAAAAATGCCGTGCTTCGCTCAGCACAAGAAAATGTAAAAGTTAGCCTAAGAAGCGCTGATATGCTGCCCGACTTAGCGATCATCGATCCGACATTAACCTACGGTATGGATCCTGTCCTGTCGGGATGCTGCGGTATGGATGCGTTCACTCATTTAATGGAAGCTTATGTCTGTGGCGCGCCTAATCCACTCACCGATATGGTTTGTGAAGAAGGGTTACGGCGATTAGCGGGTGCCATTGTGCCAGCTTGTGAAGATGATGATCCCCGTGCGCGCTCTGATATGTCATTTGCGGCAATGTTAGGAGGAATGGCATTAGCTAATGCCAAACTTGGTGCAGCACATGGATTAGCCTCATCGTTGGGGGGCAGGCTGAGCGCACCGCATGGCTTGATTACCGCACAACTTGCGCCGTATGTTATGCAAGAGAATGTGTTGGCAGCAAGAGAGGCTGGACGAGCCGATGTACTTAATCGTTATCGACAGTTGGCTTGTATTCTTACTGGCAGAATGGATGCTGATATTGTAGATGGCATTGCTTGGACCAAGCGAACGCTAGGACGTTTAAATCTACCACCTGTTTCGGACTATGGGCTATGCGACACGATGTTTAATGAGGTGGCAGAAGACGCATTATTATCCAATGCCATAAAAGGAAATCCGTTACCGCTAAACAAAGAGCGCTTACAAGGGATTCTTGAGCAAATATGTCAGGAATGCAAAGTTGATATCTCGAACCAAGTATAATGAGCAATATAGGCAAATAATTCGCTCAATAATCCTATTTATTTGTATTTGTGATAGATTAAGTTGAATTAATTGATCTATCACTAGTCTTACTCTGTGGGGGAAGAAATATTCAGCTGGTAGATGTAAACGTCAATGAACCATTGGTCGTTTATCTCTTGGTAAAGTGCCATTATAAATGCGATAAGGATGTCCATGAATCAAACGATCGACACTATTATGCAACACCGTTCTATTCGTCAGTTTACCGATCAAGCTATTGATGCAGAACTACTGTCGTCTCTACTCGATTGTGCAATAGCAGCATCGACATCGAGCTTCATGCAATGTGTCAGTATTATTCGTGTTACTCAATCTGATACGCGTCAAAAATTAGCACACTTAGCGGGTGGCCAACCTTATGTTGAGACTGCTGCAGAGTTTCTTGTTTTTTGTGCAGATTTTAATCGCCACCTACAAATTCACCCAGAAGCGCAGTTAGGTTTTACAGAGCAAACGCTTATTGGGGCTGTTGATGCCGCTCTTATGGCTCAAAATTGTTTATTAGCTGCAGAATCTATGGGGTTAGGCGGCGTGTATATTGGTGGACTTCGTAATAACCCAGAAGCAGTGGCTGATGTTTTAGCGCTGCCTCAGCATGTGATTCCACTTTTTGGGTTATGCCTGGGTTACCCGTCTCAAAATCCGGAAATTAAACCGCGTTTACCGCAATCGATTATCGTGCATCAAGAGCAGTATCAACAGGTGATTAATCAGCCTGAATTACAAAATTACGATGAAGAAGTGCGTGAATATTACAGAACCCGTACTGCTGGAAATAAAGAAATGTCTTGGTCAGAACAAATTACTGATGCCTTAAATAAAGAGGCTCGACCATTTATGAAAGGCTTTATTAATAGTAAAGGCTTTAGTACAAAGTGATAGTCAGATACACTTAATACACAATAAATATCATGTGTGATCGCATTAATTTTTGACTTTATTTTAACCTTATCAATAGGTTTAGCTTATATAATCAATAGATTACACAGAAGATAATAATAAGTAAGAATATCGGATAAAGAATATGAACTATATGGGAAAAGTGGCAGTTGCTCTTGTGTTGACAGCATTGCTTAGTGCTTGCGGAAGCACTCCTGACAATGGACAAGCTGTAGCATCGGCCATCAATACTGGCGACGCAGTCAAAAACGCACAAAAGATTTACCAAAATTGGCAGGAAAAAATACAAAGTATTGAGCATTTACAGCTCTACTCACCCAATAAATATGATGTTGTTCAAGCGCATTGGAAAAAAGCAGATTCGGTTTATCAAAGCTTTGCTGGTTCACCTGAGACAGCATTTAAAAGCTACTCTATTTTTTCATCGGCGACTTATCTTGAACGTTTTTTAGACGAAATTAATCAAGCACAGATAACGTTGACTAAGCTAGATAAACTAAAAGTTAAGTCAGACAGGGTTCTTGCACCAGCGATAAAGCAAATGGCTTACCTTAATTCTTTAGATGCTGCGCGTTATTATCGTAGTGAATATACAAGGCTAAACCGTTTTTATGCCAAGCTGTTCAATTATATAGATAATGATGATGTTTCTGATGCACGAGAAGAGCAAGAAGAATTTTTAGAGCGTAGTTTTAGCTTAGAAATTAAAACAGTAAAGAAGATTTATATTGCACCTCTTGAGACGAAGCTACGTGAACTACGTAGAAATGATGTGCGCTATTATGCGCCGTTAAGTTACTCTCGTGTTGAAACAGAAATTACTGACGGTAATCGTATTATTGATTTAACGCCTCGAAATTTTAAAACCATTGATAAGAAAGTTATCGAGATTCAATTTGAACTTGATCATGCCGCTCATATTGCGCTTGAAGTGAAAGGTCTACGAGATCGCAGCAAAGATGACTATGAAAATTTCATTCTAGAAATAGAAAATAAGTTACTGCGTATTTCTCGTGCTCTAGATAATCAAGATCTGCGCAATCAGCCAATAAGATCACAAGCGAAGTTGATTACCGAAGGCGTTTTATCTGCACGCAAGAGTAATTTTATTCAAACACAGCCATATTACGCTGATGATAAAAGTAACGACACATCTATAGAGCAGGTAACAGCGTTAACAAAGCTAGTGGAAGCTCAGAAACAACAGATTCAACAATTACGGCTAGAAGCTAAGCCTGCATCAAGCATTGATGAAAGTGTTGCTACTCAGCAAAATGGCAATGCAGAACTTGAAATACCAATTAATGCAGCAAAGAATGCAGAGGTTGAAATTTCAGAGTAACTGATTGTGTAAATATGAACAGAAAAGTAGCCAATGGCTACTTTTTTTGTTTCTACGTATTATCAACTTTCTTATGTTACTCATTAACGACAGCCTGTATTTAGAATTAGTAACAAAAAAATCAATTATAAACTCAGCACTTTAAATGTGTGTTTTTTGTTGTTTTAAAGTGAGAGGGGAGTTTGTTTCATATATTTTTTACCATTAACTTACAGTTACTTATGTAGAGGTGCTTTGTGGGTTTCGACCGTTTATACAATTACCATACATTCCATTAACACCTCCGCTTTGCTTCTCGTGTTTCTAAGCCTATTTTTTTTATCTTTGGTTGAATTTTCGCCATAATTGGGATTGATCTACTCTTCAGCATCCATTAGAATGCGCGGCGCATTTGTAATGCATCCATTTTTGAAATTTTATTGATTTTTTTGAATTTTACTCCTGTAGGGGAACTAAATGTCCACAAAACTAGCTAACCCAGCGCCATTAGGCTTAATGGGTTTTGGTATGACCACAATCCTTTTAAATATCCACAATGCGGGCTTTTTCCCGATTGATTCAATGATTCTTGCTATGGGTATTTTCTACGGTGGTATCGGTCAAGTGCTTGTTGGCATGATGTGCTTTAAGCGTGGTGATACATTTGGTACTACAGCATTTACTTCTTACGGTCTATTTTGGTTAACACTTGTTGGCCTTATAGTTATGCCTAAGATGGGTCTAGCTGATGCAAGCCCTGCACACTTCATGGGTTGGTACTTAGGCCTTTGGGGCGTATTCACTGCATTTATGTTCGTTGGTTCTCTTTGCTACCCACGTGCTAAGCAGTTCGTATTTGGTTCTTTAACGGTATTATTCTTCCTTCTTGCTGCACGTGATTTCACGGGTAGCGAGTTAATCGGTACAATTGCTGGTTTCGAAGGTATTATTTGTGGCGCAAGTGCAATTTACTTTGCAATGGCACAAGTATTGAACAACGAATACGGTCGTACAATTCTACCTGTTGGTGAATTGAAGAAAGAAAAAGTAAGCTTAAAAGCTGCTGCTTAATCTTTCACGATAAAAAAACCTCGTACTAGTGATTCGCTAGACGAGGTTTTTTTGTATCTGAATTTTGGCTTTTTACTGTGATGGCGTAACGTCATACTTACGTTTAAAGGACTCACAACATTAACTGGCTAAACGATAACCCTTCTTTAGCAAGGTGACGGCGCAATGTTGATTGTGCTGTAAATAGTGCCTTCGCCATATCACCGACGATCCACTGATGCTTCGGATCTACCGTTATTGAACGCGCAATCATCTCATCATAATTAAATCGAAAGATATTAAAAATATCGACATGAGGTTGTTTTAGGAAGCATTGTTCTAATCGCAGATCGCCCAATACGCTATGCTTAGAGCTGTTGAACGATAAATTGGTGCTTTTTACAGCAAGCGGTCGGTATGCGATAAGAAAGCAATCAGAAAAGCGCCATGCCTAAAGCAAATTTAAGGAGGAGTTATGGCTCAGCGTTACGCTGCCCTTATTGGTGCGCTAGTTGCCGATGCTGCAAGTATGGGGACGCATTGGATTTATTCACCTGAGCGAATTAAAACGCTATCTGAATTACCACACTTTCCCTTTATTGAACCCAATGCCCTGCATTACAAAGACGTTGAAGGCTATTACGCTCATGATAGCTTAACGGCGGGTGAGTTAACCGCTTACGGTGAATGGTTGGCATTGTATATACGTTTACTTGCGGAACCAGAGATAAGTACGCATCAAATTCAGCAACATATTCTTGATTACTTTGGTCCTGGTGGTGATTTCATTGGCTACGTTGATAGCCCAACGAAAGCGTTATTATTGACCTTATTTTCACTCGAACCTGATGATTGGCTTGAAGACTCTGGCAGTAGTGAAGATGATCAAAACCCAGCACTGTGTGCTATTCCTGCATTGGTTGCGCTTAAATACCCGTCAGAACAGTTAGAGCAAGAAATCGACCGCATCGTAGGGATTACGCATCAAAATGAACTGGCGTTAGCAACAGCCAAAGCATTTGCGAGTGCATTGAATGAAGCACTGCGTTCTCGACGGATGGAACCTGTGCTTAATGTGTTAAAGGTGAAATCACCTGCTGAAATTCAAGATAAGATTGAAAAAGTACGGTTATTGGATGGAGATGTTAACGATCTCACTCATGTTTTTTCACTTATCAGTTCAGCATGCCATTTAGAAGATAGTGTTCCGATGGCTGCTTGGATTTTACAAAACAGTGAAAGCTATACTGAAGCGATAATGAAAAATATTCTGGTTTCAGGTGATACGTGCGGGCGGGGGATCTTGATTGGTGCACTTGCGGGTGCGTGTTATGGCTTTGGTGATGAAAAGGGGATACCTATCTCGTGGCTAACCACGTTGCAAAGTGGAGAGGCTCTCGCTGAAGATATTGAGGCATTGCTGAAGGCTGCAAAGAGTTAGCCTCTATAAACGAATAAAGCACGGTAACTAATGTAATCGCTATGGCTGAAACTAAAAAGCCACCCGTTTCTGATAAGTAACGGATGGCTTTTAATATTAAACAGTGACGGATTTAGCAGATAACTTTAATAGCCAGGCCACCTAGAGAAGTCTCACGGTATTTAGCGTTCATGTCTTTACCTGTTTCCAACATTGTTTCGATTACTTTATCAAGTGAAACTCGAGGCTCAGAAGAACGACGTAGTGCCATACGACATGCGTTAATCGCTTTAACCGCAGCAATACCATTACGTTCGATACATGGAACCTGTACCTGACCAGCAACAGGATCACATGTTAGACCTAAGTTGTGCTCCATCGCGATTTCAGCTGCTATGCAAACTTGATCAGGGCTACCGCCCATCAGTTCAGCAAGACCCGCTGCAGCCATTGAACATGCTACCCCCACTTCACCCTGGCAGCCTACTTCAGCACCAGAGATAGATGCATTGCGCTTATAAAGACCACCAATTGCACCAGAAGCTGCAAAATAACGCGTGTAATCTTTAGGACCAACATTCTGGATGAACTTATCATAGTAAGCCAGTACCGCAGGAATGATGCCACACGCGCCATTTGTTGGTGCAGTAACAACACGACCACCCGCTGCATTTTCTTCGTTTACAGCAAATGCGTACATGTTAACCCAGTCAACAACCGTCATCGGGTCAGTGTTGAAGTTTTCAGTTGTCATTAATTGTTGACGAAGTGCTGCTGCACGACGTGGAACACGTAGTGGACCAGGCAGGATACCTTCTTCGTTCATACCACGTTCCATACATTCACGCATGGTTTTCCAGATATTTGCAAAGTAGGTGTTGATATCGTCTTCTGCATTCATTGCACGTTCGTTAGCCATAACAAGGGCACTAACAGAAAGACCGTTTTCTTTACAGTGTGCAAGAAGGCCTTCTGCCTTAGTGTACATGTAAGGCACCTTGACGTTTGAAACTTGTTCTTTGCCAAAGTTTTCTTCGTCGACGATGAAACCACCACCGATAGAATAATAAGTTTTAGTGTACGACACTTCATCGCTAACCCAAGCGGTGATAGTCATACCATTTTCGTGAAGAGAAAGATTAGTTGTATGAAAGTTCATGCCTCCTTCACGAGGGAACTCTACTGTATGGCAGTGCATGCCAACAGGTAAGCGTTCTGTTTCTTCTACGCGAGCAATAAAACCAGGGATGCTGTCAATATCAACATGTTCAGGACTATTACCAGCAAGGCCCATGATGATAGCGATGTCTGTATGGTGACCTTTACCGGTAAGAGAAAGAGAGCCATAAACGTCAACGGTAATTTTAGTTATATCTCGTAATTTACCCATAGCGCGTAAGTCATCAATAAATTCCTTACCTGCTTTCATTGGACCAACAGTGTGCGAACTGGAAGGACCCACACCAATTTTGTAGATATCAAAAACACTGATCATGCGTATTACCTCAGTCGGGGGAAGCGATCTTGCCTCCGGCCAAGACTGTCATAGTTTTTATAATTCTCGCCCCTTCCTTGGCGAGATCACTAAAAAAGCAAAAAGAGCAGTAGGCAAATCCTTCCTGCTCTTTTGTGTTGTCTATTCTACTCTAATTGACTTAGAAGACTATGCGTTGTAGCACATTTTTTCAGAAGAAAAAGCCGTAAATGATCATTCATTACGGCTAGAGTAGATGAATCTTTTACAATGCGCCGTAGATTACTGAAGTAATTGCAGCAATACCACATAGAGCAGTGAAAAGTTGTACCGGTGCAGATGTCTTGTACTTAGCCATTGCTGGTACTTTGTACATTGCTACAACAGGCATTAGGAACAAGATTGCAGCGATCATCGGTGCACCCATTGTTTCAATCATACCTAGGATGCTTGGGTTAACTACCGCAACCATCCAAGTTGTAATAACGATGAAACCAAGAGAGATTTTCTCAATCTTTTTAACTGGCATCTTAGAGCTAGATTTCGCTAGACCAACAAGACCTTCATGTGCACCAAGGAAGTGACCGAAGTAGCTTGAAGTGATAGCAGCAAAAGCAACTAGAGGACCAAGAATTGAGATTAGCGGAGATTCGTGAATGTTCGCTAGGTACGATAGAACACTGATGTTTTGTTCTTGTGCGATAGCTAGTTGCTCTGGTGATAGAGAAAGAACAACAGAGAATACAAAGAACATAACGAAGCTCATAAGCATCATTGCTGCACCGCCAGTGATCATGTCAGTCTTTTTAACTGCATCTTCACCGTAAACGCGGCGCTGTTCTTTAGAGAACTGGCTGATGATTGGGCTGTGGTTGAAAGAGAAAACAATAATTGGAATTGCTAGCCAAATAACAGAAGGCATAGAGCTCCAATCAGGGCTAACAGAAACCATTGTTGTATTCCACTCAGGCACTAGGTAGATAGATAGTGCTAGTAGAATAAATACTAGAGGGTAAACCATTGCAGACGTTGCTTTAAGCATCAGTTCTTTACCGAACACAACACCAGCAGTCATTGCGATGATTAGGCCGCCAGATAGCAACCAACGTGGAATTGACTCCATACCCATTTGGTTAACTAAGAAAGAATCGACAGTGTTTGTAATACCAACACCGTATATTAGAACAATCGGATAGATAGCAAAGAAGTAAGCGAAAGTGATGATTTTTGCGCCAGACTTACCGAAGTGCTCTTCAACAGTATCAGTGATATCTGCTTCAGGATTTTTTGCTGAAAGAACGAAGCGAGCAAGACCTTTATGTGCAAACCAAGTCATTGGTAGTGCAATAAGAGCCAGAATAACTAGAGGCCAAAAGCCACCAGCGCCTGCTTTAATTGGAAGAAAAAGAACACCAGCGCCTACTGCTGTGCCAAATAGTGATAGTGCCCAAGTGAAATCTTTATACGTCCAACTTGCTTTTGCTGCGGTAGTCGCTGCTGTATTCGAAGTGGTTTGCATGATTATCTATCCAAAGTGTTTTACGGAACGGGAATTAGGAACGGGGCGCATTTTCGCTATTTCCAGAAGTAAAACTTTGATCTTGATCCCGTTATGTAATTGGTGATATTTGCAATACAATTAAAGGTGATCTTGATCACAGGGGGTGTTACGAAGAAGTTAGGGAAAATGACGTGTTAGAAGGCGTATTTTTAATACCAAAGCTGTTTTGATAACAACTTAATCATTTGGGCAGTGGCTCCCCAAATTGAATAATTGCTGAATGGAATTGAATAAATATTGTGTAGGTGGCCATTTATTTGAAACTGCTGACTGTGCATATTCACTGGGTTTAATAAGTATTGAATTGGCACTTCGAATAACTCATCAACCTCGCTGGGGTCAAGCTTTGGCTGGTAATCTGCTGCTATTGTTGAAAGGAATGGCGTTACCATATATCCGCTTATTGTAGGCAGAGCTGGCAGCTGTCCAAGTATATGATTTCGACTGCATAATATTCCAGTTTCTTCTTCTGTTTCGCGGAGTGCTGTAGCCGCTAAATCTTGATCGAAGCTTTCATGACGACCACCAGGGAAAGCAATTTGGCCTGGGTGATGTTTTAAGTGGTTTGCACGGCGAGTTAATACAATATTGTAGGTGTTATTACGGGGAACGAGAGGGATCAGCACAGCCGCGGGCTTAAAAGTATCTGTAGCAGATACATGTTGGCGTACACGCTCATTATGACTCTTGTCATAATTCGTGGTTGGCGCAAGCATAAAGCGGCTTAATATTTGTTGCTGACTGATCATAAACTGTCCGTGTTTACTGTAACTGCTTATCTTGTTCGCGATGAACGAGATCTAAGCAGTTACAATTTTACTATTCCAAGTCATTTGGTAATAGAGTAGTTAATAAAATAGACTACTGTCTTAAGATTGGCAGAATTCTACTTAGTTTGTCCAGTGTTTCCTGATATTCACTGTCAGATTTGCTATCTGCAACCACTCCACCGCCAGCCCAAGCGTATATCTTCTGCTCTTGAGTGACTAATGTTCGTATCGTAATGCTAGTATCCATGCGACCACAGCGGCTGATATAGCCAATGCTGCCACAGTAAATACTACGGCGATGCGGTTCTAATTCTTCAATTATAGACATAGCTCGTACTTTCGGGGCGCCTGTAATTGAGCCTCCGGGAAAACAAGCACGTAATAAATCCGTTGCCGAGTACTGTTGGTCTAGTTCGCCTGTTACGGTGCTAACCAAGTGATGAACCGCGGGGAAACTTTCGATTTCAAAAATGCTGGGTACTTTGACACTACCGGGTTTTGCCACTCGTCCAATATCATTTCGTAGCAAATCAACAATCATCAAATTTTCTGAGCGATCTTTTTCAGCATGACGTAAATCGTCGGCATAGGCTCGGTCTTGTTCTACATTGTCTGAGCGTGGGCGCGTACCCTTGATCGGCTTCGTTTCAACGTAACCTTGGTCATGTTGTAGAAAACGCTCTGGTGACACAGACAAGACAGTACCGTGCTCTGTGCGGATAAAACCAGAAAAAGGCGCACCATTCGTTTGCTCTAAACGTAAGTAAGCTTGCCATTCATCACCGCGATAAGATGCCTCAAAACGCTGTGCAAGGTTAATTTGATAACAGTCACCAGAGAGTAAATATTCTTGGACTTGATCAAATTTGTTGCAGTAACTGCTAGTTGTCATGTTTGCAGACCAATCAGTTGTTAATGCAAAGTGTTCAGCTTGTTGTGATACGTTTTTTTTGTGCTGCGTTAAACTGTTTTCTTGGTGCTGTTTTAGCCATTCTAAACGTTGACTACCAGAAGGAGAGACTAAAAAGAGCGTCTTTTCTTGGTGATCAGCAATCAGTGCCCAATCATAAATGCCTACAGCCATATCAGGTGCAGAAATATCATGCTTAGCCAGTGAGGCAATTTTTTCAACCCGTCGACCGAGGTCGTATGCAAAATAGCCCAGTGCACCACCAATAAATGGCACATCAGTCATAGGGTTAAGTGGGGGTAGTAGATCCTGTTGAATATGTTGAAGCAGAGAAAACGGATCATCAGTGCTAGTTTTTTCATCGCCATTTGAAAATTTAATACAGGTTATTTCACCTTGTGTCTCCAAAGTGGCTAAAGGATCAGCAACTAGAATATCAAAGCGATTATCTGGGTGATTATTGGCTGCAGAACGTAATATCATCGCCCATGGCTGACGTGATAAGGGTGAAAACCACTCAAGAGTCATTTCTGGGCTGTAATCGAGTTGTTCAATGTTTAGTTTGGGATGTGATTTACAAATCATTTTCTTTTTTGTGACAGGTATTCAATTGGCGCATAGCGCGAAGTTGAGCGCAAGAGTATCATAACCACAGCTTTTATTACGACGCCCAAGGACGATCCATCGCGTTTTATTTTCTAAAGGGTACACAGAAATAAAGTGAGATGGACATTTGCCATGTGGAGCATGGCCGCGTGATAGCATTTTGGTGAGCCATATTGGTTATACGAATCAATATACTGCAGCCATGAATGAGGATCACACACTACACTGGAAGCTTTTTGTAGTGACGAATTAAAGCTGGGCGCCATGGAATTATAATAATCAACGAGGGCAATTATGACCGTCATCCGTAAAGAAGATGTGATTAGTAGTGTTGCTGATGCATTACAGTACATATCTTATTACCATCCACTTGATTTTGTTCAAGCATTGGAAAAAGCTTACAACAAAGAACAGAGTCAAGCTGCGAAAGATGCTATCGCACAGATTTTGATTAATTCGCGTATGTCTGCAGAAGGTAAACGTCCTATCTGTCAAGATACGGGGATCGTGACCTGTTTTGTTAAAATCGGAATGAATGTGCAGTGGGAGAGTGATCTTACTGTTCAGCAAATGGTCGATGAAGGTGTCCGTCAAGCTTATAACAACCCAGACAACCCCCTACGAGCGTCTGTAGTTGCCGATCCTGCTGGCACACGTAAAAATACGAAAGACAATACGCCAGCAGTTGTTCACATTGATATGGTGCCAGGCAATAAGGTTGATATTCAAATTGCAGCTAAAGGCGGCGGTTCTGAAAATAAAACCAAGATGGTGATGTTGAACCCTTCTGATGATGTGGCTGAGTGGATTGAAAAAACAGTGCCATTGATGGGTGCAGGTTGGTGTCCACCAGGCATGCTTGGCATAGGCATTGGTGGTACGGCTGAAAAAGCGGCAGTATTAGCAAAAGAGTCGTTGATGGAATCGATTGATATCCATGAGCTACAAGAGCGTGGCGCCCAAAACGCAGAAGAAGAACTACGTTTAGACATTTATAATCGTGTGAACAAATTGGGTATTGGAGCACAAGGGCTGGGCGGATTAACCACAGTTGTTGATGTGAAAATTAAAACAGCACCAACCCATGCGGCGTCTAAGCCTGTTTGCATGATCCCTAACTGTGCGGCTACGCGTCATGTGCATTTTACACTCGATGGTACCGGTCCTGCTGAATTAACCCCACCGAAGCTAGAAGACTGGCCAGAAGTGACATGGGAAGTGGGCGAGAGTGTTCGCCGTGTTAACGTTGATGAAATTACTAAAGCCGATGTTCAGGAATGGAAATCAGGCGAAACGGTTTTATTGTCAGGTAAAATCTTAACCGGCCGTGATGCAGCACATAAACGTATTCAAGATATGTTGGCTCGTGGTGAAGATTTCCCGGTAGATTTCAATAACCGCTTTATTTATTACGTGGGTCCTGTGGATGCCGTTGGTGATGAGGTTGTTGGCCCTGCTGGTCCTACAACGTCAACGCGTATGGATAAGTTTACCGATATGATGTTAGGTCAAGCTGGCTTAACGGGCATGATAGGTAAAGCTGAACGTGGACCTAAGGCGATTGAGTCGATTAAAGAACATAAAGCTGTTTACTTAATGGCTGTTGGCGGTGCTGCATACTTGGTTGCGAAGGCGATTAAGAAAGCACGAGTAGTTGCATTTGAAGACCTCGGTATGGAGGCTATCTACGAATTTGAAGTTGAAGATATGCCTGTAACTGTTGCGGTTGATTCTGCCGGCACTAATGCACACGAGACGGGTCCAGACACTTGGAAGGTCAAAATAGCTGAAATGGATGCTTAATTTATAGTTATTTGATATTAATTTACGTTTTTAAAGGAGCCTGCAGGCTCCTTTTTTATACGATTCGATTGCATTGTATCTCATCATTTATTTGTTTCTGATTTTTACTGAATAAACCTACCTTAAGATCGAATTTGGCCATTTAACTTGTTAACCTTCCCAGCTTTTATTGTTTTTCTTATTTTTTAGTAGCTTGTTGGATTTTTGTTGGGCTTTATTGACTACACTACGTGTTTGTAGTCTTTTTATTAACGAATGGAATTTTAAGCTCGTGTTGAGCTTTGGCTAATTAGAGACATATAAGATAAAGCATTAGGAATTGCCAAAAAATTATAAGGATGGAGAGGTTTATGGGGCGCATAATAACAGCTACATTATTGTCATGTTTCATTTTGACAGGATGTGGTGAAAAAAAGGTGGAGGTTCCTGAACCGGACTCTCGACCGATAAAGTTACAAACGGTATCAGTTGGTGATAATCAAACATTTCGTACATTCCCCGCAGTTGTTGAGGCTGGAGATAAAGCGGTATTAGCTTTTCGTGTATCAGGGCAACTTTCATCGGTTGATGTAAAACCGGGTACAGACGTTAAGCGGGGGCAAACACTTGCGACCTTGAATCAAGATGAATTTCTATTATTGGTTGAACAAGCGCAAGCAAATTATGAACTCGCGTATGTTCAATTTAAACGTGATGAAGAACTACGTAAAACCAACGTTGTTTCAGAGCTTGATTATGACACCTCTAAAGCAGCCTTAAAGCAAGCAAAAGCAGCATTAAGTAAACAGCAATCTAACCTAGGTTACGCCACACTTGTCGCGCCTTATGATGGTACTTTATCGTTATCACTCATTGAAAACTATGAATATGTGATGATGAAAGAGCCCGTTTTACATATTCAAAGTGCTGGTATCATTAATGTCACTTTTCAATTACCTGATCACCTGTTTAGTCGTTTTCAAGGTCAATACGATCAAAATCCAAGCGTTATCTTCGATACCATACCTAGTGAAACTTATCCTGCTCAATTTAAAGAAATAGATACGGAAGCCGATAAAAAAACATCGAGCTACACCGTTACCTTATCGATGGAGCGTCCAAAAGAAAAAAATATTCTTCCTGGCATGGCGGGCTCAGTCAAAGTCTTAATTCCACAAGGCAATCTTGGTGCTATCTCTAAACGTGCCATCATGCAAGATGGAGATGCAATGTATGTTTGGCTTGTTGATAAAGACGGTATCGTTCATAAAACGCAAGTTGAATTAGATGATAAAAGGCACGTGATTAAAGGTCTAAACGACGGCGATACAATTGCAACGTCAGGTATTAATGAACTGCAAGAAGGTCAGAAAGTGCGGGAATGGATTAAGGAGCGAGGATTATAATATGAAAAAATTATCCTTTATCGTTTTAGCTATAGGCAGTGCACTGGTATTACAGGGTTGTGAAAAATCTGTTGTCGAGAGTATTCAGCGTGTTCAACCCGTTTATGTTGAGACAGTGGCATTGGCTGCAGAAGCTCCTCAATTAACCTTCCCTGCTGTTGCTGCGGCTGCTGATAAATCGAGCCTATCTTTTAGAATCCAAGGTGAAATTACCCATATATACGTAAGACCGGGTGATTTGGTAAAAAAGGGACAGCTATTAGCAGAACTGGACCCTCTTGATTATCGATTGGAAGTTGATAATGCGCAGGCTAAATATAATGTGGCTGATAGTCAGTACCGACGTTCGGCAAAACTCGTTGAAAATGGATACATTGCCCAATCACAATTTGATGAATTAAAAGCGCAACGCCGTATTGAACGTGCAAGGTTGAATATTGCAAAACTCAATTTGAAATTTACACAAATTAAAGCACCATTTAATGGGGTTATTTCTCGTGTACCGATTGAACAATTTGAGAATGTGCAAGCCGGTCAGCAGGTCATGAATATTCACAGTGCCAAAATGGTGGATATCCATATTCAGGCGCCCGATTTAATCTACTCAAAAAGCTCTGCAATTGATATTGATGTATCAAAACCTGACGCTAGAATTCTCACGTCAAATGGTAATGAATATAAGGCAAAATTGAAAGAGTTCACGACAGAACCCGATCCAGAGTCTGGTTCATTTCTTGTGACGTTAACTATGCCAATGCCTGCTGACAACTTTATTCTAGATGGTATGGCTGTTGAAGTAAGAGCTGATGCTCAAAAGTTGAATATCTACAAAAAAGGTGAGCCAGTTATTCCGTTGGAAGCCATTTTTAATGAAGACGGTGATGATTTAGTACTTACTAATAAGTTTGTATGGGTCATTAAAAAAGACATGACGGTAGAAAAACGTCGTATATCAACCGGCAATGTTGTGCCAAAAGGTGTTCGAGTACAGTCTGGAATAGAGCAGGGTGAGACTATCGTTGTAGCGGGTGGTAATCGTTTACGTGCTGGACAACAAATTAAAGTTATTAGCATGGAGGCTGGACAATAATGAAACAAGATATCGCAGCCTATTTTATAAAGAATAAAGTTGTAAGTTGGATGATAACCCTGATCTTCCTGATCGGCGGCACAATGGCTTTCTTCGGGCTAGGAAGGTTGGAAGATCCCGCGTTTACGATTAAAGACGCGATGGTGGTAACGGCGTACCCAGGTGCCACACCTCTTCAAGTTGAAGAAGAAGTTACCTATCCAATAGAAAAAGCGATTCAGCAGTTAACGTACGTTGATGAAGTTAACTCTGTATCAAGTCGAGGTTTATCGCAGATCACTGTGACCATGAAAAACAATTATGGTCCTGATGATTTGCCCCAAATTTGGGATGAATTGCGTCGGAAAGTAAATGATATTAGACCCAATCTACCACCCGGCGTGGCTGACCCTTCAATCATTGATGATTTCGGTGATGTATACGGTATTATGCTGGCAATAACGGGGGACGGATATTCGTATAAAGAACTTAATGACTATGTTGATTACTTCCGTCGAGAAATTGAGCTAGTTGATGGGGTGGGAAAGGTTGCGGTGACGGGAACGCAACAAGAACAAGTCTTTATTGAAATTTCAATGCAACGATTGAGCAACCTAGGGATCTCTCCACAGACAATCTACGGCACCTTGGCAACCCAGAATTTGGTGACCAGTGCTGGCGCTGTAAAAATAGGAACTGAATATATTCGCGTTCATCCTACAGGTGAATTTAAAGATGTTGATGCCCTTGGTGATTTAATTATTACGGATACAGGTGCTGAAGGGTTAATTTACTTACGTGATGTTGCAACGATTACGCGTGGCTTTAAAGAGGTGCCCGATAATCTTATAAGCTATAACGGAAAAGTTGCACTTAATGTGGGTGTATCTTTCATTGATGGCGTGAACGTCGTAGAAAAAGGTAAGGGTGTTTATCAGCGATTAAATGAGCTAAAAGAACAACAGCCTGTTGGTATTGATATTGGTGCTGTTTATAGCCAACCCGATGAAGTCGACCAATCTGTAAAGGGCTTTATTGTCAGCCTTGGTCAAGCGGTTGCGATTGTTATTGTTGTATTGCTTTTCTTTATGGGGATGCGCTCAGGTATCTTAATCGGCTTGATTCTGTTGCTTACAGTATTGGGTACGTTTGTATTCATGAACATAATGGCAATAGATCTACAACGTATTTCTTTGGGGGCATTGGTTATTGCGCTGGGTATGCTGGTGGATAATGCCATTGTAGTGGTCGAAGGTATTCTCATTGGAATACAAAAAGGGCGAACAAGGATGCAAGCTGCATCCGATATTGTTACCCAAACTAAATGGCCGCTACTAGGGGCGACAGTGATTGCCGTTACAGCATTCGCACCGATAGGCTTATCTCAAGATTCTACGGGTGAATATTGTGCAACGTTATTTAGCGTGCTGTTAATTTCACTCATGCTTAGCTGGTTTACAGCAATATCGTTGACGCCATTTTTTGCTGATATGTTCTTCAAAGGTGTTAAACATAATAGCGATGGCGAAGAGAGTGATCCTTATAAAGGTCTTGTCTTTGTTTTATACAAGCAATCGCTAGAAAAATGCATGAAGTACGCATGGACAACTGTGATCGTATTGATTGTGATGCTAGGTGCAAGCCTATATGGCTTTACGCAATTGAAACAGTCGTTCTTTCCGTCATCAACAACACCCATGTTTATGGTTGATGTATGGTTACCTGAAGGCACCGATATTCGTTCAACGAACGACAAGCTACAAGAACTGGAAGGGTGGGTTAATCAGCAAGATACCGTAAGTTATGTCTCTTCAAGTGCAGGTAAAGGCTCTCAGCGTTTCATGTTGACCTATTCACCAGAGAAGAGTTACTCGTCGTACGGTGAACTGATTATACGTGTCGATGATTATGATGCAGTGATGCCGATGCTGCGTAAAGTGAGTGCTGAGTTAGACGCTAATCATCCTGATATTGAATACAAACTGAAACGGATTGAGTTAGGTCCCTCATCGGGTTCTAAAATTGAAGCGCGTTTAGTCGGGCCAGATCCAACCGTTCTTCGTCGTTTAGCCCAGCAGTCGCTTGATATTATGAGAGCAGATCTGGGGGCTTTCAACGTACGTCATGACTGGCGTGAACGTACAAAAGTGCTCGAGCCTATCTTTAACGAAAGCCAAGCACGTCGTTATGGTATAACCAAAGAAGATGTTGATGATTTATTTCAAATGGCATTTTCAGGGTTATCTGTTGGTATTTATCGTGATGGCACAAACCTAATGCCGATTGTTGCACGTTTACCAGAGCAAGAACGTGTTGATGTAAGTAGTATTGAAGGCATGAAGATTTGGAGCCCTGCAATTCAAGGTTATGTTCCACTGCAGCAAGTGATGCTAGGCGTCAATGTTAAATGGGAAGATCCGTTAGTGGTTCGTAAAAACCGTAAACGTATGCTAACCATTATGGCTGATCCTGATCCTCTGGGCGATGAAACGGCTGCGACACTGCAAGCTCGAATTCAACCAAAAATTGAAGCGTTAGATTTTCCTCCTGGTTATTCACTAGAATGGGGCGGGGAATATGAATCATCGGCAGATGCCAAAGCATCGTTATTCCAAACAATGCCAATGGGTTATTTATTCATGTTCTTAATCACGATCTTCTTGTTTAACAAGGTTAAAGAGGCTGTGATTGTATGGGCAACAGTTCCGCTTGCTATTATTGGTGTAACAACAGGGCTACTTATCTTGAATACGCCGTTTGGTTTTATGGCGTTGCTGGGCTTTTTGAGTCTATCAGGAATGCTGGTTAAAAATGGTATTGTACTGCTGGATCAAATCGAGATTGAAATTAGCAGTGGTAAAGATAAATACCAAGCGGTGGTTGATGCGGCGGTGAGCCGTGTTCGTCCTGTATGTATGGCTGCGATAACAACGGTACTGGGTATGATCCCTTTATTACCTGATGTGTTCTTTAAGCCTATGGCCGTTACCATTATGTTTGGTCTTGGGTTTGCTACAGTACTTACTCTGATTGTTGTTCCAGTGTTGTACCGCATGTTCCATCAACTCAAAGTGCCTGAAGCGCAATAGTGCTTAGCCCTTTATATTGAAGCAATAAAAAGGGCTCCTTCGGGAGCCCTTTTTGTATCTGTGAATTTTATATCAATCGAAATTTTTTAATATCAACAGCAGCGCCATATTATGGTTATAGGCTAGATAACTTTCCATAGCATTGCTTCGCCAGCACGGATTGGCACAACTTCATCGCCACCAAAGGCCATTGTTTCAGGCACGTTCCAGCTTTCTTTTTTGAGTGTAATGGTGTCTGTATTACGTGGAAGATTATAAAAGTCAGGACCATTAAAACTTGAAAATGCTTCTAATTTATCTAGTGCGTTTGCTGCTTCGAACACTTCAGCATACAGTTCGATTGCCGCGTGCGCCGTGTAAGAACCTGCACAACCACAAGCTGATTCTTTACGCCCTTGCGCGTGCGGCGCAGAGTCGGTACCTAAGAAGAATTTAGGGCTGCCGCTTGTTGCTGCTTTAACTAATGCGTCTTGATGAATATTACGCTTTAGAATCGGTAAGCAATAAAAATGCGGGCGAATGCCACCTACCAACATATGGTTACGGTTAAACATAAGATGATGAGCGGTAATCGTTGCCCCAACGTTAGGGCCTGCATGGGTTACAAACTCAACGGCATCTGCTGTTGTGATATGTTCCAATACCATTTTAAGATCTGGGAATTGTTCAACAATCGGTGCTAAAACTGTCTCTAGAAAGACTTTTTCACGGTCGAAAATATCAATATCGTGAGCGGTTACTTCACCATGAATAAGCAATGGCATGCCAGCTTCTTGCATTGCTTGAAGCGCTGGGCGAATGTGATCAATGGATGTTACGCCTGAATCTGAATTGGTGGTTGCACCAGCAGGGTAAAGTTTGGCTGCGTATACATGGCCAGATGCTTTGGCTTTGTGGATTTCTTCTGCGGAAGTATTGTCGGTTAAATAGATAACCATTAGCGGGGAGAAGTTGCCTTGAGGGGCTTGGGCAATAATACGTTCGCGGTAAGATAGTGCAGATTCTGTATCAATAACGGGTGGGATCAAGTTAGGCATGATTATCGCTCGTCCCATATACCGGCTGATGTCACGAACAGTATCTTTTAATACGTCGCCATCGCGTAAATGCACATGCCAGTCGTCAGGACGTGTAATTGTAATCGTTGTCATATTTTCTTCCCTCCCAAAAAATTCGCCCGATTCTAAAAGCATACACGTACTAAGTAAAGGTCAATTATCGCACTAACCAGCAATTGTTGATTAATAACGCAATCGTTTGGCTTTAACCTACTATAAGTTTAGTTGAATGAGCATAATTCCAATTTATATCCCAGTCACTTCAAAACTCGCTTTTCGGGAGTGTCTGAAGTGACTTGGGTGTATTCATGGTGGCTGTAAAGTAAAAGGTCAGCATATGCTGACCTTAATAGTGGTATTTTTTAGTTTATGATGCGTTACCGGTTTTAGAGTTTAAATCGGTGTACCAGTGTATTTTGCTGATTGGCAAGTTCATCAAGTTTAGAGCTGGCCTCTGCCACTTCTTCCATTGAGCTAAAGTTTGCATCGGCAATATGACTGATGTCTTCAAGGCTGCGCGCGATAGAACCTGTAGTACATTGCTGTTCTTCAGATGCTTGAGCTATTTGCGCGCTCATCTGACTGATTTCCATGATAAGCGCTTGAATTTCTTCCATTGCACCATTGGCATCAGAGGCTTGTGTAATACTGCTTGTCATTTCAGTTACGCAAGTTTGCATGACGCTAACCGCTTGTCCCGAACTTGATTGTAAACTTTGAATCATCTTTTCAATTTCAGACGTTGAATCAGTGGTGCGTTTAGCCAGCACTCTGACTTCATCGGCGACGACTGCAAAACCTCGCCCTTGATCACCAGCTCGTGCTGCTTCGATTGCCGCATTCAATGCAAGTAAATTGGTTTGATCGGCAATGTTTCGGATCACATCAAGAATTGAACCGATATTACTACTCATTTCTTGTAGTTTAGAGACTGCAAGAACGGATTCATCTAAACGGTCTGAAAGTTGGTGTGCGGTGTGAATATTTTTGCTCATCACATCACGACCGACTTCCGATGCTTTTTCTACTGCGTGTACGCGCTCCATCGATTGCTGTGCACTTAACGACACATCGGTAACAGATTGCTCCATCTCGGTCATGGCCGTTGCAACAGAGGCTGTTTGCTGACGTTGTTCATTCAACCTGTGTTTTGCTTCTGTTGTGGTTGTTTGGTTTTCTGCTGCAACCTTTGTTAACCCTTCCGATGCCTGGCTTAGTTTACTGAGTATTTCTTGTAAATTATCAGCCAGCGTATTGATGTGGTGGCTTAATTTATCGAATTCAATAAAAGTATTGCCGTTGATTCGCTGGGTCATATCACCATTGGTTAAGGCTTCTAATGTTTTTAACGTTGATACAAGAGGTTTACGAACACAACCAGCAAGATACCAACCAATGAATATGGCCAGCAATGATACACAGATGCCGATTAAAATAGAGTTGGTATAGCCATGGCTGTAGGTATTATTGGCACTTTCTATGGCTGAATCCATTTGCGAATTCGCAAGCGTTCTGAAGTTATCAAGTAACACCATTGCTTGATCAATTTCAGCGGCTAGCACTGCAATATTGTCGTATAGACGATTTCTTGCTTCTATATATTCATAGTGCTGATCAAGTACTCCACCTTTTTGCCCAATATCTAGCGTGTATTGAGCAACGGTTTTATCAAAAATGCGTTTTACTTCCGGTAATTGGGATGTAAGAGCTCGATATGATTGGCCAAGGTGGTTAACGAATTTTCTGTTATTTTTAAGCGCCTTTTCAATTTTAGCAATATCTTCAGTTGCGAGGGCATCTGATGTGATCGTCTCCGTTTTAGCTAGCTGATTAAAGTAACTCATTGCGATCATCTTTACGGAAAGATTATCTTGATCAGCAATGTATTCTTTCATACGAACATTGAGTTCAGTGTGTAGCTGTTGAAAGCGGCGCGTGGATTGTTGGCGTTCTTCTTGGGCGAGTAATTGAACACGATAGTTGTTCATTGCACTGTGTGCTTCGTTGAAGTAACGCTCTTCTAATGCCGAGAGGTCTTCAAGGTAAGCATTTAACGTTGGGTTGCCTTTTGCCACTTTAGCAAGTTGCTCTCTTGCTTGTACAAACGCGTTTTGGGCTTGAGTAAAGTTAGTATCATAGGTTTGCATCCGAGTGGGATCTTGCGTGGTAAGGTAGTCCTTAAAAATTTTATCGGCAGCTAGCAGACTGACACTTGTTTGGTTTGTAGTGGAAACAAGCGGGAGTGCATTGGTCGTAACAGATTCAAGTTGTTGATGAATGCGGCTTGTTCCATCAAGCATCAGAACAATGGTGGCAATAAGTAGTGCGACCATTAGCGCAAACCCAGCATATATTCGTTGTATCACTGAGGTTTGTTTTTTTGATTTCATAATATCCCTAAAGAGTATATTTCAAGGTGAGCATTCAATGCTGACTCACAACGTTAATTTAGAATGAGGCTTTATTAATTACATTGTATGAACTTGTCTGTATTGGCTTTTCATCATTCTTGCTGCTGAATTTTTAATCACTGAAGTAAGTCGTTAAAAACAAGGGGAAATCGACCTTTCATTACTCTATCAGTCTTTTTAAGAACGTTATTATCATCCTTGATAATAAGTAATTGATTGAACGCATACTTTGACGGCGGCATCAAAAAAAAAATTATTTGATGCAAATTTCACTGGTAAACACGTTTAAAACAGTGTCCAATATTGCCCTGTGCGTTTTACTCAAGCATACTGATGACGTTAGTTTTAATCTAAACGGAGCTTGATATGGCAGAAGAAACTATCTTCAGTAAAATTATTCGCAAAGAAATTCCAGCAGATGTCTTGTATCAAGATGATTTGGTCACGGCTTTTCGTGATATCAATCCACGAGCACCTAGCCATATCTTAATTATTCCTAATAAGCTTATTCCTACAGTGAATGATGTAGAAGCTGAAGATGAAGTAATGATGGGGCGCATGTTTACTGTTGCACGTAAGCTAGCAGAGAAAGAGGGTGTAGCAGAAAATGGTTACCGTTTAATTGTGAATTGTAACCCACATGGTGGACAAGAAGTTTACCATATCCATATGCATTTACTGGGTGGTCGTCCATTAGGGCCGATGTTAGTCGGGTAAAGTAAATGTAATACCCGAGTCGCTTTAAGGTGCAAACGTGTACCTTGAAGTGACTTCGGATGGTCTTTGTCTGTTTTTATATAGCTAAACTTGGGTATATTTGTCAGTCTTTTTCGTTTTAATCGAAACAGGGCTAGTATTCTAATATCTCAGGATTTTTCATAGGATGTGGTTATCAAATTCATGTTTAAACATGCCACAGTAGTGCTGCTTTCTTTCAGTTTGATGGCCTGTGCTAACTTATCTACTCAGAATTTATTTAGCCATTATAGTGCTGCAAATGCTGATTCGCACTTGGCGCTTGAGCAAGGTTTATATAGTAAAGCTGTTGATGCACTACCCGATGCTCCAGCAGGGGATATTCTTGATGGCATGGAGCGCGGTCGAATAAGTTTTGTTGCTCAGCAATATCCAACCAGTTTTGGTGCTTTTCAGCGTGCCGATATGGCAGTGAAAGAGCAGCAACGCCAAGCAACTATTCAGGTTTCGGAAGGCTTGAATCAGGCGGGAGCTTTGTTAACAAACGATAATATGATCACCTATGAGCCTGCCGATTATGAGCTGGGCTTTTTACACCTTTATTTAGCATTGAATTATCTTGAGCAAAAAAAGCTTGAAGGCGCCTTAATTGAAGTTCGTCGTGCCAATCAGGTGCAAGAAGCGGCACGTAAGCAGCGTGAGACACAATTAAAGAGTGCAGAAAAAGAAGTACAGAAAAAAGGCATTAGCAATAATGTTGGCGCTGTACTCGCTCGTTACCCTGATGCAGGAAAAAAACTTGGTCAGGTGCAAAATGGTTACTTATTCTATCTGTCAGGGGTGTTGTATGAAGCCGATGGCAATTTGAACGACGCCTATATTGATTACAAGCGTGCTTTTGCCGTTGCACCGAATAATACCTTTATAGCAAATACCGTTTTACGTGTAGCAACAGCCTTGAATATGACAAACGATTTACCGACCTTACAAGCACGTTATGGCAAGTATGAAAAGCCAGTGCAAGGCAATGGTCGTGTTGTTATTTTTGATGAGCAAGGTGTGGTACAAGCGCTTGATAATTGGCGTTTGCCATTGTGGTTACCTGATAGCCGTGGTGATGGTGCGATATACAATTTAGCATTGCCATATTATTCGAATAAACCAGTTAAACGTTTTACACCGTTAAAGTTAGACAACCAGCCAGTGAATGGCGGGCAAGTCACGAGCGTGAACGATATGGCAAAAAATAGCTTAAACGAAGCACTACCCGCCATTGTTGTTCGACAATCATTACGCGTATTGGCTAAAAATGAAGTACGTAAAACAGCATCAAGTAAAGGAAATGATGTTGGCAATATTTTAGCCAATATCTTTAATACCTTAACAGAGCAACCAGATACCCGAAGTTGGCAGTCGTTACCTGCAAATGTGGATATCTATCATAAGGACTTAAGTGCTGGAGCGCATAACTTAAGTTGGAATGGACAGCAATTGAATGTCGATGTGAAAGCTAATCGAACAACCATGGTTTGGGTGTCTCGGCAAGGTAATCAGATTAGCTGGTGGTCGACGCTATTAGGAGGAATCTAATGAAATATTTATCCATATTGTTATTCGCTTTCGCACTCACTGCCTGTAGTACAACTACATCGGGCATCAGTATTGAAAGTAGTAACCAAAATGTCGTTATTGGTAATTCATCACTGGCGAATCGCTTATCCATTGAACGTGCAACAGTTGGTCATAATAATGGCTTAATGAAAGCAGGCGTACCTGTAACAAGCAAAATCAGTAGTGATTTAGAGCTACAATATCGTTTTTACTGGTATGACGGTCAAGGCTTAGAGATCAGTGGTAGTGATTCACCTTGGCGCCAGTTTGTCTTACACGGCAAAGACACCATGACATTGCAAGCAATGGCAAGAAGCCTAGAAGCCAAGCAATACCGTATTTATATTCGAGAAGCTAGTTATTAATTACAACCATTGAAGGTCAGAAAATGAAAAAAAGCATTATTGCTGTATTGGGTGTCGCTGTTTTATTAGGTGGTTGTGCGCAAAAGGTTAGCTATGGCGATGCGCAGCAGGCAGAAACAACAACGATTGAGTTTGGTTCAACTGATCTGCAGAAGATTGCAGAAGAGATGACAGATAGCATGCTAGCTTCTGGCTCTGTTGCGGCGATTACCGGTGCGAATCAGCGTCCAATTATCGTTGTTGATAGCATCAAGAACAAAACCAGTGAGCACATTGATACCGAATCTGTAACCGATTCGATCAGTACACGTTTACTTAACTCTGGTAAGTTCCGTTTTGTTGATATGACGCGTGTTGAAGCAGTACGTAAGCAACTTAACTTTCAAAATGATGACGAACTAGTGAACCAAAGCACTGCGATTCAGTTTGGTCAAATGGTTGGTGCTCAGTACATGTTGTACGGCAATCTATCAAGCATTGTGAAGCAAGCGGGTAGCGATAAAGACGTTTACTACAAAATGACAATGCGCCTAATGGATCTGAAAACAGGTCTTATTGAGTGGGCAGATGAAACTGAGATCCGTAAGCAAGAAGCAAAAAGCTTTCTTGGTTGGTAATATCAGTTAATTCACATCAGTGATAAATGATTTAGGTTATTGCTTGTTCGTTTTGTCGGTCGATATCAATGAGCAGGAATAACCTAATTTTATTAGAAAGGTACTAGTTAAAAAGGTACTAAGTGGAATCATTCGATCAATCAGTGCTTAGTGCTCTAGCCAATGTTGAATTGATTACAGCAAGGCCGCTTTCTGGCGGTCTTAGTAATCGATGTTGGTTACTTGAATTAAGGCATCATATCCCGCTACACAAACCTGACTCGTCTTCACGTTCTACATCTCAGCTAGTTAGCTCAACAGCTCGTCAGTATGTCTGGCGCCCGAATGCGGCGTCATCCCGTGCTTTTGGGGTGTCTCGTCAACACGAATACCAAATACTGTCATTAATTCAGTCTCAGCATGTCGCTCCCGCACCGTATCGGTTATTAGAGAGCGGCCTATTAGTTGAATGGGTTGTTGGGCAGGTTGTTGAGGAAGAACAAACTGAGCCTACCGGTAATACAAAAAAAACTCCGCTGTTATCTGATGACGATTTAATGGCTTTGCAAGCGAGGGTGCATCAACTCCCAGTGCCTGATTGGCGGTTAGATGTAAAATCCAAACTTGAACATTATTGGCTGTTCATACCTGAACATGTAAAAACGCCTCTTCTTCAGTCTGTATATGCTGATTTCCAAAATAAAGCATTGCCAATTGGCTTTGCTGATACATGTTGCCATCATGATTTAGGCCGTTACAACATTATTCAAACAGAAGATGGTGGGTATAAGATCATTGATTGGGAGTATGCCGCGGCTGGTGACCCATCATTAGATCTTGCGTTAACCATTAATGCCAACGGGCTCGATCCTTTTATGGCTGTTAATGCATATTGTTCAGCGCTTCAGATAACAGGCACTCAGGCATGGCATAAAGCGGTAGCATTGTGGCAACCGTGGTGTGAATTTTTGGCTTTATTGTGGTTTCTTGTCGGGGCAGAACTTTGGCAGGACGAGACATACACTGAACAAGCATTGCAGCTGCTTACTGCGCTTACCGTATAATAACGACTGCTTATTGAATCAATTTTCTCTGAATCGAGTATCTAGAGCTTACTTGGGTATATAGTTTATATATCAATTGAGCTGGGTATTACCTACGAATGACTAAAGATCGAACCCGATGGGTGTGTTGTTCCGTTATGATTATATTGCTTACTGGGTGTACGCTACGGCTTGGCTACAATACATTGAATTTTTGGGTTACCTATTATCTTGCAGATTATGTCAGCCTTAACTCAACGCAAGAACGTACATTTGAAAGAAACCTCGATATCGCTTTGGTGATTCACCGCACCAAAGAGCTGCCTAAATTCCACCGCTTAATTGATGAACTACAAGCTGACTTGGCTAAACCGCTTAGCTTTAATCAAATTAGCAGCTACTATTTAAAGTTCACGGAGGCTGGTAAAGAGTCTACGAGTGTTTTATCTAAACCTTTTGCTGTAATGATTCAATCGCTCAGTGCAAGTCAAATTAATGAGTTAAATCAGAATTTAGAGAAAAAAATAGAGCAGGCAATAGCAAAAAGAAATAAATTATCACTCAAGGAAAAAATAGTTATACGGCGTGATAAATTACAAGATGCCACCCGTGGTTGGATAGGCTCTTTGTCTAATAAACAAAAAGCGATATTGCTTGAATTGACTGAATATCAGGTTGAAATGGAGCCTATATTCTTTTCAATATGGCGTGATTTTCTTCGTGATTGGAAAGAACTAATAAAAAATCGAGATAATCCAGATTTCGAATCTAAACTGAATGTGTTATTACAGCAGTTGATCGCTTTCGAAAATGCCAGTGTACAACTTGATATTAATGTTTATTTAACGAGGCGCTTCGATGTATTACGTCGATTAAATCATACTCTAAGTAGTAAACAGACACGTTATTTGAATAGTAGGCTGGTTGATATGCGAAAAGATATCGCTATGTTGATCAATGAAAAATGATGTTTTTGCAAACGGAGTCATAGTTTTCAATTTCAGCCTTTTAAACCTTATAAAACATGGTAGATTAAATTATTGTAACGAAAAAATGCATGATTACACACTATATGGTGATGTTTTGTTAAGAGCAAGAGGGAGAAAATATGATTATTTATCTGCACGGCTTTGATTCAAATAGCCCAGGTAATCACGAGAAAGTGTTACAACTGCAATTCATTGACCCTGATGTTCGTTTCGTTAACTACAGTACTTTGCATCCTAAGCATGATATGCAGCATTTAATTAAGGAAGTGCATAAACTCATAGAAGAGTCAGACGATACTACGCCATTGATTTGTGGGGTTGGGCTAGGTGGATATTGGGCTGAGCGTATTGGTTTTTTATGCGGTATTAAGCAGGTTATTTTTAACCCAAACCTAAACCCTAGCGTCAATATGGAAGGGAGGATCGATCGCCCTGAAGAATATATCGATATCGGCACTAAGTGTGTTACCGATTTTCGTGAAAAAAATGCAGGTAATTGCCTCTGTGTACTTTCAACTAATGATGAAGTGTTAGATAATCAGCTCACAAGTGATGCGCTCAGTGATTTCTATAAAATCATTTGGGATGAGACACAAAATCATAAATTTAAAAAGATCTCGCAGCATCTACAAGCTATGAAAGCGTTTAAAGAATAGTCTTAAGCCCTCCTACACCTCAGACGGATCACAGATCCGTCTGCCAGATTTAGTCAGTCTGTATATCCAAAAAGAATTCTATAAAATAAAGAGGAAGTTATTGTGACGCGTATTATCGTTGTAGGCGGTGGCGCTGGTGGTCTAGAGCTTGCTACAAAGCTTGGAAGAACACTAGGTCGTAAAGGGCGCGCCCAAGTCACATTAGTTGATCGTAAAGCCAGCCATTTATGGAAACCACTTTTGCACGAAGTTGCAACAGGTTCCATGGATGCCGGTGTTGATGCTTTAAGTTACCGTGCTCATGCAAAAAATCATCATTTCGACTTTCAGATGGGTAGTTTGAAAGAGATTGATCGTGAAAATAAGGTGATAAAGTTAGCTGAGCTCCATGATGAGCACAACGAACTGCTAATGCCAGAACGTAATCTTGATTACGATATTTTGGTTATGGCGATTGGATCTACATCCAATGACTTTAACACTCCTGGTGTAAAAGATAACTGTATTTTCCTTGATAGTCCGGAGCAAGCACATCGTTTCCGTACTGAAATGAATAACCACTTCTTGAAGCTTCATGCGAATAAAGAATTAAAAACAGTCGATATTGCGATTGTTGGTGCTGGAGCAACAGGCGTTGAGCTATCTGCTGAACTGCATAATGCTGTTGCTGAATTGCGTACATATGGCTTTGGTGATTTAGACAGTTCACGTTTGAACGTCAATCTTATTGAAGCTGGTGAGCGTATTCTACCTGCATTACCGCCACGTATTTCATCTGCAGCTCACAGCGAATTAACCAAATTGGGCGTGAATGTTCGCACCATGACAATGGTGACAAAAGCTGATTCTACTGGCCTAACAACTAAAGATGGTGAACACATTCCAGCGCATATAATGGTATGGGCTGCAGGTATTAAAGCACCTGATTTCATGAAGGATATTGCAGGGCTAGAAACTAACCGTATTAATCAGTTAGTGGTTAAGCCAACGTTACAGACAACGCGTGATGACGACATTTACGCAATTGGTGATCTTGCATCATGTGTGCAAGAAGATGGTAGTTTTGTACCTCCACGCGCGCAGGCTGCACACCAAATGGCAAGTCGTTGTTTCTCTAATATTGTCGCTAAAATTACAAACCGCGAGCAAAAACCTTATATATACAGTGATCATGGTTCACTGGTATCACTGAGTCGTTTTTCTACAGTTGGTAGCTTGATGGGTAACCTGACGAAAGGTTCGATGATGGTAGAAGGGCGCATTGCACGTATCGTGTATATCTCTCTATATCGCATGCATTTAGTCGCGCTTCATGGTGTATTTAAAACCGGTTTGATGATGTTGGTTGGCCGTATTAACCGTGTACTTCGTCCGAACTTGAAGTTACATTAATATTGTTGCTAGACTTCTAATAGATTGATTTAAATAAAAATGCCAGTCTTGTTATAACAAGGCTGGCATTTTTTATGCTGTTTTAGTTATATAGTGCCAACAAGCTACTTATCACTCTAATTGACGCTACTTACCTAGATTCACATTAGTTAATCTTGAATAATTCCACATCAAAAATCAACACAGAACCAGGAGGAATACTGCCCGCGCCACCGTTACCATATGCTAATTCCGACGGGATAAAAAAGCGTGTTTTCTCGCCAATAACCATCAGCTGCACACCTTCCGTCCAACCTTTGATTACTTGATTCAAACCAAAAGAAATTGTTTTGCCGCGATCAACAGAACTATCAAATACCGAACCATTAATTAATGTGCCGTGGTAGTGAACGGTTACTTTATCTGAAGCTTTAGGGTGTTCCGTTCCCGTACCTTCTTGTAAAACTAAGTACTGAAGACCTGAATCTGTCGTTTTTACACCGTCTTTGAGTTTATTTTCTGCTAGAAACTCCTGACCTATTTTGATGTTTTCGCCTGCTGCTTGTTTGTTGCTGTAAGAACGCTGTACAAAGAAGATCACTAAGCCAATAAGGGCAATGGTAACAATAATTTTAAACACGGTGTTTTCCTAACGGTTAGATTTTAAATAAGTTTACTGTAATTAAACTTGGAAATGTACTGGTTTAGCGTGGAAACAGATCTTCAGGAATCAAAGAATATACAAGCCCATTTTGTGTTTTTCCATGAGTAAATATTCGGTTTCTTGCTTCACATTCAAACTGTGCATTACAGGCAATGGCTGTTTTTTTGCTTGGATAGTTATCTGGGTGAACGATGATTTCTAATCGTGTTAACCCTAAAGTCATAAAAGCAAACTGGGCGAGTGCTAAACAGGCTTCTGATGCGATACCTTGGCGGTGGTATGACGTCCGTACCCAGTAACCAAGGTTGGCAGAATTACACATAGGAATTAATGCACTGATAGAAACACTACCAACAAAGGTATCGTCAAAACGGTCAAAAATAGCAAGCTCATAGCTCATGTCTGTTTGCCAGCTTAATCGGCTAGACGCAATCCATTCATGGGCGTCGTGCTGATCGTAATAGGGCGTGCACCACTCAAGCCAAGGGCTTAATTGTTCGGTAGATTCTTGAACAGCAGTAAGATGAGCGAGTAAATCGACAGTTTTAAAAGGACGTAAAATTAATCGCTGAGTTGATAGCTCAAAGTCCATTTTCATTATAATTGTTTACCTACTCTTTTTTGTGGCTTCGATAAAACGAGATGTTCTATCGAAGCATAGCATTGAATTAGCGCAACATTATGATCAACTACTTACCTAGAATGGTATAAAAAGCCCCCGCAGTGCGAGGGCTAGTTGGTAGTATAATTTAGCTTCCTACTCGGCGTACTTGAATAATAATGCCTAGTAGTGGGTTATCTAAGTAATGTATTTCGCCACTGCGCATGCGGCGCTGTTGTGATAATCGATAAGGCTTCAAAAACTCTTCAACCTTAATATTCTTTTTCACTTCTTGTAGGTGACCAATTTGAACATTACTGTTTACGTCAATGCCATTTTCTGTGGCAGTATCAGTATTCATCGCATTCTGTTCATTAACAATGCTTTCAAGTAATGGCTTTGTCATAATAACTTCACGACGACTTGGCTCTCGTAAATCGATGTTGGCATCTAAAAATAAATAATGCTGAACATAGACTTGTAGCATTCCGTTTAATTGATATAGCGAATCAGATCTTGTATCGGCATCGTTATTGGAATCTGATAGCAGAGAGGTGCTGTTATCTGCTGTGACGGTAATGCCATCATTGTTGGTATCTGTGTCAAGAGAGCCTGCACTTGTAGGTTGTTCAAGACTCTTTTTCGTACGGCCATCAGGTAAAAACTGCTCAGAAAAATCACGACCAGCTGTGATATATAACTTAGGTGCATTAGCCTGATTCTGATCACCTTGGCGCCATGCAATGTGGGCAAGAGGCGTAAAGCCAGCGTGTTTTTTAAGTTTGTTATACTGGGTATCAAGTGCATATTGGCTAGACGGTAGAATAGTTACCCCTTTCGCTTTTAATGCTGCGGTATCTTCTAAAGATAGAGCGCCTTGCATATCAACTTGTTTGAGTTGTTCGGGCCAAGATTCGTTAACCTGCTCAGGGTTAATGTTTCGCTTGAATAGAATCACTTCTATATCAAACTGTCTTGCCGCAAATGATGGCCAACTAACGGCCAGAAGAAGCAAATAAATCAGTTTTTTCAAGGTAATCTCCGCACTTCAGTGCTTGTATTTCCAATTCATACAAACGACTGACTTAGTAACGTCAGCCGTTTGGTTTGTATGTTTGGATTATATTGTGTTTTCTGATAATTGGGTTAGTAGCTGGTCCACAAACTTGATGCGTTCTTTGCGATCTGTCATTGGTGCCATGACTTTTAGTTTGGTTGGACCTTCCATACGGTAATGTTGAGGCTTTGATTGCAGTAAACCGACGAGAAAAACAGGGTTAATGGCAGCATCTTGTTCAAATTCAACATATCCACCTTTTTCACCCGCCTCAATACGACGAATACCGACTGTAGCTGCTTTTAATTTTAAATTATTTACCGTTAGCAAGTTGGTTGTTGCTTCAGGTAATAGGCCAAATCGATCAATCAGTTCGACTTTTAAATCGTTTAAATCTTGCTCATCAATCGCACTGGCAATGCGCTTGTATAATGATAAGCGCATGTTGATATCTGGAATGTAATCATCAGGCAGTAACGCGGGTAAACGTAGCTCTACTTCCGTCTGCTTACGTAGTAGATCATCAAGTGATGACTCTTTACCTTCTTTCAATGCTTCAACTGCTTGCTCTAGCATTTCCATGAATAGTGAAAATCCAATGGATTGAATTTGGCCACTTTGCTCGTCACCTAATAATTCACCGGCACCACGAATTTCAAGGTCATGCGTTGCGAGTGTGAACCCTGCACCAAGATCTTCCAGTGATTCGATGGCCTCTAAACGTTTGACTGCATCTTTCGTCATACGCTTTTTGTGTGGTGTTAATAAATAGGCGTAGGCTTGGTGGTGCGATCGTCCAACACGACCTCGAAGTTGGTGTAGCTGTGCTAAACCAAGGTTGTCTGCACGATTCATGATGATCGTATTTGCTGTCGGAATATCAATACCGGTTTCGATTATGGTTGTACAGACGAGCAGGTTGAAGCGCTGATGATAAAAATCGCCCATCACTTTTTCGAGCTCACGTTCCCGCATTTGCCCATGGGCAAAAGTGATACGCGCTTCTGGGATCAGCTTGGCTAATTCATCGGTGGTTTTCTCTATACTATCGACTTCATTGTGCAGGAAGTAAACTTGACCACCACGTGTTATTTCACGTAATACTGCTTCACGAACAATGGCGTCGTCTCGTTCTCGTACAAAGGTTTTAATGGCTAAGCGACGTGCAGGCGGTGTTGCAATGATAGATAGATCACGCATTCCACTCATTGCCATATTGAGCGTACGAGGGATCGGTGTTGCTGTTAGAGTCAAAATATCAATATCAGCACGAATGGCTTTAATTTTCTCTTTTTGACGTACCCCAAAGCGGTGTTCTTCATCAACAACTAACAAGCCTAAATCATGGTATTTGACTGATGCGTTAAGCAATTTATGTGTGCCGATGAGGATATCAATTTTGCCATCTTCGGCATCAAGCATAACTTGTTTTTGTTCTTTGGCTGTTTTGAAACGAGAAAGCACTTCAACACGCACAGGCGTATTGGCAAAACGATCGCGGAAGTTTTCAAAATGCTGCTGTGCCAACAATGTTGTGGGCACCAATACCGTGACTTGCTTGTTGTTATCAATAGCAACAAACGCAGCACGCATAGCAACTTCTGTTTTACCAAAGCCAACGTCACCACACACAAGGCGATCCATGGCTCTAGGTTGACACATATCTGAAAGTACGGAATTAATCGCTAAGGCTTGGTCGTGGGTCTCTTCAAAAGGGAAGCCACGGCAGAAATCAGCATAGGATTCTCGATCTAACGTGAATTTAAAGCCAGGTTTTAGTTCTCGCTTTGCGTAAACATCGAGTAATTCTGCTGCTACATCGCGTACTTTTTCAGCGGCTTTTTTACGTGCTTTTACCCATGCTTCGCCACCGAGTTTATGCAGCGGAGCACTTTCATCAGCACCGCCAGAGTAACGGCTAATCAGGTGCAGTGATGCAACAGGTACATAGAGCTTTGCGCCAGCATGGTATTCAAGCATGACATATTCGGTTGTTATGCCACCGGCTTCTAATGTTTGCAGACCTTGATAGCGACCAATACCATGATCTATGTGTACTACGGGCTGGCCGATTTGTAATTCAGCCAAGTTACGAATAATGGTATCGGCATTGACACTTTTTTTCTCATCACGACGACGGCGTTGATTAACGCGCTCACCGAGTAAATCACTTTCACAAATAAACGCGACAGAAGGCGATTCAAGAATAAAGCCTTGCTCTGCAGCACCAATAACCAGCGTGTAATCACTTGGTGCTTCAATGGCTTCTTCTAGGTTTGCGCACACCATTGGGCGCATTTTTATACGCGCTAATAGATCGAGTAGTGCTTCACGTCGGCCTTCAGATGCAACGGAAAAGACAACTTTGCCTTTGAATTGCTCGGTAAAACGACGCAAGGCTGCAAAAGGTTCTTTAAGTTGCTGGTTAATGATTATTTCAGGTACAGGCGTTAACGTTGGGTTGTAGCGACCCGCTTTATCGGGTTCGTTTTCATGACGAATCCGAACTTGCGGTAACGTTTTAAAACCGCGGAACATCTCATCTTTTGTTAGCCATAATTCTTTGGGTTCTAGCAAAGGACGCAATGGGTCAACACGACGTTGATCAAATCGATAGTCTGCATCTGCCAAGAAATGCTCAACGGAGGGTTCTAATTCCCCTAATGTTACTAATAAGGTTTCATCGGGTAAATAATCGAAGAGTGTTTCAGTTTGTTCAAAAAACAGCGGCTGCCAATACTCAATACCAGCAGGCCAAGTACGTTTGCTTACTTGCTGATAGATAGATTCGGGTTCACGTCGAGCTTCAAAACGTTCACGCCAGCGCATCCGGAAATTTTCAATCGCAATTTCATCAGTTGGAAATTCGTGAGCGGGTAATAAATTGATGCTATCAATTTCACCAGTTGAACGCTGATTTTCAGGATCGAATTGACGAATGGAATCGACTTCGTCATCAAAAAAGTCAATACGATAGGGTTGATTGCTGCCCATTGGGAATAGGTCGAGTAATGAACCTCGGCTGGCATATTCGCCATGCTCCATTACTTGATCGGCATGGCGATAGCCAGATGCTTCTAGCTGTAAACGAAGCTTATCAAGTGATAGGCGATCACCATTGCGTACAATTAAAGCATGCTTGCGAAGGTAATCACGGGGTGTTAAACGCTGCAATAAGGTACTAATAGGCACCAGAATAATGCCATCAGACTGAGTGGGTAACTTGTATAAACGCGCCAGACGATCAGACGTAATATCTTGGTGTGGCGAGAAGTTATCGTATGGCAGTGTTTCCCAATCAGGAAATACGTTCACGTCGACAGACGTGAACTGACTAATTTCTGGTTGTAGGCGCAGCGCTGTTTGCGTATCAGGCACAACGGCAAGAATAGGGCCTTGATGTGCGTGAGACAGTTCAGCGACAGACAGTGCCAAAGCAGCACCAGATAGGTTACCAATGAAACGGTTATCCCCTTTTTTACTCGGCAGGGGCAGTGAGAGTAATGATAATGCTTTCATGTGATTAACTTATGACTCTGTTCGCTGTTGGGCGCGTACGCGCAGTAATTTTTGCTGAATATGCAAAGCCGCTCGGATCAGAAGATCACGGTCATCTTCTTGTAAACGGTTATAGCGCAGTGTGATCGTGTATTTAGTCTGCTTTTCATCTGAGTCGTCTTCATGCGCTTTAGTTCCACATGCAGCTACGTTTGCATAACAGTATATTGCAGCGGGTGGCTGCTCAAGAAACAGCTTTACTCTAACAGATGTACCAACAGTAAAAGGGGAATTTGAAACAAAGGTCAGCTGACTCGCACCAAAACTGTCGGTGATATAACGAAAATTAGGGTTATCTTGTTGAGATAATACAAAAGAAAGCAGTAAGTTGATTTTACTGTTTTGGGCTGCAAGGTAAGTTAGCAGTGCTTTATTGTCTTCCTTACCAAAACCTTTAAGTGTGCGTTCTGCGCTTTCTTCTAAACCGCCACACTCGCTGGCGACACGAAATAAAGGGGGAATTTCCTGAATAAACGTTTGTTCATCAGGCAAGTACTCATCGCTTGCTAGAGGTTCTACGTTTATGGTTAGCCCAGTATGAACTGAAAAATATTCGTCCTGTTCCATGTCGCTCTCGTTATTAATTAACATTCGCAACTATTCCCTGTATTACAGGTCGAAAAGCTATACGAGCGTTAGTATTTATTCATAATTACTCGATTATCACTTAGGTATTGCATTCGAGCAAGTAAACACATCTGACTGTACGTTTTTTACTCTCTGTTTTTACATTAGTTTTACGTTGTTGCATGGTAATCAAAGGCAGCAACGGGTATTCTTTCTTTAATTTAGACAAGGGATGGTTTCTCTAACCTATGTTTCATCCAGTATCTTTCTTTATCGGTCTACGCTATCTGCGTGGCCGTTCAGGTGACCGATTCAGTCGCTTTGTATCATATATGTCCACGGCAGGTATCACCATTGGTGTGTTGTCTTTAGTGACTGTGCTTTCCGTTATGAATGGCTTTGAGCAACAACTAAAAGATCGAATTTTAGGTGTTTTGCCTCAAGCTGTTATTTCTCAAGATGATGGGCGCATGCCTGTATCAGATACCGCCCCCCAATCATTGCAACAATTATCCCATGTTACTCATGTCACGCCGATCACTCGCGGTGAAGCGGTTCTGCAAAGTGCATCGTCTTTAGCGGCTGGTAATATGATAGGGATTGATCCTAGCTATTTTGAGCCAATAGCAATGCACATGACGGTAGGAAAACTAGCTAATCTAGTACCGGGTAGCTATCGGGTTGTTATTGGTCAAGCGTTAGCCAATCAACTTGGAGTGCAAGTGGGTGATAAAATTCGCCTAATGGTAACCAGTGCCAGCCAGTACACACCATTAGGGCGTATTCCTAGCCAACGTAACTTTACTATTGAAGGTTTCTTCGACACGGGCTCTGATGTTGATAAGCAACTTATTCTTACCAATATGCAAGACGCAGGAAAATTACTCCGTTATAAAGCTGATCAAATGACGGGGTGGCGATTATTCCTCGATGATCCTTTTGCTGTGACTGAACTTGCTCAAGTATCCATGCCGAATGATTGGCAATGGTCAGATTGGCGAGAACAACGCGGTGAGCTGTTTCAAGCCGTTAAAATGGAAAAGAATATGATGGGCTTAATGCTTGGGCTGATCATTGGTGTCGCTGCATTTAACATTATTTCAGCCCTGATTATGGTGGTGATGGAGAAACAAGCAGAAGTCGCTATTTTAAAAACCCAAGGTATGACTAACCGCCAAGTACTGATGGTATTTGTGGTTCAAGGTGCAAGCAGTGGTGTTATTGGTGCCGTGAGCGGTGGTGTGCTAGGCATATTACTGGCGTCGAATTTGAACACGGTTATGTCAGTTTTTGGTGTGCAATATCTTATGGCAGGTGGGTCTCTACCAATCGTAATTGAACCGTTACAGGTTATATTTGTTATTTTAGGTGCTATTTTGTTAAGTCTTATTGCCACAATTTTCCCTTCTTATCGTGCGGCATCTGTTCGTCCTGCTGAGGCATTGCGTTATGAGTAATTCGTTATTAGTTTGTCATGGTTTACGTAAAATCTATCGCGAAGCTCAGCTTGAAACTGAAGTGTTGAAAGGAGTGAGCTTTGCCATTGAATCCAATGAATTAGTCGCAATTGTCGGCTCTTCTGGTTCAGGGAAAAGCACGTTATTACACTTATTAGGTGCACTTGATGAACCAAGTGACGGTGATGTGTTTTTTAAAGGTCAAAAATTGAATTCGATGAGCGCGAATAAACAAGCGAAAATTCGAAATCAGGAAATAGGGTTTGTTTATCAGTTTCATCATTTACTTGCCGATTTTAGTGCGATGGAAAATGTTGCCATGCCACTATTAATCGGCGGCGTGGCAACAGATAAAGCTGAGTCAAAAGCAAAATCTATTTTAGACATGGTTGGTCTTAGCCACCGCTATGAGCATCGGCCTTCCGAATTGAGTGGTGGTGAACGTCAACGTGTTGCCTTTGCTCGTGCATTAGTCAATAACCCATCAATTGTATTAGCTGATGAACCTACGGGTAACCTAGATCATAAAACGGCACTCGAAATCTATGATCTGATGTGCAAGTTAAATAAAGAGTCAGGTACGGCCTTTTTAGTGGTCACTCATGATAATGAATTAGCGGCGAAGTTAGATCGTTGTATGCATATGCAAGACGGTAACTTGGTTCAGGTTGAGGTAGCTTAATGTTTCGACCTTTATCTCTTTATATCGGTAGCCGTTTTAGCCGTGCGAAACAACGAAACCGCATGGTATCGTTCATTTCAATTTCTTCTATTTTGGGTATTGCTGTTGGTGTCGCTGTCATTATCATTGGGTTATCGGCAATGAATGGCTTTGAACGTGAATTACAAAACCGCGTATTAGCGGTTATTCCTCATGGTGAACTAGAAGCAGTCAAAGCCCCTTTGACCGATTGGCAACCCATACTTGAAACGGTGAAAAAACATCCGCGAGTAACGGGTGCGGCGCCGTATGTTTCATTTACTGCTTTACTTGAAAAAGGCATTAATCTAAAAGCGGTAGAAGTGCGTGGCGTAAAGCCTGAAGATGAAATACAAGTCAGTGCGTTACCACAGTATGTAAAAGATAATGCTTGGCAGAATTTTGCTGCGGGGAATAAGCAGATTATCTTAGGGCAAGGTGTTGCTCAAAAATTGCAGATTGGCGTGGGAGATTGGATTACAGCGATGATCCCTAATTCCGACCCAGAGAAAAAGCTCCGTTCACCACATCGTATTCGTTTACAAGTGTCTGGATTATTAGCACTTGGTGGTCAGATTGATCATAATTTTGCGATTATACCGTTAGCTGATGCTCAGCAATATTTATCAATGGGTGAGGGAGTCTCGGGAATTTCGTTGAATGTCGATAATGTGCTTGATGCTCAATCTATTGTCAGAGAAGTCGGCTTTACCTTGCCTGTGTACGTCTATTTAAAAAGTTGGACACAGAAATATGGCTACTTGTATCGAGATATTCAGATGGTGCGCACCATTATGTATTTGGTGATGATACTTGTGATTGGTGTTGCCTGCTTTAATATTATCTCAACCTTGATGATGGCTGTAAAAGATCGAGCACCAGACATTGCGATTCTTCGAACAATGGGGGCCACTGATGGCTTGGTGAAATCCATCTTCATTTGGCATGGTTTATTATCTGGTGTTGTCGGTAGCCTTGTTGGGTCGATTATTGGTTCTTTAGTGGCGGTAAACCTGACGAGCTTGGTTAAAGGGCTCGAAACGCTGATCGGACACCAGTTTTTGTCAGGTGACATCTACTTTGTGGATTTCTTACCAACCGAGTTAGCGATTAATGATGTTGTGGTTGTTGCTATAACGGCCATTATTTTAAGTTTACTAGCGACCTGGTACCCCGCACGCAGGGCAAGCGCCTTACAACCAGCATTGGTGTTGAGCGCCAAGTAGTATTTACTTATCCAGCTTGGTATAAGTGTAAAAAAACCGTCAATTGCGACGGTTTTTTTGTTTAAGGAGAAGGTTGATTAATCTCTTCAGATTGAAGTGGGCTTCTTATCTTTCTTTATAACCCGGCTGATGATGAGAGTCATAATGCCCAACCCTAGGGTTGCAAATGGCGCTAACATGAGCCCTACCGTTGCAATATGGGCAACTTTCTCGGGTAAGAAGGTGAGCGAATAACCTATGCCAGTGAGTAGTAACACCCAGGCGATGGCACTTAACCAAGCAAAGCGAAAAAAGTGCACTTGATTCTTAATCCGTATCCCCATCATCAAAGGCAATAGAGAACGTACGACAGGAATAAAGCGGGCTATAAAGAGTGCAATTAAACCGTGACGAAAAAGAAGGTTATCAACCGTTTTCATTCGGTGTGCCGGAACTAAATTTACCCAAGACTGTACTTTAGGCAAATGCTTTAGCCATCGCCCCTGCATATAAGCAACCCAGCTTCCAATTGCAGCTGCGAGTGTAAGCAGTAAGACGATAACCTTAAAATCGATGATTCCCATCGCACCTAATGTGCCAGCTAAAATGACGATACTGTCGCACGGCAAAGGTGCTGCAGGTAATAATGCACTCTCTAAGAAAATGACAAATGTTACGCAAAAATAGATCATTGCGATGCTTTCAGGGTTTTCTAGAATACTAAAATTTTGATGCCATAGTGCCGAAAAAATAGCCATAAATGACTCGAACATACGGGTTACCTTTCTGTAATTAATTAAATCTATAAATAGAAATAGCGAGTTGAAAGGGGGCGTTATGTTCGTGTGTGAATGAATCGATACTGCAGGTTATTAAAATGCTGACCATTAAGTACATATCGCCGCTCAGACAAAGCGAACAACTTTGTGAGGGCTTGTTCTGCCACTTTGTTTGTTGCTGACAATAGAGTGGCAAAGTAGAGATAGTACTGAATATCATGTAACGATGTAGGGAGGGTTCGCCATTGTCGTTTTTGTTCAACACGGAGGCCGCGTTGGGGGGAAATATAGGCTTCGTGATTATCATTCTGAGCGAAAGCGTGTGCAAAAATGACTTGGCTGTTAACCGTTTGCTTGGTTATTTCTGTAATATTAACTGTTATCGACAATACTAAAAAAGTACTGAGTAACAAATAGTTTAATATTTTACGCAAGATAATTGCCCAGAAAAGAAAGTCTCCCGTCTTTTACTCAAATTTGGAAATAAAAGCAATCTGTTTATGGGGCGGGCTGCAATAGAATGAAGTATTTGAGTGTAAAGAGTAACCATTGAGGCGTTTGAGTTGAAGAACTATAGGCAGTAGTGAACTCGCTCTAAAATTTAATTGTAGCGAAGACAAACATATTTAAGGTAAATGTGGTCACTCTCATTTTTAAGGGAATGGGTGTTTTTTTGCTTGCTGCATTATTTATATACACGTAAAAAAAACCTCGCGAGCGAGGTTTAGTGAAATGTCGTTATCAAGTTTATTTGGTTTCTAAATGAGTCTTAATTGCGAAATTTACGTTTCTTCCAGCTTCTTACGACCGAGTAACGCCATAAACCGCGAATACCAAAGTAGCCGATTAAAGAAAAAATAATGCCAGTAGTAAAGCAGCCAAGCATAAAAGGTGGACCTATCTGGCTCATTTGATGAAGTAAAAACTCCCAAGACAGCTCAAAATGAAATGGCTGTTGAGGGGAGTTCATCAACCAAGCCCCTACCTTATATGCACCATAAAATAACACGGGCATCGTAATAGGGTTGCTAATCCACACTAATACAATAGAAAGAGGGAGGTTTACACCAAATAGAATGGCGAGTCCGGCCGCCATTATCATCTGGCTGGGCAGTGGAACAAACGCCATAAACAAACCCACAGCAAAAGCCCCCGAAGCAGAGCGGCGATTAAGACACCATAGGTTCGGGTTATAAAGCACATTACCGAAAATTTTAAGAGCTTTTTGGCGCTTAATTGTTTCGTGATTTGGTAAAAAACGTTTAATAAGTTGTCTTGGCATCGATATACATACGCTTTGAAAACAATGAGCTGAAAGTCATTAATTGCGAATACTAAGTATTAAAACATAAAGCATGAAAATACTATTTTAAATCAACAGGCTTAAGGCAATACACAATGAACCAAGCGGTTACTGGCATTGCAATAGGGCTTTTGTTTCTTCATTGGTGGCATGCCATTCCAGATTATCTCTGGCTTGTGCCAGCCATAATGCTAGGAGCCGTAGTTTCTTATTTTTTACGTATTCATTTATTGATCTGGATTGCGTTAGGTGCCGCTATGGCAGCTTTAAGTGTAAATGTTTATACAAACTCAGTAAAAGAAATACCCATTGACCGCGAGAATATTACCATAGTTGCTAAGGTAAGTAGTCTACTTAATAGTGATATCCCCACTAATACAATAGATTTCAAACTCTTAATGCTTAATTCTTATCCAATAGATTCACATTATCCTTTAAACGTCCGCTTAAATTGGCTACAGCCTCCTGAGATGTATCAAGGTCAAATTTGGCAGCTGACAGTGAAGCTTCGCCGTCCGTATGGGCGATTGAATAGCGCAGGTTTTGATGCCGAAAAGTATTTCGTTGCAAACGGTATTCATGGGCGAGGCACCGTTTTAAGCGGAACGATTGTAGACCGCTCTTACATCGATAGCCTTAGTGTAGAACAAACAGCACGAACACCGAGTGACAATAGTTCGGCTATTACCTTACGGCAGCGTATTTTCACTCAGGCAATGACAGAATTGGCTGATAAAACCCATAAAGCTTATTTAATGGCTTTAGGCTTTGGTGTACGGGATGCGTTAGAGCTTCATGATTGGCAACGGCTAAGAGACAGTGGCTTAGCACATTTAATGGCAATTTCAGGTCTACATATCGGTTTGGCGATGTTATTAGGCTGGTGGCTTGGCAGTAAAATATGTGCGTTTTTGCCGGAGCTTCATCGCTTTATATGGTTACCGTTATGGAGCGGTTTTGCGTGTGCGCTGGGGTACGCATGGTTAGCGGGTTTTAGTTTGCCGACGGTGCGCGCAGTATTAATGTGTGCAATTGTAATGATTTTAATCAGGTTACGCATTCAGTGGCCAGGCTGGAAAATTTTTATTGTTGCTCTGGCTATTTGTTTAATGCTTAACCCGTTAGCGTCTTATGCCGCGGGCTTTTGGATGTCTTTTACTGCGGTCTTCATTTTATATCTTGCGAATTTGAGTGGTGTAAGGCAACAGCACACTGATCAGACTGAAAAAAATATTGACTATCAGAAAGGCCTATTGTGGGAAAAGATGAAAGTATTAGCACAGCTACAGTGTGTGTTATTGCTATTTATGTTACCGCTTCAATGGTATTGGTTTGGTGGGACATCGCTACTCGCGCCATTGATCAATTTTGTCTCTGTCCCTTGGGTGAGTACATTGACTGTGCCTTTGGTTTTAGCTGCCATTGCGACAGTGTGGTTTCCTTGGTTGTCGAATGTTTTTTGGCAATTAGCCGATTGGACCTTATATCCTGTTATTTGGTTGGCTGAGCAATCTGTTGGCACGTGGTTATCGTTATCATCTGCGTGGTTACCTTACCTAATAGGGGGAATGGCATGGGCAGCGCTAGGTTGGTTTATTTCTTGGCGTAATTTCAAATGGATACACATCTCAATTCTGATTGTCTTCGTATCTTGGGGGGCCCCTTTATTTTTCCAGCAAGCGATGTCTACGTTGGTGACTTTTAATCAGTCGTTTTTAGCCAATGATGCTGATGTAAATCATGATAAATCTTCAATCGATGATGCTGCGTCACCGTTATGGACAGTCAATATGCTGGATGTGGGGCATGGTCTTGCAGTGTTAATTGAGCGTAATGGGAAAGCGGTTTTGTATGATACGGGAAACCGTTGGCAACAAGGCAGTATTGCTACATCTGTCATAGAGCCCGTGCTGAGAAAGAAAGGCATTAATCAGTTAGACGGGTTAATTTTGAGCCATGCAGATAGCGATCATGCTGGTGGTTTCGATATTGTATCTCAGCAGTTTGAACCAATTTGGAAGCGTAGCAGTGATCGTCGTGATGGTTTTCTTCCCTGCGTGCAAGGAGCCCTCTGGCAATGGGAAGGGCTCAACTTCGAGGTGTTGTGGCCACCTAAAATCGTTAAACGGGCGGCTAATCCTCATTCTTGTGTCGTGCAAATAAGCGATCGAAATATTCATACAGTGAAACCAACCAACATACTACTGACTGGTGACATTGATGCGATATCTGAATTACTTTTGGCTCGCCAATACCCCGATCTTGCGCCTGATATCTTATTTGTTCCTCATCATGGCAGTAAAACCTCGTCGACCAATACGTGGCTGGCAAGTATGTCTCCTGAACTTGCTCTGGTATCGAGTGCTAAATATAACCCTTGGAATTTACCATCAACACAAATCAAGCAGCGTTATATAGATAAAGGCACAAAGTGGTTAGATACCGCACAAACTGGGCAAATATCCATAGATATTGAAGCTGGCAGCAGAAAAACACAACGCTATCGACAAGATATTGATGATACTTGGTATCGACGTTTATTTTCGGATGAATGATGCTCTTTGGGCGTGAATATGTGAGAAGTTAGTCTGATAACGTCGATGGGCTTTTTAGAATAAATACAGCTGTATAATCAATAAGCAAAAAGTAGATAAGACATGCATCAATGGCTTAACTTATTTGGCGCAATCCTAGTATCAGAGTAGAATGATAGGAATTGTTTTTAAGAAAAATGAATTTTAATGACGCAATCTACTGAACAATCAACACTGGATACGTATAAACGACTTTGGCCGTATATCAGTTTCTATAAGGCTGGCTTATCAGTCGCGGTCGTTGCGCTAATCATTAATGCATTGGGTGATACCCTAATGTTATCGATGATTAAGCCTCTTCTTGATGAAAGCTTCGGTGGATTAGAGACCATCGAATCAGACTTTCTTTCTATGATGCCATATTATTTAGTCGGATTAATGATACTACGTGGCGCGAGTGGCTTTGTATCAACATATTGCTTGTCTTGGGTATCTGGCAAAGTCGTAATGAATTTACGCCGTGGCTTGTTTAATCATTTCATGAAAATGCCAGTGAGCTTTTTTGATAAAGAATCTTCTGGAGCCTTACTTTCTCGAATTACTTATGATTCAGAACAAGTTGCTTCTGCGACAAGTAGCGCGCTAGTGAGCATGGTACGTGAAGGTGCATCTATCATTGGCTTAATGGCATTGATGTTCTGGAACAGCTGGCAGCTTTCGGCCATTTTATTGGTTATTGCCCCTGTTGTGGCGTTCAGTATTCGTTTGGTTTCTAAGCGTTTTCGTAAGATTTCAAAAAATATGCAAGATGCAATGGGTTCTGTTACATCATCTGCAGAGCAAATGCTAAAAGGACACAAAGTCGTATTAAGTTACGGTGGTCAAGAGGTTGAAAAGAAACGTTTTGATTCTGTTAGTAATCATATGCGCCAGCAAACAATGAAGTTAGTGTCTGCGCAGGCGATTGCCAACCCTGTGATTCAGGTAATTGCATCGTTTGCTTTAGTGGTTGTATTAGTCTTAGCTAACTCTGATGCATTACGTGCCGAGCTTACTCCTGGTACATTCGCTGTTGTCTTTGGTGCAATGTTTGGTTTGATGCGTCCTTTGAAAGCATTAACCAACGTTACTTCGCAATTCCAACGCGGTATGGCTGCTTGTCAAACCTTGTTTGAATTGATGGATCTTGAAACTGAAAAAGATAACGGTAAGCATGAAGTTGCGCGTGTAAGCGGTGATATTCAAGTTAAAGATGTTACGTTCACTTATCCAACCAAAGATACGCCAGCATTGCGTAACGTGTCGTTTGATTTACCTGCAGGTAAAACACTGGCACTTGTTGGACGTTCGGGGTCGGGTAAGAGTACGATTGCGAATCTATTAACGCGCTTTTACGATATTGATTCAGGCGAGTTGATATTAGATGGTCGCGAGGTTAAAGATTATCAATTATCAAACCTACGCAATCAGGTTGCAGTTGTTTCTCAAAATGTGCACCTTTTTAACGATACCATTGCAAATAATATTGCTTACGCAAGCGGTGATAACTTCAGTCGTGCTGATATTGAAAAAGCAGCAGAGCTTGCTTATGCGATGGATTTCATTAAAGACATGCCACAAGGCTTAGACACAATGATTGGTGAAAACGGTGTTAGCCTTTCTGGTGGTCAGCGTCAACGTTTAGCCATTGCTCGCGCACTATTACGTAATGCGCCAGTGTTGATTTTAGATGAGGCAACCTCAGCCCTTGATACTGAATCTGAACGTGCGATTCAGTCGGCATTGGATGAATTGCAAAAAGATCGTACGGTTTTAGTGATTGCCCACCGCCTATCAACTATTGAAGGTGCCGACCAAATCTTAGTGGTTGATGATGGTGAAATCATTGAACGTGGTACGCATAGTGAATTGATCAAACATGATGGTGCTTACGCGCAACTTCACCGCATTCAGTTTGGTGATTAATGGCTGCACTTATTGAAAAGTTTTGGTTTGGGCATCATCCGAAAGGTTTGATGCTGTTACTGAATGTACTTTTTTGGCCACTTTTTTGGCCATTGAGTAAACTCTTTGGTTTTATCAGTGTTCGTCGCCGTAATAAGTACCAAACGGGTGAAAAGGTCGCTTATCGGGCACCGGTTCCTGTTGTTGTTGTTGGTAATATTACAGCTGGAGGTAATGGTAAGACGCCCGTTGTTGTATGGCTCGTTGAACAGCTACAAGCGAAAGGGCTTAAACCGGGGGTTGTTTCTCGTGGTTATGGTGGTAAAGCGCCACATTACCCTTATTTGGTGGAAGATAAGACTTCCACTGAACTCGTCGGTGATGAACCTGTATTAATTCGTCGAAGAACGGGTGCACCTGTTGCAGTATCACCTAAACGTTCTGATGCCGTAATGATGTTACTCGAACATGATGTTGATGTGATTATTACTGATGACGGTCTACAGCATTATGCACTCGCAAGAGACATCGAATTTGTTGTTATTGATGGTCAACGCCGCTTTGGTAATCAGCAATTACTGCCATTAGGACCATTGCGTGAAACGTGTGATCGCTTAGCTGACGTTGATTTTTTGATTTGTAACGGTGGAAAGGCGCAAAAAAACGAAGCTCCGATGCACCTGCAGCCCTCAGCATTAATTAACGTTAAAACGGGCGAGCGATGTTCAATTAATGAATTAGAGAATATTGTGGCAATGGCTGGCATTGGTCATCCCCCCCGTTTTTTTAAAACATTAGAAGAGCTGGGAGTAACACCTGTACATTGTCAGCCATTTACTGACCATCAGGCATTCTCAGAAACGGAATTAAAACATTTGGCCCAACAGGGACAACATTTAGTGATGACAGAAAAAGATGCGGTTAAATGCCACGCTTTTGCGCAGTCGAATTGGTGGTATGTACCTGTAGATGCAGTGATACCTACATCGAATGCAAATGCCATTATTAATCGAATAATTAAGGTAAAGGAAGAATATGGATCACCGTCTGCTTGAAATCGTAGCATGCCCAGTATGTAAGGGTAAATTGAACTACGATAAAGAAAAAAATGAACTGATTTGTAAGTTTGATCGTCTAGCTTATCCTATTCAAGATGGTATTCCTGTATTGATCGAGCCTGAAGCGCGAACGCTGAGTTCAGACGAGGTAAAGTAATGTCATTTACGGTAGTTATTCCAGCGCGTTATCAATCAACCCGTCTGCCGGGTAAGCCTTTGGCTGATATTGGTGGTAAGCCAATGGTTCAGTGGGTGTACGAGCAGGCTAGTAAAGCCGGTGCAGATCTAGTGATCGTAGCAACGGATGACCAACGTATTGTTGATGCCGTTAAAGCTTTCGGCGGCGAAGTATGTTTAACGCGAGATGATCATGAATCAGGCACAGAGCGTCTTGCTGAAGTGGTTGAAAAATATCAGTTAGCAGATGATCATGTTGTCGTTAATGTACAAGGTGATGAACCATTAATTCCTGACACCATTATTCGACAAGTCGCAGATAATTTAGCAAACAGCAATGCACCAATGGCAACGCTAGGTGTCAAGATTGATCACGAAGATGAAGTGTTTAATCCAAATGCGGTAAAAGTGGTGTTGGATAAAGATGGCTATGCGATGTATTTCAGCCGAGCATCTATTCCTTGGGATCGTGATAACTATGCGAAATCACCAAAGGAAATTCATCATAATTTATTACGCCATGTCGGTATTTACGCTTATCGTGCTGGGTTTATCAATACTTACATCAATTGGGAACCAAGCGCACTTGAAAAAGTAGAAGCATTAGAACAGCTTCGCGTACTTTGGTATGGCGAAAAGATCCATGTTGCTGTTGCTATTGATGCGCCTCCCGCGGGTGTCGATACACCGGAGGATTTAGAGAAAGTACGTGCATTAATTGGCTAAGAGTCGCAAGCATTTATCATTAGCTGTAAATAGCCGTTATCCACGTTTCTTTGAGTTATTCATAATAGGTCTCCAAAGTGTAAACCTATTTCAGGACGGGATATAGACAAATAAAAAGACCACTCAAGCGAGTGGTCTTTTTTTATCTCAATGTTTAAAACATTCTACATTTAACCAGACTACACCTTTGCAGTGTCAGTCGTTGCTGCTGTTTCAAGGTCTTGATTGAAGATGGTGTCATCAGCTTGCCCCAGTACACGAGAAGTAATAGTACCGGCCGTCATGGCACCACTAACGTTTACAGCAGTACGGCCCATATCGATCAAAGGTTCGATTGAAATAAGTAGACCAGCAAGCGCAACAGGCATATCAAGAGCAGAAAGAACAATTAGCGCAGCAAATGTTGCGCCACCACCTACACCTGCAATGCCAAATGAACTGATCGTTACAATCGCTACAAGTGTTGCAATGAAGCTTGGGTCTAGTGGATTTATGCCAATAGTTGGTGCAATCATTACTGCAAGCATCGCAGGGTATAGACCTGCACAACCATTCTGGCCCATTGTCGCCCCGAATGATGCCGAGAAGTTTGAAACCCCTTCACCGTTACCCAGTTGCTTAACTTGTGTATCAATATTTAGTGGGATAGTGCCAGCGCTTGAACGCGAAGTGAAAGCAAACAGCAGTACCGGAAGAATCTTCTTCAAGAAACGAATTGGGTTAACACCTACGAATGAAACAAGAACCAAATGCAGAACAAGGATTAGTGCTAAGCCAACGTAAGACGCGACCACAAAATTAATTAGGCTTAGAATATCAGCATAGTTAGAGCCTGCGACAACCTTGGTCATTAACGCAAGAACACCGTAAGGCGTTAGGCTAAGTACCATGCGTACTAATGTACGAACAATTTCTTGAGCAACGTTAATGAACTTTTCGAAGCTTGCGCCCAATTCAGGATGGGTGCGCATAACACTCAGGCTTGCTACACCAATAAAAGCAGAGAAGATAACAACGGCAATAGTCGATGTTGCACGGCTACCTGCTAAGTCAGCAAATGGGTTACCAGGAAAGAAAGAGATAACCATGTCAGCAAACGACACCGCTTCAATGTTCGTTAAGCGTGTTTCAAGCATTTCGCCACGTGCAATTTCTCGTGCGCCTTGCACAATACCATCTGCAGATAAGCCAAACATATTGCTAACTAGAATACCAATTAACGCTGAAGCCGCTGTTGTCGCCAGCAGAATACCAATGGTTAATCCTGATATTTTACCCAGTGAACCTGAGTCTTTCACTTTCACGATAGCGCCAATGATAGACACCATGATTAGCGGCATGATGATCATTTTCAGTAGGCTGACATAACCGGCACCAACAATGTTCACGTACTCAAGTGTGTCTGCAACTATCTGGCTGCCACCACCATAAATGAGTTGTAATGCGCCACCAAAAAGTACCCCTAAGCCAAGGCTAGTAAACACGCGCTTAGAAAGAGTTTGTTCTGTGCGTTGTTGCTTCAGCAATAAAGCAATGAGTAGGGCAAAAAAAGCCAAGTTGATAATGGGATAAATCATGGGTGGAATCCTAAAAAAAGAGAAGTTAAGCCGTAAGTCCGTTTACTTACTTATTACAAAAGTGTGTTGTGTCTAAAATATGTTTAAGAAATACCGACAGAAGCATCAATATGCTTAGGGCGTAGATAATATGACGTGAGTCGCAAAAACGTTAGTACTTTCAGGTGAATTTCCTATATAAAAATCGCACATAATAAAACTTTTAGTAATAAGGGTTGAAACGTGTACTTCAAGTAGAAAAGCTAAGTAAAAGAAGCATTTGTTTGGTGAATAAAAAAGGCCAACAATAAATGCTGGCCTTATGTTTATTTGTTGTAGCAGATTATATGGTTTTAGTTTTTACTAAATATTAGTGTGATTTTACTACTTCGTTTTATGGCGTGGCAGTACTGTCGTTTTCATCCAATACTTCGACAGGGCTGATATTTGCATTTTTATTAGCTTCATCCGCTTTGTCTTTTTCAACGTTTGCTGCTGTATCGCGTATTCTTTGCCAAATCTGCCCCATGGTTTCATGCCAATAGCGCTCAGTTTGCTCGAGATACTTTGCTTTAGGCGCGTATCTATCCCATGGTTGCTTAATCTTATTACTGGCTAAGAAGTTAGTGGGAGCGGGTGTTGGGGTTAGCCCTGCCTGATTAAACTCATACAATGCGCGTGTCATATGGCTTGCCGAGGTAACGAGCACCATATTCTTATCACCCACAACAGAGGCTGCTTGAAATGCTTCTTCCCAAGTATCACGGGCCGTTTCAAGTAATAAAATATCAGATTTGTTCACCCCAAGCGCTAATGCGACTTTTGCCATCATACGTGCTTGGCTTATATCACTGCCTCCACCATAACCGGATAGAATCAATTTAGAGCCAGGAAAGAGCCGATAAATGCGCATGCCTTCAGATAGGCGCATTAGGGCAGCACGAGATAATTCGGATGTTATTGGCATTGCCTTGTCAATAACATGCCCACTTCCCAGTACCATGATGTAATCAACCGGTGTGGATGAAGGTACAAACGGTCGGTTTTCAGTTTCTAATGGGCGTAATAAACTGGTCGCAATCGGTTGGAAAGAGACCATGAAAATTCCTAAGAACGCAAAAGCGATAAAGCAAGAAGCAAGTCCTTTTCGACGGGTAAACCATAAAATCAATAACCCGATAAACCCAAGAATAAGCATCGCGGGTAGGGGCATAAGTAAGGCAGATATCATTTTTTTTAGTTCAAACATGTAATGTCGTCCGAAATTTCAGCAATCAAGCTTGAAAAAGCATCACAAGCCTTTATTCCTATAACGCTTGTGAGAAAATAAGCTTCACTTTTTTTGAACCACTATCATAACGTAAAGTTGCCGTGATCGAAGATCGAAATTTTGATGATTTAGCGCAAAAATTTGCGAAAAACATATATGGCACTGCCAAAGGGCAGATCCGACAAACAGTTGTCTGGCAGGATATAGAGCAGATTCTATCTGGGTTCGACGGTGATATTCCGCTGCGTATTTTAGACGCTGGTGGGGGTATCGGACAATTGTCACAAAAAGTTGCAGAGTTAGGTCATCATGTCACTTTATGTGATCTTTCTGGTGAAATGCTGACACTAGCCGAGCAGGAAATTGCTAAAAATGGACTTCTTAAGCAATATCGCTTAGTTCATAGTCCTGTTCAGCATATTGGTGACCATCTTGATGAACCTGTCGATTTGGTGCTTTTTCATGCAGTGATGGAGTGGCTATCGGATCCAATAACGGTACTTGACCAATTATTGGAACAAGTCAAACCTGGCGGTGTCATTTCAGTGATGTTTTATAACTACAATGGGTTGCTATTTAAAAACCTAATTTGTGGTAATTTGACGCACATAGAAGAAGGTATGCCTCACCGTAAGCGTTTTAAGCTGCAACCGCAGCAAGGCATTAAGCCTGATGAGGTGTATAGTTGCCTGATAAACGCGGGATTAACTATTTTAGGCAAAACTGGCGTACGCACTTTTCACGATTACATGCAAAATGCGATGGTTGGTGATTACAGTTTTGAACAAGTTCTTGAGATGGAGCAAAAGCTTTGTCGTCAGGAGCCTTATTTGTCTTTGGGGCGCTATATTCACGTTTATGCACGTAAACCCTTGTGCGAAGAGATGCAAGTGAACGGCAGTAACTGTGAATAAGCACTATTTACCCTTATAAAAGAACATAACAGCAATAAGGACAACGGATGAGTGAAGTTTCCCAGACCGTTCCTGAGTTGGTGACTTGGGTTAAGCAGCATGATTTCTCGCTTAACTTACCAACCGAACGGCTGGCGTTCTTGTTGGCGATTGCTGTATTAAGTGGCGATCGCTTTGATGAAGAATTAGGGGAAGGAGAGTTGATTGATGCGTTCCGTATTGTGAGCGATTTATTTGATCAATCAAAAGAAACTCTAGCCTTTCGTGCCAACAACGCCATAAATGAATTAGTACGTCAGCGCTTAATTACGCGCTTTACCAGTGAAATGAACGACGGTGCAAGTATTTACCGTTTAAGTCCATTAGCGCTAGGCATAACAGACTACTACGTACGTCAACGAGAGTATTCGACGCTGAAGTTGTCAATTCAATTAGCGATGGTCGCTGATGAAATTAACAAAGCAGCAGATGCTGCGCAAAAAGGCGGTGACGAGAAGCACTGGCGACTGAATGTTCACGCAGTGTTGAAATATTCAGTGGCAGAAATTTTTGACCGCATTGATTTAAACCAACGCACTATGGATGAGCAGCAACAGCAGGTGAAAACCAATATCGCTGAATTGTTGACTCAAGATTGGCGCGCGGCAATTACTAACTGTGAAGCGTTGCTTAACGAAACATCAAGCACGTTACGTGAATTGCAAGACACCTTGCAAGCTGCTGGTGACCAATTGCAAACACAGTTGCTGATTATCCAAGAAGAAATTCAGGGCAATATTGAGCTGGATTTCGTTGATGGCATGATCTTTATTCTACAAATGAAGCTAGACCGCATTATTAATTGGGGTCAGCAAGCGATTGATTTGTGGATTGGTTATGATCGCCACGTACATAAATTTATTCGAACAGCTATCGATATGGATAAGAACCGGGCATTTAGCCAGCGTTTGCGCCAATCGGTAACAGATTACTTCGATAACCCATGGCTTCTTACATATGCCGATGCCGAACGTTTACTTGATATGCGCGATGAAACCTTAGTTTTACGTGATGATGAAGTAACAGGCATCGTACCTGAAGAAATGGAATTTGAAGAACTTAGCCTAGTCAATGATCAGCTTTCTGATCAAGTTGCTGAAATGCTAAAAGCCCATAAAGAAACAGGTGCAGCCATTAATTTGAGCTCGCTTCTGAAAGATTATTTGGCTCAACACCCACAAGCGCGACATTTTGATGTAACGCGAATTGTAATTGATCAGGCAGTAAGACTTGGGTATTCCGAATCTGACTTCAATGCCATTCAGCCTGATTGGGAAGCGATTAATGAACATGGAGCCAAGGTACAAGCCAATGTCATCGATAAATATTGAAGAATATATGCCTGAAAAACTGGCAAAAGCGATAGCTAACCCACTTTTTCCGGCGCTAGATAATGCGCTCCGATCTGGTCGTCATGTTTCTAGCGAAGATTTAGATAACCACGCTTTACTGATCGAGTTTGAGCGAGAGTTAGGTATGTTTTACCGCCGTTACAATGCCGAACTTATTCGCGCACCTGAGGGGTTCTTTTATCTGCGCCCACGTTCTACGTCATTGATTGGTCGTTCAGTCTTGTCTGAAATCGACATGCTGGTCGGTAAAGTGCTGTGTTTCTTATACCTTAGCCCTGAGCGCCTTGCCCATGAAGGTATTTTTACCAATCAAGAGCTGTTTGATGAACTGTTAGTGTTGGCTGATGAAAAAAAGCTAATGAAGTTTGTTACACACCGTGCATCGGGTTCCGATCTTGATCGTGAAAAACTGTACGACAAAGTGAAAACGTCGCTTCGTCGTTTACGTCGTATCGGTATGCTTATCCCAATTGGTGAAAATGGTAAATTCCGTATCAGTGAATCGGTATTCCGTTTTGGTGCTGATGTACGAACGGGTGATGATGTGCGCGAAGCGCAATTACGTCTAATTCGTGACGGTGAGGCTGTTGTGCATCAACAAGAACCAAGTCAATCAAGCTTACTTGATGGGTTTGACGCGGATGACACTGAACATCATGATTCAGAGCAGACAATGCAGGAGGGTGAAGTCTGATGGAACGCGGTAAGTATCAATCACTCACAATGGTCAACTGGAACGGCTTTTTTGCTCGTACTTTTGATATAGATAATTTGGTTACCACATTATCTGGCGGTAATGGTGCGGGTAAATCCACCACCATGGCTGCGTTCATCACGACTTTAATTCCTGATCAAAGTCTTCTGCATTTTCGTAATACCACAGAAGCGGGTAGTTCAAACGCATCTCGTGATAAAGGCTTGCACGGTAAGTTAAAACCGGGTGCGTGTTATGCGGCATTGGATGTCGTTAACTCGAAAAAGCAGCGTATTATTTTTGGTGTAAAACTGCAGCAAGTAGCGGGTCGCGATAAAAAAGTCGATATTAAACCGTTCCTTATTCAAGGTTTGCCATCACACGTTAAACCGACTGAATTATTGGTTGAAACCTTGTCTGAAAATCAGGCTCGTGTTCGTCAAATTAATGAAGTGAAAGAAATTGCGGGTGAATATGAAGGTGTACAATTTAAAGCCTTTAATTCTGTTACGGATTATCACACGCAAATGTTTGAATTTGGGGTATTACCAAAGAAATTGCGTAATACCCAAGACCGCTCTAAATTCTATCGTTTAATTGAAGCATCACTTTACGGTGGTATTTCAAGTGCCATTACCCGTTCGTTACGTGACTACTTATTACCACATAACTCTGGTGTGAAAAAAGCTTTCCAAGATATGGAAGCGGCATTACGTGAAAACCGCATGACATTAGAAGCGATTAAGCTGACTCAAAGCGATCGTGATTTATTTAAGCATTTGATCTCTGAAGCAACACACTATGTTGCGGCTGATTATATGCGTCATGCTAATGAACGTCGTAATAAGTTAGAAACAACGCTGAAATTACGTGGCGAATTATTAGGTTCACGCAAGATACTGGGCGATCAAAATAACTCACTGACTAACATGTCAGGCGAGCTAGACGAATTAAATGATCGTGAAAGTGCTTTAGAGCAAGATCATCAAGCCGCGTCTGATCATCTGCAACTTGTACAAAATGCAGTACGTCAGCAAGAAAAGATCGAACGTTATAAAGAAGATCTAGAAGAATTAACCGAGCGTCTTGAAGAGCAGGTAATGGTCGTTGAAGAAGCGGCTGAACAACTTGCAATGGCTGAAGAACAAGCTGTATTAACTGAAGAAGAAGTTGATAGCTTGAAGACGCAGCTTGCTGACTACCAGCAAGCATTGAATATGCAGCAAACCCGTGCTTTACAATATCAACAAGCGGTTCATGCTTTAGAAAAAGCACGTGAACTGTCGAATGCTAATGATTTATTGGCTGATAACGCACCTACATATTTGTCGCAACTAAAGCGTGACCAAGAATTACAAACCACCGCTTTATTGGCACTTAAACACAAGTTGGATATGTCGTCTGCGGCGGCTGAACAATTTGAGAAAGGCCTTAAAATTGTCCAGACCATTGCGGGTGCCATTGACCGAGCAACGGCTGGTCAAAAAGCCCGTGAATTGATCACACATGCTCGTCGACTTCGTGCGGTTTCAGAGCGAGGCGATCAGCTAAAAGGTCAGTACCGTGATCTTGAACGCAGTGTGCGTAATCAACGTCAAGCGGTTGAGCTGGCAGAAAGTTACAGCAAGCGTTTTGCCACGGTTGTAGATAGCGAGTTAGTGTTAGCAGAAGAGCAAGCTCGTCATGAAGCTACATTCGAAAGTCTTGAGCAAGAACAAGAAGCTTTAGTTGATCAACGCAACGACTTACGTCGTCAAGAGCAGCAACTAGGAACTCAAATCAAGTCTTTAGAGGCGTCGGCACCCGCATGGATTGCCGCATCTGATGCACTTGAAAAACTGTCTGATCAGGTAGATGCAGAATTAACAGATAGTCAGTCTGTTATGAATGCAATGCAACAAACATTAGACAATGAACGTGAAGTCTCTGCTCATCGTGATCAGCTTGCCTTGAGCAAGAAACAACTGGAGCTTGATATTGAACGTCTTGCACAGCCTGGTGGCAGTGATGATGCACGTTTAAGTGGCTTAGCAGATACACTTGGCGGCAGTCTGCTGTCTGAAATCTATGATGACATTACTTTAGCTGATGCACCGTATTTCAGCGCGATGTATGGTCCTGCTCGTCATGCGATTGTTGTACCCGACCTTAAAGATATTAAAGATAAGCTCATCGCATTAGAAGATTGCCCCGACGATCTCTATATTATTGAAGGCGATGTTGATTCATTTGATGACAGCGGCTTTGATGTTGATGAATTAGACGGGGCGATATGCGTCCACTTAAACGACCGTCAATTGCGCTATTCTCGTTATCCGAAGGTGCCTCTATTTGGGCGAGCAGCTCGTGAACAACGTCTAGAGCAATTACGTGAAGAACGTGATCAACTGATTGAAGACCACGCGAAATCGGCATTTGATTCGCAAAAGCTCCAGCGTTTATATCAGAGCTTTAATAGTTTTGTCGCGACACACATGTCGATAGCATTCAATGCCGATCCTGAAGCGGAATTAAAGCTTGCGAGAGAAAAGCGAAATCAAGCGACCCGTCAATTAGCCGATGCAGCGGCTAAGGAACAACAGCAACGTAGCCAGCTTGTCGCTGCGCGTGAAGGCTTAGCGTTATTAGGTAAACTGAACCCGCTTGTTAACTTGTTAGAAGATGAAACATTAACAGCTCGTTTTGAAGAAGTAGAGCAGCAACTTTCACAGCTTGATGAAGCGCGTAATTACTTAGATCGTCACGGTAGAGCCATTACAGAGCTTGAAGGCTTAGTGTCTGCGCTAGATGCGGACCCTGAGCAATTTGATGCACTACAAACAAGTTATGTTGATGCTGATAGCCGACTACAGGCTCTTAAGAAGCAGATATTTGCTGTCGCCGATTTGGTAGAGCGTCGTCATCACTTCACGTATATCGATTCTGTTGAGTTAGTGAACAAAAGTTCAGAGCTAAATGAGCAGCTTAAAGCGAAATTGGTAGCTGCAGAGCGTGAACGTACACGTTGTCGTGATGCCCTTAAGCAAACTCGTGCGCAAGCGAACCAGTACAACCAGTTAATGGCGTCGTTAAAAAGTTCGCATCAAGCCAAACGTGAAACTGTGCTGGAGTTTGAACGTGAGCTGCAAGAGCTGGGTGTTCGTGCTGATGTTGAAGCAGAAGAGCGGGCACGTATTCGCCGTGATGAGCTTAATGAACGTCTACACAGTTCGCGTAGCCGTCGTAGTGAGCTAGAAAAAGCGATTACCTCCATTGAACTTGAAATGAAGGCATTGGTGAAACGTCTGCGTAAAGTAGGCAAAGAGTACCAAGAAATTCGTAAGTTGGTCGTGAATGCGAAAGCAGGCTGGTGTGCAGTATTACGCCTAGCACGCGAAAATGATGTTGAGCGCCGTTTACACCGCCGTGAAATGGCGTATATGTCTGCTGATGAATTACGTTCATTATCGGATAAATCATTAGGTGCTTTACGTCTTGCCGTCGCAGATAACGAAGACTTGCGTGATGCCTTACGTGCTTCTGAAGATATTTCGCGCCCTGAGCGTAAAGTGCTGTTCTACATTGCTGTTTATCAACATCTTCGTGAACGTATCCGTCACGATATTATTCGTACCGATGATCCGGTTGAAGCGATTGAAGAGATGGAGGTAGAGCTCGCCCGCCTTACTGAAGAGCTAACAGCACGTGAACAACGTTTGGCTATCAGTTCTGACTCTGTTGCGAACATTATTCGAAAAACGATTCAGCGTGAGCAAAACCGTATTCGTATGCTAAACCAAGGTTTGCAAAATATTGGTTTTGGTCAGGTTAATGGTGTACGTCTAAACGTTAAAGTACGCGAGACGCACGAATCATTGCTGAGTGGTTTGGCTGAGCAGCAAGACCAACACCAAGACTTATTTGGTAATAACCGCTTAACCTTCTCTGAAGCTATTGCGAAGTTGTTCCAGCGTTTGAACCCTCATATTGATATGGGGCAGCGTTCGCCGCAAATCTTAGGTGAAGAATTATTGGATTACCGTAACTACCTAGAATTAAGCATTGAAGTAAACCGTGGTACAGACGGTTGGCTACAGGCTGAATCTGGCGCGTTATCCACGGGTGAAGCCATTGGTACGGGCCAGGCAATTCTACTGATGGTGATTCAAAGCTGGGAAGAAGAATCGCGCCGCTTACGCGGTAAAGATCTTATCCCATGTCGTTTATTGTTCTTGGATGAAGCCGCACGTTTAGATGGTAAATCCATCGCGACACTATTCGAACTTTGTGAGCGTTTGGATATGCAATTATTAATTGCAGCACCAGAAAACATTAGCCCTGAAAAGGGGACTACCTACAAGTTAGTGCGTAAGATTTTCAAGGATAGAGAGCACGTACATGTGGTGGGTCTTCGTGGCTTTGGACAAGAACCAAAGAGCGAAACAAACATACAAGAAATGTTAGATTTGAATCCTGCATAATAGCTTATGTATTGAAAAGGCCAGAGAAATCTGGCCTTTTTTATATTTCAAATATATTCTTGGCTTTCTCCCTACCACGTAATTCCTTTTTTCTCCCCCTAGAATTGTCTTGTTTGTAAGATCATTTTCTCAATGTTTAATAACGACCCCGATAAATTTTTCACACCTCAAATTACTCCTAAAATTTCATTACCAATCTGATTTGCTAGGTGGGTATTAATGTTGGATTCGGCCATCCAACATAACAATTTCTGTAATCTCGTAGGGGTGATGACATGAAAAAAATAATTTTAATGGTGCTCACCATGTTTGTGGTGGTTGGGTGCGGCGGTGGCGGCGGTGATTCTAGTACAACATCGGCTTCTGATAGTGATTCAGGTGATTCTGGTGGCGGAACAGCAACAAGCAGTGACGGTGCGAAAGCAGATGTGCCAATCTCTGTTGATGTTGTCGTACCGCCAACAGAAGTACCTGATGGTGATGAATTGCAAGCTTGTGTTGCTATCGATGCTGTAAGTGTGACGGATATAGCCGGCACGATTACAGAGTGGACAACCAAAAGTATGAACAACCCAGATGAAATCAGTAATAAGCAATGTATTCCTGCTGATTCCTCTATTCCGGTTGATAGTGATGGTTACCCAAAATTTATTGTGATCGATCTTCATGACTTAACTGGTGTGGATATCATTCAGTTAATTTCTGATCAGTTAGTGGCAGCTGGAGAATATACCGGTATGTCGTTGTCTGTTATTCAGGGTACGTATGATTCACTAATAGGGGACACTCTTGGTCAGCCACAATATTACTCTTATGTTGGTGATGCTTTAAATAAACAATATATGGAAGTGGTGGATGAGCTGTCCTTTGATGGGCTAGATATTAATATCGATGTGCCAACGACTTATACCATGACATTTGATCTTAGAAGCATGTTGCAGATGCTCGAAAATGCGTATTACTTGAAAAATAAAGGATTACGTTTAGTCGATAATTTAATGGCCGCAACTATTTATGGTGATGTTGATCCGGCAACATGTGATTCTGCAGATAATGCGTATGTGTATCTTTATGACAGTGATGACTCAGGTTATGGTGATTTAGGGTCTGATACTCCACCCGTTAGTACGGCGAAAGTTATTGATAACCAATATTCAATGGGCTACGTGCCGGAAGGAACATACGATGTTGTGTTAGCGTGCAATGCGTTGGCAGATCTACCTAATCAGATTGATTTGGATATCGATCTAGATGAAGATTCTATGCATGACGATCAATCTGTTAGTGGTGGGCAAGAGTACTATAAGCCTTTTTAACTGAGCATTTGTTGTATGAGATAAAAGTCGAGAATTCTTAAAAGGTTTCTCGACTTTTTAGTTTTTGATCACACTATATCGAGTTTTTGTTGGTGATTTATTCAGCGGTTATTCAGTTAAAGTGGAACATTATAGTTCACTTTAATTCGATCGATCTCTCATTATTAAAATTCTGGCATAAAATATTAGCTAACTTAACCTCCTGACCAAGCTGTAATTAAACGGCAATGTCGTGATAAATGGTCACTTATGCTGTGTTTTTATGGTTGTTTTTTAACCGCTATTTCTATAACTTCTCTTCTCAACGTCACCCAGTCACTTGAAAGAGACATTTTTATGCCAGCAGTTATGACCCTAAAGAAAGTTGTTATCAGTGCAATGTTCGGCTTTGCTGTCACTGGATATGGTATTTCAACTGCCAATGCGTCAGTTACCACGTCTCCAGCTAATCACCTACTTTCTACATTGAAGTATGTTGAGCTTGAAGCTGATCAGGGTGATACAAATATGCAGCTTTTTCTCGGGCGTGCTTATTTAGAAGGAACTAATGGCCTTAAGGTTGACCGACTAAAAGGTATGTATTGGTTACAGAAAGCAGCTGTTGATATGCCTGAAGTTAAAACTATGATTGCTGATTTATTTAAAGCAGGTCAGCTTGTACCTAAAGATACGTCGCAAGCTTTATATTGGTATACAGAAGCTGCAAAAGAGGGTTCTGTACCTGCAATGATTGAGCTAGGCTCATATTATGCGTCAGGGGCTACGGGCTCAGTTGATTGTGCTAATGCGATTAAATGGTTCAATGATGCATCAAATGGTGGGTCGTTAGAATCTAAGCGTAATCTAGTATGGTTATATGCAACCTGCACCGACGAACGTATGCGTGATGGTGAACGTGCTCTTAAGTTAGCGAAGCAAGTACTAAGCCGTTCTGGAACGGGTGATGCGGGTGATTATGATAATCTTGCAGCCGCGTATGCAGCATGTGGTGAATTTTCAAAGGCGGTAAATGCACAAAAAGAAGCGATTGGTAAGTTAGAAAAAGACGTGCCGAGTAATAAAACTGAGCGAGTAAATACACAGCGTATTGCTAAGTTCGAGCAGCGCTTACAGCTTTATAAGCAAAGCCAAACACTTTATAGCGCTTCACTTTAATCGTGATTTAATCGCCGATACATAGATTCCTTATAAAAGGGCTGACTTCTAATACTCTAACGAGTTATGGAAGTCAGCCTTTTTTGATCGTAGTTTATTTTCGTGATAAGAAGCTAATGAAAAATGACTAGCGACTTTTAAAAAGATATAAATTCATCGTTATTGCTTAGCAATCTCGATGGGTTTTGTGTCTTCTACTCGCATTAACTTATTATACTTTGCGACCGTCTGCTCGAATTGGACTTTTTCTTTGGTCGGAACCGATGATGCCATTGGAATCTTAGCTGTTATTGGGTTTACGGGTTTATTTCGAATCAAAAACTCATAATGGATATGTGGACCGGTAACTCGACCAGTTTGCCCGGAGAGTGCAATTTTTTGTCCTCGGGATACTTTTTGCCCTTTTTTCACTAAGATTTTACTGTTATGCAAATATCGCGTTCGGTAATTTGCCCCGTGTTGAATAACAATATAACGGCCAGCATAAGGGTGGTTGGTGGTCATTACCACGACACCATCACCGGTTGCTAATACTGGTGTTCCACTTGGTGCCGCAAAATCGACACCATTGTGTGGTGCTCGGCGACCAGTAACAGGGTGGCGGCGATTCGCGTTAAAGCTTGAGCTAATACGCCAGCGCTTAGCTGAAGGGTAAGGTAAAAAAGCACGTTGCAGGCTTTCACCGTTTGCATCGTAATAATTACCGTCTTCATGTAAATATGCTGATATTGTTCTTCCTCGGTTTTCAAGCCGAATAGCCTTTATGTCGTGCAATCCGGTGGCTTTGCCTTCGATGTATTGATTAGCAACGACAACTTCAAAGGTATCGCCAGCCTTAAGATCCCGCGAAAAATTAACCTTATCTTTTAACAAGTTAATGATTTCGTTAATTTCACTGAAATCCAGTCCTGCTTTTTGAGCCGATACCGAGAAGCTGCCATAAATGCTGCCGGCAGCAACAGATGACTTCCATGTACCTGGTAACGTAATTTCAACAAACTCAAACCCACCTTCATTCACTCGTTGATAGTCAACGCGCTGAGCGGCATTAAATTCTAATTCTAATTTGTCGAGGCGCTGCCTCGAGTCATCTAACCAGAACCGTAAAAGGTGGCCTGGTCGTAACGTATCAATACGTAAATTGTCTAAGTCAGCTTCCATCACCTGTTGCATATCAGATAGGGGGATGCCGAGTTTTGCAAAAATCTCACTTAGCGTATCACCTGATTGAATCTGATATTCATAGCTAGGCGGTTTTACAATGTCTTTTATTGAGTCGTTGCGAGGGCCCGAAGCGGGGGCTGTGTTTACTGATGTGAATGATGCGATATCTAATTCTATATCTTGAATAGGACTAGAACGAAAAGATAAAACTGTCGCAACAGTGACCAAAGATAATCCCGCAATGCTTAGTAATTTATAGTTAATAAACTTACTTAATACTGTCATTTTAAACGTCGACATAAATAGAAGTGCTCATCATTATTATTTTTTTGTGTTGTATTTATGCCTAATAGGCACAAAATTTTACCATAAAAGCACAGCATTTCTGAACGGTAAATGAACTGATGTTTCGAGAGGCTAATTTATAAACAATTAATGATTTGAATTTTACAAGCAACTTCAGAAGGTTTGTTTTCTGTTAGTTTTCACGATAATCGACAATGCTTAAAACTGTAATGCAGCTCGGATGTGCTTCAAAATATGTGTGTTTGTAACATTGTTAACTATACTTTTTTAACGGTTACCTCATGAGTCGTAAGGTGAGGTGGGTGGCATATTTAGAATAGGATATTAGCAATGAGTAGCGTCGATAATGTTGCCGATAAAGATAAATCAAAATATGAGTGGCGATCATTTATTTTCATCACTGTTTTTCTCTTTCCCATTTTGTCTGTAGTGCTTGTGGGTGGTTATGGCTTCATTGTCTGGGCACTCCAAATCTTCTTCCTCGGTCCTCCCGGCCACGGCTAATTCAAATCACAGTCAATAAACAGACAGGTTAAGATTATGATGAGTTTTATTAAAAAGCTGTGGGGCACTTTTTGGCGTCCAGCAGTGCATATTAGTTTAGGCATACTCACGTTAGGCGGCTTTGTTGCTGGGGTGATTTTCTGGGGTGGTTTTAATACGGCACTAGAAATTACCAATACAGAGAAGTTTTGTATTGGCTGTCATGAGATGAAAGATAACGTGTACAAAGAATTACAAACAACGGTGCATTGGTCGAATAATGCCGGTGTAAGAGCAACATGCCCCGATTGTCATGTCCCTCATAATTGGACGGATAAAATAGCAAGGAAGATGCAGGCTAGTAAGGAAGTGTTTGGCGCTATTTTTGGCACGATTGATACCCGCGAAAAATTCTTAGCAAAACGTGGGGAGTTAGCACAACATGAATGGAAACGCTTTGCTTCTAATGGTTCACTCGAATGTAAAAACTGTCACCAATATGAAAGCATGAAGTGGGAGGAAATGTCTCCTTTGGCACAATCGCAAATGAAACAAGCGGCCGAGAAAGATCAAAGTTGTATGGATTGTCATAAAGGAATTGCTCACAGTTTACCCGACAATATGGATACTTCTGGTGGCATGGTATCGCAGTTAGTGTCGCAATCTCAGAATACCAGCTACACCGAAGGGAGTAATTATTTCAGCGTTCGTTACTTACCTATGTATGAAGATGAAGCATTAACCCAAAGTGGCGGAGAACTGAATCCTGCTTCTGAAGTAAAAGTTGTGGCAGTAAAAGGCAATGCGATACAGATTGAAATTAATGGCTGGCGTAAAACGAAAGGATTTGGGCGGGTTATATCTGAAGACTTTGGGATGAATATTCCGACTGCCGCCTTAAGCAAAGATGCTGCGCAAAATAATACGTTAGTACAGAAATTTGAAGAAAAAGAAGATGATTTAACCGGTCTTCCTTGGCAGCGCGTAACAGTGAAATTGTGGATGCCAAAAGAATCGTTAGTAGACAATGTAGATATGATCTGGAGTGAAACTAAGTCTGCTTACACAACCAACTGTAGTGTTTGTCATACTCAGCCAGCAGAAAACCACTTCGACGCCAATACGTGGCCAGGTATGTTTAACGGCATGCTAGCGTTCGTTAACCTCGATCGTGATAGTGAAGCGTTAGTGCTTAAATACCTACAAAAACATTCATCAGATTTTTCTTATTCTGGTCACTAAATAATACCATTCTGGATAAGTTGATAATCAGTTGCTTGTCTAGGGTGGTGTAATAGAGAGAGGGATTTTTTATGTCTCTGAGTCGACGTAAATTTTTGAAAGGGCTAGCAACGACAAGTGCTGTGTCTGTGATTGGACCAAGCCTTTTGGTGCAAGCTGCTAATGCTGCGACAGAAGGTGCAGCCACTACTGCCGATGGGGTCTGGAAGGTATCAGGCTCTCATTGGGGGGCTTTTCGTGCCCGTATTTATAACGGTAAAGTACAAGAAATTAAGGCGTTAGAGTTAGATAAATATCCGACTGATATGCTGAAAGGTATTAAAGGTATTATCTACAGCCCATCGCGTGTTCGGTATCCGATGGTACGGCTTGATTGGTTGAAGAAGCACAAATACAGCGGCGAAACTCGCGGTAATAATCGCTTTATTCGGGTGACATGGGATGAAGCATTAGACCTGTTCTATCAAGAATTAGAACGAGTTCAGAAAGATTATGGTCCTTGGGCGTTACATGCCGGTATGACGGGCTGGCGACAAACAGGGCAGTTCCACAGTTGTACATCGCACATGCAACGTGCTGTTGGTATGCACGGTAATTTCATGACGAAAGTCGGTGATTATTCCACCGGCGCAGGTCAAACTGTTTTGCCCTACGTGTTAGGTTCAACAGAGGTTTACGCGCAAGCGACATCATGGCCAGAGATCTTATCGAACAGTAAGACGATTGTGTTATGGGCGAACGATCCCTTCAAAAATACACAGGTAGGGTGGCAAGCTGAAACACATGGATCCTATGAGTATTATGAGCAGTTAAAAGAAAAAGTGGCAAAAGGTGAGATCAAAGTGATCTCTATCGATCCTGTTAAATCCAAAACGCAAAACTATTTGAATTGTGATCAGCTTTATGTGAATCCACAAACGGACGTGGCGTTCATGTTGGCCATTGCCCATACACTTTATAAAGAAGATCTTTACGATAAAAAGTTTTTAGAGACTTATGCGTTAGGCTTTGATGATTTCTTACCGTATGTACTGGGTAAATCGAAAGATAACGTAGAAAAAACACCTGAGTGGGCCGAAAAAATTTGTGGTGTGAAGGCGGATCAGACTCGTGAGCTAGCACGCCTTATGGCAAAAGATCGCACACAGATAATGTTCGGTTGGTCGATTCAACGTCAGCAACATGGTGAGCAGCCTTACTGGATGGGGGCCGTTATTGCTGCCATGTTGGGGCAAATTGGTTTACCGGGTGGCGGTGTTTCTTATTCACACCATTATAGTGGGGTGGGAATTCCTCCTACAGGCGGTGCAGGTCCGGGGGGCTTTCCGCGTAATGTGGATGAAGGTCAAAAGCCTAAATGGGATAACGATGATTTTAATGGGTACAGTAAAACCATTCCTGTCGCACGATGGCTTGATGCGATTTTAGAGCCGGGCAAAGAAATTAAATACAACGGCAGTAAAGTGATCCTACCAGATACTAAGATGTTGGTGGTGAGCGGCTGTAATCCTTGGCATCACCATCAAGATCGCAATCGAATGAAGAAAGCATTTCAAAAGTTACAAACCGTCGTGACTATTGAGTTTGCATGGACAGCAACATGTCGATTCTCTGACATCGTTTTGCCTGCTTGTACGCAGTTTGAACGTAACGATATTGATTTATATGGTGCGTATTCGGCAAGTGGTATTTTGGCGATGCATAAGCTGGTGGATCCGCTTTATCAGTCAAAAACTGACTTTGATATTTTTACTGAGCTAACACGACGGTTTGGTCGCCAGAAACAATATACACGTGGCATGGATGAAATGGAGTGGGTACGTATGCTGTACGCCGACTGCAAAGAAGCGAACAAAGCTAATTTCCCTATGCCAGAGTTTGATAAGTTTTGGGCTGATGGTGTTGTTGAATTTGGGCCAGGAAAACCCTTCATTCAACATGCCGGATTCCGTGAAGATCCTGAAATAAATCCTTTAGGTACGCCTTCTGGCTTTATTGAAATTTTCAGCCGTAAGATTGATCGCTATGGTTACGAGCACTGCCAAGGTCACCCTATGTGGTTTGAAAAATCAGAACGATCTCATGGTGGGCCTCATTCAGATAAATTCCCATTGTGGTTACAATCTTGCCATCCAGATCAGCGTTTACACTCGCAAATGTGTGAGTCAGATGAATATCGAGCGACCTATACGGTACAAGATCGAGAGCCTGTTTATATCAGCCCTGAAGATGCAAAAGCTCGTGGTATTAAAGATGGGGATCTCGTTCGCGTGTTTAATGATCGTGGTCAACTGTTAGCGGGTGCCAAAGTATCAGATAACTACCCAACAGGCGTTATTCGTATTCATGAAGGTGCTTGGTACGGCCCGCTAAATGAAAAAATTGGTGCAATTGATACCTATGGCGACCCTAACACAGTTACGCAAGATATAGGCTCATCAGAGCTTGCTCAGGCAACCAGTGCTAATACCGTTATCGTAGAGATTGAGAAGTTTAAAGGTGAAGTACCGCCTGTAACATCATTTGGTGGTCCAATATTTGAAAGTTAAGATTCATCTTTAATAATACTGAGAGTTGTTTCGGCAGCTCTTTTTATTTTAATGCCAATCGAATAAGTATTTAATAAAACACTCTATGCTTTGGTATAAAGAACATATTATCGAAAACACAAAAAGAAACCATGATGAAAACAGAACAATCTAGCAGTCCACAAGCCAGCGAAGCAAAAGACGCCATTCAAGCAGAGAATGTTGTACCAGCCAAAAAATCAGCACCTGTTTATGGTATGGGAGACACTACTTTACAAGCAGCAGGTGGTGAAGAGGGGGTTAAAAAACTGGTTGATGCTTTCTATGATTACATGGACATATTGCCGGAAGCTGAGATTGTACGTGCGATGCATAAGCCAGATCTTACGGATTCTCGTGAAAAGCTCACTACGTTTTTAACTGGCTGGATGGGCGGTCCATCTCGTTATGCTGAAAAATATGGCAGCATGAATATCCCTGGTGCTCATCGTCATCTTTCCATTGGTATTGCAGAAAAAGAAGCGTGGTTATTGTGTATGCAAAAAGCACTTGATGACCAAGGTTATGATGATGTTTTTAAACGTTACGTTATGGTACAACTTTCTTTCCCTGCTGAAATGTGTCGTAACCGAAGTTAATCATTTTCTTTGCAATAAAGAGCGTTGTTTTATCGTTCTTTATTGTAAATAACAGTGCGTGGTGCAGTACAAGGCACTAAAATCGTTCTTTCATTGTGATATAGCGATCGCGGATATGTTCAATGAGCGCTTGAATTCGCTTTGATGGCTTTTTTGTATAAGGGTATACAGCGTAAATTCCCACCACTTTACCGGAATGCTCCGGTAACACCTCTATCAACTTTCCTGACTTAAGATCATCAAATACCAAGCAAGTGGGTAAGTAAACAATCCCGTTATTCGCCAATGTTGCTTTACGCAGGGCGACGGCGTTATCTGAAGAAAAGTTACCGTTTACTTTAAGCGTATAAGTTTCAGTGTTATTGCGAATGAATAGCCAATCAAACGGACCTGTGCTTTGTTGGGTATACCCCAGGCAGTTATGGTGTTGAAGGGCTTTTGGTGTTTCCGGAATGCCATTTTTTTCTAGGTAATCGGCTGAAGCACAGATAACCCAACGAGAATTGAATATGTGGCGGGCAATTAAGCTTGAGTCTTCAAGGTAGCCTGTGCGTATTACTAAGTCATAGTTTTGAGCGACTAAATCAACAAAGTGATTATCCATCGACATTTCTACTGTTAGCCCAGGGTGCTTTTGGCAAAAATCAGAAAGAGCTTCAGCAAGTAATAGTTCTCCTGAAATGGTTGGAACGGATACTCTTATATTACCGGATAGGGCTTCATTATAACCAGTGATGGCATCAAAGGCTGACTGGGCAACTTGGTTAATATCTTTTGAACGGTGATAAAGTATCGAGCCTGGTTCGGTGAGCGTGAGTTTACGCGTGGTGCGGTAAATCAACTGTACTCCAAGTTGATTTTCAAGCTTGCTGATCCGCTTGCTGACGACTGATTTAGTGATTTTGTTTAGCTCAGCCACTTTGCTAAAAGAGGCATGTTCTATAACTTGGGTAAAAAGAACCAGATCATCGATTTGAGGCATTTGGATGTTTCTCGTCGTTGGGTTTGTATAAGTAAGGGGTTGATATAAGTATAAAGAGGAAAAGGTCAGGGTCCTAGTTATGATATGAATAACTAGGAGGCTGACCTTTGACGGTTATAAGGCGATTAGGTTTCGTACTTACATGTCGTCAATGATGACGTAGGTTGCGTAAATAGGGCCGTGTACACCAATAACTTTGATTAGCTCAATGTCGGCGGTTGAACTTGGACCTGAAATAAAGTTAACGCAAGAAGGTAGGCGTTCACCTTTCTTAGCTTTTTCATGTAAAACCGCAGTGGCCTGAGTGAGTCGTGCAACGAGGTGGCTTTTGGGCACGACAAAGATAGATGCTTCCGGTAATAGACTAATGGCACGACCTTGCGCTGGCTGGCTGTATAGCACCATAGTGCCAGATTCGGCTAAAGCCTGTTCGGCGAAAACAATCCCCACTTTTGCACGCTCGGCAACCTCAATATTCGGACCATATCCAAGTTTTGTATCCCAAATATGAACAATATGCTCAGGAGTATCAAGTTGTTCTGGGTCAAATATGGCCAGCAGACGAGGGTCTGCAGAGACTATTGTCTCGCAAGGTGCCTGAGTGGTATCAGTACTGTTATCCTCATCAGTACAGTATTTTTTACAGACGTCTGCAAGGGTAGTGGTAAGTGCTGCTTTTGTTGTTTCAATAGCCTGTGAACCCAAAGCCGTGCGGGCGTAATTAACGAGCACGTCTTTGAGTTCATCGACACTAAACTCGGCCATTACTTCATGGTGGCAAGTGTGCTTTAGCTTAGGGCGCTCAACTGGTTCAGTTTGGCGTGGGCGCCCTAGTTTATTCGCTATATTATCGAGAAAGCTGTCGCGGTTATGAATTTGACTCATGGTTACCACTCCTAAAATTAGTTACGGTTTTTGAACCAGCTACGGAAAGATTGACCATCAGGCTGCGGTAGATCACGCGCCTCAGTCCATTCGCTAATAGCCCCCATTTGCAAAGGCAGTTTACCGTTTCGGATCAAACCACTTGCTACGGTTGCCCCTATTTTTACCGTCTTATCCCACAAGAGTGGGTGAGCATTTATGATATTAAAGGCGCCTACTGCAGCTCGCTCGGCAAGCGGGGTGATTTTTTCCTCTCCCATTTTCTGGCGGTGCTTGAGTAGCAGATCGGAAAGAGGGATTTTTACCGGACACACATCATGACAGGCTCGGCACAAACTACAGGCGTAGGGCAGATCTTTAAAGTCATCGTAGCCACCTAATAGGGGGGACAGCACTGCACCAATGGGACCTGAATATATAGACCCATATGACTGGCCACCGATATGGCGATACGCAGGGCAAGTGTTAACGCAAGCTGCACAACGTACACAACGAAGAATGTCACGAAACTCTGAGCCTAGAATATCAGAGCGACCATTATCGACGATGACAAGGTGGAACTCTTCTGGGCCATCAAGGTTCTCTTCCTCACGAGGACCGGTTAGTGCAGTTACATAGCCCGTGAGCGGAATACCAACCGCACTACGACATAGTAGACTGATGACAATATCGAGCTCTTCAAAGGTAGGAACAATGCGCTCCATCCCCATAACTGCAATATGGGTTTTGGGCAGGCTTGTCGCTAATCGCGCATTACCTTCGTTGGTCACCAGCGTAACAGTACCTGATTCGGCAACTGCGAAGTTACACCCAGTGATCCCAATGTCGGCTTGTAAGAAGTCGTGGCGAATATAATCTCGGACATATCGAGTCAGCTCTTCAGGATCTTCACTACCTTCATAGCCAATTTTATCTTTAAATATGTCGCGGATCTGGTAACGGTTTTTGTGTAAAGCAGGTACAACGATGTGCGATGGAGGATCGCAATCGTCAACTTGTAGAATGTATTCTCCCAAGTCTGTTTCAATGACCTCACAGCCATTACGTTCAATGATCTGATTAAGGTTAATTTCCTCTGTGACCATTGATTTGGACTTCACCACCTTTTTAGCATTTTTCGCTTTGATAATGCTTTCTACATAGTTGGTAGCATCACTGGCTGTACGGGCGAAGAAAACTTGTCCGCCATTGTTTTTCACGTTCTCGCTAAGCTGGTGGAGGTAGTAATCAAGGTTTTCTAGCACATGGTCGCGAATATCCATGCCCATTTCTCGCCACTGCTCCCAGTTACCCAATTTATCAGCAGCTATCTGGCGATTGGTGTACATGCGGGTTTGAGCATTGGCGACAGATTCACGCATAAAATCATCTTTCATTTGAACTTTGATGCGTTCTTTGAATTTCAGTTTGCTGGTTTTCATTGACATAGTGTGATCTCCTTAGCGGCTCATCAGCACATCGACAATGTGCAATACTTTTATAGGTTTGCCTTCACGGCTAATACGTCCACCAATATTAACCAAACAGCTAATGTCAGCACCGATTAAGTAATCAGGCTCAACCGCTGAAATGTGATGGACCTTTTCTTTCACCATTTCTGCAGAGATATCAGCCATTTTGACGGAGAACGTGCCGCCGAAACCGCAGCAGGTTTCCTGATTTTCGATGGGTAGCATCTCTAATCCTTCAACGTTAGCAAGTAGGGCTAATGGTTCTTCTCGTACATTGAGTTTGCGGATCAAACTGCATGATGGGTGGTAGACCGCTCGGCCTTCAAGACGAGCGCCTACATTGACTGTTCCTAGCTGGTTGACAATAAATTGCGTTAACTCGTACAGACGATCGGCAACTTGCTGTGCTCGTTCTGCCCATTCTGGTTCATCGGCGAGGTATTCAGGGTAGCGTTTGATCGATGCCGCACACGATCCAGCAGGCGTAACAATTGGCAGATCATTGCATTCAAATGCCTTGATTAAGTTCTTCATGGCTGGCTTGCTGCTTTCGATATACCCGCTGTTTAGCGAAGGTTGGCCACAGCATCCTTGTTGCTCGGGGAAAATGACTTCGCAGCCAAGCTGTTCCAGTAGCATGACCGTTTTTTTAGCCACTTCGGCTTTCACGGTATCGCATAAGCAGGTGACGAAAAAGTTTACCTTCATAATTGCTCCAGTTGACGGTGATCCGCCATGTATTTCGTTTTGGCAACCGAAGTTGCTGTACTCGCCCTTGTCGATTAACTCTCTGGGCCGTAGGTTATCCGGCAGTCATTGCTGCCAGATTTATTGTTATAGCGGTGCGTATTTTGTAGGGTTAGATAAATACACTCACCACCGCGACAATCGCCCCATAAAGCATCATAGGAATGACTGTGCGTTTAATGATGTAACCTTCTTTATTGGCGATTCCCAAAATGGTTGAGACGGCAATAATATTGTTGATACAGACCATGTTACCCATTGCCCCTCCCACTGACTGAAGTGCCAAAATGGTGGTTTGTGGTAGGTCGACAGTGTGAGCGATGGTTTGTTGGATCCCACCAAAGGTGAGGTTAGACACGGTTGCCGAACCAGAGAAAAAGGCACCAAGTGCGCCCAAGAATGAGGCGAAATACTGCCAGTTAGCGCCCGTTAGTTCGGAGAAAGCGCGACCCGTTGTCATTATTGGTGAATTGTCGCCACCCATCATCATGAGCTTGACCATAATCAAAGCACCAATAAGGGCGATTAATGGCATTTTTATTCGGCTTGCCGTTTCGCTGAAGACTTGCTTCACCATTGGCTTGGTTAGGCTTAATACTGGAATTGAAATCAACACAACCAATAAGAAAGGGATCAGCGCGGGTACATATAGGGTTTTATAGGCCCATGCCGTATCTGTACCTAAAATATTGGTTAGCTTGATGATCAGGGCTTGGCTTATAGATAGGTCACCGAATGCGCCTAACTGGAAATTGAATAATGGCGTGGCATCGTTCAGCATGGTTTTGATACCCAGCTGTTGAATGCGGGTGACAATCAAAATACTGATTAGTATCAGTGTTGGGCTCATCGCTTTGATAATTTGAGAGCGGGAAATATGCTTGGCTTTATCAAGATGACTCTCGTTTTGGATTTCTAAACCAATGTTAGAACGCGCAAGCAAAATGGAACCCGCCATACCAATGGCGCCACCAATGAGTGCAGGGAACTCATAGTTCCACTGAGCGAGTAGAAAGTACGGAATAGTACAAGCCAACACACTTAATTGGATAAAAAGGATATTACGGCGAATTTGCTGCCAGCTTACGACAAAGCGAAGCGCAATAACGGGAATAACAAAAGCAGCAATAGCATGCATTAGCGCAGAATTACGCCCCGTAATTAACAGTTCTGCATCTGTAAGCCCAAGATTGCCAAAGCCAAACCATGTAGGCGTACCCACGGCACCGAAAGAAACTGGTACAGAGTTCATCACCAAGGCAAGCATGGCGACTTTTAGTGGGTTGAACCCTAGCCCGACTAAAATAGGTGCTGCAATCGCGGCTGGAGTACCAAAACCTGATGCTCCTTCAATCATGAAGGCAAAAGCCCAGCCAATGATCATTAATTGGGCGACTTGATTTCGGCTGATTGTTTCCAACCATTGACGTATGACGTCTTCTGCACCAGATAAAGCAATAGTACGGTTAAGCAAAATAGCGCCAGCAATAATGGATATTGGCGTAATAGCTGACAGGGTTCCTGCAATAATATTGGCACCAAGAAGGGTGAAATCTGAACCAAAATAAAAAAGTTGTAGTAAACCAATAAATGCAGCTGTTGTGGGCAAGGCAATGTGGGATGGTAAAGCATTACGCTTGGTCATCATCCATATCAGTAGCAAAATAGGGACTACCGAAATAATCAGGTTTAACATGGGTACTTTCACTCCATCGTGAATCTTATTGTTATAGAACGCCATTTCTCAGTAATTAAGGCTGGAATGGTCTTTTCTGCTTTGTAATTTTGTTTAACGAAATGGCAATGACGACGTCGTGAGTAGAATATTTTAAGTATCAAGCGGATTGGCGCTATGTTTTTTTATTGATGCTTTCATCAGACAAATCATCAATGTGTGATTGATGTTTAGATGTTAAATCGACCCTGTATCATTAACTTAGTACCTTTCAATCACTTACTTTTTTTCTGGTCTTTTCATTGATGACTGATTGGAGCAGTATTGGAAACAATAATTTTGTAGCGATGCACTAATAGAAGTGCGTGTTTGGTGGTGGGTTAGGGGGTTTTTACCGAATGACAAAGGGAAGGGATATCGCAGAATAAATGTAATGTCGTAAAGTTACGACATTACAAGGGGATTGATGACTTTTCTGTTGTAAACTTTCTCTACATATTTACGATTTTAAGACAAAATTATGCGACGAGCTCTGGCGCATCAGCTTGGGCCCAATGAACACACTGCTCAGCTAAAATGTCGAGAGAATCTAAACAGTGCTGTGGCTGAGAAATTGTCTGTTCTGCAAGCGCGACAGGTATTTCGGTACAACCAAAAATAACGGCTTCAGCACCACGGTCAAGCATTGCTTCAAAGACGGGTTGCATAAGTTTCTTACCGTCTTCTACATTCCCCGCTTTGACTGCATAGATCCCGTTCATTATTGCTTGCTGCTCTGAATCGGTAGTTTCGATTGCATTGATTTGCTGTTGAGCCAGTTTTGTTTGGTACATGCCTGCCATCATTGTAGCGGTTGTCGCGAGTAGACCGACGGTGCGGTAGCTACGGTGTTTCGCTTCGTCAACAACACTGTCGATAATGCTGATGGTGTGTACGTTGCAGCTATTGCTTAGGCGGGTGTACCAATAATGGGCTGTATTACAGGGCATAACAATACATTCGGCGCCAGCTTGCTGTAACTGTTCCATACCTTGTTTTAGTGCTGGATATGGATCTTCCCCGTTGCTAATAAGATACGCAGTTCTATCTGGAATCTGCGGATTATTACTAACAAGCATTGGAATATGCTGTTGATCATTATGAGCAGGGGTACGTGAAATAATTTTCTGCATAAATTCAACAGTTGCTAATGGACCCATACCACCAAGAATTCCTAATTTTCTGCTCATGTTATTGTTCCTACAGTATTATTAACTGTAATTACTATAAGGTGACGGTGGTTTGATTTGAAATGCCGTTGCTGAGGCTATTATGCCGAATCCGTATGACTAAATAATTAAACTGTGATCATGAGTGCTTGAAATATATCTGGATAGCTTACTCGTTTCGATATACTACTTTTTTATCTTTAGCTCAAACCTTATGAATATAGAAAGTAAATGGTTAGAAGATTTTCTGGTTCTCGCGGATGTTCGAAATTTTTCTATGGCAGCAAAAATACGCAATGTGACCCAGCCAGCCTTTAGTCGACGGATTAAAGCATTGGAGCATATGGTGGGTACGGAATTGGTAGATAGAAGCAAGACGCCTGTTTCTCTTACGCCCAGTGGTCGATTATTTCGGATAACAGCCCGTAGCCTGATGAACCAAATGGTGGATGGAATTGGTCAATTGTCTGATTTATCGAAACTTGGCGGTAATATGGTTCGGGTGGCGGCTGCACATTCATTAGCAACTAGCCTTGTACCGTCTATTCAACCTAAGTTATTGGCGGGTAAGCATAGCCCCTTATTGAGTGTTGAAGCGATCGATGTCGATCAGGCAATTGAGGAGCTGCAAGAAGGTAGTTGTGATTTGTTATTAGCATTTGATGATGAGTTGCTTCGGTTACCACCCTATCAATCATTACAAATTGGACAGGCGGAGCTGTTGCCAGTTTGTGCGTGTAATAGTGAGGGGCAACCACTTTATCAGCTCACCAAAGACACAGAAGTGCCATGGTTGGCATACAGTCCGAGTTCTTATATGGGACGTCAAATTGAAGCTATTCGTGATCAGGTTAACCTGAAGGCAGTATTTTTATCATCGATGACAGATTTACTTAAAGTATTAGTACTCAAAGGACAGGGAGTCGCTTGGTTACCGGATTATGCGATACAGGAAGAATTGGCGAACGGGAAAGTGGCGGTTGTCGGTGAACCCTATCTTAGATTACCGATCACCTATTATGCTTATCGCTATCAGGCTCGTTTACACCCAGCAGGTGAGCAAGTATGGCAAACATTGCGTAACTTGAACGGTGAATGAATCGACGCAATTATCCCGGTGAGTTTACGAACTCTTAAATTTCGGGAAAAGATGTGACTTCATTTCATTGGTTACATTCCACTACCAATTCCTTGGTGGAATGGGTTGTCGTCCTATCTTTCGCTATTCGTTATTCGTGCGTAGTGTTACCGTCATCGCTCTTACTGGTTGTTAAAAGAGACATTATTAAATGGACTTGTCGTTTGAAATTCTTGGGTTACTGTTTTTGGTGGCAGGTGTAGCAGGTTTTATTGATGCGATCGCTGGCGGCGGCGGAATGATAACCGTACCTGCTTTACTTGCCGTTGGTGTACCGCCTGCTCAGGCATTGGCCACCAATAAACTTCAAGGTTCGTTTGGCAGCTTTTCTGCTTCGTTATATTTTGTTCGCAACGGTTTTGTCAGTTTGAAGGAAATGCGTAACGCGATTGTGTTTACGTTTATTGGTTCTGCCATTGGTGCTTTGCTTGTTCAGCGTATTGATGCTGGGGTGCTAACAAGTCTGATCCCTGCTTTACTGGTGTGTATTTCGTTGTATTTTCTATTTGCCCCTCAAACGGGTAAGGGAGGAGGCACTCCGAAGCTGTCAGAGAATGTCTTTGCTTTCACCGTTGGTACAAGTATCGGATTTTACGATGGTTTTTTTGGGCCAGGTGCGGGCTCTTTGTTTACGGTTTGTTTTGTTGCTATTGCTCAATTTGGATTAGTGGAAGCAACGGCAAGAACAAAAATTCTTAATTTCACGTCCAATTTTGCAGCATTATTATTCTTTATAATGGCAGGGCTACCTATTTGGGAAATAGGTTTGTTGATGGCGGTTGGTGGCTTTATTGGTGCACGTATGGGGGCAAAGGTAGTCATTTCTAAAGGGCAGAAACTTATCCGACCTATGGTCGTGATTATCTCGATGGTAATGGCGATTAAATTGCTTTGGGAACAGAATCCGCAATGGTTTCAATAAGCTTATTAACACGATCTGATTGATAGCTCTTCGGACGGTAGCATAAATGAACCGGACGGGTGAGCTCATCAAGAAACTCAAAATGATGGCAGTAAATTGGTTCGATTTTTAAGGTTTTGATGATCGAAACAGGTACTAATGCAGGTGCAACACCACCTAATGCCAGTTGTGCAGCAGCCGTATAAGAGTCCATCTCCATTAACGGAATAATGCCTGCTTTTTGAAGCAAGCTGGCTTGGTTAGCATTTGATGGATTATTGAAGTCATTAACCAGTAACTGCTGGGGCTGCTGTCGCAATGGTTGGTGACTAATAACAGCGAAAGGTTCATTGAATAGGTGACGAGTCGATAGGCCATGTTGGGGGGTTAAATGCCCAGCACAAAAGCCAATTGTTGCATCGCCAGATTGCACTCTCTCGATGATGAACGGGGTATGGTGAGTCGTAATGCTAATGTACGGGTCATGCTGAATGTAAGCCCCCATCATATTACCCAGATAGCCAGCGACTAAGGTTTCGGAACAGGCGAGATTAATGAGGGTATGGTCTTGATAAGGTTGTTGATCATAGATCAGCCCTTTTATTTCTTTATAGCTTGGTCCGACATTGTCAATAAGCGTAATGGCATCGGCTGTTAGTTTGATATGGCGACCCGCAGGTTCGATTAATTTTTTGCCTAACCTCTTCTCAAGTCTTGCAATACGTTTACTGACGGCTGATTGGCTTATATATAGACGGCTACCTGTTTTGCTCATGGTGCCTTCTTTAGCCAACACCAATAATGTTTCGATTCCTTCTAATAGCACACTGTTATCCAATCATTGAATTATTGGAATTAATATAATCATGCTTTAGGTTGAAAGCTAGGGTTTGGAAGATTATTACTTGATATACAGTGATAGAAGGGAGTAATGCGTACACTGTGGGCGTACCACAAGAAGGTGTTTTGGGTATAAATAAAGAAAGCCAATAAAAATCGACTTTCTTTACTGAGCAATAACAATGCACAAAATGAATAAGCTGAGTGGCTTACTTATTGTTCTGTCGTTGTTTCTTGCTGCGTAATGCTGCCTACTTCTAAAAGCGGCGCAACATTTAAATGTTCTGCATTCATCATCGAAGAGATACGCTGAACTGATGACAACAACAAAGATTGTTCCCAATCATCAAGATCTTGATATTGAGAGACAAAACTGTCTTGTAAAGGAAGAGGAGCTTTTGCGATAACCTCTATACCTTTTTCAGTTAAGTGTGCGTGTACTTTTCGTTTATCTAGCTTACTTCTTTCTCGTACCACTAGTTCTCGTTTTTCAAGACGATCTAGAATGGTAGTTGCCGTCGCCTGGCTCATATTGGTGTTATTTGAAAGCTGGCGAATAGTGACGTCTTCTCCGGAATCACGGATAGCACGCATCAAAACAAGTTGCGGTCCAGTTAAACCTGCGTCTTTATTCAGTTTTCTTGAGTGCAGGTCGATTGCTCGGATAATTTGTCGAAGGGCAATGAGAACTTCTTCGTGCTTGTCCATTTAACTCTCCAAAGATAATTGCCGCGAAAGTACAACAAACTGAACTAACATGGAAGCTTTAGTTTTTGCTCTGGACGACATTTTTTATAACTCAGATATACTTGATTAAAATAGCGACACGCTCAGAACGATTATATCGGTACATTTTACGATATTCGTTTGATATAAAAAGTTTAGTGCACTAAACGATTTTTATCTCAATGATATGTACGGCATGTATTTGTCAGTGTATTTTGAAGAGAAAATGCTTAAATATGCAAATGTTTTACTGATGCAGCGGCGTTTTTTATACCTTGTTTTTAATATATACCCCAGTAACCTCAAGATGCAGAATTCTCGCTGAAACGAGCCTTTATCTATCAGTATGATAGCTTTTAAACTTGAGAATAACGTGTAAGCGCTCAGACGTTGTTGTAGTTTTGAAACACACAAAATTGCCAGTACAAGCTACATTTAAGCCCAAAGGCAAGCGTATTTGCCATACTTATGTGGTGATCCTTGGGGAAATAGTAATGGCAATGATACGGCAATCATGTATTTCTTTACTTCTTAGCGCAATCATCAGCGTGAGTGTGTCAGCAAGTGAACCCTTGTTGACGCCAACACCGAGTATGCTATCTGAGCAAAGCGTTAACACACAGCAACTGTTGATGCCTGAGCCTGTGATATCTCCTGAAGTTGCATTGCAACAGCAAAAGTCGCGACTTTGGGTAAAAGAAGTTGCCGATGATCTCTCATCTATTCAATATATTGATAAACTCGCACAGCTTTATGCCTCTTTTGCTTACACTCCCATCTGGCAAGATGCATTTGCAGCCACTGAACTTGAAGAGCAATTACGTATTGTCGCTCTTTCGGGTGTTAGTTCTGATTTGTCTCGCCGCTACTCTCAACTTAAACATTACAAATTAGCGAATGATTGGCGCCAGTATGATTTATTGGCGACAGATACATTGTTAGCGTATATGAGTTATATCGAAAATTTGCCTGAATTTGGTCGTGGCTGGCTATTTGGAACTGGCGTCGATGTACCATTACCGTTGCCTACCGAGATGCAAACAGGGCGCTTGCTTGATGCGATTGACAATAATCGTATGCGTTATTTTGTTACCTCGCTTAAGCCTGTTAATGACAGCTATAACAAAATAATACTGGCAATGCAGACACTAGAATCATCAGAGTCTGAACATTGGCCTGGGTTCTATCAGCAGGGAATTATCCGACTAGGCGATCACCTTAAAGATCCTGACAGCCTCATCACTATTCTTGAAAGAATGGGAGATATAACAGAATACGATGCTGATAGAATGCGGACGTCTCAACTCCGCTCACTGACGATTCCACTTTCACTAGGGGTTAAAACATTTCAAAAACGACATGGATTAAAGGTCGATGGCGTTATTGGACCTAAAACGCGATATTGGCTAGCCATAACCCCAAAAGAACGTATTCGTGTTTTGGCGTTAAACGCTCAACGAGTACGTTTATGGCCTGCAGAATATAATTCAGTGTTAATTGTCAATATTCCGGGTTATGAGCTTAATTTATGGCTTGATAATAAACATGTATTCGATAGTAAAGTGATCGTAGGTCGTCCAAGTCGTCGCACGCCTTTAATATCATCGAGGGTGAATTCAGTGGTATTTAATCCTTATTGGAATGTGCCTAAGTCGATTATGCGAAAAGACATTTTACCTAAAGCTCGTCGAGATAGAAGTTACTTGTACCGCCATAACTATGCGGTCATTCGAAGCTGGAACAGTTCAGAGCAAATTCCAATACATACGATTCATCCAAGCATGCTGTATGCAAAAACGTTCCCGTATCGATTACGTCAAAAGCCTGGCAATAAGAATGCGTTGGGTTTGTATAAGTTTAATATTCCGAACGATAATTCGATTTATTTACATGATACCCCAGCAAAAAGCTTATTTAATAAAGATGACCGGGCATTTAGTTCAGGGTGCGTAAGGGTCGAGAATGCTGATGTTTTGGCATTGATCCTACTCAATTATTCTGGCGTTACAGATCAGCGTTTTTATGAGCTCTCGGGACGTAAGCAAACCAAGACAATAGGCCTTCGGAATAAGGTGCAAGTACACCTCATTTATCAGACTGCGTGGGTTGATGCCGGTGGGCTTGTGAACTTTCGCGATGATGTGTATTTATACGATAAAGTGGGCGATGGTTCGCAAAGCGATCAAAAATATACATCTGCTTACAATCATTAAATTACTTATTTCTCAATAATTAGACACTACTTTGATAAAAAAGCAGTGTTTTTTTGTCATTTTGCTATTTGACTGAACATTACCTGAACGTTATCTTGCTTGAGCTACTTAAGTAGTACACCTTTTTATTCGTTTGATTTTGGTTTTGTTTCGATGTCTGATTTTGATTACATGCGCCGTCAGCTTTTGATTGCTGGTGGACTCACGTTAGGTGCATGTCTAGTGCCAGGTATGGCGATTGCGAGTCCTTTTAAAGCTACCAATCCACGTAAGATTTCACTGTGTAATATTCACACTGGTGAAGATATAGACAGTGAGTTTTTTAATGGTGAAAGCTACATTAAAACTGAGTTAAAACGCATTGATAATATCTGCCGTGATTTCCGACAAAATGAAGTGGCTAAAATGGATAAGCGTCTTTTCGATGCGATTACTGAAATTCAAGCAAACTTAGGTCATAAAGGCCAAGTGCGTATCATTTCAGGTTATCGCTCTCCGGCAACCAATAAGATGTTACAAAAGAAAGGTGGTGTGGCAACCAAGAGTTACCACATGAAAGGTCAAGCGATAGATTTTAACCTAGAAGGTGTGTCTTTATCTAAAGTGCGCAAAGCTGCCATCGATTTACAATTAGGCGGTGTTGGTTATTACCCTAAGAGTGATTTTGTTCATATTGATACAGGTCCCGTTCGCCGTTGGTAATAGCTATTCGTTGCGTTTAATGGCGGGGGCATTCTCTCGCTGTAATACGTTTTTTCTTGAGTTACCTTTCCTCCTCTCTTTTTCTATCTTGTGTTTCTTTGTTATTTTCAACCTTTGAGATAACGACTCTTCATTCCCTTTTGGCAGTAACCGTGGCATTCTTGCCCCTAGTTTTTATGTTATGCCAATCTCGACAAGTACTGAACGTTTACTTATCAAGAGTGGTATCAGTTTAGGAAAATAGCACGTATGAGTCTCCAGTTTGAAATTGTTCCTGTTACTCCATTTCAGCAGAACTGTTCTATTGTTTGGTGCGATGAAACTAAAGACGCAGCGATTGTAGATCCAGGCGGCGATATCCATCTTCTAAAAGCAAAAGTTCAGCAGCTTGGTTTGAATGTGACACAACTGTTGTTGACCCATGGTCACCTCGATCATGTTGGTGGTACTGCACCATTAGCCGCTGAATTAGATGTTCCTATTATTGGTCCTCATAAAGATGATGAATTCTGGCTTGAAGGTTTACCTCGCCAGAGTGAGATGTTTGGTTTCCCGTTAACTGAAGCTTTTGCACCAACTCAGTGGTTATCTGAAGGCGATGAAATTACTATTGGTAATCAAAAGCTTCAGGTTATTCACACACCAGGCCATACCCCTGGTCACGTTATTTTGTTCAGTGATGATGCCAAAGTGGCATTTGTGGGTGATGTGCTGTTTAAAGGTGGTGTCGGGCGTACTGATTTCCCTCAAGGTGATTACCAAACACTGATCGATTCCATCAAAGGCAAACTGTGGCCGCTTGGTAATGATGTGACTTTTGTTCCGGGTCATGGGCCGTTGTCTACTTTTGGTAATGAGCGTGTATCTAACCCGTTTGTTGCTGATGAGATGCCATTGTATTAAGCAATGTAGGTAACACCTAAAAATAAGGAGATGAGCCTATAGAATCTCCTTATTTTCGTAAGATCTAATTCATCGTATGTGTAGCCGTTGTACGTATCCATATTAAAAATGTGATTACTTTCACGCTTTTCTGACAAAATATCTAGAACTAGGAATTATTCCTAATTGTTTTAGGTCGCCTTCTCAAGCCAGCCCTCTTCGTACTCTTTAATATTCTCACCATATCTGGTTCATCATCGCTTTTGGCTTTTACAACGAAACATTTTTCTCTCCGATATGAGTTTTGTTTTGAATTAGCCATTGCTGGACAAATAATAATTATTCTTGCCCTGATGATAGCCCGCGATTCTGCTTACTGAATGTAACGTAATATTCATAACATTCAGTAAGCAGGCTTATTTTGAGTAAATTTGTAGAGGGTTTCACATGTTTAAATTGTTGGAACAGGTCAGAAAGCCGACCTTAGATCTGCCTGTAGATGAACGCCGTAAAATGTGGTTTAAACCATTTATTCAATCATACTTGGTTGTATTTATTGGCTACATGGCAATGTATTTAATTCGTAAGAACTTTAACGTTGCCCAAAATGACATGATCTCTACCTATGGTCTGTCGATGACAGAGCTTGGTTTAATTGGTCTTGGCTTCTCAATTACTTACGGCATAGGTAAAACGGCTGTTTCTTATTACGCTGACGGAAAGAATACAAAACAATTTCTTCCATTCATGTTGATTCTGTCAGGTATCGCAATGCTGGGCTTCAGTGTCAGCATGGGCGGTTCAGGTGTTAGTTTATTCTTGATGATTGCCTTCTATGGCTTAAGCGGCTTTTTCCAAAGTACGGGTGGTCCTTCAAGTTATTCAACAATTACGAAGTGGACACCGCGTAACAAGCGTGGCTCGTACCTTGGTTTGTGGAATATGTCTCACAACGTGGGTGGTGCGGCAGCTGCTGGTGTTGCGCTGTTTGGTTCGAACTACCTGTTCGGCGGTCACGTTATTGGTATGTTCGTCTTCCCGTCTATCATTGCAATTGTCATTGGTTTTATTGGTTTACGTTATGGTAACGATTCACCTGAAGCTTATGGTCTAGGTACTGCTGAAGAATTATTTGGTGAAGAGGCAAGTGTTGAAGATCTAGACGCTGAAGAAAACCAGATGACGAAGCGCGAAATATTCATGGAATACGTGCTGAAAAATAAAGTGATTTGGCTACTTTGTTTCGCGAATATCTTCTTATACGTGGTACGTATTGGTATCGATCAATGGTCTACGGTATATGCTTATCAAGAATTGGGTTTATCGAAAGAAACGGCAATCACAGGCTTTACCTTATTTGAAGTAGGTGCATTAGTCGGTACGTTAATGTGGGGTTACTTATCTGACTTGGCAAACGGTCGTCGTGCAATCGTCGCTTGTGTTTCATTAGTGCTTATTATTTTCACTCTTGAGTTTTACCAGCATGCAACGAACGAATACATGTACCTTGGCTCATTATTCGCTCTTGGTTTCTTAGTGTTTGGTCCTCAGCTATTAATCGGTGTTGCTGCTGTAGGCTTTGTACCGAAAAAAGCGATCAGTGTTGCTGATGGTGTAAAAGGTACGTTTGCTTACCTTATTGGTGATAGCTTTGCGAAACTGGGCTTAGGTATGATTGCTGATGGCACGCCTATTTTTGGCCTAACAGGTTGGAAGGGTACATTTGCTGCATTAGATACGTCAGCTGCAATTTGTATCGTATTATTACTTTTCGTAGCAATCGCTGAAGAGAAAAAAATTCGACGTGAAAAACGACTTCTAAAACAGCTAGCAACAGACGCTGCATAATATTAAATAATACATATACAGAAGCCACCTCTAACGGGTGGCTTTTTTGTATGGGTTATTTTTGTATTTAGAACAAAATGGTTACTGATAATACAGAGCAACCAAAAATAAAACCGTGAAATATCATGTTGGTTGTTCTGTTGCATTTTTTCTACCTTGCTTGCGATGTAGGATGGATGTAGTTTAGCCTCCTTTTTCATTTTCTTGAGTATCTTCAGATGATCAAAGTTGCATTGGTTGATGATCACATTATTGTCCGTTCAGGGTTTGCTCAACTCTTATCACTGGAAACTGATATTGATGTTGTTGGCGAGTTTGGTTCTGCTTTAGAAGCGCGTAAAGGTTTACCGGGTTCAGACGCTAATGTGTGTATTCTTGATATCTCGATGCCTGATGAAAGTGGCCTTTCATTATTAGCCGATCTTCCTTCTGGTATATCTTGCATTATGTTAAGCGTGCATGATTCAGCGGCAATTGTAGAAAAAGCGTTAGAGTCGGGTGCGAGAGGATATTTAACCAAACGGTGTAGTCCTGACGAGCTCATACAAGCAGTTCGAACTGTGGCGAGTGGGGGCTGTTATTTAACGCCTGATCTTACCATGAAACTTGTGACACCTAATCGTAGCCGACAGCCCATAGAACAACTGACCAAACGTGAACGTCAGATAGGTGAAATGCTAGCACTAGGTTTAGATGTTAAAACCGTTGCTGTTCGCCTTGGTTTAAGTCATAAAACGGTTCATGTGCACCGCGCTAATGCCATGGATAAGTTAAATGTCAAAAACAATGTAGAGCTTGCGAAATGCTTCGAGAGTGAAACAGTGTAATGCGAAATTACGGCATAACATCTTTATGTGGCTGGTTACTGATATCTTGTAGCTGGTTTTGCTTATGGGTGCTTTCTTATTATTTCATCATGGAACCAGAGCTTGCGATTTTACTTTTCCCTTTTGCTCTGCGTCTTGGCACCGTGTTACATACCCCCAAACGTTATTGGTTGGCGGTTTACGGTGCCGAATGGTGGCTAATGGTGTCCTTGGCTATTTTACTTGAACAGTCGCAATGGCTATCAGTGATTGTGGCCAGCGTGATAAGTGTGCCAATTATTTGGTTTGCACAAAAATATTATTATGGCTCTCAATGGCGTCGGTTGTGCGTTATGGGCGCGGTCATTTTGTCAACTGCACTATTGAATGTATTAGTATTTAGTTCACAAATACTTAGTTTACAAATGCTGGGTGCACAAGACGGTACAGTAATCACTGCGCCACTGTATTCATTATGGATGGTATTTCTTGTAAGTGTGACTGGCGGTCTAATGTTGGTGCCAAGCTGCTATTTAATCTGGAGTTATTTGTTCCAGAAATCGTGGATCCCCTTAACGGTTAATCTTGTATCTAAACCCATTGAGCTAAGAAGCAGACACGTGGTTATCTATGTTGTGTTGTTTGCATTAAGTATTGCTGCTCAAGTGGGGTTACCCGAAGAATTACGTCGCTTTGCACCATTTTGTTTAGCGATTCCTATTATTTTGCTCGCATTTCGTTATGGGTGGCAAGGAGCGCTATTAGGAACATTACTTAACAGTGTGGCCTTAATTGCCGCCCGTAGTGGCGTGAGTAATATGGAAATCACAGACTTATTACTGTCGCTGTCTGCACAAAGTTTAACGGGAATATTGCTGGGTATGGGTATTCAACGCCAACGTGAATTGAATCAAAAGCTCAGGCATGAGTTAAATCGCAATCATAATTTATCCCGTCAATTAGTAAAAGCTGAAGAATCCGTGCGTCGAGATATCGCCCGAGAGCTACATGATGAAATAGGGCAAAATATTACCGCTATTCGTACTCAAGCCAGCATTTTAAAGCGGGTTGAAAATACCCCGATGGGTGAGAGTTGCGCATCAACCATTGAAAGCCTGTCATTGAATATTTATGACACCACGAAAGGGTTATTAACGCAGTTACGGCCTAAAACGTTAGACGACCTTGGCTTAGAAGAGGCAATTCATCAGTTAGTGCGCGAGTTAGAGTGCGAAGCAAATGGGATTTCGACAACCATTATTTGGAATGAACCGACGGATGTTGACTTAGATTTAAGCGATGCGACCAGCGTAACACTCTACCGAATTTGCCAAGAAGCGTTAAATAATATGGTGAAATATGCACAAGCGACTGAAGCCAGAATCACAGTAACCTTCGAGCAAGATGTCTACTTAACCGTAAAAGATAATGGTGTGGGGTTTAAACCTGAAGAGACGTTACGTGGTTTTGGTTTACGTGGAATGAAAGAAAGGGTGCAAGCCTTAGGAGGGGAATTTACCCTTAGTAGTGATTCTGGCACCCAACAGCCCGGTACAGCATTACATGTTGTATTACCTAAGCTTTAAATCATGAACGTTCAATACGTTTCTTATGACACCATTATTTATTTTTCAAATGAAGACCTGAATATATGATCGGTTTTTTAAAGTCGGAACAGCATGTACAGCCAGTGAAAGATCCAAAGCAAATTGATGAGCTTTATAAGTACTGGCGCTTTCATATTATGTTTACCATGTATGCGGGTTATGCTTTGTTTTACTTCACTCGCAAAAGCTTTAATTACGCGATGCCAGCAATGATCGCTGATTTAGGGCTCGATAAGTCAGATATTGGCTTAATGGGTACACTCTTTTATATTACTTACGGTGTTTCTAAGTTTCTATCTGGCATCGTGTCTGATCGGTCAAACCCCCGCTATTTTATGGGTATAGGGTTGGTCATGACGGGTGTCGTGAATATTCTTTTTGGCTTTTCTAGCTCTATCGTTATGTTCACCTTATTGTGGATGGTTAATGCGTGGTTTCAAGGGTGGGGCTGGCCCTCTTGTTCCAAATTGCTGACAACCTGGTACTCCCGTTCAGAACGTGGCTTTTGGTGGTCTTTATGGAATACCGCACATAATGTAGGGGGAGCGTTGATCCCTTTACTTGTGGGTGTTGTAACGCTGCATTACGGCTGGCGATATGGGTTTATTATTCCCGGTATCTTAGCGGTTATTGTGGGACTATTTCTTTGTTGGCGCTTGCGTGATAAACCTGTGACATTGGGGTTGCCGACTGTTGGGCATTGGCGTAATGATACGCTAGAGCTAGCGCAAGAAAATGAAGGATTAGGCTTAACTAGTGCTGAAATATTGAAGAAATACGTTTTAAATAATAAGTACATTTGGTTGCTCGCTTTTAGCTATGTTCTTGTTTATATCGTGCGAACCGCTATCAATGATTGGGGTAACCTCTACCTGACTGAGCAACATCATTACAGTCTAATTACCGCAAATGCTGCTTTGTCGTTATTCGAAGTCGGTGGTTTTGTTGGTTCTTTAGTTGCTGGTTGGGGGTCAGATAAATTATTTGATGGAAACCGTGGTCCCATGAACCTGATTTTTGCCATTGGGATCTTTTTATCGGTTGCGGCTTTGTGGTTAATGCCTCTGACTGGGTTTGTGCTTCAAGCGGGATGTTTCTTTGCAATTGGCTTTTTTGTTTTCGGGCCTCAGATGTTGATCGGTATGGCTGCTGCAGAATGCTCACATAAAGACTCTGTAGGCGCTGCTACAGGTTTTGTTGGCCTTTTTGCTTACATGGGAGCGGCTTTAGCTGGGTATCCTCTGGCGTTAGTTATGGAGCAATACCATTGGGCTGGCTTTTTTACGGTTATTTCAAGTGCCGCAGCAGTAGTCGGGTTACTGTTGTTACCGTTCTTAAAAGCACAAACGTCAGATGTAAGTGCTACAGCTATGCCCAAATATAGATAGTGTGATTAGCGAGAGTGCGCAATATATTGCCGCGTCAGACCAATAAAATCATTTATTGGTCTATCGAGTACGTCTTCTGAAATAAAAAAATCGTAACCAAGTAATTCACGGTTGTATCGCATCCTATTTGCCAACATGGCTAGCAATCCCTTCATTCTTTTACCGCTGGAAGTAATGTAATGGGCATCATCAAAAAGCATATCTTCGATTTCATGGGGTGGGGGCGTTAATTGCTTGTACGCCAATATTAATAGCCCTCGCTGCTCTATCAGTATTTCACTGGCGATCCGAGGGCAAATTGTATTTAAAAATTCGTCGTAATCCTTAATCTTCACCCCCGCCCATGGCAAGGCTTGATGCCAACCTTCTTTTGAAATAGTTGCAGGGCCAATTTCGCTAATATTCTGCCACCTTGTTACCCATCCACCCGTTGGGCTATGGTATTGCAAATGCATAAAAGTAAGGGTGAAAGACAGTTCGGTATCATTAGATTGTTTGAACGCGACGATAAGAAGTGTGATGCAGATGATAAGAATAATGGCTATAGCAGCACCATTGGCTTGTGGAAATAAAAACACACCAACACCAAGCAGCATTACTGCCACAAGGCTAAATATCATCAAGTATGCCCCTGACTTAGGTACTGGTGGTTTTATATATACCGTATTCAATTGCGTTCTCTTGTCTTTGAATCAGCGTTTTTAAAGTAGCCGATAGCATGTGTTTAGGAGATTAATGATGGTTATACGATTAAAATAACTACTTTAAATAGTATGGTGTAATCTTGGCGTATTTGCCTAATCGAACCTCAATTACAGATGAAATATTTCGAGAAATAACCTCTAAAGCAAGCAAGCTATGCAACAGGTCGATTAGCGGGTTATTCATATTTATACTTATCGTATTAATTAACCATTTCACAATGGTTTACCCTATTTTATTATCATTTTTACAACAGAAAAACATCACAACAGTAGGAATGATTTTGTCTCTAATTGAGCGATATTTTTGTTAAAAGTGAGAACTTCTCTTCTATTTTTGAGTAAAGTCAGACTTTGTTGCATGTTAAATAACCGTTTGCTGGCATTCCTCTAACATACTTGGTATAACACGCGCTTACTTTTTCCCGCTGGAACAGTGGTGACTGAAAGTAGTGCAACGGAGTAGGAAATTTAATGAGAATCTCTCACAAACGTAAAGTTCAGCTTAAGTTACAAAAGCGTATTAAAGCGACTGTAGCGGTAGCAAAGCCAACAGCTGAGAAAGTTGTTGTAAAAAAAGCATCAACTGCAGAAACAGTTAAAGCTGCTGTACCAGCGTCAAAAGTTGTTGAAGAGCAAAAGCCAGTTGAAGCTACAGCACCTGCTGCGGCTCAAGTGTCTTTAACTCCAAAGCAGAAACAAGTGCTGGATATTGTTGTTAGCAATCCAGAAGGTCTAAATCCGAAAGGTATTGGTCTTCAGGCTGGCCAAGAAGATGCGAAAGCGGCTTCATGGGCCACTGGTGCGCTTAAAAAACTAGCTGAAGAAGGCTTAGTTGAGCGTATCCAATTAGCAGGTAATAAAGTGCTTTATAAAGCGGCTTAATTATAGCTAAACCCGCTTCTTAATTTTAAGAAGCGGGTGTCCCCATTCTTTTTCAACCTCTAAATTCCAATCTTTTTTCATTATTCTTACTTATAAGACTTTGGCATAATCCCTGTGCTTGTTATCCTTATTCGTCCCTTCTATCATGCGGCTTACCTCGTTATTTCTTGTTAATTAGAATTCTATTCATTTCCTTGTTTTATTGATTGATACCTTTAGCTATGTCACAAAAATGACTATTTTTTGTCTCTCTGCTATAACTATTGATAACGAAGTGAAATTTATCAGGTACCTAGCCATGACACTCGGAGGCAATCTTTTATGACAATGATAAGTGCTAGAGAATTTTCTGACTGGCTTCGTAATCGTTTTGCTGAAGATGAGCAAGGGGTATGTTTAACGCGCGATGATATTAATCAATTGACGGGAAGGCAGAGCTTCTCGCTTGGATTTGTTCATGATATTCATTACGAGTTAATGAGACATGGCATGGCGTTTGTTACAGATACAACACGCGAAACTTTTTATTTAGTGCCTATATCAACAAAACCTTGGCGAGCACAATTAGAGACTCAGTATGAAAGGGAACTTTTTTGTAATGTGCTACCTTTAGGTAAATCTGGCTAATGTGCGCTACAGCAGTCGCATCAACAAAACGATTATAAAAAAGCAGTTAGGTTATTCGTAAAAATGTAAAAAAGGCGCTGATTAGCGCCTTTTTTTATTTACCCGATTATTTAGAGTAATAGAGAGCTCTTAAAGTACTGCGGCAATACCTTTACATAATGGCAGCATGTTGTTCTTTGTCATACCAGCAACACTAATGCGGCCAGAACCAACAATGTAAATGCCAAACTCTTCTTTTAGGCGATTTACTTGGTCTTTGTTTAGACCAGAAAACGAAAACATACCATTCTGACGTTCAATAAAGCTGAAGTCAGCATCAACACCACAGTCTTTTAATGTTTGGACAAAAAGCGTGCGCATTTCTTGAATACGATCACGCATATCAGCGACTTCTTGTTCCCACTCATTACGCAATGCTTCATCATTTAGAATCTGGGTAACAATTGCAGCACCGTGCGCCGGCGGGTTCGAGTAAATAACACGAGCAATACTTTTCACTTGGCTAAATGCTGTTGCAGCTTGCTCTGCAGTCGTACCCACAAGAGTGAATGCGCCAACACGTTCGTTGTATAGACCGAAGTTTTTAGAGAAAGAGCTAGCGACTAATAGCTCTGAACATTGCTCGGCGAAAATACGCAGACCTTGTGCATCTTCTTCAACGCCCACTGCGAAGCCTTGGTATGCAAAGTCGAACATTGGCAGTAACTTTTTCTCTACACACAACGCCGCTAGCTGGTGCCACTGAGTTTCAACAGGGTCGATACCTGTTGGGTTGTGGCAGCAACCGTGTAGTAAAACGATATCGCCTTCATTTGCGTTTGCAAGATCAGCTAAAGCGGCATCAAAATCGATATCTTTAGTTTCTGCATTGTAATAAGAGTAAGAGGCCGTTTCTAACCCTGCAGCCGCGAATACACCGATGTGGTTAGCCCATGTTGGGTTACTGATCCATACTTTCACATCGCCAAGTTGACGTTTAATGAACTCGGCAGCAACACGTAGTGCGCCTGTACCACCAGGAGCTTGTGCTGTTTGAGCACGTTTGTCTGAAATAATAGTAGCGTCAGTACCAAATAATAACTGCTGAACGGCAAGACCGTACTCTGCTGTACCAGGAATGCCTAAGTATGACTTAGTCGTTTCTTTTTCCAGCAAAATAGCTTCTGCTTTTTTTACCGTAGCAAGTACTGGCGTGTTTCCTGACTCGTCTTTATAGATACCGACACCCAAGTTAATTTTCTCTGGGCGAGCATCATTTTTAAACTCATCAGTTAAGCCAAGAATAGGGTCGGCGGGCGCTGCAGTAATTTTTTCAAACATTAGTGATCATCCATGCTAAGAAATAATTTGTTTAGTAATCTATTTATACCCTTTGCAGTGGATTGTTGACAAGAAATTGTAACAATTTGGCGGTAAAAAAATCTGTAGCACGCCTTAGTTAGAACTTTTGCTTAACTTTTACTACATATCATCAATATTTCTCCTCTCCTTCCTTGTTGAAACTTTACCACTCAAATGGCTGTTTAGCGTTCAATTCGCCGAAGAAGTGCCATAAATGTAGTTATTTAACCAAAATAATTACAACTGCAACTTGTTGATGTGAGTCTGATCACGGTTGGTAGGCTAGTGTCTGTCATAGGATTGCACCCCGAAAGAAATCGTTCTAATACAATGATTTTTATCAGGTTATGTATCCAAAGTATAAAAAAGCTTTGTTTACTGTTAGATCATTACTTAAGTGAATATTAAGAGTGGTTAGATTGAAAGGAATGCTCCAATTCTCTTAAGTGATTGTCGAAAAGTAAAAGACGATCATTTAAGAGAATTGGAATTACTTTGGGAAAGAGAAATGGAAAAGCCACGCCTATCTTTTTGGCAAATATGGAATATGAGCTTTGGATTCATGGGGATTCAATTCGGTTTTGGTTTACAAAATGCCAATGTCAGTCGAATTTTCGAAACCCTTGGTGCGAGTATTGATCAAATCCCTATCCTATGGATTGCAGCACCACTTACAGGCTTACTTGTACAACCTATCATTGGTTATTTTAGTGATCGAACCTGGACGCCGTTAGGGCGTCGACGTCCATATTTCTTATTTGGTGCAATAGCATCATCGCTAGCGTTAGTCGTTATGCCGTATTCACCTTATCTTTGGGTTGCGGCTGGTATGTTGTGGATCTTAGATGCATCAATTAACGTGTCGATGGAACCGTTCCGAGCGTTAGTTGCTGATAATCTACCATCCGATCAACGTACCGAAGGCTTTGCGGTTCAAACCTTCTTTATTGGTGTGGGTTCTGTTATTGCTTCTGCAATGCCATATGTGCTGAGTAACGTATTCAATGTTGCGAATACAGCACCTGTTGGTGAAGTACCACCGTCTGTTAAAATCTCGTTCATTTGTGGCGCAGTGGTGTTCTTAGGTTCTATTTTATGGACGGTTTATCGCACCAAAGAATATTCCCCGAAAGAATTAGCTATATTCAACGGTGAAGATATTTCGGATGTGAAAATGGCATCTGAACCCGAAGAAAAAGCAAGTATGAAAGAGATTCTGACTGATCTTCGTGCTATGCCTAAAACCATGATGCAGCTAGCCTTGGTGCAATTCTTCTCTTGGTTTGCTTTATTTGCAATGTGGATTTACACCACCTCAGCGGTAACCTCTCAAATTTTTGGTGCGACAGATAGCAGCTCTGCACTTTATAACGAAGGTGCTGACTGGGTGGGGTTATGTTTCGCGGCTTATAACGGTATTTCTGCGCTAGCTGCCTTTGCACTGCCGTGGCTTGCAAGACGTACAAGCCGTAAGTTTGTACATAGCCTGAGCTTAATTATTGGTGGTATCAGCTTAGCAACGGTGTCTTTAGTTGAATCACCTAACATGTTAATGCTGAATATGGTGGGAATAGGGTTAGCGTGGGCAAGTATTCTATGTATGCCTTATGCGATTCTTGCTGGTGCGTTGCCTGCAAAGAAAATGGGATTCTACATGGGAGTATTTAACTTCTTTATCGTATTACCTCAAATTCTAGCTGCTGGTATTCTGGGCTTCTTTACTCGCTGGGCATTTAACGGTGACACCATGATGGCAATCGTCTTAGGTGGGGCATCAATGGTATTTGCAGGTATGTTGGTTGTTTTCGTGAAAGATGAAGATGAGCCAAATAAAATACCGTCAGCAACCCAGCGTAGTTCAACGCTGAAGTCGCAAGCTACAACGGCTTAAATTATCTCGCTATAACATTCAAACAAGCCGACGATTCGTCGGCTTGTCTATTTCTAAGCATCTAAGCATCTAAGCATCTAAGCATCTAAGCACGTTCGGTGTTGTGAATACTCAGTTTGAGAAGCGCTGGCTCAGAATTGACTGAAGTCAGGCGCGCGTTTCTCAAGGAATGCCGAAATGGCTTCTTTTGCCTCCGGTTGTGCTAATAAATCAAACAACAGCTGATTTTCTAGTTCAATACAGGCTAATAATGGCTCGATTGATGATGCGTTTAATAAGGCTTTCGTATTGCGCATGGCATTAGGGGGAAGACTCGCTAATTGTTTGACGTAGGTTTGCGCTTTGTGGAATGGACTATCAACCACTTGATTAACGAAACCGAGGCTTTCAGCTTCGCTTGCCATCATTGGCTCACCCATCATGAGCATTGCCTTGGCTTTTCTTGTGCCAATGATTTTTTCGAGCTGAATGCTAGAAGCAAATTCAGGGCATAAGCCCAAGGGCGTAAATGGGGTCTGAAAGCGAGTGTGAGGCGAGCAAAACACAAAATCGCAATATTGGAGCAGGGTAGTTCCAATACCGATAGCTGCGCCATTCACGGCTGCTACAATGGGCTTACGGCAGTTGAGTAGGGCAACCATAAAGCGCTCAACCTGTTGGCGGCTGTCGCTATTGTTTAAAGTACCCTGAGACATGTGTAAAAAATCATGCATGTCATTGCCGCTACAAAACACCTCGGTTGTGTGGGTTAATAATATTGCCCGTACGCTATCATTGTTATTAGCCTCAATGAGTATATTCGCTAAGCTTGTGTACATGTCGATATTGAGTGCGTTTTTAGCATTAGGGCGATCAATTGAAATAGTGTAAATATGTTGGTCATGTTGAACGCTAATAAAGTCAGACATAGTAAGCTTCCATTCTATAATTTATTTTCCCTTCACCATTTTGGCATAAATTCAAACATACATTTAACTTTATATTTACAAGTGGCGCATTTTATTTTCGGTTTTAGCTTTTTATTGTGTTGTGCGGTATGTGAGCGACTATTATTATTCTGGTTGAAGTACCTACATCGATAACGCTACCTCAGTCAGGTATTGACGCGATCAATAAGCTGTAATACGTCTTTCTTATCGATTAATTTGATAATTTAATCGATGGAAGACGAGAAAGTGGTGAGGTTGTGGTGAAATCTGTTAAAATACTCGGCTACTAACTTTGCAGTGGATCATTGTGATGCTGCTGCCATTGAACTAGGACATATTTGTGACCAATAACGATATCTTGCGCCGTATTCGCTTTACCTTTGATTTTAACGACAGCAAGATGATTGAAATCTTCGGCGCTGCTGAACTTGAAGTGACGCGCGAGCAGGTCAGCAATTGGTTGAAGAAAGATGATGATTCAGATTTTGTAAAAATTCGTGATATTGAATTAGCAACTTTCTTAAATGGTTTGATCAATGTTAAGCGTGGTAAAAAAGAAGGTCCTCAAGTTGAACCTGAAAAACGCCTAACAAATAACATGGTTTTCATGAAGCTGCGTATTGCCTTGAACCTTAAGGCTGAAGATATCGTTGATATCTTAAAGCTTTCAGGGTTTGATGTAAGTAAGCACGAGCTTAGCTCGTTCTTCCGCAAGCCAGACAACAAGCATTACCGCGAATGTAAAGATCAAATTCTACGTAACTTCTTACAAGGTATTCAGCTAGATATTCGCCCAGAATCAGCTGAATAAAGAGAAAGTAAATACGTAAGTATTACAGATAAAGAAAAGGCTACCTATTATGGGTAGCCTTTTTTGTATCCGCGTGTTTTGGCGACTGTTTGAATGTTTTTTTGTTAATACCACCAATGGCGACAAGCGGTAATTTACTGGTTTTAACGGCTTTGGTTAAGCCATCGATTCCCCACGCATAGACGGTGTCGGTTTTGGTTGGCGTCGGGAAGATGGCATGACCTTTTAGTGACATCCGTCTTCAACAAGATTAATGCGAATGTATTCTCGTAATACAGCTTCATCAAGATGGTAGAGCGTATCCAATAGGTTTACTTGTAAGCTACCTGGTCCTGCTGCGTCACGAGCTGCTATCTCTCCTGCAATACCCAGTACAGCGGTTGCAGCTAAGCCTGTAGGCTCTCCAATAGCGGCGAATGCGCCAGTAAGAGCAGTATGAGAGCAACCCATACCTGTTACGTAAGGCATCATTTCATGGCCATTGTTAAGCGCAATTGTTGCTGTTGTGGTAACAATATAATCTGTTGCACCAGAGATCACGACGCTACAGTTATTTTGTGTCGCAAGGTGGTGTGCCGCGTGAACGGCCTTATCGCTGCTATCGAGTGCATCTACGCCTTTCGATTGAGCCTGTTCACCTGCAAGAGCAATAATTTCAGATGCATTACCACGAATAGTCAATTGATCGGCTAATGCCACAATCTGCCGTGCGGTATTAGTACGTAGCACACTTGCCCCACAACCGACAGGATCGAGTATGACGGGCTTATTATTGGCGTTGGCTTGTTCTACCGAGTAGATCATACGAGGAATCCAGACTGAGTCTAAGGTACCAATATTGATCACTAAACTGCCTGCAAAGCTCATCATCTCTGCCATTTCTTCTTGGCTATGCGCCATGATAGGCGAGGCGCCAATCGCTAGCAGAGCATTGGCGGTATTATTCATGACGACGTAATTAGTAATGTTTACCACGAGTGGCTTTTGTTGGCGCAGCGTATTTAATGCATCGCAGATAGACTGCGTGTAATCGAGATCGCACTTTTTCATGCATCCATTCCTTTTTGTTTATTACTAGCCCGCGTATAACAGCTACAAAAAAGGCTACCAGAAGGCAGCCTTTTAATTTACGTTAGTTGCAATTTCAAATTAGAAGTTTGCAGAACGTGGTGCGCGTGGGAACGGAATTACGTCACGGATGTTTTGCATACCAGTAACGTAAGTAACCAAACGCTCAAAACCTAGACCAAAGCCTGAGTGAGGCACGGTGCCGTAACGACGTAGGTCGCGGTACCATTCGATGTGGCTTGCATCGATACCCATTTCAGCAATACGCTTATCTAGAAGGTCTAAACGCTCTTCACGCTGAGAACCACCGATAATCTCACCGATGCCTGGTGCTAGAACGTCCATAGCAGCAACCGTTTTACCGTCGTCATTCATACGCATGTAGAATGCTTTGATATCTTTCGGGTAGTTTTTAACAACTACAGGTGCTTTGAAGTGCTCTTCTGCAAGGTAGCGTTCGTGTTCAGAAGACATATCAATGCCCCATTCAACATCAAACTCAAACTTACGACCAGAATCTTGTAGGATCTGGATTGCATCAGTGTAATCAACTTGTGCAAAGTCAGATGTTACAAACTGCTCTAGACGAGTGATTGCTTCTTTGTTGATACGCTGTGCAAAGAACTCAAGGTCATCACGACGTTCTTCAAGTACGGCTTTGAATACGTACTTAAGCATGTCTTCAGCCAGTTTCGCTGCGTCATCAAGATCGGCGAAAGCAACTTCAGGTTCAACCATCCAGAATTCCGCAAGGTGGCGGCTGGTGTTTGAGTTTTCAGCACGGAAAGTCGGGCCGAATGTGTATACTTTGCTTAATGCACAGGCATAAGTTTCAGCGTTCAACTGACCAGAAACTGTCAGGAATGTTTCTTTACCGAAGAAGTCTTTATCGTAATCAACTTCGCCAGCGTCCGTCATCGGAACGTTAGCCATATCAAGTGTTGATACACGGAACATCTCACCCGCACCTTCACAGTCAGAGGCTGTGATAAGTGGAGCAGACATCCAGAAGAAACCTTGCTCGTGGTAGAAGCGGTGAATTGCCTGAGACAGACAGTTACGTACACGCGCTACAGCACCAATCATGTTAGTACGCGGACGTAGGTGCGCAACTTCACGAAGGTATTCAATTGAGTGGCGAGTTTTCGCCATTGGGTATGTATCAGGGTCTTCAACTAAACCTACAACTTTAACTTCAGTTGCAGCAAGCTCAAAATCTTGACCTTTAGCTGGAGACTCAACAATCTTACCCGTTACCTCAACAGAGCAACCAGTAGTTAGTTTTAGGACTTCTTCTTGATAATTATTTAACTCATTCGGGACCACGGCCTGAATCGGGTCGAAACAAGAGCCGTCATAAATGGCAAGAAAAGAGATCCCAGCTTTGGAATCACGACGTGAACGGATCCAGCCTCGAACAGTAACTTCACTGTCTACTGCTAGCTTTCCGCTTAGTACGTCTGTTACAGGCGCGTAAGTCATGTTTAAAATATTCTCCGTTAAGGCACTCATACTTCATCATTAAAGATAAGTCGTGCTTTAAAATACATTCCGAATAATCAATATTACCTTTCTTACGTCAGGCATCAAGCTTTGTTATCACTTGAAAGCGTAAATAGCGAAAGTAATCGCTCTAGACGCTATGATTGCTGCCTAATAATTGCACGAATCTCTTAATGTTGAGGTTATTGTGCGTAATTTGACCAGAAATGGTGATGCTGAGGCTGGCGTCATCCAATCAGGTAGGTGCAACGACTCGCGAAATAAATATAGGTAAAAAAATCAGGCAAGTATCCTTGCCTGAATATTATCATTTAAGTGGCTTAGGCTTGGTTAAGGTATTCACAGGTTTGACCGTCATTCAAAATAGTCCCTTTTGCAGGTCCCGCTGGGGCTTCTGGTTCTGCTGGCGGATCAACTGGTGTTTCTCCTTCTGCTGGCACTTCAGGCTCAGGTGGAGGAGGTGGAGGAATAATGACAGCTTCAGGTATGTCATCAGCGCGGACTAAGGTCACAATATCACTCCACATTTCACCTTCTTGCGTGGTGTACATTAAGGCTTCATCACTCTGCCAACGTGTGTGGTGATTAAAGGCTTTAATCGCAAAGCGCAGGCCATCAGATTCTGTGACTTTAATTCGCTCATTCATTGAACCATCAAGTGCTTGATAATAAAGGGTGCCATCATCTTCAATTCGCCACCTGATTTCGAAGTTAAAACCACAACCATCAGTATCGCCGTATGAACCTTTGAAGTAGTCACCGTCAAAATTGTCTGTGAGTTTTAAATACCGTGAACTATCACTAGCAAACGTTAAAGCAAGGTCATCGCCGGTAACACCAGCATCATTAAGCAACATATTTTCTGTAAAACGAGTGGTCTTTTGCTCCCAGCTAACAAGGCACGCTGCTGTTTGCGTTGTGTATTGAGTCAGTGATTGTTTGGTGATTGGGGCTATGGTGTCAAAGCTCCAACCAGAATCATTGGTATCACAGGCTAAAAGCTGATCGGGTGCGTATTCTTTTACTATTTTAGAATAAACCGTTTTAGAGGGGGACCCGACACCGTCATCGTTAATTGAATAGGCCTTTATCACATGTAATTTATCGTTTAGATCGCGGTTCGTTCTTGCCCAATAATCGAAATCTTCATCACTGGCTGGTGATGTCCAATCCATACGTAAATAGCCATCGTCTGTTAAAGACCATGTTCTGGCAATGTCTTCTTTAACGCTATTTTTGTAAAATTCCCAATTATTATTTTCCTTTAAAATGATGGTGCTTATTTCACCTTCAGGAGTGATTTGAACAATATGTTGATCGATTAATTCGCTAATGGTTTGAGTATTAAAACGATCATCGCCACCACATTCAGTCACAGCATTAAGGTATTTATCTTCATTCGCATTAGATGTATTGCCATAATCACACAGACCAAAACTTGGAAGGTTGTCTCGTGTTGCTAGGGCAAAGATTTGTTCCTTAGCTGCAACGTTAAATGCTGAAAAATGAGATTGTTCACCATCGAGGAGTGTTTCACCGATATTGATGTAATTCTTATCATTCACTAAGAACAGTTGGCGTGTATCGAAGTCATAACTTGCATCAAGTTGGGTAATAAGATTGGGAACCTCGAAGCGAATGAGCTCTTTACCAAACGTATTGACTGAGCCCCATGTACCTTCGGCTTGAACTTGCCAATTATCACCTGCAACCTTGTACCAGTAAAAGACGGTATTGAACTCATTACTAATAAATTCAGCCACGATATTATCTGAGATTTTAAAACCATTAACGTTTAAGAATGTTTCGCTAGGCTCGTTGGTAAAGATATCGTCAAGGTCTGTGTAATAAAGAAGCGGGGCGATGATAGGTGCAACACGGCAATCAGCCACATCATTTCGGTTATTACATAATAGGTGTTGGTCTGTTTGAGGTTTCCATGTGAAATAAAAGCCGTATGCACCCTCTTCAAACACGCCATCTTCTTTTATGTATTTAGTCAGCCGATGATTCTCTTCTGTCGCTAAGTAGTCATACATTTTTTTATCAGTTAGCGAGTAAGCATTAACTTCAAGTGTCAGCCCTTTATCATCATCGTTATTGAGTGCTGCATTGGTCAAAATCGCGGTTCTTGGTGTAATAAACAGCACTTGTAAATAATCGTACAGCCCAACCCAACCTTCAGTGGTAAGAATTTGCTCCGTAATATCATTGTCACTGAATGCGGTTGTGCCGCTGAAATAGGTGAAATATTCATTCAATGCGATGTCTGCATCATCATTTTTCTCCCACTTATATTGAGCGGTTATGCTCTCTTGTCCGTCATAAGAGGTATGGTCGGCATTGATGTTATTACCATCGTTAGATGCTTGACTTTTTAGCTGCCAGAATCCTTCCGTTAAAATCGCTTGTACGTCTGAAATTGCGCTAGTTTTCTCAGTATATTTACGTTCAATTAAGCCTGATGTCATTGCTTTAACAAGGGTTAATGACATCATCTCTTCAACGGTTATTCCCCTTAAGCCAATTTGAGAAACTAAAATATTGTTGAGTTCGGCACCTATTTCATCAAACATTTCTGTGGCAGTGCGTAATTCGATAAACCCAGGATCAGAAACGACCTCACTAAATATTCCCCAATCTTCATCATTAACTACTTTTTGTGCAACAGATAAGTAGGCAAGTGTTGAGCTGAGCGTGACAGCAACATCGGTAGAGAGGAGTGGCGCAATAAAGACATTATCAGGCAGTGCTTCACCAATGGTAAAATCAGGGGTATTGAAGCGGCTAACAAGAACAACAGCATTGAAACGTGTAAGCGTATCGGCATCGATAATATACGTTCCTACTGGGTCTTCATCCCAATGGGTTATATCAGCTTGTCGATAGATTTTACCTTCGGCATCAAGCAAAACAATAACAAAATTACGTTCACTAAGATTGATGAGTGCGTCGGCATAGGCGCTATTCATAAAACCAATCGTTGATTGATAGGCTGTGTTAACACCAATCGGTACATCGACACTGATATTGAAGCGCGTAGATATTGGTGCTTGTTCTGTAGGTGCTGCTGCAACTGGATCTTCAGGTCCTCCGCCGCCACAAGCTTGTAATAAACCCAATGCCACAGCACAGAGTAATAGACTCAGATAATTGCGCATGCTGACTTCCCCAATTGGTAAATTTTTATGTGTCTTTATTTTTGCTGAGTATAGATATAGGGGAATTATTTTGTGTAAAAGGAGAGAGTCGATCTTGGCTATGGAACGGATTCTAATATTTGAGATTATTATGAGACAGGCGATAGGAAACGGGTTTACGATCTAGGCTGATGATGTTTTTTAAAGAAAAACGGTGCCTCATGATGAGCCACCGCTTTTCTTTATATATAACTGCTTAATATGTAACAGCTGTAATTCTAACAAGTGCTGTAGGTAAAAATATGAACGCTAGAATTTAAGCAATAGCTAAATATTTGTGTGTCTGAATAGACAAGCGCCAGTTACGTTTAATGCAGGTTTCGATACATAAATCCGTCGCTCTCGGTTTCTGGCTGATCGGCTGCAGGGCGATGGTCACATTTTGTTTTAATATTACGCCGTCAATAAGTGCATCAAGCTGTTCAATGTCTTTACTTGTGCCAACAGGGTGCTTGATTTCATCTGCACGTGAAAGCGCTGATGCTAAAACGGGCAGCTTTGCTTTCATATTGATTTTAGGGGAAACCGTCACCCATGTGTTTTCAGTTGCCAGAATCTCAGATGTACCACTGGTTTCTATCTGGCAGTTAAACCCAGCAGTTTCTAATGCCGCTGTTAATGGTACAAGATCATAAATACACGGTTCGCCACCAGTAATAACCACGTGCCTTGCTGTGTAGCCTTGATCTTGTAGTAACGTGACAATACCTTGGGCGTCAATATTGGTCCAAAGGGGGGAGTCCCCTTTTTTTGCCATGATGTCATTTAACGATGCGTAATCAGTTGGCTCTGCATCCCATGTTTGCTTGGTATCACACCATGAGCAACCAACAGGGCAAACCTGTAAACGAACAAATATCGCAGGAACACCAGTGAAAGTACCTTCACCCTGAATTGTCTCGAAGACTTCATTTATCTTGTACACCGCATAACCTCATGGCGAATCAGAATTGTGATGAGGAATTCTGATTCAAAAAATATAAAATTCATTTCCAAAATTAAATGTGCAAAAAACACAAGCGGGGCATTATGTCAGAACAAAAAGTGCTTGTCCTTACTCATTCCTCGTGACGTGTATCACGTACTGAGAATAATAGGCTTTATAATTACTTCGCAAAGTAAAAAAATTAGTTCGCAACGAAAAAGAATGTTATTTTTTATTTTTTATAGTATCTATTTTTTTACTTTTTAGATGGGAGTAATGGCATGTATGTCGCTCAGCCTGGACATATTGACCACATTAAACGAAATAATGCAGGCAGCGTGTATAAACTTATTGATTTATTTGGGCCTATTTCGCGAATTGAATTATCTAAACGAAGTCTGTTAGCACCTGCAAGTATTACAAAGATTACACGTGAGTTGATAGATGCGCATTTAATTAAAGAAGCGCAGTGCCAAGAACCCCTAAGCCGTGGTCGTCCAGCGATAGGTTTATTGCCTGCTAATGAAGGTTGGCAGTTTCTATCAATGCGGCTTGGGCGTGGTTATTTAACCATTGCTTTACATGAATTAGGTGGCGATATCTTGGTTGAAGAACGCCAAGAAATTGAAGAATTACAACAAGATGCTGTTATTGACAAACTACTTAGTGAAATAAACGTATTTTTTGCTAACCATGTCAGTGAATTAGATCGAATTACCGCAATTGCTTTAACATTGCCAGGCTTGGTGAATTCACAAGAAGGTATTGTTTTACAGATGCCACATTACGATGTGAAAAATTTGGCGTTGGGTCCGACTATTCATGAAGCGACGGGGTTACCTGTATTTATTGGTAACGATACCCGATCTTGGGCGCTGGCTGAGAAGTTATTTGGTAACTCCCAAGGTGTTGCAAACTCCATTTTAGTGTCGATTCATAATGGTGTTGGTGCTGGTATTATTTTGGATGACAAAGTATTACAAGGCAAAACGGGTAATGTTGGTGAGTTAGGACACATTCAAATTAAGCCTTATGGCAAACGCTGTTTCTGTGGTAATCACGGTTGTTTAGAGACTGTTGCTAGCTTAAAAGCGATTTTAGAACAAGTTGAACTGCGATTAAAAGAAGGTCACCCTTCTTGTTTGCATGGCACAACACTTACAATTGAAAGTATTTGTGATGCAGCAGTTGCTGGAGACACGTTAGCGCGTCAGATTATTATTGAACTGGGCCATCATCTTGGGCAAGCTATTGCGATTATGGTGAACTTATTTAACCCAGATAAAATCTTAATCGGAGGGGAGTTTAATCGTGCGAAAAGCGTGTTATACCCTGCGATATTAGAGTGTATTCGTAATCAATCTTTACCTGTTTATAATCGTGACTTAATTGTTGAAGAAAGTTGTTTTTATACACAAGCGACGATGCCTGGTGCTGCTCTGGTTAAACAAGCAATGTATGACGGCCACTTATTAATGAAGTTAGTTGATGGTTAGGCGTTTGTACCCAAAATAGAAAACGCAGTGAATAACTGCGTTTTTTTATTTGAATCTACAAATAAAAAGTAGGTTTTATCTTTTTTTCAATTCTTCTTCAATCACAGTATGAAGAAAAGACATAGCGGCACGATTATCAACTCTGCTCATGAACCATTGTTTCTGATTCGTCTCGAGAGGTAATATTTCTAACCATCGCTGGCATACCCAGGTCATGTCATTGAAATCAGGTTCTTGATAGTACTCACCATGTTCAGGGTACTCCTTAAAAAGGGTTTTTAAGCTATTAGCTATATCGCGGTCAACAAATTTAATGTCGGATTTTGACCAATTTTCTAACATAGCTACCTCGCCGAGAATTAAACCATCCTCTTCTTCCCAGTGGTCGTTAATTATAAATTTTTCAACACCTTTGATAGTGATACCAAGTAACCCATCAGGAAGCGCTTCAAAATCTGTAATGATGACACGAGTACCAAAATGGCAAAGCGTTTCATTATTTTTCATGCACAAGCCAAAACCGTTATTGCAAGCCATCGCAAGCTTTACTAAACGTATGTAGCGTGGTTCGAAAATCCTAAGCTTACTGATACCACCAGGTAACAAATACATTTGCATAGGAAAAAGGGGCAGTTGCATCATCGGTCACCCTTACTGTCGTCATATCTATATTACGTATGATGTTTCTTTAACGATCAGTATTCAGTATAAGCAGACAAATATAGGAATCTGTCTGCTTTTCGATAATACGAAAGAGTAACCTACCTCTGAATTTATTGTGGTTTTAACGATCGCATTATTGCTACAGTGAGACAGCTAAGCTCTTGTGGCGTAATAATAAAAGGAGGCATGATATAAATCAGTTTGCCAAATGGACGAATCCATACACCCGCGTCGACAAAACTTTTTTGAATTTCAGCCATGTTGACAGGTTCGTATAGCTCAACTACGCCAATAGCGCCTAACCATCTAACGGCTTTAACACAATCAAGTTGACCAATTTCAGGCAATAGCTCTGACAATTGTTGTTCAATGCTTAAGACTTGTTGCTGCCAATTACCTTGCATTAAAATTTCGAGGCTGGCATTACCAACGGCACAGGCTAACGGGTTACCCATGAAAGTGGGACCGTGCATAAAACAAGCTGCTTCACCACTGCATACTGTATCTGCCACGTGTTTGGTGGCTAGCGTCGCCGACAATGTCATGTACCCACCAGTGAGTGCTTTGCCGACACACATAATATCAGGGCTAATTCCTGCATGTTCACAGGCAAACATTTTACCTGTTCGACCAAAGCCTGTTGCAATTTCGTCTGCAATTAACAAAACATCATGTTCATCGCATAATTCACGAATACGTTTGAGGTACATCGGGTGGTAAATACGCATGCCTCCTGCACCTTGAACAATGGGTTCAATAATAACAGCGGCTAATTGTTCTTTATTATTGTTTAGCTTCTCTTTGAAATCGCTAATGTCACTTTCACACCATTCTTCGTAAAAACCCCGTTCTGATGATTCTGCAAAAATGTGCTCAGGTAAGAAGCCTTTGTATAGGCTATGCATCGAATTATCAGGGTCGGTAACCGACATCGCAGCAAATGTATCGCCATGGTAACCGTGACGAACGGTTAAGAATTTAGGGCGACGTTGTCCTTTTGCATGCCAATACTGCAATGCCATTTTTAACGAGACTTCAACCGCAACAGAACCAGAATCAGCCAAGAAAACATGCTGTAAAGGTTCAGGCGTTATAGCGATCAGTTTACGGCAAAGTTCGACAGCAGGTTCGTGCGTAATACCACCAAACATGACATGTGACATTTTATCGATTTGATTTTTGGCTGCCTGATTAAGAGCAGGGTGATTATAGCCATGGATTGTTGACCACCATGAAGACATACCATCGATAAGCTTACGACCATCTTCCAACGTGAGATATACCCCATTGGCACTTTCAACCGGGTAACAAGGCAGTGGATTTATCGTCGATGTGTAGGGGTGCCAAACATGCTGTTGGTCAAATTCCAAATCAATCTTGCTGGTTATTATTTGCACAGATGTAAACCTTGGTGTCTATTGTATGTTGACAGTCTACTAACTCTCAGTAGACTAGCCAAGTATAGAAAGCCGCTAGATTCCAGATATTTTCTTTTAAAGAGGATTCTAGTGAGAGCAACAATATTATTACTATAAAGAGGTTACACACTGTGGAAGTACGTCACGATTGGACAGTTACGGAAGTTCAAGCCTTATTCGAAAAGCCGTTTATGGATCTTGTATTTGAAGCCCAGCAAGTACATCGCCAGTATCATGAACCGAACAAGGTACAGGTGAGTACATTACTTTCAATCAAAACGGGTGCATGCCCTGAAGATTGTAAATACTGCCCACAAAGTGCGCATTATCGAACAGATGTCGAGCGTGAGCGTTTATTAGAAGTTGAAAAAGTACTGGATGCTGCGCAGAAAGCGAAAACATCGGGTGCTACGCGTTTTTGTATGGGCGCTGCTTGGAAGAATCCTAAAGAACGTGATATGCCGTACTTAATGGATATGATCCGCGGTGTTAAAGATATAGGCCTTGAGACGTGTATGACACTCGGTATGATCACGGGTGGTCAAGCCGATGAATTAGCGGATGCAGGTTTAGATTACTACAACCATAACCTTGATACGTCGCCAGAATATTACGGCCAGGTTATTACAACACGTACTTACCAAGATCGCTTAGACACATTAAGCCATGTACGCGATGCGGGCATGAAAATTTGTTCTGGCGGTATTATCGGTATGGGTGAAAGTTCACGCGATCGTGCAGGTTTATTGGTAGAGCTTGCAACATTGCCAACCCACCCTGAAAGTGTGCCAATTAATATGTTGGTAAAAGTAAAAGGCACACCAATGGAAAATGTGGAGGATGTCGACCCGTTTGATTTCATTCGTATCATTGCCGTTGCACGTATCATCATGCCAATGTCTTCAGTGCGTTTGTCTGCGGGTCGTGAAGACATGAATGAACAGATGCAAACGCTATGTTTCATGGCGGGTGCTAACTCAGTCTTCTATGGTTGTAAGCTATTAACAACACCGAATCCAGGTGAAGATAAAGACATGCAATTGTTTGCAAAACTAGGTATTAATAGCCAAGAGCAAGCCGCGAAACCTGATGAAGTGCAAGAGCATGAATTATTAGGTCAGGTTGCACAACGTGTTGCTGCGCGTCCAGGTAAAGATGATTTATTCTACGATGCCACTGTCTAATCATCGTTTTAATCACAAAATAAAACACGCGCTGGAAGCACGAGAAACCCAAGGGTTATATCGCCAGCGTGCTTGTTTGTCTCGTGCTGATCAAAGTGTTTACCATCAAGGTGCATCATTACTTAACTTTTCGAGTAATGACTACCTTGGCTTGGCACAAGATCCCACCATACTATCGGCATGGCAAGAAGGGCTAAACCTGTTCGGTGCCGGTAGTGGTGCATCACCTTTAGTAACGGGTTTTCATTCCGCTCACAAAACACTAGAAGATCAACTTGCCGACTGGCTGGGTTACGATCGCGCGTTATTATTCAATAGCGGTTTCAGTGCGAACCAAGCGGTTTTGTTTACGATTCCAGATAAGCATGATGTATTAATTCAAGATAAGTTGAACCATGCATCATTGATGGAAGCTGGCCTGTTATCACCTGCAACCATGCGCCGATTCGCTCATAATGATCTCTCTGCATTAACTCGCTTACTTCATCAAACCAATGATAAATCGCCGTCTATTAACCCATTAGTGATTACTGAAGGGGTCTTTAGCATGGATGGTGATCTATCACCGTTGGCTAACATTTCAGAGCAATGTAGCCAGCATGATGCGTGGTTAATGGTTGATGATGCACATGGCTGTGGGGTATTGGGTGATAAAGGGCGAGGCAGTTGTGACCTTGCAGGGGTGAAAGCCGACATACTTATTGTGACATTTGGTAAAGCCTTTGGCTTATCAGGTGCTGCTGTCATGTGCAATAACGATACTGCTGAATACTTAATTCAATTTGCGCGTCATTTCATTTATTCGACGTCAATGCCTCCATCACAAGCTCACGCATTAAGTGCGGCTTGTCGTCTTATTCAATCAGATGATTGGCGTCGTGAAAAATTGCACGATTTAGGGCATTTACTCTTTGAAAATGTCGAGAGCTCAATACAACTGGTTGATACGCACACGCCTATCAAGCCCTTAATTATTGGCGATAGTCATAAAGCGTTATCGGTTTCCAATGCATTAAAAGCGAAAGGTTTATGGGTAAGTGCAATTAGACCACCAACCGTACCCGTAAATAGTGCGCGTTTAAGAATAACGTTAACGGCTGCACACACAGAACAAGATATTAGACGATTAGCAACAACGTTAAATGAGGTGATTAATGATGAATAAAGTTAATGCTGTCACCCATGACAAAGCAGAATTTAAAACAAACAACATTCCTCGAATTGATAAACAAGCCGTGGCAGAAGCATTTGGCCGTGCAGCTAAGCATTACGATAAAGCGGCTGCTTTTCAGCGCATAGTTGGTCATCAGTTGCTTGAGCGTTTACCTGCCGTTATTCCCACAGGTACTCGCGTATTAGATTTAGGGTGCGGCACGGGGTATTTTTCAGAACAATTAATGCAACGTGGTTATGATGTTTCTGCCGCTGATTTATCGATAGAAATGCTGGCACAGGCAAAGTCTCGTTGTGGCGATAGTGTTACCTATTTAGAAGCGGATGCTGAAAACTTACCGATTGAAGATAGTCAGTTTGATGTTGCGTTCAGCAGCCTTGCCCTGCAGTGGTGTGATGACCTGTCTGTACCATTGAAAGAGTTGCGGCGTGTGGTAAAGCCAGGTGGACGAATTATGTTTACCACTTTAGTAGAGGGTTCGTTATTTGAGCTTTCACAGGCATGGCAAGAGGTTGATCGATATCAACATGTGAATCATTTTCTTTCGCAAAAGGCGATAAAACTTGCGCTGGCGCAAGCGGGAGGGGCAATCGATACCCTAGACTTCAAACCAATTAGAGTGAATTATCCAGCGGCAGTTGGACTCATGAAGGATCTAAAAGGGATAGGGGCGACTCATTTACCACAAGGGCGCAAAGCAGGCTTGGCCGGTCGTAAAACGATCATGGCATTAGAGAGCGCCTACAATGAGTTTCGAGATGAGAATGGTCAACTGCCAGCTACATATCAAGTCTGTTTTGGAGTAATAATAAATGACTAACGCTTTCTTTCTTACAGGTACAGATACCGAAGTCGGTAAAACTGTAGCCTCTCGCGCAATTTTACACGCAGCTGGTAGCGCGAATATTAAGATGGCGGGTTATAAGCCTGTGGCATCAGATAGCACACCAACAGATGAAGGGATGCGTAATTCAGACGCATTGTATATTCAAGATGCTTCAGTGGTTGAACTGAACTATCAAGAAGTTAACCCATACGCATTTGAAGCCGCGATTTCTCCCCACCTTGCTGCAGAGCAAGAAGGGCGCGTGATTGATTTTGATGTATTAAGTGCAGGCTTAGAGCATCTAAAAAGTAAATCAGAAGCCGTCCTTATCGAAGGTGCTGGTGGCTGGCGTGTGCCGATTTCTCATACCGATTTTCTATCAAGTTGGGTAAAGCGTGAAAAGCTGCCTGTTATCTTGGTTGTGGGTATAAAGTTGGGTTGTTTAAGCCATGCAATGCTTACTGCAGAAGCGATTAAAAATGATGGTTTAGAGTTAGTTGGTTGGGTTGCTAATCGTATCAATCCAGGCACAGAAAACTACGCTGATATTATTAAAATGCTAGAGCACAATCTGCCAGGTAAAAAGATGGGCGAAATCCCATACATGCCAGCAATTAAAAAACGTGACTTATCAAAGTATATTGATTTAAGTGCGTTAGGTTTATAGCGTTGTTTAGTGTGTAAGTTAGTAAATACTAGACATGAAAAAAGGCACTGAAAAGTGCCTTTTTTATAATTCAATTTTCTAAAACTAAATCATCTTAGCTGTTATCGCCTGTTAATCCGATAAGTGCTTCTTGGGTATTTGTCAGTTTAGGTTTACCTGATGCATCAAGCCCTAATTCCTTATGGGCTTCATCAACTGACATACCAAGATGACAGCAAAGAATATCAATCGCAACTTTGTAGTTCTCTTTGTCGGCCATTATTCCTCCTTGATAAATAGACTGGTGTTTTAAACACCTGACATCAACAATAATCAATATGCGCACTCGATGCAATAAGACTAAAGTCTAAGATTTAGCCTTATCATATCTGCATCTCATTTTTAGCGAATGAGTAAGAGCGGCACTTGGCTTTTGGTTAGCATTTCAGTGGTATTACTGCCTAAGAAAAACTGCCTAACGCGTGAATGCCCATAAGCGCCCATCACAATAAGACCAATATCATTGTGTGTTTGATAGTGCACCAGTGCAGAGTGGATATCGCCCTCAATGATTTTTTCCAAGACATCGATATTTGCAGCACGTAATTTCTTAGCGGCTACATGGAAAGATTCTGTGCGATCATTCTCGTCTTTCACCATCACTAAGTGGCAAGTTAATCCATTTAATAATGGGGTTTTTATCGCTTTATCGATGAGTTTTAGGCTGATATCACTACCATCAAATGCAATCATGAACGACGTTGGTTCGTTAAACGGTTTTATTGCGACTAAGGTGTGTGCCTTTATAGAGCGAATAACACTTTCAAGTTGAGAACCAATAGCGGTGGTTTGATTTTGATGTGCCTCACCAGATTTCCCAATAACCAGTAAGCGAGTTTCAGCTTCAATATCAAGCAGAGATTCAACAAAGTCACCGTGTCTTTGTTGCTTAATAACGTTAGGCAAACCTTGCTGATTCGCTCTTTCCATCATATCGGCAAGTAAATACTTCCCATGCTTAAGGGCCAATTTACTGCGTTGTTCATCTAACGCGGTTAAATCTTCAAGAAGTTGCTCTCGGCTGCCTAATCCAATACTACCTGATAACTCACTTGTTACAGGGTATTCTGATTTATCTAATACATGCAGTATTTTTAAAGGGATGTCTAAGTGCTTGGCTGCCCAAATGCTAGCATCACACACAGTTGTCGACATGGATGAACCATCAATACACGCGATAATATTTTTCATTATAAATTCCTTAGTGGCCAGCCATTAGTTTTTCAACTTCTTCAGGTTTGTCGTGAATACCAAATTTATCGACAATGGTATTCGTTGCTTCATTCATTCCAATTAACTCAACGGTTGCACCTTCACGACGGAATTTGATAACGACTTTATCAAGTGCTGATACTGAGGTGATATCCCAAAAGTGGGCGGAAGAAAGATCGATAGTGACGTGATCTAATACTTCTTTAAAATCAAATGACTTCAAAAATTGCTCTGAAGAGGCAAAGAATATTTGTCCTATCACTTTATAGTGACGTGATGCACTAGCGGTGTTGTCAGCACTTTTCACCACCATAAAACGACTGATTTTGTTGGCAAAGAATAAAGCCGCGAGTAATACACCGACAAAAACGCCGATAGCGAGATTATGACTGGCAACTACCACTGCAACGGTAACCACCATCACAATATTGCTCGAAAGCGGATGCTTTTTTAGGTTTCGCAGCGAATCCCATGAGAATGTACCAATTGATACCATAATCATGACGGCAACTAACGCAGCCATTGGGATCTGCTTGAGCCAATCACCGAGGAAAACCACCATCACTAATAAGAACACGCCTGCCGATAAACACGATAACCGACTACGACCGCCTGACTTAATGTTGATTATTGACTGGCCGATCATTGCACAGCCCGCCATACCACCCATCAAACCCGCGCCAATGTTCGCTAAGCCTTGACCTTTACATTCACGGTTTTTATCACTTTCTGTATCGGTAAGATCATCAACAATGGTTGCTGTCATTAGGGATTCAAGTAAGCCAACAGCCGCTAACCCAAGCGAGTAGGGAAAAATGATCATCAATGTATTGAGGTTTAAAGGAACATCAGGCCAAAGGAAAATAGGAAGAGTGTCGGGAAGTTGCCCCATATCACCCACGGTTTTAATATCTAAACCGAGCAAGATAGAAACAATGGTGAGAGAAACAATACACACTAAAGGAGAAGGTAATAATTTTCCGATAACGGGTAGGTAGGGGAACAGGTAAATAATACCCAAACCAGCAACTGTCATTGCGTAAACGTGCCAAGTTACATTCGTCAGCTCTGGTAACTGTGCCATGAAAATTAAAATGGCGAGCGCATTTACAAAACCAGTGACAACCGAGCGAGAAACAAAACGCATTAAGCTACCTAGTTTAAGATACCCAGCGGCTATTTGTATAACGCCAGTGAGCACGGTTGCCGCTAAGAGATATTCTAACCCATGATCTTTTACTAACGTGACCATTAGTAACGCCATTGCACCGGTTGCAGCTGAAATCATGCCAGGCCTGCCGCCTGTAAATGCAATAATAACAGCCATAGAAAATGACGCATAAAGACCGACTTTCGGATCGAGACCAGCAATAATTGAGAAGGCAATAGCTTCAGGAATAAGTGCCAAAGCAACAACAAGACCAGCAAGAAGATCGCCCTTAACATTGAAGAACCAGTCTTTTTTTACAGTATCTAACATTCAATATACTCAGATTATTAAAATTTGCGCGAACGGAAACCATCAGGTAATAACCTGATAAAAATGTAGCGACAAATTTTATAGGGGGTGCTGTTAGCGATTAAAAACGCACAGCAAGATGGGCAGCAAAAGTGCTACCTAGATAGTGATTTATTGGAACGAGAGTGTTCCGAAGTGATTGTCTAAGGCGGAGTGATCGTCAAAAGTTTATATCCACAAAATGTGTAGGCGCACATTGTAGAGATAAAGATTGGAAGAAACAAGTGCGTATGTCGGCCAAATATTCATTCTATTGTACGGTGTTCAGCTCTAAGTAAGCCGTGATTGTTATAACATCTGAGTGGTAACAATTATAAACATTGACATTATGCCGCACTGGAATTGTAACGTTTTAATAACAAGGGCTGTAATCCTTGAATTTAGCTATGTAATATCAACGCATTAAATTTAATAGTCATTTTTTACTTTGATACGAATGGTAACAATTATGTTCTTTCACTTGTAATTGCTTTGAACGACCATATATTAACTAAACTGTAGGTGGCACATACTATCTATTATGTATTTGAAGCTTCTTTTATTTATTGGAGATAATTGGAAATATGAAGCGAATTGCTCTGTTCTTGGCAACCAACCTTGCCGTTATGCTGGTATTCAGCGTTGTCTTGAATGTTGTTTATGCTGTAACAGGTATGCAGCCTGGTAGCCTATCTGGCTTATTGGTAATGGCTGCGCTGTTCGGTTTTGGTGGCTCGCTATTCTCACTCTTCATGTCAAAGAAGATGGCTCTTCGTTCTGTCGGTGGTTCAGTTATTGAACACCCTCGCAATGAAACAGAGCACTGGTTGATGGAAACAGTTTCTCGTCAAGCGCAACAAGCGGGAATTGGTATGCCAACCGTTGCTGTTTATGACTCTGCTGATATCAACGCATTTGCAACAGGCGCTAAGCGTGATGATTCACTTGTTGCGGTATCAACGGGTTTGCTTCACAGCATGACACGTGATGAAGCTGAAGCGGTACTTGCTCATGAAATCAGCCATATATCTAATGGTGATATGGTAACGATGACCTTGATGCAAGGTGTTGTGAATACCTTTGTTATTTTTGTTTCTCGTTTAGTGGCGGGTGCAATCAGTGGTGTTAACAACAGTGATGAGGAAGGCGGGGGTGGCAGCTACATAACGTACTTCATCGTCTCTTCAATTATGGAAGTACTGTTTGGCTTCTTAGCAAGCATTCTAACAATGTGGTATAGCCGACACCGTGAATTTAAAGCGGACGCAGGCTCTGCGAACTTAGTCGGTAAAGAAAAGATGATTGCTGCGTTAGAGCGTTTGAAAGTGAGCCACGAGCCACAGTTAGGAGGCTCTATGATGGCATTCGGTATCAATGGTAAAAAATCATTGTCTGAATTGTTTATGACTCACCCACCGTTAGACAAGCGTATTGATGCTTTGCGCCGTGGTGAGCACCTTTAATCAAGAATAGTTAAGCGTTTATAAACGTTACGTTATTTGATTGTAGATGATCTTATTTGATTATAGATAGAGCAAACCCTTTTGACCTTATGTTACGACGAGTAACAGGGCAAAAGGGTTTTTTATTGGATGTGGTATTACCCTTGTTATGCCGCTGCACTCAAGGCTGCTAAACGAGGAACGGGCTTGTCATTAATCGGTAAGTGAATTAATGCCGCGCAGAAGGCGAGAAAGACAGTCGACCACCAAATTGGCTCGTAGCTGCCGTAATAGTCATAAATACGACCACCGACCCAAGCCCCTAAGAAACTACCGACTTGGTGAGTGAAAAATACGAGTCCATATAATGTCGACATGTATCGAGCCCCAAACATTTGACGTACTAAGCCCGAGGTTAGTGGCACTGTGCCTAACCAGCAAAAACCAATCGCACCGCCAAAAATAGCTGCGGTATCAACCGTTACAGGTAGTGTCACAAAAGCTGCAATCACAACAGTTCGTATTAAATATAGCGATGTCATTACATAGCGTTTATCGAACTTGTCACCCATCACACCCCAAAAGTACGACCCGAAGATATTAAAAATACCTACGTAGGCGAGCGCCATCGCAGCCGTTGATCCCGGTAGCCCTTTATCGGCTAAATAGCTAGGAAGGTGAGTGGCAATAAACATGACATGAAAGCCACAAACAAAGAATCCCGCATGAATTAACCAGTAACTTTTATTGTTAAAGGCTTCTTTCAATGCTTCGTGTAAGGTTTGTGTATCATCTATTTTCGGTGCCGTAGACACTGCTTTTAATGAAGACTTAGCTTCTTTGTTAGCCGTTTTCATGAAGCTGGCAAAAGCGATGATCACACAGCATGCTAGAGCAAAAATTTGTAACGTTGTTTGCCAATCGTATGTATTCATGAGTGATTGTGCGCCAGGTATGACGGCAAACATGCCAAATGAGCCAGCGGCTGTGGTTAAACCAAAAGCTTTTGCCGTATGTTCTGCGGGTACTACACGAGCAATAGATCCTAAAATAATCACATAGCTGGTGGCACTTAAACCAAAACCGATCAAAGCACCAAAGGTGACATAAAGAATGCTAGGTTCAGTCGCTAAAGAGGTCAGATACAAGCCAGCCGCATACGATATTGCCCCAACGGTAATGATACGGCGTGATCCCCAGCGATCGGCAGCCATACCAACGAAAGGTTGGAACAGACCAAAAAGCAGATTTTGCAGTGCAATCGTAAAGCTAAAGAACTCTCTACCAGTATTGAATGAATCAGAAATTGGCATCATGAAAATGCCGAAAGATTGTCTTATCCCAAGACTAATAATTAGCGTCCCTATTCCCAACCATACTAGTAGTGGAAAACGAAAAATACTCATTAATGGTGCTCTTTATTGTCGTGTTCGATAGATGATTGTTGGTGGCAACCACCACTGGTGGCGTGTTGCGCCAACGCATCGAGTAAAGGTTGACAGTGATGCACGCCAAAAAGTGTGATTATGAGCAGTACTAGCATGCGTAATAGCTGCGCAAATAATGATTGTGAAAACATCAGTGCCTCCAATCGCCAAAATTAGCGAGCGCGGATAATAGGTAACTCAGCGGCATGACACAAATGAATAAAAATCAGGACGGTTATGCATATTATGCACTTTGATAGGGAAGTGAACATGTTCAGGATAATGGAGGATAGTTTGTGCTGAAATGAGCATTACGCCGTTTCTGGTGTAATGCGATATGTTTATGACGATGCATGAAAAAATTAAATCGCCATTCCACGTATATCAGTATTAATACGCCCGCAAATTGGATCTTTTGCGACTTCAGCCAGTATAAATTCTACAAAAGTACGAGCAGCTAAGGTCAGATTTTTACGCGATGGATACACCAGCCAACCATAATTAATAGACGGTTCAATATGTTCGAATAAGCGTATTAACATGTTACGTTCTAGATAATAATTACCAATATCTTCTGGAATAAAGACAATGCCTCGGTTCTGTAAGCAAGCTTCCATAATCAGCGACACGCTATTCATAATTAAGTTACCCGACACTTCTACCGTTTCATTCTTACCAAAAGGCAGGTTGCCGTATATTTGTCCGTTGGGATAACGAAAACGAATAACATTCAGTTGGCGTAAATCATCAGCAGTTTGTGGCATGCCGTGTTTTTCTACATATTCCTGTGTACAAAAAAAACCGAAAGAAGCATGTTTGAATGGACGCGCTACCAAGCTGGAATCTTCAAGGGTTTTGCCTTCAGCAACACGCAGCGCAATATCAATGTGGTTCTCGATCATATTTTTATCTTCTGCGCTGGTAATGATCTCGACACTGATCTTCGGGTACATATCCATGAACGTGAAAATCATTCGGCCAATATCAAGAATTTCAGGAAAGGGCAGTAATTGAATACGCAGGTGCCCAGACACTTCATAAGTCGGTGCCGTGATTTCTTGAATACTCGCTTCCAAATCAATCAGCATTGCTTTGGTTTTTGTGTAGAATTTGGTACCTGCTTCTGTCAGCTGTAAGGCGCGGTTTTGGCGATGAAAAAGCAGAATATTTAGCTCTTCTTCCAGTGATTTGATACGTCGGCTAATGTTTGACTTTGGTAAGTCGAAAATTTCAGATGCGCGGTTTAAGCTACCCGTATCAACAATTTGGTGAAAGAGCTTGAGATCTTCTGTTTTCATGACGTTGCTCACAGAGTTAATGATAGATCAATAGATTAAGCGTTCCATAAAGTGAAACTCTCAGTTCTATATCGTTCGGTTATTCAGAACACGTTATCAGGTTATAGTTTGCGGTGAAAGATAACTTTAAGGAATAATTCAATGATGTCAGCCAAACCGAGTTTGTTAGCACTGGTGCTAGGAACTGTTTTAATGAGCTCAGTTCTGACAGGGTGTGACTCTGCAGAGAGTGCTGTGGTAGAAACTGCCACCGTGCGTCCGGTAAAATTAATCACAATTGGTGATGTAGCGTTTGAACAAAGTCGAATTTTTCCTGCTGAATTGGTGGCCAATCAACAAGCAGATTTAGCTTTCCGTGTGAGTGGTGAGCTGGTTACATTAGATTTAATTGAAGGTCAGAAAGTTAACAAAGGGCAATTGTTGGCGAAACTGGATGATCGAGATGCTAAGAATGCGCTATTAAATTCAGAAGCAAATTACGATTTAGCCAATGCCGATTACAACCGTAAAGAACAGTTATTAGCCCGAAAACTTATTTCGAAAGCAGAGTTTGATTCTGCAAAAGCCACATTAAAGTCTGCTAAATCATCATTGAATTCAGCTAGAGACCAACTGCAATATACCAATTTAACAGCCCCTTTTTCAGGCATTGTTGCCAAAGTTGAATCTGATAACTATCAAATGATTCAAGCATCGCAGGTCGTATTATCGTTGCAAGGTGATCAGCTTATGGATGTCACTATTCAAGTGCCTGAATCACTCATCATACGTTTAAATAAAAAGAACTTAGATGAACATTACATGCCACGCGTGCGCTTTGTTTCTCAAGGTGAAAGTGTGACGACTTATCCTGTTCGTTTTAAAGAGAGCTCTAGTAAAGTTAGCCCTGGTACACAAACTTATGCCGTTACCTTTAGTTTTAAACCCGAAGATGGCTTGAACGTGATTCCGGGTATGAGTGCTGAATTATTACTCGATATGTCAATCGATCACCGTCGTTCTCAAGATAATGGGATAAGCGATTTTCTCACTATTTTGCCGCAATCAGCCATCGTGAAAGCGGATAACGATAACCAGATCAAAGTGTGGCGATACAATCAAGATAGTAACAGAGTTGAATCTGTGATCGTGACGTTAGGGCAAGTACGAACGAATGGTATTGAAGTGTTATCTGGATTAAACAAAGGCGATCAAATCGTCAGTGTGGGGGCGAATGCGATTAAATCAGGCATGGAAGTAAAACCCCTTCGCTGGGAAAGAGGCGTGTAATTGATGAATATCGCGCATTACAGTATCAAAAACAAAGTCATCAGTTGGATGTTTATTTTACTGATGTTAATTGGTGGTGGAATTTCATTTACGGGATTAGGCCAATTAGAATTTCCTGAATTTACATTAAAAAATGCCCTTGTTATTACGGCTTACCCAGGGGCTTCACCTGAACAAGTTGAAGAAGAAGTAACGCTTCGGTTGGAAGATGCTATTCAGCAGATGCCACAGATAAAGCATATTACATCGATCAATAGTGCGGGTTTATCTCAAATTGAAATCGAGATGAAAGAGCAGTACGACGCGAAAGCCCTGCCACAGATCTGGGATGAGCTACGTCGTAAGGTGAATGATGCGGTTGCCGGTTTACCGCCAGGCGCTGTAATGCCGCAAGTGATTGATGATTTTTCCGATGTCTACGGTGTTTTAATGAACATCACAGGTGAAGGATATAGCTACCGAGAACTTAAAAATTATGCCAATTACCTACGTCGAGAATTGGTATTAATTAAGGGTGTTAAAAAGGTTTCTGTCGTCGGCGATCCGCAAGAGCAAGTCGTTGTCGAAATTAGCCAACAGAAATTGGCCACATTAGGGCTTGATCAAAATACGATATACAGCCAAATAAAGAATCAAAATGGTGTATCTAACGCCGGAAAAATTCGAGTAGGTGAAGGTCGAATTCGTATTCATCCTACGGGTGAGTTTATCGATGTTACTGATATGAAACGCTTACTGGTGAGCCCACCAACTAGCAAAGACATGGTGTATCTGGGTGATATTGCTAATGTCTATAAAACGGAAACTGAAACACCAAAGCTGATTTATCACAATATGGGCGAGAATGCGCTGTCTTTAGGAATATCCTTTAGCCAAGGTGTCAATGTTGTTGATATCTCGAATGAAATATCAGCAAAGATCACACAGTTTGAATCAGGTTTACCGATAGGAATGAGCTTGAACACCGTGTATGACCAAGGTGCAATGGTTGATGTGTCTGTTACGGGTTTTTTGATCAACCTTGCTGAGTCTGTGGCAATTGTGATCGTGGTGCTATTGGTATTCATGGGCGTGCGCTCTGGGCTATTAATGGGTGCAGTGCTGTTACTGACTATTTTTGGTACGTTCATTGTGATGAGTATATTGAATATTCAGCTGCAAATTATCTCATTGGGCGCACTCATTATTGCATTAGGTATGCTGGTCGATAACGCCATTGTGGTCACTGAAGGCATTTTAATCGGTATAAAACGGGGTCAAACCCGTTATGAAGCGGCAGGTCAGGTAGTTAAGCAAACCCAATGGCCATTATTGGGCGCGACAATTATTGCTATTTTAGCCTTTGCACCGATTGGGTTGTCACAAAATGCCACCGGTGAATTCTGTAAATCGTTATTTCAAGTGCTGCTAGTTTCACTGTTTATCAGTTGGGTTACAGCGATTACCATTACGCCATTTTTCTGTAATTTATTATTTAAAGATGGCGACGTTAGCGATACGACTGAAGACTTATATAAAGGCTGGTTCTTTACGGCTTATCGTTCAATGCTTTCGTTAGCCATGCGATTTCGTGTGCTCAGTTTAGGCTTAGTTATTGCCATGTTGTTTGTAGCGATAGTGGGTATGGGGCATGTGAAAAATGTATTCTTCCCTCCATCAAGTACGCCTATTTTCTTTGTTGATGTATGGTTGCCAGAAGGCTCAGATATTCGATCAACAGAAGGTTTTGTACGCGAACTTGAAGAGAAAATTATCGCAACCGACAAAGAGGTTGGCGTTGGGCTTAAAAATGTCACTTCGGTGATAGGCCAAGGTGCACAAAGATTCGTCTTACCGTATGTGCCAGAAAAAGGCTACGACGCGTATGCGCAGTTAATTATCGAAATGACAGATTTAGAATCGTTGAATGCAGGCGTACCTGAACTCACGAAAGTATTGCGTGACAATTATCCTGAAGCTGAGTTTCGCGTGAAGTTGCTGAGTAATGGCCCATCACCAGCTGCTGCAATTGAAGCGCGATTCTATGGTGAAGATCCCGTTGTACTGCGTCAGCTTGCTACTCAGGCAGAGCAGATCATGATTGATGAGCCGACAGCTGAAAATATTCGTCATAATTGGCGTAATCAGGTGAATGTTGTTCGTCCACAAGTGAATAATGCTCAAGCCAAAAAAGTGGGTATCAGTAAACAAGATCTTGATACAGCCATGCTGATTAACTTTAGTGGTATGTCGGTTGGTACGTATCGTGAACAATCGCATTTATTGCCCATTGTTGCACGTGCACCAGAGCAAGAGCGCCTTGATGCCGATAGTTTATTAAAGCTGCAGGTGTGGAGTGCTGAAAATAGTGCGTTTGTACCAGTAACCCAAATTGTATCGTCATTCGATACTGAGTGGGAAAATCCTATTATTATGCGTCGCGATCGCAAACGGGTATTAACCGTATTAGCTGACCCACTATTAGGTAGTAATGAAACAGCAGATTCAGTGCTAAAGATATTACGCCCTAAAATAGAAGCGATCCCTCTGCCTGCAGGGTATGAACTGGAGTGGGGAGGCGAATATGAAACAGCAGGTGAAGCACAAGCAGGTATTGCTAGCTCTTTACCATTGGGTTATTTAGCGATGTTCTTGATCACTGTTGTACTGTTTAATTCCGTAAGACTCCCGCTGATCATTTGGTTCAATGTGCCTTTAGCGCTTATAGGCATTGCTGCTGGCTTATTGATATTCGATGCACCATTTAGCTTCATGGCGATACTGGGTACATTAAGTTTAAGCGGTATGGTCATTAAGAATGGGATTGTATTGGTTGATCAAATCCAGGTTGAATTGGCTGAGGGTAAAGATCCGTATGATGCCGTATTTGAATCTTCAGTGAGTCGTGTTCGTCCTGTGTGTATGGCGGCCATTACGACAATGCTTGGTATGATCCCGTTATTGTTTGACCCATTTTTTAAATCAATGGCCGTCACGATTATATTTGGTCTAGGTTTTGCCACTTTGCTCACATTGATTGTGTTACCCGTTAGCTATGTCGTTATTTTCCGAATACCTAACAAGCAAAAAGAATCAATGAAGAATGCAACATTGGTGACAGTGTAACTTTCTGGGTTTTCTGAATAGAAACAGCCTCAAAGAGAGAGGTATTAGCCTTTCTCTTTGAGGGTGATGCACTTATTGCTTGAATTGCTATAAATCTACCCCAGATAGTAACTCAATGATTTAATAGATAAAGTGCGCCAATTTGAATTTTGAGTGAATTATTACGCTGAGTGGTGGGTTAGATGGAGAAAATGAAAGGCTAATACAAATGAAATTTATAAAAAGAATTAAGAGGAATGATCATATAACCACAGCCACATATATAAAAGATTTTACCTTGTATATTGAATTAAGTAGTGGCGAAAGGGGCGTGATTAACTGTTCACCATTGGCCGAACAACAGATTTTGTTTGAACAAGTTATTGCTGATGATAAACGTGATTCTTATTCATTAAGTAACCGCGTTATTCAGTGGTACAACGATGCGTATATTCACATTGAGTGGATAAAGCGAAATATGGTCTCGTTAAATATTGAACGACCGCTTGAAAGTGCAGCTTCCTACAATAACTGGCGCATAAAAATGAAAGATTGGTTTATTAATTTCACACTTTCTGATTTATCAGAAAATATAGGCTTTTTATTAATAGTCGTTTCATTTGGGATCGCAGGGTGGCTGATTGGCTCAATGTTTATTTAAGCATATAAAGCCTCAGCTTTTACAATCCCTTTTTTGTCTGAAGTGAATTGATATGTTGACTAAACATGTACTGTAGAAGGAGTAGCGCTATAAATTAGCGTTACGCTCATCGATACATTCGTATTCCCCCATCTCAAACTCACGGCAGATAAATGGGCGAACTTCGTAAATTGAACACATTAATGTGTCGCGATCTAACGCGGCACACCAACCATCATCAAGACGGTTCATTACCTGTCCACCCCAATCATCTGTTGCGATGTACTTTTTAGGTACGCCAGTATCGGTAATTAGCATGACCTCTAAACGGCAACAACAAGCCTGACAATTAGCACAGGTTATTTCAGGTTCCGGTATTACTTTAATTTCTATCGTCATAAACTACTACAGTGTCGATATTTATGGAGAGCTTATAACAATGGTAGCACGTAGACGCAACTCAATTATGCGTTAGTCATCAACTCAGCCTGCACTGTTACTAGACTTGGTGCATATCTTCAACCATCTGTTTTATTTTTATCGCTTTCTCAAAATGATCTAATTGATGCGTCATTATCCACCATTGTGCGGCTTCCATTAATAATTCAGGGTTATCGTCGGTATTACACACATCAATGATTTTCTGCTTTAAAATTGGGTTCATATTGTCCTGTTTTTGATCAAATGAAGTAATGATGAAAATACACGGTTATTTAGCATGTTGTGCTTGCCTTGCTAATTTCAATTTAGATCTAGATCACGTAAACTGCGCGCCATAGATTATGAACCATATGTCCTGTTAGGTGAACACACGATGATACGTCTAAACGAAGTTAAATTACCGTTAGATCATGATGAAGATGCATTGCGCAATTTTGTTTTCAATAAACTGTCGATTACGGCAGAGCAACTTGTCGACATCCATATCTTTAAACGTGGTTATGATGCTCGTAAACGTAATGTGATCACTTTAATTTATACGCTAGATTTAACATTAACCAATGTTGATGAAGGCGAGCTATTAAGCCGTTTTGAGCGTGATCAGCAAGTTAGACAATCTCCTGATACAGAGTATAAGTATGTTGCACAAGCACCTGCTGATTTAACAGAGCGCCCAATCGTTATTGGTATGGGACCATGTGGCTTATTTACTGGTTTAATTCTTGCTCAAATGGGTTTCAACCCAATTATTTTAGAGCGTGGTAAATCGGTACATGAACGTTCAAAAGATACGTTCCGTTTTTGGCGTAAAGGTGAATTAAATACCGAATCAAACGTACAGTTTGGTGAAGGTGGTGCAGGTACATTCTCTGACGGTAAATTATACAGCCAAGTGAAAGATCCAAAGTTCTTAGGCTTAAAAGTAAAAGAAGAGTTTGTTGCCGCAGGCGCGCCTGCAGAAATTATTTATGTGAGCAAACCACATATTGGTACGTTCAAATTGGTGACTATGGTTGAGCGCATGCGCCGCAAAATCATAGAGCTTGGTGGTGAGATTCGTTTTGAAACACGTGTTGACGAAATCAATATCGAAGATAACCAAGTAACGGGTGTTACGCTAAATGGCGGAGAAGTCATTAACTCGAAGCATGTAACGTTAGCTATTGGGCACAGTGCGCGTGATACCGTACAAATGTTGCATGATAAAGGTGTTTACCTTGAAGCGCAGTCTTTCTCTGTTGGTTTCCGTATTGAACACAAACAAGAACTGATTGACCAAGCACGCTTTGGCACTAATGCAGGACACCCAATCTTAGGTGCTGCCGATTACAAGCTCGTTCACCACTGTGAGAATGGACGTTCAGTATACAGCTTCTGTATGTGCCCTGGTGGTGTTGTAGTTGCAGCAACGTCAGAAACAGAAGCTGTTGTAACAAATGGCATGAGCCAATATTCACGTAGTGAGCGTAATGCAAACAGTGCGATTGTTGTTGGTATTGCACCAAGCGATTTTGATAATGATCCGCTTCAAGGTATCGCATTACAACGTAAGCTAGAGCGTAATGCTTATATTTTAGGTGGCAGCACTTACCAAGCACCTGCACAACGCGTAGGTGATTTCTTGAAAGGTGCAGAAGCTAAGCCATACGGCGACGTTGAACCGTCATACAAGCCGGAAGTTACAATGACAGATCTAAGCACAAGTCTGCCTGATTTTGCCATTGAAGCAATACGTGAAGCACTGCCTGCATTTAATAAGAAAATCCGTGGCTTTGCACAAGATGATGCAATGCTAACAGGTGTTGAAACACGTACTTCTTCACCAGTGCAAATCAAACGTGGTGCTGATTACCAGAGCTTAAGCACGAAAGGTTTATACCCAGCTGGCGAAGGTGCTGGTTATGCTGGTGGTATTTTATCTGCTGGTATTGACGGTATTAAAATTGCCGAAGCCGTTGCACTTGATATGCTGAAAACTAATTAATATGTGATTAGCTTGGTATAAGCTTTTTATATACAGACTTTTATATACAAATAAACAGCTCGCTAATTTTTAGCGGGCTTTTTTTTTGATTATACAAACGTGAAGTTATTCAAATTCTGAACTTTGGTTGAATTGTTTTAATTGTATGCAAAGAAAAGAGGCGTAGACTTTTAACTAATTGTTTCATCAAATTAATAATTGGATTACTTATTGTGAATAGCATGCGTTTCGCTTTCATTTCGTTGATTGCTTTGTCCATTATAGGCTGTGATCAAAATGCCCCTTCGCAAGCGCTAGGCACATTAGAGCGTGATCGCGTGACATTAACAGCAACGGCAAATGAAATCGTTAGAGAATTGCCAATTAAAGAAGGGCAATACATCGAAAAAGGCGATGTGCTCGTTAAGCTGGATACCACCCAGCAACATGCAATCCTTGCCCGAGCAATGGCCGATGAAGCAAAAGCGGATGCATATTTATTAAGGTTAACTAATGGTGAGCGAGCAGAAGATATTGCCGCGGCACAGGCTAAATTATCACGTGCTAATGCCATGCTGGTCGAAGCTAAAATAAGCTACCAACGTACCAGTAAACTGGTGCTGCAAAAGCTTGCTAGCCTTGCTGAAAAAGATAAAGCACGCGCTGAAAATGATGGAGCTCAAGCTGACTATGATTCAGCCAAAGAGAATTATGCCAAGATGACAAATGGCGAACGCCCAGAAGATATAAAGCAAGCACAAGCGTCATTAGCAGCAGCCAATGCGGAAGTGGCACTTCAACAACAAATTCTGAATGATTTAACAGTAACCGCGACACGCAACGGGGTACTCGATAGCCTGCCTTACAACGTGGGCGAACGTGTGCCTATGAATGGTATTGTGGCTGCAATTCAAGCGGATACTGTTCCTTATGCGCGTGTATATGTACCTGAACCTTATCGCGTAAAACTAAAAGCGGGTGACAGCTTAGTTGTGCATGTTGATGGCTTAGATAACACATTCATAGGCACATTACGGTGGATTGCAACTGAGCCGTCATTTACACCTTACTATGCGCTAAATGAAGAAGATCGTGCTCGTTTGGTATATTTAGCCGAAATTGATTTACCGATTGAAGGGAAAGATCTTCCTGCTGGTGTACCAGCGCAAGTGGAGATGCCTGTCAATGCTAAATAGTCGCAGTAAGATTAGTGAACATACTGATACGGCAATTATCGCTAAGCAATTAACGCGCAAATTCGGCGATTTTACTGCGGTAGATGGCTTAAATTTAGTTGTCCCGAAAGGCAGTATCTATGGTTTTTTAGGCCCCAATGGCTGCGGTAAATCAACGACTCTACGGATGCTAACAGGGCTACTTAGTCCATCCTCAGGCGAAGTGGATGTGTTGGGTTTATCAATTCCCAAAGAGGCAGAAAAGTTACGTTTGCGTATTGGATATATGACGCAAAAATTTTCCCTGTATGAAGATTTAACCGTGTATGAAAATTTGCAGTTTATAGGGCAAATTTTTGGTATGCCGAATAAACAGTTAACCCAGCGTATTCATGAACAGATGGCAACCTATGGACTAGACCAACGTGCCAAGCAGCGGGCTGGCAGCATGAGTGGTGGTCAGAAACAACGTTTGGGCTTGGCGGCTGCAACCATGCATAAACCTGACTTATTACTGCTAGATGAACCAACCTCAGCGGTAGATCCAGAAAACAGGCGTGATTTCTGGGAACAGTTATTCGATCTTAGTGATCAAGGTACGACTATTTTGGTGACAACCCACTACATGGATGAAGCTGAACGCTGTCATGGTTTGGCGATTATGGAGTCGGGGGTTGTACGTGCCGATGGTGCACCTGAACAATTGATGGAGAACATGGGTGTGATGGTGGTGGAACTGCAAGCAGAACAGTTACGTCATATTAAAGAGGCATTATTGCTATTACCAGAAGTGCGTTCTGCGGCGCAGTTAGGTATTCGATTGCGAGTATTGATTGAAGCCTCGGTTGTTGATCCTATAGGTTGGTTAACCGCATGGTTAGCAACGAATTTCCCTCAAAAGACAGCACCAGAGCTGAGTATTGCTCGACCGAGTTTAGAAGATGTTTTTGTAACCAGTACGGGTAAGGGGCGTCAATAATGTCGGGGCTTACTTTACATCAACGCGTTGTGGGAAGTTTTTTCCGTATAAAGGCCATCATGATCAAAGAGATCCGTCAGCTGTCGCGGGATCGTATTACATTTGGCATGGTGGTGATGATCCCATTAATTCAGCTACTATTGTTCGGGTACGCGATCAATACCGATGTACGTGATATTCCCATCGCAGTGGTTGATCAAAGTGAATCTGCTGTTGGGCGAATGATCACCGAATCGGTTAAAGCGACGCAAGTGATCACAGTTAAAGCAGCTTATGCAACGGTTGGTGAAGCAGAGCAGGCAATTACAGCGGGTGAAGTACGTGGCGCGTTAGTGCTGCCATCGGATCTCGCACAGCGTATTGCCCAACACCGCACCGTGGGTCAATGGCTGGTCGATGGCTCCGATACCATGGTCAGTGCAGCGTTATTGCAATTGAGAGACATGCCGTTGCAAGAGCTGGTGAATTATGAACCTACAGGGCCTTCCACGTTCGAGGTCGCCTTGTTTTTTAATCCAGAGCGACGGTCTGCAGTAAATATTGTGCCGGGTTTGCTGGGGGTGATTTTAACGATGACAATGATCCTGTTTACGTCAGCTGCGATTGTGCGTGAAAGAGAACGGGGGAATTTGGAGTTATTAATTACAACGCCAGTGCATTCACTCGAATTAATGGTTGCGAAGATCATTCCCTATATTTTTGTTGGGCTACTGCAAGTGTGCATCATTCTGGGCCTTGGGCATTATATTTTTGCGGTGCCTATAAATGGTGCGCTAACTCAGATTCTTTTCGGCACGTTATTGTTTATTTCGGCGAGCTTAACCTTAGGGTTATTGATCTCGACAGTGGCGCAAACGCAATTGCAAGCGATGCAAATGACGATTTTTATTTTGTTGCCGTCCATCTTATTGTCTGGCTTTATGTTCCCTTATGAAGCAATGCCAGTCGCCGCACAGTGGATTTCAGAGATATTGCCCGCGACACATTTCATGCGAATGATTCGTGGCATTGTATTACGTGGTGCGGATTTAATGGACTTATGGCGTGATGCTTTGTGGCTATTTGTTTTTACTGTTATTGGTATTATTGTAGCCTCGATGCGCTTTAAGAAAAGTTTGGATTAAACCACTGATACTGGGCAAAAAATAAAGGGACAGTCGATAACGGCTGTCCCTTTTTCATTGCCTTTAAACGGCGTGGTGTGCTGTGCATGTTAATAACGTTTATAGAAATGGCTGCAAGATAAAGGCACCCAATACTGCCATGAGAATGCTAATACCTGTTGGAATAAGCCATAGATGTTTATCATCTGCTTTCATAGTCTCTCCTTAGATCCGTTAATGAGAGGTGAATGTTGATCCAATGTTTCAGCAAACAAGCCTTGTAGAACCTAGCTTGACAACTGAAAACAGTGTTCATTATTACTCTAATAATTATTAAATCAATAAAAACTTGTAACTTAATTGTTATTAATGTGAACTAGATTGATAGCGATGATCTAATTTAATATTTATCAGTGGTTTATGTGGAATTCTTATTTAAAGTTAATGTTGGACCTTACTGTCGTGCTAAGAGGCGATAAACCCTTTGAACTCGATACAATTTACTTTAATACATCACATCGGCGATGAGCTTTTGTTGTATAGGTAAAGCTATGAGGCAATGACTTATCTTAATGAATCGATGGTGTTATTTGCTTACAATATTGCGAAGCAGTGTTGGATTAACTAGCTTTAGATCTGTTAGGGTGTACATCGATTTATCGTATGAGATATGTGTGGCTACATATTTTATGCAATATTGCTTACAGTGCGAAAGATATACCCACATCATGACCGAAGGACGACCGTATTATGCTCCCTAGAATTTTATTTGCTTTGACCTTGCTGTGCACTGCTTTGCCCGGATTGGCGCAAGAGCAGGTATATGCAGAACAAAGCATATATGATAAACCACTAATGGAGCGATACGTACTCGACGAATTGAAAACACTTCGAACCGATCAGCAAGATCTCGAACGTCGATTAATAATACAAATTACTGATCGTGAATTAGCGGTAGCCGATAAATCGTTGAACTATGCCAATGTAACCGTGACGTATTTCTTCTACATTATCGCGGGTGTTGCGTCGTTAATTGCAATGATTGGTTGGCAATCATTACGTGAATTACGCACTAATACCAAGAAAATGGCAGATCAGCAGCTAAAAGATGCAGATGAAAAATTGCAAGAAATTGCAGAGTCATACGAGAATAAGTTCCAAGCACTAGAGCGTGAACTTAAACGTAAAACACGCAATATCAGTGAGAACAATAAAGAAATTGAACGCATTAACGAAGTTCATAACTTATGGTTACGTGCGCAAAGTGCTCAGACATCTGAACAGAAAATTGAAGTGTACGATGAAATTTTAAAAATACGTCCTGGCGATTTAGAAGCTTTAACCTATAAAGCGGATGCTGCTATGGAAATTCAAGAATTTCATTGGGCACTCAGTTTGTGTAATCGTGTGTTGGAAGTGGATGACACCAATGCACATGCACTGTATCAGCGTGCCTGTGCGTATGCACGACTTGGGGTAGAAGAGCAGGCCATTTCTGATCTTGAACGTGCCATTGTTGGCAGTGAATCATTACGTGAGCTAGCAGCGGAAGAAGCTGATTTTGAAACGTTATTTGGTAATGAACGTTTTGATCTTCTTATTGAAGGTGTCGATAGCTAATATTTCTCACAGTATAAATATGCTATTTATTAGCTGTTAATTTATTGATATAAAAAACGATGTTGGTGTATTTAGGCTCCAACATCGGTCTTTATCTTGCGCTATTTTCCTTCCTTTGTGTATGCATTTCCTTCTAAGTGAGCTGCAATAATTCCCGCCAGTAATGTGAGTCCTTGTTGCCACTGTGCATTGTTTTGAAAACTTGCAAAGCTAAACCGCACACAGTGATTATATTGCCCTTGGGTAGAGAACATTTTACCTGGTAACAGACTGATACCAGCAGCCAGTGCTGTTTGATAAATTACAAAGCCGTCAGCATGTTGGGGTAGGGTTAGCCAACACAAAAAACTACCTTCAGGTTTAGACAAATGGTATTGCCCTTTGAGCGACGGACAACGGTCGAAGGCTTGGGTTAAGCTGGTGGTAAAGTCACGTTGGTTCACACGATAAGTGCGACGAATTTTATTCAAGTGTTGGCGATATTTTCCGGTTGTCAAAAATTCACCCACAGCCGACTGCATCAAATTCAAGCTGCCCATATTATCGCTTATTAGGCGCTTTTCTATTTGGTGCTGGTATTTCCCTGCTAGAACCCATCCAAGACGTAAACGTGAATCAAGGGTTTTTGAAAGTGAATTGCAGTAAATAACGCGTCCCTCTGTATCCAAGGTTTTCAAGGTTTGCGGACGGTTCTGGTAAGCCAAACCACCGAATACATCATCTTCGATAATGGGAATGCCTGTCGTGAGATTGAGTAGGGCATGCCGTGCAGAATCGGGCATTACTGCCCCTGTTGGGTTGTTGTAGCTTGGGTTTAATAGAATGGCTTTGACTGCCCATTGTTTAAGGGCTTTCGATAATTCCACCAAATCGATACCTGTGGTGGTATTGGTCGGAATTTCCAATGCTTTTAAGCCAAGTGATTCAAGTAATAATAAGGTACCGAAATAGCAGGGTGAATCTACCAATACAGTATCACCCGGTTGAGTTAAAGCTTGTAAACTCAGGCTAATGGCTTGTTGTGCGCCATGGGTAATCAATATTTCATTGGGTGATGTGATAATCCCTAATTCTTCATTGATATGTACCAGTTGCTTGACCAAAGTTTCATTACCCGGTGGCATTTGGTAATGACAAGGAATAGCCGTTTGGTAGCGACTATGGCGACCAATTTCAGCGTACAGTGAACGAATTGCAGGGAAATCGGTATTCGGATGTGCAGAGCCTGCAGGCATTGAATATTGTTCTAAAGGGTGCTTGAGAATAGTTTTGCTAATTGCCATTAAGTCGACATAGCTAGGTTCGTTAGCTGGTTGTGATACAGGTTGGGTCGGTTGGCATACAACATAGCCCGAACGCGGCAGTGATGAAATGATACTAATAGCTTCTAATTCTTGGTAAGCACGAATAACCGTATTTTTGCTAACAGCCAATTGTTCGCTTAGCTCTCTAATTGAGGGTAATTTGTCACCAACTTGATAGCTACCTTGGCTGATACGTTGGGTTATATACCGTTCTACAGAGTGGTATTTTTTACTGATAGAGGCTGTCATTCAAGTTTGTCCTTCCTTAAAAAATAATGAGTGTGGCTAGCACTGACCACTCCAACCAATCTGTACCCATAAAAAGAAAGTAAACTGTCCCTTTTTAAAAATACTGTACCCATTAAAGTAAAGGTAAATAAACAAAAAGAACAGAGGTTTTCATGTTAGCTCGCTTTGCTCCTTTTATCTTTGTAGTGCTGTGGAGCTCAGGCTTTGTTGGTGCTCGCTTAGGCTTGGATTATGCCGAACCCGCCACATTTTTATTAATGCGTATGTTAGCCAATGTGGCTGTTTTTTTGGTGCTATTGGTGCTGCTGCGTGCCCGTTTACCCAGAGGTAAAGACTTGGGACACTCAATGGTTGCAGGTCTGTTGATTCATGGTTTCTATTTGGGGGGTACTTATGAAGGCATTTCGATGGGTATGCCTGCAGGGTTATGTGCTTTATTAGTGGGACTTCAGCCGATTTTAACTGCCGTATTATTAGTGAGTTTCAGTTCTGAGAAGCTACGTTTATCACAGTGGATTGGTTTGGTCATTGGCTTTATCGGTATCACTTTTGTTTTGCAAGGCAATATGGAATGGCAGCAAGAAGGTCAACGCGAAGCGGCTTATAGTTTTGCTGTTTTGGCACTGTTGGGTATTACGTTGGGCACCTTGTATCAGAAGAAGTTTTGTCAGGGTGTCGATATGGTTGGTGGAGCAGTGTGGCAATATACTGCGGCTGCGCTGTTGTTTGTTCCTATTGCCCTTTCAACTGAAACAATGGCAGTACAGTGGACCACTGAATTTACGTTAACCTTACTATGGTTAGTCTTTGTGCTGTCTGTGGTGGCGATTATGTTGCTGCTGTATATGGTGAAGCATGGTGAGTCGTCTAAAGTTGCATCAACGTTTTACCTTGTACCACCGATGACAGCATTCCAAGCATGGTTGGTATTTGGCGAAAAGTTTGATGGCTACGGCGTGATTGGTTTTATGCTTGCTGCTTGTGCTGTTTTCCTTGTGACACGAAAGCCAAAGCTACAGCTACAGACAACGGCAGGTTCAACGACAAAAAGCACTGTGTTATAAATTTAAACCAGTGTGGAAGGCGAGAAAGGTAGCTTGGGCATGGCTCAAGGTTTTAATCAAGGCGACTGCTATTAAAGCTTTGACCAACCTCTGCTTGCTTAGATTGTTTATTGTAGATACAAACCATTGATGAGTCGGGGGCGCGTAACCCTGTACTACTTTTCAATTTCCCCTTTGCTATCGCGATACCATAAGATTCCGTGCCATAGGGGTCGATATAGATATGATAACGAGAAAAAGAACGGTCAAATTGAATACTGCATTGTGTTCTAACTGCTTGCTCAAATTCTTCCCACGCATCAGAAGAAGAGGCATGCACCGAAAATACCGAAAATATACCCATAATTAGGGTGAAGAAGAAAAGCGAAGAGGGAATGTGCATTTTTACAGCCTGTGCTCCGTTAATACCTACATAGATTTTAGTATCGCATGTTGTTCTAAGAGTGCAATGCTTGATTCAACGGCATTTTTTGATCGTTTTTGTATATTATTTACCCTGATATAAGTTTTTATTACGATACTGCTCAATAACCATCCAGTTAGCATTGTAAGGTATTTACAACCCATTAGGGGATAGGTATTATTCGCCGCGTTGGAGAGATGGCTGAGTGGTCGAAAGCACCGGTCTTGAAAACCGGCAAGGGTTTATAGCCCTTCTAGGGTTCAAATCCCTATCTCTCCGCCACATTCAAAGAAGCCGCTACATTGTTAGCGGCTTTTTTACGTCTATAGTTTACCAATCCGATAGGGATGCAGAATCCTAGACTGGGTTCACCTGAGCGAAGCGAAAGCACATTGCCCGTGCCGAAGGTGCGAAAAGGCAATAGCCCGAAGGGTACGAGCTTGCGAGTAATAAATCCCTATCTCTCCGCCACATTTAGAGAAAGGCGCTGATTTATCAGCGCCTTTTTTGCATCTAGCGTTTGTGGTTAGAGTAATTTGTGCCAAATCCGCCTTACCCAGAGCACTCCGCCACATTTAAAGAAGCCGCTATATTGTTAGCGGCTTTTTACGTCAGTAGTTTACCAATCCGATAGGGATGCAGAATCCTAAAAAAGAAGAACCACAACTTGAAAGCTGGGTTCTTCAAATAGGCTTACAGGTATATCGACTAGATTGTTAATTTATGTCTGAGATGTATGTCCAGAACCTGTTATTGGTTTTATTAGTTGGGTAATACCAATAGCGGCCATCACTGCCTAATCCTGAAAGCTTGAATAATTCCTTATCTCCATTGTAAGGATTATCGTATACATACATGTCTCCAATGGTTCCAATTCGGTCATAGTCTCCCCATTGGTGATAGGTTTCATCTTTATCATATCCATTTACGGTGTACGACAAAGGTGCTTTAACCGGATCAATTGCTCTTTCGACTAACGCATTCCCTTTACATACAATCGCAGCACTTTGTGGAAGATCTGCTTCAGGTATATTTACATGGAATTTATTCATCGTATTGCTATTGCTACGCACATCAGAGAGCTTAAAGTTCAACGACTGGCCATTGCTCGTCTCTACCTGCAGCTGACAATTATTGGCAGAAAGGCGTTCATTATCATTGCTGTAAGTAAAGCCATATGAACCATGTAGGGCAGGGTAAATGTAACTAGGCAATATCCCTTTAGGATCGTAATAACCCACAAGAGTGGTAACTGGAATACCAAATGAAGTTGGTACTCTTGATATCGTAAGATCTGGGGCTTCGTCTTCATTCCAAGTTATACCGTCAGAGGTATAAGATGTTTTCAATCCATTATAAATAAGAACAGAATTGCCATTAATCTGAAGGTGGCTATTGTAACCTGCTCTATGATTGATCGTGATAGTACGACCTTTATTACTCTCGGATGCCGTAGGAACATTGATATACTTGGTCCAGTTACCGTTGTACATCCCAATGGTAACTAAGGAATAATCATCAAATAAACTCGTTAGATAATCTTCCGATAAATCGTTGATTGACGCATTCACTTGCTCTCCATCCATTACCCTGTGCTGATAGGGTTCCATAGTTTGGGTGACTGGGTCCCATTTTCTAAAACCAGTATCAGAATTTGCTGAAAAAACGATTTTTGACTCTAAGTTACGCTGGATGTTGGCGGCAGTATAAGGAGTGTAAAGAGTGAACCGATTAATAGTCGACATGGGCGCACCCCCAGCCATGGAATCGGAACCAAACTTTCTACCGTCGAAAGGTGCTTGGCATTCACCATTGAGGCAGGCGCTCTGATTACTTTTCTTCGATGATATGTTCGGAATAAACTTATTCAGATCGGCATCCCAGCCCCAAGTGGAGTTAACGGCATCAGCTTGACGGTGGATTGAACCACTAAACCCACCGGGGTAATGACCCATGCCGAAGTTGTGTCCAACTTCATGGCTAAATTCATTACCTAGTGAGGCATCTAAAGTCACAATCCCGCCGCCACCAGAACCTCCGTGAGTCACTACACCATTCTCATAATTACCGCGGCTGTTGTGAGCTGCTAACTGTGACGCTAAATAGGGATGCCCACTTTCACCTTCACCAATAGAGCTGTTGATGCCATAGTTGGCGTTATCAATGCCGATAGAAATGAGTTCTTTTCCAATTCGTTGGCGCATCGTACCACCATGCCATCCGCCAGTGCTTGGGTCGAAGTCGGTCAGTAAAGTACCGTTCGGCAACATAACTTCAGGTAAATAAAGTGATTCATATTGGCTTACTGTCATACGGCTAACCGGTACGGTTTGGAAATACTCACGCTGTGCTGAGGTATCTTTCGCAAAGTAAAAAGCGTCACGAGGCTTAGTTAACATACCAATATCAATAGTATGGATAAGTAACTCTGAAGGTGCGCCGACTTTAATACCGCTTAGCTCACCAGAAAGATCCCCATGAGTGAACTGCATCTTGATACCAGGTTGAATCCAGTTTGGTGGCAGCTTAAGGCTCCACGTGTTATCGGCGTAAACTAGCTTATTGTTCTCTAGTTCACCTTCACGAATCCATTGACCATTTAAATGCTTAAATACGAGTGTGTTACCACGGGTAAGGGTCGTAGAACGACCACTGTAATGTATATTTGACGAGTACCCAGCCCTTGACGTCACTCTTACGACTTTATCTGTCATTGATACTGAATTTGGCAGGTAAATATTTCTGGTCCACACGCCATCTGCTGTATTAATCTCAACTAAATTATTGGTTGTTAGTGTTGTTTGAAGAAACGCTGCACTAGGATCATTAAGCTTGGCTATTGCTGCCGCTGAATTGATGGCAGTAGAGGCTCCTTCAATCGGCGTAAAATCAAGTTCTCCTTCAGGCGCACCATCAATGGCATTACCTGTTTTAGGTAATTGGCTAGGGGGATTAAGATTCATTGTACCTAGGTTACGACCTTGGTTATCAATTGCAGTAACACGTAATGGTGTGGCAACATTTAGATCACTTCGCTTAGGTTTGACCATAAGCAGTGACGTTCGCAGGGCTGTCAAGTAAGGCTGAACATCACCCTCTATTCCATGTTTTGATGGCATGATCTGGTTTTGGGCAAATGATACCGACGCTTCTAAGCTACCAGCTAAATCACTCGGCAAGTCATTGCTATTAAATACCATCAAAGTTGAAGGTGTTGTGGAAGATTCTGTTGTTTGCTCGGCAGCATAGACAGCTCCAGAGGCTAAAAGGCTAGCGACTATGCTTGCGATATAGGTGATTTTTAAACGTGAGTGAGTGGATGAAAAGTTGCGTCGTTTCGAGGAAACCAGTGACGGTGTTTGATGTAACATGTTGTATATCCTTATTCGTTAGGAGTCATCAACGAAAAGGGCTGCAACCAAGCAGGAAAACTATAACAGTTGTGGGTTTATTCAAAACTGTTAATAAAGCTATGGCGGCTCCGCTGTCATAGGTTTTTATAACCCTTAAACCGGTAGCTTTGCGTCCTAGCCTTTCGACTAGTTTGCCCTTTACATACTATATGTAAAATTGTGATTTTATAAACGCTGGGGTATATCTTTATAGGTCCTTATCATTTTGTTGAAATGCAATACTGTCGATAAAGCGTTATTCTGCTATAGGTGGTGAAGTAAAGAGCGATACAACTTTAAATGCAATAAGCGCATAATTATTTTGTATAGCTGCTTCATATCTATAGCCTTGCTCTTTAGTTATATGCTCAAAAAGTATCAATGCACAATAAAAATGCACATTGAGAAGAGGGGAATGATTTATGAAGGGGATGAACAGGGGGGAGTTCAATAATTTAATACCAACTAAAATAAGTACCTGAACGTTTACTTATCCAGTTACTTTGATGTTATTTTAACGTTCTCTACTATTATGAATTGGAAAAATATGAATAGAACAAAAAAAGCCCGTTAGCGTTTAACTAACAGGCATTTATTATTGCTTAACTGCTTTGGGGAATTAGTGCTTAATAAAGTCTGCGTCGCGCATTTTATTGATTACATTTTGTTTTTGTTCAAGCGTTAATGCTTTCAGTGGAAGGCGAGGATCACCAGCATCAATATCATGTAATGCCATTGCTGCTTTACCCGCGGCTACCCCACCGTATTCAACTAATACTCGAATGAGTGAAATAACATTATCCATGCCTGTAATAACGTCAGCATGTTTGCCGTTATGAAAATCTTCAATAATTTGATTAAAGTGTGGAGCGGCATAGTTGTACGTACTGCCTACTGCGCCGATAGCACCTAAAGCGAGTGCGCCAGGTAAGAATTCATCAACGCCAAATGGAATGTCAAATTTTCCGTCGCAGGCACGAAGGCAACGTTGGTATTCGTATAAATCACCGCTGTTAAACTTTAAGCCGTATAGGTTTGGAATACGGTTTTCAGCTTTGATTAAGAACTGCTCCATATCCAGATTTACGCCAGACATACCTGAATGGTAGTAGTAGAACCCTTTTGATGGTGCAGCAGCAGCAACGGCAGCACAGTAGTCGACAAGATCGTCAACACTACCTGGTTTGAAGAAGCATGGACCAATTGCTGAAGTAGCAAAAATATCAAGAGTGTCGGCATGGCGAGTTAATTCAAGCGTATCAACAATACTTAATGCGCCAGTATGGACGGTAATTTTTAAGCGCCCTTGAGATACTTCAGCCCAACGCTCTGCGATTGCTTTGCGTTCTTCTACAGAACAGTGAATACCTTCACCGGTTGTACCGCAAATATAAACACCATTGACGCCATCTTTGATCAAGTGCTCTGCAATTTTATCAATGATCGGTAGGTTAACATTACCTTTCGCATCAAATGGGGTGTGAGGTGCAGCAATCAAGCCAGTAAGCTTTTCCATAGTAGCCCTTATAATAATTAATGAAGTTAAACTTCACATTACTTGTCTTAAGTGGAGTTGGGGTTATTGTATGGAGTAATATTCCGAGAGGCAATTGACGATTACTGATTTAGGCAACCAGAATTTAAAATTGTGATTTTGTCTACAAACCTTATTTTTAGTGGTCTTTTTTGAATGCCTTATTGTTTTTTTTCTGCTAATGATCACGGTAAATTTTATGTTTCCAATAATCAATCACTTTTGATTAAGAGCGAGATAGCTTCAATATTGATATTGTTTATTGAATTGTATGGAGTTTAGCTTCACATGAAGATGTAAGCGTGTAAAATTACTTTTTAGAATTGAGATAAGCAAAAATAGAGGTAATAAGGATGACAGATCAACAAACACTTCTTAAAGCAGGAAAGGTAATCGACACCTTAGGCAGTCTATACGATAGCTTAACGCCTTCAGCGAAGCGTATATCTGATTACGTACTTGCTCATTCATCTGAAGTCACTAAGTTATCTATTGCGGAGCTATCTCAAGTTGCGAATGTCGGTGAAGCGACGATAATTCGATTTTGCCGAACTCTTGGATTTAAAGGCTTTCAAGAATTTAAAATGGAGCTAGCGATAGAGCTTTCCAGTTTGAATCAACAAGAAAAATCAATTTTAGATACTGATGTTACCCCTCAAGATGATGCAGAGTTAATTGGGCAGAAATTACATAAAACCATTAATAATGTATTGGCAGAGACATTGAATTTATTGAATTTTGATACGTTGGAAAAAGTAGCAAAACAGATAAAGTCAGCTAAAGGAGTCTACTTTTTTGGGGTCGGGTCTTCGGGCATTACTGCTGAAGATGCAAAGAATAAATTTATGCGTATTGGTTTTAATGTTGATGCATTAACCAATAATCATTTTATGTATATGAAGGCCTCGCTATTACAGAAGGGTGATTTAGCCGTCGGTATCAGTCATTCAGGTAGTTCGAAAGAAACGACAAAAGCTCTTCAACTCGCAAAAGATACGGGTGCCGATACCGTTGCGATTACCCATAACCCTCGCTCGGCCATCACTGAGTTTTCAGATTTTGTATTGGTGAATGGTAATCGACAAGGGAAATTGCAAGGGGATTCGATAGGGACGAAAATATCACAATTGTTTGTTCTTGATCTGGTCTATGCATTACTTGTTAATGAAGATGCGGAAAGTGCTAAAGAAAATAAAATTAAGACGACAAATGCGCTTGAAAGCTAACGAGTAACCTCATGCTCAATAGCTTGCCAACGCTTTGTATCTTTTATCCACCCAGATTGGCTAGCTATAACGCTTCTCTGGGTGGGTTTCAACCTCTCTTAACTCCGCTATTATCGAAGATGTATATGCGCTGATTAATTGGATTAACGCACTGATCATTGTGTTAGTCGTTAGCCTAGATACTTCTTGTTATTCAACTTTTTGTTATGTCCTATTGGATAATATCGCCTATTTATGCTGAATTTATTTCAAAATATTTTCTAACATTTACGTTTTTATCATGGAGTTATATTTCATTTCTTCTCATGAAGTGACTGCCATTTGGTTAGTAATATGTTTTTATACATGGCGTGACGCTTAACTGATTATCTATGTCACTGACCTTTATATGCATCCTCTTCATACTTATGGAGTCTTACTCCGTGTGAGTTTATACGCAATTATAGGTTGAATGGTGAGCTGGGTCTTATTTATTACCCCTATGACAATGAAAAATGAGGTAAGGATCGCTGTTTGAATAATTACCTGTTGAAGTAAAACTTCATCGCGATTAAATTGGAGTAAAACTTCATTAGGTTATTGGTTTCGGAGCGGTACGACTTATGATTACCCAATCTAAGGCTTGTCTTAAAGTGAATAAGACACAAGAAAATGCTTTAAAGGCTTTGCAACAAGGGTTTGTTGCATCATGTCAGCCTGTTGATGATGGACCTATGGATTCACCAATGATTGTCGCCGCTATGGCGCAAGCTGCTGTAGCGGGTGGTGCCGCGGGTATTCGCATTGAAGGGATTGAGAATGTTAAGGCGGTTCGACCTCACGTAAATGTACCTATTATCGGCATTATTAAACGTGATTTGGAACATTCAGACGTTCGTATTACCCCTTTTATCGAAGATGTATATGCGCTGAAAGAAGCAGGGGCAGATGTTATAGCAATTGATGCCACCCATCGCATTCGTCCAACTTCGGTTGAAGATTTGATTGATGCTATACACTCTGTTGGATGTTTAGCAATGGCAGATTGCTCAACGTACGATGAAGGTATGTACTGCCAAGCGCGAGGCGTTCAAATTATTGGTTCGACCTTATCTGGCTATACTGGTGGGCCTGTTCCTGCAGAGCCTGATTTCGATTTAATTACGCGGCTTAAACAAGCAGGCTGTAGGGTTATGGCTGAAGGGCGCTTTAATACCCCAGAGTTAGCAGGCAAGGCCATTGAAGCTGGAGCATTCTGCGTTACAGTTGGTTCGGCGATTACACGTGTAGAACATATATGCAGTTGGTTCCAAGCGGAAGTTGAACATGCTCATCAGGCACAATCTGAGGCTGTCGCATGAAAACGTGTTTAGCGGTCGATATTGGCGGTACGAAGATTGCCGCGGCTTTGGTTAAAGACAATGTTATCGTTACACGTGTTCAAATTTCGACACCCACTTCAAAAGAGGCGAGTGCATTAACCGTAGCGTTAACAGATTTATTAACTCCCCTTGCCCTAGAAGCAGATCATGTTGCTGTTGCATCAACAGGTATTATTAATCACGGAGTATTAACTGCATTAAACCCAGATAACCTTGGTGGCTTAAATCATTTCCCTCTACACCAAGTCATTAGTGAAATAACCCAGTTACCTGTTGTTGTTATTAATGATGCACAAGCTGCTGCTTGGTTTGAATATAAAGCACTTAATCAAGCCGTGTCTGATATGGCATTTATTACCGTATCGACTGGCGTTGGGGCAGGTTTCGTGCAGAAAGAAATACTCAATACCGGTACGAGAGGTATTGCGGGCCATGCTGGTCACATGTTGGCAGATCCGAATGGACCAGTATGTGGCTGCGGCCGTAAAGGTTGTGTAGAAAGCATTGCATCTGGTACCGCAATTGGTGTTGCCGGGCAGCCTTTCTTTGGCACTGATTGCGATGGTGAAATCGTTTATCAGCACCTACTTACTGGCGATAAAAACGCGATTGCCATTGTTGATCGCTCTGCCAGTACGATTGCAAACCTGATTGCTGATCTTACTATCTCGCTTGACCTTGATGTTGTTGTATTAGGGGGAAGTGTAGGGCTTGCTTCTGGATATTTAGTAAGGGTGAAAACTTACCTAGAGCGGTTACCCAATGTATATGTTCCGGATGTAATTGCTGCAAGCTCTGGCGCTGATGCTGGCCTACTTGGTGTCGCGCTATGGGCAGAGCAAAGCGTTAAATAAAAGATATAACAAATTACCCTTACCTACACTAAACAGAAAGGAGTCTCCGCATGGAAATGCACGCATTTGGGACCTTGAATTACATAGTTCTGCTGATTTATTTGACTGCAGTTATGCTTGTTGGAGTATATTTTGCTAAACGTCAAAAGTCGGCAGATGATTACTTTAAAGCGGGTGGTCGTATACCCGGTTGGGCGGCAGGTATTAGCGTATTCGCAACAACACTAAGTTCAATTACATTCATGTCTATTCCTGCAAAAGCCTACACGGGGGATTGGACATTTTTAATCGGACAATATGTCGCTATATTAATTCTTCCATTTGTCTTTTTATATTATATTCCGTTTTTTAGAAAGCTAAACCTGACTTCTGCTTACGAATATTTAGAAAAACGCTTTGATGTTAAAATGCGTTTATTTGCCAGTATTTCATTTATGTTGTTTCACATCGGCCGAATTGCAATTATAACGTACTTAACTGCACTGGCATTGATCCCATTTGTTGATATTAATCCACTTACGATAGTGTTCCTAATTGGTGTACTGTGTATCGTATATACATTTATGGGCGGAATTGAAGGCGTAATTTGGACTGATGTAATCCAAGGTATTATGTTGTCTTTGGCTGCGGTCTTAATTTTCCTTGTTATTTGTTTTAATGTTGATGGTGGGATAACAGAAATATTTAGCATGTCTGCAGAGGCAGATAAATATTTCCCTAAAGAACAATTTGCGTGGAGTTGGACTGAAGGTACGATTCCTGTTCTTGTTATTGGCTTTTTATTCGCTAGTCTACAACAATTCACTGCGAGTCAAGATGTTGTTCAGCGTTATATTGTGACTGACTCAATTGAAGAAACAAAAAAGGCATTAATCACTAATGCTAAATTAGTTGCATTTATTCCAGTATTCTTCTTTGCTGTTGGTTCTGCATTATATGCTTATTACACTCAAAACCCTGGCTTATTACCTGAGAACTTTAATACGGGGGGGATATTACCGTTCTTTGTCATATCAAAAATGCCAGCTGGGGTTGCAGGTTTAATTATTGCAGCAATATTCGCAGCGTCACAATCCAGTATTTCGAGTAGTTTAAATAGTATCTCAGCATGTTTTACATCTGATATTTATCATCGACTTGGCGGTGAAACATCGCCTAAGAAAACAATGTTTGTTGCACGTTCAGTTATTGTTGCAGCGGGTGTATTTGGTGTTATTGCGTCGACATACTTAATTATGTCGAATGAAAGTGAACTATGGGATGCATTTAATAGCTTAATTGGTTTGATGGGCGGCCCAATGACAGGCTTGTTTATGCTAGGCGTGTTTGTTAAACGTGCCAATGCTAATAGTGCTTTAGCTGGTGTGCTTGCAAGTGTTATTGCAATCTTGTGGGTACGAGCGGCAACGGATCTTAACTTCTTTTTCTACGGCGTAATTGGAACATTAATGGTCGTGTTTGTTGGTTATATAACTGCACCATTATTTAAACAAAATGCAGTTGAAGATGTGAATAAATCACTTATTGCACAAAATTCATAATCAGTGAGTAGGTAACGCCTCTTCTTTTCATTCCCCCTGAAGGCTTAAGTGCTACATGCTTAAGCCTTCTTTTTTGAGAGTAACATAATGATTTTAGGAAATATTATATCTTCACAAGACTTTGATTTTCTTCCTAGTGCATTAAAAAAAGCACTTGAGTATGTTCAATCTTCAGAATTGGACAAACTACCATTAGGACGACATAACATTGATGGTGAGCTGATGTTTGCCAATGTGATGGAGTTTGAAGCTGGGATTGCAGAGCAAAAGTTAGCTGAAGTTCATAAAGAGTATATTGATGTGCAGTTTTTAATATCAGGCTTTGAACGTATTGGTTATGGTTTAGCAAATAAAAGTAACCCAATATCAACAGAATACGATAGAGAAAATGATTATTACCTTGTCGAGAGTATGAAGCATGAATGTGAGGTGCTGCTTGAACCTGGTATGTTTGCAATATTCTTCCCTGAGGAACCCCATAAACCAGGATGTCGTTATACTGATGAACAGGTATCAATGACTTGTGATAATTACATGCTAAAAAAGGTGGTAGTTAAAGTTCATCGTTCATTGATTTAATTATTGCTATTTAATTCCATCTTTTATCGATAGTTGTTATTAATTATATCAATGATAGTGACGATTTATTTTACCAGTTGACATGAAATGGGGTAACTAAGTCGTCATGCATTATTTCAATAATATCGATAACCTTATTTCTTTTTGTTATATGTGTTTTGTTTTTAATGTCTTGTTTTATGTTTGTATTCTCATTGGAATAAATTAATTTTGAGTTGTTTTATTATGGGGATAAAACATTTAGCGTTATTTTTAATGAGGATTATTAAGGCTAGATAGTTTGTGAAATTTATGTTGCTTGTTGTCACACTTCTTAGTTATTAGGTTTGAAGAAAACCTTCATAAAGATAATAATTGTGGTGTAAACATTCCTCGACGTGATGGGTAAGATTTTAAATCCAATATTATAATTAATAAATCTAATTAAATATAAAAGGTATAAAGATGAATAACATAAATAAAATCACTCTTTCCTTACTAGCTATGGCATTTACTACTACTGCTGTACAAGCAGAAACAATACTTAAAATGGGCTTGCAGGCCAATGTTGGCTCGGTTGAATATGATTCAGCAAAATTATTATCAGACAAAATTTCAGAGCTAAGTGACGGAGAGATGAAGCTCTTATTATACCCAGGCGCACAACTTGGCGATGATCGAGCAATGCTACAACAATTAAGCATGGGTGATCTTGATATAACGTTTGCTGAATTCGGCAGAATGGGGTTATGGATTCCTCGTGCTGAAGCCGTGATGTTACCTTACGTCGTGAAAAATTACGCGCATATTCAACGTATTTTTAATTCTAAATTTGGTCAAGGTGTGCGTGAAGAAATGCTAACCAACTTTAATTGGCGAGCATTAGATACTTGGTATAACGGTACGCGCCAAACGTCTTCAAATCGCCCTTTAAACACTATTTCTGATTTTGAGGGATTAAAGCTACGAGTGCCAAATGCTAAAGCAAACTTGGCATTTGCGAAATATGCAGGTGCATCACCAACACCAATGGCATTCTCAGAAGTTTACTTAGCGTTGCAAACCAATGCCGTTGATGGTCAGGAAAATCCGCTACCTACATTTAATACTATGAAGTTTTATGAGGTACAGCCAAACTTGGCAATGACCAATCATATTGTAAATGATCAAATGGTACTCATTAGTGAAGACCGTTGGCAGAACTTAAGTAAAGATCAGCAAACGACTATCACTGAAGCGGTCAGTATTGCTGGTAAACGACATACGAACTTTGTAAACAATCAAGAGAAAGAACTGATTACATTCTTTAAAACGGAAGGGGTCAATATTACGTATCCTGATCTAGCACCATTCCGAGAAGCAATGCTGCCAATTTATAAAGACTTTGATAAGAAAATAGGCAAGCAGCTAGTTGAAGAGCTAAGTGATATTTAATACCAACATAACCTGATATCTGAACGCTTATTTATTCAGGTTGGTATAACTACCGTCTGGTCGGTGCTAAGCCGACCAAGACTAGGAGTCTGTAATGTTTCGTAAGATCATTGATAATATTGAAGAAATAATCACTGTTCCTCTTATGATTGCTCTACTGTGTATTCTAACTTGGCAAATATCCTCTCGTTGGTTGTTTGACTCTCCGTCATTGTGGAGTGAGGAGCTTGCACGAGTTCTTTTTTTGCATATGGCAATCATTGGGGGAGCAATAGCCATAAAGAAAGATGACCATGTAAAAATCACTTTTTTTTCTGACAAACTGCCGCGGAATATTCGCTATAGCTTACTGTCTGCTTTAGAGATCTTGGTACTGATTACGATTGTAGCGATGATCTATTATGGATATGCACATGTTCAACGTACTGCTTTTTTCGAATTAATCACACTTGGTATCTCTAGCTCTTGGATGACTTACGCACTGCCTATTGGCGGATGCTTTATGTTAGTGAGGCAATGCCAAAAACTGTATTTTGTATTAATTGATTGGCGTATCAAAGAAAATAAAAATACATCCCATCTTACTGCCTGTGACATTAATGAATAAGGATTTTTCATGTTTACATCCATATTGGGCTGGCTAGGGCTTCTTTTCGCAGGTATGCCAGTAGGGTTCTCTTTAATATTTGTTGGTCTTGCTTTTTTAGTCTTAACAGAGAGTACGGGAATAAATTTTGCCGCTCAGCAAATGATCGGCGGCTTGGATAATTTTACTTTGCTTGCTGTACCATTTTTTGTCTTAACTGGGCACCTAATGAATAGTGCCGGTATTACAGAACGTATTTTTAATTTTGCCAAAGCGATGGTGGGGCATATAACGGGTAGCTTAGGTCATGTAAATATTCTTGCGAGTTTGATGTTTTCTGGCATGTCGGGATCAGCCTTAGCTGACGCAGGTGGCCTTGGTCAGCTTGAAATCAAATCAATGAGAGATGCGAAATATGATGATGATTTTGCCGGTGGGTTAACCGCGGCATCCTGTATTATTGGCCCCTTAGTTCCACCATCGATTCCTCTTGTTATTTATGGTGTTGTGTCTAATACATCAATTGGGGCGTTATTTCTGGCTGGTGCAATACCAGGATTATTATGCTGTATTGCTTTGTGTATCATGACGTATTTCATCGCGAAGAAACGTGGTTATATGACGTTACCTCGCGCATCGAGCAAAGAAAGATTAATTGCATTTAGGGATGCATTCTTATCTTTGTTAACGCCGTTCATTATTATTGGTGGTATTTTCTCTGGTAAATTCACCCCGACCGAAGCGGCTATTATCTCGTCGTTATATGCAATATTTTTAGGTACTGTTGTATATAAATCTTTAACTATGGACAAGTTTATTAAACTGGTTCAAGAAACGGTAACCACAACATCTGTTGTCGCTTTAATGGTAATGGGGGTTACTGTATTTGGCTGGATAGTTGCTCGTGAACAATTACCACAGCAGTTAGCAGAGTTCTTTTTGTCGATCAGTGATAATCCTTTGATTTTATTGCTACTCATTAATTTGTTGTTACTTTTTTTGGGTACCTTTATTGAATCGTTAGCGCTGTTATTATTGCTTGTACCGTTTTTAGTTCCTGTTGCAACCGCTGTTGGTATTGACCCTGTACATTTTGGTGTGATGGCAATACTTAATTTAATGATAGGTATATTAACACCACCAATGGGAATGGCTCTATACGTTGTATCAAAGGTCGGTAATATTCCATTTCATGTATTAACGCGTGGTGTTTTACCACTGCTCGTCCCTTTATTTATTGTGCTTGGTTTAATTATCATTTTTCCACAAATCACACTGTTTTTACCGCAACTTGTACTTGGATATGGGCTTTAAGTTATACCTATTAAATACAAACAATTTAATGGGTTTATAAAATTTATTCCAGTAGCTGATAAAGCTACTGGATTTTTTATTTCTAGACTTTGCATTTAGAAGCATTATGAATCTTTTGTAGGCATAAATGGTTACATTTTAAAAATACTGATAAGCAACAAATATGCAACGTTTGCCATACTAATTATTCCAATGCATTGTAATTCAATCATAATGTGTGATTTGCTTCACACATTATGGTGGTTTTTTATGCATAATGATGCGCAGTATAATACTTATTGAGTAGGGATGTTAAAATGCACTGTTGCCAAAAACCTAAAATTAAACGCTTAAAGAGAACGGCTTTTCAACGTTTCTTTTTTAAAGCGCGTTTTATATGCGAAAATTGTGGCGAGAAAATTATGCTGTAAGCTTTAAAGACTGAGTAGGTAGTTTTACTTTACAAATATTTAGTGACTTAATATTTGTTACGAACATCTGCCAATGTTTCGCCTTTGGGTTTGTTATCGTAGAAATCGTCGTAATTAATACGATCAATAATTGTTACCCAAGTAATAGAACATTGACGGTTCAGTTTTGTATTTTCTGTATGACGAAGAGCATCTCCATTTTTGTTTAGGCAGACAGGTGTACCTATCTGGCTTCCACCCGTTAGAATTGCAGGGTTACCACCAAGACTGCCACCGCTACCAAAGGCTAAAACAAAGCCAGATGCTGTTAATAAGAACAATGCGAATAGAGTTTTCATTGTAGATCCTCTGATTGAATAAGGGGAATGTACTGTTGTTTGTGATGTTTACCCCTCAATACATAATATAGACCTGTTTTGGCGTGATTTATTACTATAAAAAAAGCCCTTGAAGCCAGAGCATTCAAGGGCATGTTAATTATCGTTTTTTTACCTATCATTTATATGCCTAGTATCAAGGATAAAAAATCCCCTTAAATAGATGGCTTATTCAAGAGGATTGCAGTGGTGATCTTTCATAAACAAATTGTGTCTATACGGCTAATGGTAGAACCTACTGAAGGTTAATGGGCTCTAGTGTTCATCAGAATATAGGTCTGCAAATTGAATCCCTTTGATGGCACAGTTCTCGTCGAGGTCTGAATGGTCACCACTGACGCCTACGGCTCCCATTACGTAGTTGGCATCATCTTTAATAAGAAGTCCACCAGGAACAGGTACCATATTGCCGTTAGCAAGAACATTTATAGCAGATATAAATGCGGGTCTGTTATTGGCATCTTGCGCTAATTTACGGGATGAACAGCCAAGGGCTAATGCTCCCCAAGCTTTGGCGATAGCGATGTCTGGTCTCATCATACTTGAGCCATCTTGACGCTGGAGTGAAATAAGTTTTCCGCCACTGTCTAAAATTGCGACAGTTAGTGGCTCGCTTTGCTGAGAAATACCGGCACCAAAAGTACCCTCGGTTATTTTCAGTGCTTGCTGAAGTGTCAAACTAATCATCTTATCTCCTGACTGTGCCACCTGCCGAATTAGCGAGATGGCGTTAGGTTAATGTCTGAATTCTTTGTCCTGTTAGTAAGGAATAACTCGGTAAAGTTAAGAACGCTGCAAATTCTTCAGCGGTCGAAATTTGGTCAAATAGCGCAGCCGTTTCTTCGAAGCGACCGTTGTTATAGCGGGTTTGCCCAACCTCAATTTTAATTGTGTCGAGTTCTTCGTTTAGCCACTTGCGGAAAAGAGAAGCTGTGAATACTTGGCCGTCATCGAGTGATACACCGTGGTGAATCCATTGCCAGATACTGGCACGTGAAATCTCGGCAGTCGCGGCATCTTCCATTAGCCCATAAATAGGCACACAGCCAACTCCCTGAATCCATGACTCGATGTAATAAAGGGCAATACGAATGTTTTTACGAACACCTTCTTCATTACGCACGCCTTTGCAAGGTTCAAGTAATGTCTTGGCTGTAATATCGCCGACATAGCTTGAATCGAAATCGAGTTGGTTTGTTTTACCCGCAAGGTGCTTATCAAAAATATCCATCGCGGTTGAAACAAGGTGAGGGTGGGCAACCCAAGTGCCGTCGTGACCATTGTTGGATTCACGGTTTTTATCTTCAACGACTTTTGCTAACACTTGATCCATAACTTTAGGATCTTTATGGGGAATGAATGCCGACATGCCGCCCATGGCTAACGCACCACGTTGATGGCAACTACGTACAAGCAACTGGCTATACGCGTTTAAGAAGGTTTTATCCATACCTACACCATGGCGGTCAGGCAGAATACGATCTTTATGGTTTTTCAGTGTTTTAATGTAGCTAAAGATATAGTCCCAACGACCACAGTTCATTGCCACTATGTGATTACGCATTACATACAGTATCTCATCCATTTGGAATACTGCCGGTAAGGTTTCGATTAATACGGTGGCGCGAATTGTGCCTGTTTCAACCTTGAAATAGTTTTCGCTAAAGTCGAATACATCATCCCACCACTGAGCTTCTTCCATACTTTCTAGCTTAGGAATGTAGTAATACACCCCAAGACCTTGTTCTGCACGAGTTTGATAGTTGTGGAAGAAGTACAGTGCGAAATCCATCAAGCTACCGGGAATAGGTTGACCGTTATATTGAATATGCTCTTCAGGCAAATGCAAGCCACGAGGGCGAGCAATAAGCAATGCTGGATTTTCGTTTAGCTTATAATGTTTGTTTTTAGTTTTATCGGTATAACTGATTGTGCCTGCATTAGCATCGCGTAAATTGATCTGACCATTGATCATATTTCCCCACGAAGGTGCCGATGCATCTTCAAAGCAGCACATGAAGACTTTTGCCCCAGAATTAAGGGCATTGATCACCATCTTACGATCGATAGGACCGGTAATTTCTACGCGACGATCTTGAAGTGCCGTAGGGATCGATGCCACTTTCCAGCTCTTATCATCACGAATATTTTTAGTATCTTGACGGAAATCAGGCAACTCGCCGTTATCAAATGCGAGTTGGCGCTGATCACGTAAAGCTAATAGTTCATTACGGCGTTCAGCAAATTTCTTTACTACCGCATCAAGGAAAAGAAGTGCTTCTGTCGATAACACTTGTTTGTACTCAGTATTATCCGTTGTACCGAGTACATCAATACACATTGATTGTCGTTTAATCACCATATCTTCTGAAATCATTTTCGCCGTCTCCTTTGAAACAATACTTACATATTGTTGTATACATAAATCTTCTTATTTAAGTATAGATATATCGTGTTTTTAATAATTCATCAAAGATAATTTAACATTTTATTTTCATGCTCTTGGTTTCTTAAATAATTAAATCACATCGTACCTGTTTTTATTTTATTGATTTAAATCGATAATTTGCACAGTCTGGTCTGTTGCATTAAACGATATGTTATTTATTTGTGTTATATTACTTGCTTAAATTTTGAACTGGTGTTTAGAATACAATTGTTCCTTAAATTGTATACAATCTTACATGGAGTTCAGTATGGCGAGAATGACAGCAATAGAAGCGGCAGTAGAAGTATTAAAGCGTGAAGGGGTAGATATTGCTTTTGGTGTACCCGGCGCAGCAATTAACCCTATGTATGCAGCAATGAAAAAGTTGGGTGGAATTGATCACGTATTGGCTCGACATGTCGAGGGTGCTTCTCATATGGCTGAAGGCTATACGAGAACCAGCCAAGGCAACATTGGCGTCTGTATTGGCACATCAGGCCCTGCTGGAACCGATATGATCACAGGTTTGTATTCTGCATCGGCGGATTCAATTCCAATTCTTTGTATTACGGGGCAAGCCCCACGTGCTCGACTTCATAAAGAAGATTTCCAAGCGGTTGATATTGAAACCATAGCTAAGCCCGTCACTAAGTGGGCAACGACAGTATTAGAGCCAGCCCAAGTGCCACGTGCGTTTCAACAGGCATTTCATCTAATGCGCTCGGGACGACCAGGCCCTATCTTGATTGATTTACCGATTGATGTGCAGCTAACAGAAATTGAATTTGATATTGATAGCTATGAGCCACTTGACGCCTACAAGCCAACGGCGAGCCGTGCTCAGGTTGAAAAAGCAATCACCATGCTGAACGATGCTAACAATCCTGTGATTGTATCGGGTGGTGGGGTTATTAATGCGGGGGCATCTGCACTCTTACAGCAATTTGCTGAAATTACTGGCATTCCTGTTATTCCTACGCTGATGGGCTGGGGGTCAATACCTGATAATCATGAACTAATGGCGGGTATGGTGGGCCTACAAACGGCACACCGTTATGGTAATGCCACCTTGCTAGGTTCTGACTTTGTGTTGGGCATTGGTAATCGCTGGGCAAACCGCCATACCGGTTCAGTCGATGTGTATACCGAGGGGCGTAAGTTCGTTCATATCGATATTGAACCAACTCAGATTGGGCGTGTTTTCTGCCCTGATCTTGGGATTGTTTCAGATGCCAAAGCTGCATTGGAACTGTTGGTCGAGGTGGCACGTGAATGGAAGCAAGTCGGTAAATTAAAAGATCGTAGCGATTGGGCGGGTGAGTGCCAGCATCGTAAGTCAACTATGTTACGTAAAACGCATTTCGATGAAGTGCCAATGAAACCAATGCGTGTTTATGAAGAAATGAACAAAGCATTCGATGAAGATACTTGCTACGTAAGCACCATTGGTTTATCCCAGATTGCTGCGGCTCAGTTCCTCCATGTTTATAAGCCTCGCCATTGGATCAACTGTGGTCAGGCTGGTCCTTTAGGGTGGACAATTCCTGCGGCTTTGGGGGTGCGTGCTGCTGATCCAGACCGTCCTATTGTAGCTATATCGGGTGATTATGATTTCCAATTCATGATTGAAGAACTTGCTGTTGGGGCGCAGTTTAATTTGCCCTACATCCATGTAGTCGTGAACAACTCGTACCTTGGTTTGATACGCCAAGCACAGCGTCAGTTCGATATTGATTACTGTGTTCAGCTCGCATTTGATAACCAAAATGCACCTGAACTTGAAGGCTATGGTGTTGACCATGTCGCGGTTGTTGAAGGGCTAGGGTGTAAAGCGATTCGAGTTCGAGATCCTGACCAAGTGGGGAATGCGTTTGCTCAAGCCAAAGAGTTAATGGCTAAGCACAAAGTACCTGTAGTCGTTGAAATCATGCTTGAGCGTGTAACTAATATTTCAATGGGTGTCGAGATAAACGGTGTTAACGAATTTGAACCGCTAGCAGAAGGCAGTGCTGATGCCCCGACTGCGATTACGTTTAATCAATAAAGATGAAGGGATCAACCATGCCAAAGTTTGCTGCCAATTTATCCATGTTATTTACAGAGTTTGATTTTCTCGACCGTTTTGAAATTGCTGCCGATGCTGGGTTTCAAGGGGTGGAGTACTTATTTCCATACGCCAATACGCCTGAAGAAATTAAACTGCGATTAGATAATTTTAATTTGAAACAAGTGCTGTTTAATTTACCCGCTGGTAATTGGGAAGCTGGGGATCGAGGAATTGCTGTTGATCCTACCCGTACCGATGAATTTCGATTAGGCGTTCCACAAGCTATCGCGTATGCAAAAGCTTTAGGCTGCAATCAAGTGAACTGTTTAGCCGGTATTGTGCCGGCAGGTGTTAACCAAGAACAAGCCACAGAAACATTTGTGACTAACCTGCGTTTTGCCGCGGCTGAATTAGAGAAAGCAGGGATCAGCTTGGTGATTGAAGCCATAAATACCCGTGATATCCCGGGTTTTTACTTAACAAACACGGCTCAGGCACTGGATATTATTGAGCAAGTTGGCAGCAAGAATCTACGTTTCCAATATGACATTTATCATATGCAAGTTATGGAAGGCGATCTTGCCCCAACGCTAAGCCAGAATATTGATCACATTCAGCATATCCAATTAGCTGATAATCCTGGGCGACATGAACCTGGTACTGGCGAAATTAACTATCCGTTTATTTTACAGCATCTCGATAATATCGGTTATCAAGGTTGGATTGGGTGCGAATATAAACCTAAAACCACCACGTTAGCGGGTATCGGCTGGCTTAAAGCATTCAATCAAATCTAAGGAGAGACACAATGAGTACAATTGCATTTATTGGTACAGGGATTATGGGAAAACCAATGGCAGTTAACTTGCAAAAAGCAGGTCATCAGTTAGTTTTTTCAGAACATTTCAATCAAGTGCCAACTGATTTGATTGCGGCTGGTGGCATTGCATTTCCAACGCCGAAGGTGGCTACAGAGCAAGCGGATTACATTATTTTAATGTTACCGAACACACCTCAAGTCGAAGAGGTGTTATTTGGAACCGATGGCGTAGAAGAGGCGCTTGCCGCAGGTAAAGTTGTTATCGATATGAGTTCGATTTCGCCGATTGAAACCAAGCAATTTGCCGCACGAGTGAAAGAATCGGGTGCAGAATATTTAGATGCTCCTGTTTCTGGTGGTGAAGTGGGCGCAATCAATGCTGCATTAACCATTATGGTGGGTGGTGAAGAGTCAAGTTTCGAAAAAGCCAAACCTTTATTTGAAGTTATGGGTAAAAATATAACGTTAGTGGGTGAAAGTGGTGCTGGGCAAATCTGTAAAGTTGCCAACCAAATTATCGTGGCCTTAAACATTGAAGCGGTATCAGAGGCATTGGTGTTTGCATCTAAAGCAGGGGCAGATCCGACGCGTGTACGCGAAGCACTAATGGGGGGATTTGCTAACTCGAAAATTCTAGAAGTACATGGTGATCGTATGGTTAAAGGTACGTTTGACCCAGGCTTTAAAATTGCGTTGCACCAGAAAGATCTTAACCTAGCGATTAGCGGTGCGAAAACGTTAGGGGTGAGCTTACCCAATACGGTGATGGCACAAGGCTTATTCGACCAATGTGTTGCAATGGGCGGGGAAGGGTGGGATCACTCTGCCATGATCCGTGCTATTGAGCAGTTAGCCGATCACGAAATACGTAAATAGAACGTTTATTTATTATCAATTTATGATGATAGTTAGTCATTGGAAACTCACTGGCTAACCATTTCAAGCAGACACATTAATAAAACGCGTATGTTACGTCTCCTTAGTACGCGTTCCCGAAGCAACATGGATTTATGGGCTATCAAGTTATGTTTTTAGACACCAAGACCAAGGTAACTAAGAGCACATGGGTTGAAGGCTCAAACTCTGACAGGCAATCTGTGTATAGCTTCGGGATCCTTTCCTTTTTCTTTTTGTTATCCGATTTTTTGTTTTTATTATCACTATTTACATCATCTGAATTTTAATCTCTTTGTTTAATAGACCGCGCAGGAAGCCAATTTATGAGCTACGTCAATAAGAATATTAATAGCAATGCCTTTTTATTATCACTGTTTGAATGCGCCATTGATGAAGCCTTACCCTATGGGCATATTGCGAAGTATTTACCTGATGACAAAACAGGTAAAGCCATCGTGATTGGTGCAGGAAAAGCGGCGGCATCTATGGCGGCAGAATTAGAAGCTGTTTGGCAGGGTGAGTTACAAGGTGTTGTGGTAACACGTTATGGTCATACGGTTTCATCAAAAAGAGCTTCTACGTCGTCAAAAATAGAGGTTATTGAAGCGGCGCATCCGGTTCCTGATGCCGCTGGGCAAGCGGTTGGCGAGCGTATTCTCTCGTTAGTGTCTGATCTTCGCGAAGATGACGTCGTGATATGTTTAATGTCGGGTGGTGGCTCTGCATTAATGAGTTTACCCGCAGAAGGGCTGACCTTAAGTGATAAACGAACGATTAATAAAGCGTTATTGAAGTCGGGTGCCGCGATAGATGAAATGAACTGTGTGCGCAAACACCTATCAGCCATTAAAGGTGGGCGACTAGCTAAAGCGGTTCACCCTGCAAAATTGATTTCATTAGCAATTTCAGATGTGCCTGGTGATGATACCAGCGTGATAGCGTCGGGTCCTACGGTGGCTGATTCAACAACCCGTTTTGATGCACTGGCCATTTTGGAACGTTACGACATTGAAATACCTACAGCTGTTTTTCAATGGTTGAATAACCCAAAGTCCGAAACAATACAGCCAAATGATCCCTGTTTAGCGAACAGTGAAATCCATATTATTGCTACGCCGCAATCAGCGTTAGAGGCGGCGGCGAATAAAGCGGTACAGCAGGGTATTCCTGCTTATATATTGAGTGATTGTATTGAAGGTGAAGCGCGAGATGTCGCAAAAGTGCATGCAGCTATCGCTAAGCAAATTGCTGAAAAAGGACAGCCATTTAAAGCACCTTGTGTGTTGTTATCTGGCGGTGAAACAACCGTAACAGTAAAAGGAACGGGGCGGGGTGGGCGTAATAGTGAGTTTTTACTGAGTTTATATAATGAGCTGCAAGGGCACCCTCAAATATACGCGCTAGCAGGTGATACCGATGGTATTGATGGCGTAGAAGACAATGCAGGGGCGTTTATCACACCAGATAGTTTTACTCGAGGTCAGCGGTTAGGGCTAAATCCGCAGCATTATCTTGATAATAACGATGGCTATCATTTTTTCTCGGCACTGGAATCATTAGTGATTACGGGTCCAACGCTCACAAATGTAAATGACTTTCGCGCTTTGTTGATTTCACCTGCTAAAAAATAAGCTAATGGGTTATCATTTGGTGTGTTATTTGAGCTATTGTTTAAAGCGAAACCCGCCAAAGGGTGAAAATTGATTAGCAAGGAGGCTATCCAGTGTCTAAGCATGCAGTGAAATATTGGAATGTACTATCAGAATCGAGTCGAAATCGGTGGCAAGCTCTCGAGCAAACCAATGGTATGATCGAGCAAGTGACGCTAAGTAAAGATGATGAAACAGGGGAATATACCCGCTTAACTCGATTTAAGTCAGGGGCAGATACGAGCTCATTTGGTAGTGACCACCACCCGTATCCTGAAGAAATCTTTATTATTTCTGGTCGACTATATGACCAAACAAATAAGGCATGGCTTGAACAAGGGCATTATGCGAACCGTTTACCTAACGAAGTGCATGGTCCATTTTTTTGTGAACAAGAATGCATTGTATTAGAGATATCGACATCAAAGACGCTTTGATTATAAAAACGTATATTCATATCGGATAGAAGTACTCTTATCTAGAATATAATATTAGGACTGGCAGTGACCGGTCCTTTTTGAAATTACACATAGCCTACCGATTGTAAAAAGCGTTCGCCTACCATTTTCCCGTGTTCATAGTCTTCCAGTAAATGATCTTTTTTACTTAACAATGGACGACTGCTTAGCGATCTATCAGGTGCTATTTGAATTAAATTAACGTCATCAGGGGGATTGGTTAAAAAGCCTTCGACGGCATTATGATTCTTATAATGTGCGATCATGATATCGAGCATTTCAGAGCTCATACCAAATTGAGAGACTTTGGCTTGCAAAGTGACTAAACGATATAAGTGATCATCATCCATCAACCAACGTTGGTTATTAAGCTTATACTTTGTATGTTCATGGTTTTGTTTCAACTCATTGAGTTTATCAGAGAGTTTTTGGTGAAAATGAATAAGATGGTGTTTTTCTTTAAACATTCCAATACGTTTTAGGTAATGGTCCATATTAACTTCGAACTGTTTCCGTTTTTTCTCAACCTGGTTAATGGAAAAATCAGTTGCCTCATTAGTCTCTATCCCGTTAATAATCGGTGTGGTGCGTATTACGACGATGTTTTTAAACCCTCGACGATGTGATTCGTGCACCGGAATTGCCGCTGAAACACTGCCATCGATCCATTGCTTATTATCAAAGGTGATGTCGTTGTAATACAGCATCGGAATACCACACGTCGCTTTGAGTGTGTTAAGCCATTGGTCGGTAAAAATAGGGTAGTAGTAATCTTGTAAGTCAGATTTATTAGTAACACAAGCCAGTGCATGTTTACCATTCTGTAATACATTATTGGCAGTAGTGAAATCAAGAGGGATAGCGCCATCTTGCTGCACCATATTTAATGCCCAATCCAAATCCATCGGCTGTTTTTTTCTGATGAATTTATTGAGATTAAAGAAGCGGTCGTGTGTGGTGTAATTCAGTACAAAATTAAAGCCGAGGCCTTGCTGACGTGCAACATACGTCGCGACGTTAAGTGCCCCTGCTGATGTGCCAATATAGAGTGAAAAAGGGTCGAAGTTACGTTCTAAAAATTTATCTAATACACCCGACGCAAAGATCCCTCTTTGACCTCCGCCTTGAACAATAAGTGAAAAGTTGTTCCCATCTAAAAAATGCTGACTCAATCTACTTACTCCACACTGTACGACCACTTATTACATTCCATACGAAAAAAACGTATGCTGTTTTGTTGTGGCATAGTAAAAATAGCCCTGCTCGAATATGATTTAACGATCAATCTTAAGCAAGCTTTATTCGTTTTACGTTTTCGTTTTTCGCTTAATCCGTGAGATGCATGTCAGGTAGTAATAAAATTATGCTTCTTGCAATAACTTGGGTATAGCACCTTTACAAATCAAAGCGGTGCATTAATATGAATTGGCTAATATAAGGATGTAAAGGTCGATATATGTCAAAAATAAGAGAAAAGAATCAAGTTCTTATCATTGAGGTTGCATGTCGACTATTTGCCTTGCAAGGATATGCAGCAACAAAAATGGCAGATATTGCCAAAGAAGCGAATATTCCAAAGCCTAATGTTTATTATTACTTTAGTACCAAAGATAACTTGTACCGTGCTGTACTTGAAAGTGTTATTCAGCCGTTATTAGATGCCTCTAAGCCGATAGAGCAGCTTGACGATCCTGCTGAAGCCTTGACTGAATATATCAAAACCAAACTACGGATCTCTCGTGATCACCCGTACGCATCAAAAGTGTTTGCAAACGAAGTTATGTCGGGAGCAAAGTATCTGCCACAAGATATTGCTGATGGCTTATTACAGCAGTCAAAAATGATCATTGCCAAGTTTGAATCGTGGATCGATGAAGGTGTTATGGCCCCGTTATCACCCCAGCATTTGATGTTTACTATTTGGGCTGCGACTCAAACTTACGCTGATTTTAGCTGGCAGATTTGTAATGTAATGGATAAAGCGGCATTGGATAATAATGATTATGCTGAAGCTGCCACTTTTTTAACCCAATTTGTGATTAATGGCTGTCAGGTAAAAAGCACTGCGTCATAAATTGTCTATATGTCGTTATCAAATTGGTACATTTAAACTCAGTGGTCTTATAGAATTTATAAACCACTTTTTATCACGAGTAAATGTATTAGAACGACAGCCTTGCCGATAGCTTCAGTAAGAAATTACCGTTTGTTCTGTGCGTTGGTGGTGTCGTTTTTCGTACATCTGAGCCAATAAATTACAAAGAATCATTATGCCCATCACACCGAGCTGAATGGAACTGAAGGATTCCCCCATTACTGTTGCACCTATTACCATCGCAAGGATAGGGTTAAATGTGCAGAAGAAGCTGAGTTCATTAGTCGTAATTCGAGGGAGTGAAAACACATAAGTGCAATAACTGATAGCCGTTACACCAACGACCAGCCATATGAGTGCCGCCCATTGTGGCAACGTCATTGTAAATGGATCGGCGTAGCTATTGCCGTTCAAATAAAGATCCCAATAAGCAATAGGAAGTAAAATTATCCCACCAAAAATTAACTTCCAAGTTAGTAATTTCCACCAATAAATTTTCTTCATCACGTGTTTTGTTACCACACTCCCTCCTATTAACACTGCCATTGCCGCGATTAAAAAGCCCACCGATGAGAAGCTAATATCAGCATGGCTTGATAGGAATAAATAGGATGAACAGAGAATCAATATCATTGCAGAGAGAAGCTGAATTACACTCGGCTTCATTTTGTGAACAACGACCATAACGACCAACCCAACGACTGGCAGTGTAATCAAACCAACGCCAACCAGAGCGCTGGGAAGGTGCATAGCACTTTCAAATAACAAACTAAAAAATAAGGTGATATTGATGAAACCAATTAGCAGCAATGATGGTATTTCTGACATCTTAGGCAAGCTTGGTTTGATGATTAACAGTAATAGCCCTGCGGGCAATGCTCGCCATGCGGCAAGGGCAAAAGGGGACCAGTCAGCAAAGTATGCTGAAACTGTTGCGTAAGCTGTTCCCCAAAGAAGTGGCCCTAAAAGGGCGATAAAGACTCTCATGTGTGATTCCATTTCATTCAGCGTAAAGATACTTTACATAAAGATTAATGGGAGGTAAAGTAACTTTAAAATATCAGTAGCGTGAGGTGATATGGGAATCAGCAAACCATTAATAGTTAGAGCGCCTTCATTTTCTTCAGAAACACACCTTTTTTATCTTTATTCAATTGTTAAGAAGACAGTGGCGCATTGGTGGGTTCTTAATGGGAGGACAATAGAGGCAAAGTATTGCGAAATTGATGGGCTTATCCCACAATATACTTTAAGATTGGCACCGCATAGATATGTTTATGAAGCTGATCTTGAAGCATTTTTTATATTAAAGATGAAAGAGTCAGTTTCAAAAAAATAAAAACAATGTGTATATCTACTGGTTAGGCAAAGTGGCAATCTTGAGAGGAAATGATGACTAAACAACGCGATCATGTTGATCTAATATCGCAACAATGGAAAGAAAATCATTCTGAACTAGATATTGGTTTGGCGGAAATAATTGGTCGTTTTTCAAGGTTGAATAAGCATTTAGAAAATGAACGAGCGACGGTTTACAGCGCATTAAATATCAATGCGGGAGAGTTCGATGTCTTGGCTACACTCTATCGGAATGGCTCTCCGTATAAACTGATGCCAAGTGATTTAGTGAAACAAACTTTGCTGACATCAGGGGCGATGACTAATCGTTTGGATAGACTTGAGAAAAAGGGACTGATCCAACGAGCTCATAGTGATGAAGATAGACGATGTGTAGTTGTTGGACTGACGGAGCCTGGGTTATCATTAATCCAAAAAGGAAGCGTATTGTATTTTGATAAAGTCGCTACCCTGTATGAGCCATTAACAGATGAAGACCAAACACAGTTGAATGGCCTGTTAAAGAAGTGGGTAAAGCATTTTGAAGGCTAGTGATGGAGTTTGTTCAGGTTTTTCTTTTTCAAGGTGGTAAGTAATACGTGCATTTGATACCGCATTTAGGTTCTTTATGTCTGATTTTTCAATGTTTATCGGATATAGAAATAAGAGAATACCCAAGGCAAGTTCATATGTAATGGCCTGCCTTGGAAGGGTGCTATGCGATAAAACGAACGCTTAACGCATGGCTAATGCTTTTTCAGCCAAGCGTTTCGCTGCATTGCGGTGTTTATACAACAGCTGTTCGAGATCTAAACCAATGACTTGCCCGTCGCTAACTCGCCACTTTCCTGCAATCATCACTTTGTCTGCCTGATGTGCACCACATAAAATAAGCGCAGCTAGTGGATCGTGTGAACCAGAGAAACGAATTTCATCCAGCTTGAACATTGCAATATCAGCCTGTTTTCCAACGGTCAATGTACCAATGTCTTGGCGTCCCATGGCTTGAGCTGAACCTTGTGTTGCCCAGCGCAGCGCATCGAAATGACTTACGTTAGCCGAGCCATAACGTAAACGTTGTAAGTACAACGCCATACGGACTTCACCAATCATATTTGAGCCGTCATTCGATGCCGAGCCATCAACACCAAGTCCGACTTTTACGCCTGCCGCTTCAAGTTCGTTATTACGGCAGATACCCGATGCCAACATCATATTCGAGGTAGGGCAATGGCTAATACCTATTTGGGCTTTACCGAGTCGTTTGATTTCTTCGTCATTAAAATGAATGCCATGGGCTAACCAGGTTCGGTGATTAAGCCAACCAACATCTTCAAGGTAATCGACAGGTCGTAGACCAAAGCGTTGTAAGCAGAAGTCTTCTTCATCAATGGTTTCACATAAATGGGTATGAACCATTACGTCTTCATTTCTCGCGATACGGGCTGTTTCTTTCATCAACTCAGTAGTGACAGAGAATGGTGAGCAGGGGGCAAGGGCTATTTGAATCATCGCGCCGTCTTCACGTTGATGATATTCATGAATTAAACGGTGACTGTCATCGACGATTGTTTGCTCGGTCTGAATAGTATTGCGAGGAGGTAAACCACCGTCATCTTCACCTAGGCTCATTGAACCTCGGGTGAAGATGGCGCGAATACCGAGTTTATTTGCCGCTTCGACTTGTAAATCAATCGCGTTTTCTAGCCCTGTAGGGATAAGATAATGGTGGTCTGATGCGGTTGTACAACCTGACATCATCATTTCAACCAGTGCAACTTCTGTGGCAAAACGCATCATTTCTTCATCTAAGCCCGACCAAACGGGGTAGAGTATTTTAAGCCAATGAAAGAGTTCTTTATTGAGTGCGTCAGGGTAGGCGCGAGTCAGTGTTTGGTAGAAATGATGGTGGGCATTAATCAATCCCGGTGTTACCACATGCTGGCTAGCATCGACCACTACATTGATCTTATTCTGGGGCTCACAGCCTAGGGCGACAAGTTCAATAATCGTTGTGCCAGAAATGACTATGCCACCCCGGGCATCCTCATTTGTGCCGGTGTACACCGCTAAAGGGTTTTTAAGCCAGATTGTTTCCATTCATAGTTGTCCTTAGCCATCTCAGCCTTTTCAGGGAAGAGGGTCTTTTTTCATTATTGAGTGAGTAAACGTGCTTTTTATAAAGTTATAAAAAGCACTGGGGTATATAACAGTTACCGATTTATGTTGCTGAAATAGTATTTAAAAAGCGAACAAATTACATGTGCTTTGTTCGCACTATTATACATTAGCTGTTTTTTTGTGTTGTTAGTGGCTTTGCTTCTTCATCGAGATCTGAATCAGGGCTTAAGCTAACTTCTTCGTAGACTTCATCATCTTCTAGCTCTTCTTTCGTTGAAGATTCAGGCAAAATTTGGTGAAGTAGCACTGTAATTATCGTACCCGTCGTGATGCCTGAGTGAAAAAAGTTGGCGATTTCATGAGGTAAGTGCTGAATAAGACGAGGCTCAAAGGTTACCGCCAATCCAGATGCTAGACCCACACAAATAACTAGCGCATTTCGTTTCGTATCAGCCGCTTTTATTAGCATGCGAATACCAGCGTAAGCAATCATACCGAACATAACAAAACCAACACCGCCAAGAACGGGCTTAGGTATTGTTACGGCAAGTGCCGCTAATTTTGGAAATAGACCACCAAGAATCAACAAACCACCGGTTGCTGCAACCACATAACGGCTCGCTACACCCGTAATACCGACTATGCCGACGTTTTGGCTAAATGATGCTAGCGGCATAGCTGTAAGTATTGCGGATAAGGTACTGCCAAGACCATCACCTAATAATCCTCGCTTTAAATCTCTACCAGTGACTTTTGCATGACAGTTACTGCCCAGTGCCATAAAGTCGCCCGTTGCTTCTGCAATAACGACGATATACACCAAGCTCATGCTAATGATGGCACCCCATGAAAAGGTGAAGCCGTATTTAAATGGTTCAGGTCCACTGATCCATTTAGCGGAAGCAACTTGGTCAAGGTTAACCATACCCATAGATAATGCGACGATGTAACCACCTGCAAGGCCAATAACAATGGCTGATGCTGCGACAGCACCTTTACAATAAACTGATACAGCAATAACGATGCCCAGTGAGATCATTGCTAAAAAGAGCTTAGGTAATGTGGCAAATTCTTCGCTGACGGCAGGTGCATCGCCCACCCAATTCATCGCAACGGGTAGAATAGTTAAACCGATAAGGGTGACAACAACGCCACTTACAACAGTTGGAAATAGTTTTCTGATCTTATCCATATAAAAGCTGGCCAGAATTACCACGAAAGAGCCAACTAACGACGCCCCCATAATGCTACTGACACCGCCTTCTTTACCTATGGATATAGCCACACCTAAAAAGGCAAAGCTGGACCCCATAACAACGGGTAACCTAATACCGACAGGGCCTATGCCAACGCATTGGGCAATGGTCACAATACCAGATGCTAATAATGCAGCGTTGATCAGTGTAACGATTTCATCGACGGGTAATCCAATTGAAGTACCGACGATTAAAGGGACGGCAACGATTCCACCAATAGAAGCCAACATGTGTTGGAGTGCCAGTAAAAAAGTTAACCCATGTGGTGGGCGTTCATTGAGTGTATAGAGAAGTTTCATTGTTATTCCCTCTGTCAATTCAATCCATTTATTACGAATTGACTGGTTTATGAACAAGTTTGACCTTCTACAAACTGCGTAGCGTCAATAGAGTTCCTGATTAAGGTTCGTATTTCTACTTTGAGTGATGCGGTTTAAGGTGCTGTCGGCGTTCCCATTACCGAACAGAACTGAGACCTGAACAATAACGTCGACAGCCCCTTAAATTGGGCGTAATAATTAGCCGATATACACTAACTTGGCTATAAAGATAGCGGTTAATGCATACATGCTAATTGAGACTTCTTTGGTTTTACCTGTTGCCAGTTTTAGTACGGTGTAAGTGATAAAGCCTAGCGCAATACCATTTGCGATTGAAAAAGTGAGTGGCATCATGAGCGCTGTAATGGCGGCAGGTGCCGAATCGGTAAATTCTTTCCAGTTAATATGTTGCATGCTGCTCATCATCACGAAGGCAACGTAAATCAATGCCCCAGATGTTGCGTAAGCTGGAATCATACTGGCTAAAGGTGATAAGAAAATAGCCGCCACAAATAGCAGTGAAATAACAATTGCAGATAGACCTGTTCGACCGCCAGCGGCTACACCTGCGGCACTTTCAACGTAACTTGTAACGGGTGGACAACCTACACAGGCACCTGCAACACTTGCAATACTGTCGGCTTTCAGTGCTTTACTTAAGCCTTCAATTTTGCCTGTATCTTTATTGATTAAGTTGGCACGATCTGCCACCCCCATTAGCGTGCCTGCCGTATCGAACATGTTGACGAATAGGAAGGCTAGAATCACACTGACCATTGAGATATTGAGTGCGCCTTGGATGTCCATGGCAAAGAGGGTAGGTGCAATACTTGGCGGAGCTGCAAAAATGCCTTGGTACTGAACGATACCTAACATCATGCCAACCAATGTGACGCCAATAATACCGATAAGAACAGCACCAAAAACCTTACGTTCACTCAGTACCGCAATAATAAGAAAACAAATTGCAGCTAATAGCGCATCGGGTTGGGTGAAGTCCCCCAGTGATACTAATGTCGCAGGGTTATCAACAACAATACCAGCCGTTTTCAAACCGATTAGTCCAAGGAATAAACCAACACCAGCAGTCATCGAATAGCGTAGGCTCTCAGGTATACTCTCTATTATCCATTCACGAACTTTATAGAAGCTCATGCCAACAAAGAGTATGCCTGAAATAAAGACTGCACCCAGTGCTACTTCCCAGCTATAACCCATCTCGCCAACAACGGTAAAAGAGAAAAATGCATTTAAGCCCATTCCCGGTGCGAGGCCGACAGGCCAATTAGCAAATAAACCCATTAATAGTGTTCCAAATGCAGCACCTATACAGGTTGCAACAAATACAGCGCCGGGATCCATGCCAGTCGCTGCCATAATGCTGGGGTTAACGAAAATAATGTAAGCCATTGTTGCAAAAGTAGTAATCCCGCCTATTAATTCATTTTTAACATTGGTTCCATGTTCTTTTAATTTAAAAAATCGTTCTAAAAAGGAGGATGATACTCCTTCCTTACTGTGTAGCTCTTCTGCTTTGGTATTGTTCATTATGAATCTTCCTTTCTTTGCTCATATTTGAATTTAAATGAATACAATTTCCATTTTTTTAGTTCATTGATTTATCGTTTATCTAAATAACGGTCGTTATTTTTTGATTGATCAAGATCTATACCAGCTTGAGTTTATTATTTTCATAAATGTTATTTTTATTGGCATTTCAAATAAATTTATTTAAATTAGCTACTTATCTGTTTTAGTTTTATTTCAATGTTGAAAATAAAGTGCGAGAAAACGCAATCACGGTTATTTGTGATTGTTACAACGTTATATATTTACTTTCGTATCTATAGATCGTGGTGTTATTAATTGATGAAAGGCTAACTGCCTCTATAAGTCGAAAAGCTATAAGGCGAGACTAATAAAGGTACATGGTAATGTGCATGGGTATCTGCAATACCAAAACGTATAACAACATCATCAAGAAAAGGTACATCAGGCAGCTCTACACCGCGTAACGTAAAGTACGGTGCGGTATGAAATACTAATTGATATTTACCTGTGGCAAATTCTTCAGTGTCGAGAATTGGACTATCTGTACGCCCATCAGTATTGGTAAATACGGTTTTTAACAGATCCAGTGAAGAACCGTTAACACGATACAGTTCTACTTTTATCTCTGCACCTGGAACACCATTTGCTGTGTCTAGAATGTGTGTTGTTAATCTTCCCATTTTATATTTAGCGCTATGCGCTCTCCTGAATGATTGTTTCTAAGTTTTACTAACTATGTACACAATTTGGCTGATAGTAAAGTATGTTGTGATAAAAATGTTAATTGAATTTGTGCGACCTTTACTGCTGTAGCCTGCTTGGAACGTGATGAATAAAGGCTTTCTAGCCTTTGTTCACGCTATAATTAACATTGGAAACATTTAATTTACATTTGACTTGTAGATTGTATACAATTCATGGTACAAATTTAGACCGTAAGATGAAAAAAGAAAAAACAGATTCAGAAACGTGCTCAAACTATTAACTCGAATCGTGTTTGGCAAAATGTAGCAGCGAGTTCACGTTGGCATTTTTTTTGTTTAAGGAGTCTCTCGATGAGTAATGACTATCCCCGTAATCTCGTTGGTTATGGTTCCATACCACCGCACCCACATTGGCCAAATGACGCACGCATCGCTGTTTCATTTGTATTGAACTATGAAGAAGGTGGTGAGCGTTGTATTTTGCATGGTGATTCAGAATCTGAAGCATTCTTATCAGAAATCCCTGCCGCTCAACCGTTTGCTGGCGAACGCCATATGAGCATGGAATCCATCTATGAATACGGTAGTCGTGCTGGAGTATGGCGTGTATTACGACTGTTTAAGCAATACGATATTCCATTAACTGTATTTGCTGTCGCCATGGCATTAGAGCGTCACCCTGATGTTGCCAAGGCGATGGTTGAAGCTAAACATGAAATTTGCAGCCACGGTTACCGCTGGATTGATTATAAACATATGGATTACTCGGAAGAGCGTGATCATATGTATAAAGCCATCGAGATCATTGAACGTATTACGGGTGAACGCCCACTGGGTTGGTATACCGGTCGTACTGGGGTAAATACCCGAAAGATTGTGGCTGAAGAAGGTGGCTTCTTATATGACTCTGACGCTTACGATGACGATCTACCGTATTGGCATGAAGAGGGCAGCAAACCACAATTGGTTATTCCTTATACTCTTGATGTGAACGATATGCGTTTTGCCACCGTGCAAGGTTTCAACTCTGGTGAACAATTTTTCCAGTACCTTAAAGATACGTTCGATACTTTATATGACGAAGGTGAAACAGCCCCAAAGATGATGTCGGTAGGATTACATTGCCGTCTGATTGGTCGCCCAGGTCGAATTGCTGCACTTAAGCGTTTTCTCGAATATGTACAACAACACGACAAAGTGTGGCTTTGTCGTCGTGTCGATATTGCGAAGCATTGGCATGAACATCATCCCCATCCAAGTATGAAGGAATTTTAAGCATGGTAGGTTTTTCACATTGTCAGCCAACGACAATGAATCGTAGTGATTTTGTTGCTCACTTCGCTGATGTCTATGAGCATAGCCCTTGGGTCGCTGAATCTGTTTTTGATGCCGTATTAACAGAACAAGATGATGATATTGAATCATTGCATCAGCGTATGTCAGATATTTTATTGGCAGCAAGCAAAGACAAGCAACTTGCGTTGATTAATGCCCACCCTGATTTAGCTGGCCGAGCGGCTGTGAATGGTGAATTGACTGAGGCATCAACCTCTGAGCAAGCGGGTGCAGGGATTGATAAATGCTCTGAGGAAGAATTTAAGCGATTTACGCATTTTAATAACAGCTATAAAAGTCGCTTTAATTTCCCTTTCATTATGGCTGTGAAAGGTGCGAATCGTTATCAAATTCTTGAGTCTTTTGAAGCACGGCTTAATAACGACAGTGAAACTGAATTTGCCAAGGCGATAGAAGAGATCAATAAAATTGCTCTTTTTCGTCTGCGAGATATGTAAGTAAACAAAACAACTATTTCGCATTTGAGTGCTATCGATGACCCGAAATAGCGAATAACACCTTTATTCTTTATGGACTTAATTAAACAGGATGATTATGGAAAAGGCATTGAATTTTGAACAATACGTAAACCTTGCAGACCCTAAATTAGGCGCTGAAGCAATCTTTGCAACCGATGATTTTTTTGCAGATAAAAGCCGTTTGATCCGTACCGAAGCTGCGGAATGGAAAGAGGATCTTTATGATGATAACGGCAAGTGGATGGATGGTTGGGAATCGCGCCGTAAGCGTAGTGAAGGTTATGACTTTTGTGTTGTTCGACTGGGTCTTGCAGGAACAATTGCGGGCCTAGATATTGATACCTCATTTTTCACTGGTAATTTTCCACCATCAGCGTCTGTTGATGCCTGTTATAGCCCTCACGGTGAACCGTCTGATAGCACTGAATGGCAAGAGATTCTGTCGTCACAAAGCCTGCAAGGTGATAGCCACCATTTACATGCATTAGACAATGACCAAGTATTTACCCATGTACGTTTAAATATTTACCCAGATGGTGGCGTAGCACGTTTGCGTGTGTATGGCCGCCCAAGTGTTAACTGGGATCAAATCGGTACTGGTCAAGAATTTGATTTAGCAGCTGTTGTTAATGGTGGTCGTGCATTGGCATGTAGTGATGAGCACTTTGGAAAGAAGTCTAATATCTTAGGCCCTGGCCGTGGTGAAAATATGGGGGATGGTTGGGAAACCGCACGTCGCCGTACGCCAGGTAATGATTGGGTTATTGTTGCTCTAGGTCGCCCAGGAAAAATTGGCAAAGTCGTAGTTGATACCGCACACTTTAAAGGCAACTTTCCTGATAGCTGTTCAATTCAAGCCGCGTATGTTCAAGGTGGAACAGATGATCAGGTCGAGACGCAAAGCTTGTTCTGGCGTGAATTAATGCCGTCGCAAAAGTTATCTGCTCATAATATTCATGAGTTTGTTGAACAGGTGAATGATCTTGGGGCTGTCACGCATGTGCGGCTAAATATTTTCCCTGATGGTGGTATTAGTCGTCTGCGTCTTTTCGGCTTTAAAAGCGAATAACAACACGATAGAAGCTGAAAGGAGAGGGTAATGGAAGCGCAGAATATCACTGAAAAATCGAAAGAAGCGCCATCAACAGAAGCACTATCAGCGGTAACCGAAACGTTAACGTTGAATAAAATATTGAAGATTGAACCATTAACACCAGAAGCCTTTAAGCCATATGGTGATTTAATTGATAAAGAATCCAGTGAGTTCTTTATGATTAATAATGGATCTACACGACGCTATCACCGCATGGCTGATGTCGATGTTGCAGATAATGGTGGCGAGCCGATTATCAGTATATTTCAAGCAACCCCATTGCAGTACCCGCTACAAGTAAAGATGATGGAACGCCACCCTCTGGGTTCTCAGGCGTTTGTTCCTCTTTTAGGTAACCCTTATTTGATTCTTGTTGCCCCTAAAGATGACTCGCCAGATCCTAGTGCAATACGTGCGTTTATCAGTAATGGTAAGCAAGGCGTGAATTATCACAAAGGTGTTTGGCACCATCCTGTTTTAGCGTTGACCGAACAAGACCAGTTCTTGATCGTTGATAGAGCAGGCCCCGGCAATAATTGTGATGAAGTGTATTTTTTTGACAAGGTACAGGTTGAATTAACATTGGATGATCTCGTGTCGATTTAGCATCAAGGCCAGCGTTACCTTTTAGTTTATACCCAAGTTACCTCAAGATGCAGGATTCAGAGTGATCTCAGCGTGTTTAATTCAAGGAAAATATGTGTAGGAATGGCACTCCCTTTCAAACACATTTGACGCAGAAGTAGACATGCTGAATCACTCCCGAAGGGCGAGTTTTATTGGGCTCTATGCAGTGTTACTTATTTTCAACGTAGAACCACTAGGTCTATAAATCAGCGCCTTGCCTAGAGCCCAATAAATTCTCGCTGAAACTAGTATCTTGAGGTGACTTGGGTATATTAGCCTTTCTTTCTTACTCCTCAGTTGAAGAAAGCGGTATACCAAAAGGCAAGGAAGAACAATTTAATTAAATATGTTGATAAGCCACAGGCGATGAACATAGCAATGTATTAGAGGAGTTTATTATGGATCCGCATATTACAGAATGGCTGAACTTAGCAATCCGCTGGGCTCATATGGTAGTCGGTGTCGCATGGATTGGCGCATCATTCTATTTCAACTGGTTAGAAAATAACTTGAACCGTGTAAACCCTAAAACAGGGCTTACAGGAGACTTATGGGCTATTCATGGCGGCGGTATTTATCACCTAGAAAAATACAAACTTGCCCCACCTAGCATGCCTGAAAATTTGCATTGGTTTAAATGGGAAGCGTATTTTACGTGGATAACCGGCATGTGCTTGCTGTTTGTCGTTTACTACCTAAATGCTGAAATCTATCTTATCGCGCCAGGTTCTGGCTTAGATTCTACGACTGCAATTGCATTAGGGCTAGGTGTCTTAATCACTGGCTGGTTTGTTTATGACTTCTTGTGTGATTCTGCGTTAGGCAAGAAGCCAGTATTGCTTGCGGCAATCTTATTCTTCCTTTTAGTCGGGGCAACATACGGCTTAACTCAAGTATTCAGTGGGCGTGGTGCTTATATTCATATCGGTGCGATCATCGGTACGATTATGGTCGGTAACGTATTTCGCGTCATCATGCCTGCACAGCGTAATCTTGTAAAAGCGATTGAAGAAAACCGAGCGCCAGATCCGGCATTGCCAGCTAAAGGGCTTTTGCGTTCTCGTCATAATAACTACTTAACGCTGCCAGTGCTGTTCATTATGATCAGTAATCACTTTCCTAGTACGTATGGTTCGCAGTATAACTGGTTGATTTTAGCGGGTCTTGCTGTCTTTAGTATCTTGGTTCGCCATTACTTTAATACACGTCATGGTAGCCAAAAATACGCATGGACAGTGCCGATTGCAGCGCTAGGTATGATTGCTTTAGCGTTTGTGACATCACCTTATGGTTCTCAGTCATCAACTGTTACGACGGCGTCAACGACAGAAGCAGCGTCTGCAGGAGTCAGTTTTGAGTCGGTAAATACCGTGATTCAAGCGCGTTGTAGTGTGTGTCATTCTGCAGCACCCACGCATGCTGCATTTAAAACAGCACCAGCAGGGGTTATTTTAGATACCGCTGATGAAATTAAAATAAACATTCCACGTATAATGGCTCAGGCGGTTCAAACGAAAGTGATGCCTCTGGGTAACCTTACTCAAATGACCGATGAGGAGCGCAACCTCATCGGTACTTGGGTCGAGCAGGGGGCTGTTATTCAATAACAGCGCCATGCTAAATGTAAGCGCTAGATGTAAGCTTTACTATCCGTAAATACAATCTCATTCGCATTCGATAATGTGCTCCCCAGTGATACTTACTCGATATAAGTCGTGAGTATCACTGGGGATTTTTTATAATGTCCTTATTTTGATGTTTATTGTCTTAATGTTTGTAATGGGATTTGCTTATTGGCGCTAGAATTCTCCCTATCAATTTATACCAATCTAGACAAGTATCTGATCATTCTTGCTGGTTAAAATTACTTATAACTGCGTTAGAAATTTTATAATTAGAACCACTAGTTACTTCAATTTCTGCCTTGTTATTATCAATTTTCCCTACGCAATTATCTGACCATTTACTTATCCAGAATGGTATTAGAGGAGAAATAAACATGAACCGAAAGAATATCAGTATTGAAATTTTAGATGATCACCCTGCTTATCAGTGGGCGAAGCGCCAGTCTGATTCTGTAAATGCACTGGGACATATCGGCACACACATTGATTGTTATACCAAAATGCCGAAAGAGACAAACTATATAACTCCAGTTAATATTATTGATTGTACGCAAGCAATGCCAACCTTAGAGCAAGTTGAATCGCTTGAGCTGTCTGGAAAGTCATTGATTCTATTTACAGGAAACGTAGAAGAAAATGACTACGGAAATCCTAATTACGGTGCGAAATCTACGGTACTAAATAGCGAGGTATTGGATTCTATTCTGAAACGCTCACCAATGTTTATTGTGATAGATAGTTATGGTATTGGTGCCCATGGTGACGAACATATTTCGTTTGATAAACGCTGTGAAGACAATAATTGTTTCGTGATAGAAAACGTTCGCCTGACTAAAGCAATGCTGGGCACTTTAGATTCGTTAGAGATCAGTTTCGATTCATCCTCTGCCTCAACGGGTAAGCGCTGTGAGGTCATTGCGCTTAGCCATAAGAAGGAATAATGCCAGCTCTTTAGCAAACGGTGTCATGTACTTCCAGCAATGCCTTATCAAATGATTTGCAACAACCCCTTATTTTCTTGTGTGGTTGTAATTTACATAGCCCGGTTCGTAAATACCGTTTTTGTTGTAATATCCCATATCAGAAAGCCGTTCTAACTCTGTTTTGTTATCAACATTTTTGCTCTCTGGACTAGGGTAATTTACGTAGTTAGGCTCGTAATGACCAGATGCATTCTTAAATCCAATCTCGTACAGGTTGGAGCCTTGGTTCAGTGTTGAGCTGCGCTCTCTTGCATGCTTGTAATTTACGTAACCCGGTTCATAAAGCCCATTGGCATTGTATCGACCAATATCTTTTAAATCGGCAAAGGCAGGAATACTGATAAGTAAGATACTACTTAACAATGGAAGTAGCGAAAGTTTGCTCTTCATAACAGGTATCCTTGTTGAAGGTACACAGTTAAGAAGACCGAACCTTAACGAATAACTTTCAATTACTCTCAGGGAGGGCAAAGAGTGTATTCATCAAAAATATTTCGCTGCTACTTATGCTCATTTCGACTTTGAACTGCATTGATGAACGTCGCTCTGGCACTTGAGATACCCAATTTTTCAGCTTCACTAACTAACGTCATGGCATGATCAATATCGCCTTGCTCTACGCTGTTCTCAATAGAATTAAGGTAGTAAGCACTTTTCGCTTCGATCTCAGGCACATAATCAATAGCAGATCGAATTGGGTTTAGATTAGTTTGACTCATAGCCGTTACGGTTAAATTTAGTTGACCATACTCGCTGTGCAACGCAGTAAGATCTGGGATCATCGGTGGTTGCGTGCCGGTTCCTATAGCGAAAGCTTTAGCAGGATTAATAACGGTTGTACTGCCTTTTAGATCTTCGGAAGTGGTGTAGATTAAAACATTGACCTGATCTGCCCCGATTTTCGGAACAATGGTAAATTGTTTCTGAACGCGATCACCATCTAAAAGCCTTGCTGGTATATACTTGAATTCATTTGATTTTATATGATAAAGCACCCTTCCTTTGGAATTGGTAACCAATACATTTGGCTCATAAAGGGTCAATTCTTTACCTACATGGCTAGTCAGCACCATGTCTACGGGGCCTCTGTCTGCCGGAATAACAAAACTTGCGACTGGGCCAGTACTGTTATTGTCTAGCAGTACCTGGCTTTTTTCATTAAATTTAAAATTAATGTCTGCCGGAAGGCTCAGCTCCTGCCAGTTCAACTCTGCTGGCGAAGTGGCTTTATTATTTGCGGATTGGGCTTGAGTGCTGACTTCAGACACCGAGGTACAACCCGCAACAAACATGGCCCATAGGTACAACGTTACGTTTTTTAGCTTTACCATTTCCCTGAGCCTTATCTGGTTTACCACCAAGCTTCAACTTGGACACCCAAGTTGTATTCTGTGTCGTTCCCTATGCCAAAGGCATTATCATTCTCATAGTCTGTCAGGTAACTGGCATATACACGTAATTCAGGGCGGGCCCAGAAGCTAGAGCCGGCCGCCCAGGCTTGTGCCACAGTAAACTTGCTACCGGAGCTATCGACCTTATTGTCCTCTTCTGTAAACCAACCGCCCTCAAACACAGTACGCATGTTTTCGTCCCACTTATACATTGGTCGAACAACTATATTGAAGATAGAATGATCATCTTGGCTGTCAAAACTTGAATTGGCATAAACGATCTGATGTCCGATTTCCCATGTATTTGTTGGAGCAATTACCCCCCAATTAATGATTCGGTAGCCGTCAATACCATCATCAGAGGTTGCATCAGGTGAGTTACCTGCTCCCAATCCGGCCATTTGTTCACCATAGCTTTCGGTCGCATATTGGAATATCGTTTTGTTTAAACCACCAATAACGTTGGCCATGGTCATTTCTGCGGTAAGCATCAGTGGGTCTTCACCAACTTCCGCTTTCTGCTCATCCGTTTCATTTATGAGGCCATAGTTAAAACCAAGCTCTAAATTGGCATCTTGCCAAAGTGCAATTTCGGCGTATCGGATATCGAAGTTATTAACATTGATATCACCGCTATCTTGACGAAGTACCGCTAATGAAAGTTTGCCCGTACCGACAGACAGGTTTTCTATACCAGCACCGGATCCGGATGTATCCCAGTAGTAAAAATCAGAAATGTGAATATCATGTCGCTGATAGTAACGTTTGCCTGCCCAAGAAACAGCATCCGGATTGCTTGGAATGAGCCCCTTAGCCTGAACATTGAACTGACGAATGGCAAACTCCGCATCATTGTCACAGGAGACATCGTCAACATCACCCGCTGAATTTTTGAGCAACTCACATGATGTATTCGTGCCTTCGAAATCATTGCTTCCGTCAGAAAGTAAAGCCACCATAGAGTCAACATAGAAGGATTTTCCATCTTGGCTGTAGAGTTCTTTGCCCAATAGGATTTCAGAATAGAGATCGTCTTCATTACCGAGGCGGCCTACTTTATTCGATTGGTAACGCACCTGCTGGCCGTTTTCACCGCTGATGCCAATACCAGCACGCACATAACCGTGAAAATCGACTTGAGCTGTGGCGGTCGCAGAGGCGAATACGGTTACAATTGTAACGGCTTGGCCCAGTGTATTTCTGTTCATTGGTAGCATTCCCCGCATGAATTATAGTGCTTTATTCTTCGTTTTTATTTTCTCCTTAACAGCATAGTCGCCTCTTAGAGGCCTTCCATTACATCCATCGAGCAACCTGTAATTTATCTTTTCCAAACTTACAATTGAGACAGGGTTGTGCAAAAAAAACAGTTTGTCGCAAAGTTAGGGATTACTGCAAAAAATTCAGAACGGGCTCAGAATCGCTTCTTTCCCCATCTAATCCAGCTATTTAATGACAACCCCGAATTCAAAATAAAATACTTTGCTCCCAATGAGTAACGCAAGACTTAGTGACATGCTGGCAGAGCGAGGGGGGGGCTGTTAATCGTTGGGTCATTGAGTATTCCCCAAAATTACGTAAGAAGTTACGTATGCACCATGCTGTGCTGCTTCCTTAAGGCTACTAGTTATAACCTCAACTGTTATTTGCAGCGAATAACAGTGCAGAAGGCATGCGATTTACTTGAAAAGCCACACAATATTTTAAGCATATAGCCGAGAGAGTTACGTATGAGGTTCACTTTAAATTAAGTGTTTTACTGGGAGGGGCCCAGTGTTGGATTGTGCAACGAGAGGTAATTCTTGAGCGAGCCTTATGGTGTATTACAGGTGACCTTTTAGAATTCATTTTGCGGGCGTTAAATTACTCTTATATTGTTCAAGCATTATTCGTAAAAATTTATCACGCGTACGGTTCGATGCTTCCTTGGCTAATCGTATAGATACTAATTTTTTCTGCTTCATCATACATTCCTCAATTTGATTACTTTAAGTTTATACTCATAATCCAAAATGAAAGCTGAACGGAAACTTATAATGTTGATCTCACTTTAAAATGTCCGACTTTATTTCCAGATAGAAATGTCTCTTTTAAGGTAGTTCATTCTGATCAGTAATCACTTTCTTAGTACGTATGGTTCGCAGTCAAGTTACTATTCTTTGAAAGAAGTGACAATCGGGCAGGATAAGCCAGAGGTGTTGGAGCATTGGTCCATTAGGCGACTAAGGTTAGATTCAATACGTTGAAGATCGCTAATTTTCCTATTGTTAACGTCATACTCACTTCTCAATCGTTTCGCATCGCCCTGTTACTGTCTCTCACACTTAATCCTTATTGCTTCTTCCAGTCGTCAGATTTTCTTACTATAATTTCAACAACTTCAGCAAGCTCTTCACCTTTTGGTGTCAACCCGTAATACACCGTCACAGGAACAGTTTCTTCTTGTCTTCGCCAAACAAACCCTTCTTCCTTTAACAGCTTTAATCGCTCACTGAGTACTTTGCTAGAAACTAGAGCTAGCTGCTTCTGTATTTGCCCAAATCGCATTTCATGATTCTGACTAACTAACCAAACAATATGAGAAGTCCATTTTGTAGAGATCAGTGTTAAGTATTTATCAGCACTACAATAGCCTTCAGGCTGTTTACCTTGTTTATTCATACTGTCTCCTTCAATTTTCATCATATCTAACTTGAATCAAATTGCTATACCCACACTAGTTACCCAAAGGTAACTAGTTACTTTTGGGTGCCTAATTTCTTTTAATTACTGACTCCAATATTATCACTCCATCGCCACAGAACATTTAAACTAAGGAAATAGTATGAAAGCAATTTGGTTCATTGTTTTAAGCACTCTATCTTTTTTCTCTTATGCATCAATGGATTATAAGAAACCGCAAACGCCACGTGAATTACACCAGTTATTTTCAGAGTATTTTTCAAATAATGATATTACTGGACTAGGTACGCTATTCCATGAAGATGCAGTATTCGTCTTAGACGCTGAAGGAAATCTCGCTAAAGGTAAAGAGGCTATCAAGCAGACTTTGAAAGGCTATATGCAAGGTGACGTAGAAATGATCACACACGGTGTATCTATTCACATCAATGGTGACACTGCTCTTATCCGCTCCGACTGGGAAATTACGAATGTACAAACAGGAATGGCACTTGAAGTGATGAAATACACTGATGGAGGTTGGCTTTACGTAATTGATAACCCTAATGGCTTCTGAAGACTGGTCACTTATTCAAATATTCAAAATTATCTAAGGAAGTAGAAAATCGCCTGTTTATGTCTTATTGCTGTAAACAGGCGGTGGGTAGTTTTATCAAATTTTATGATATAGATTTGAAGGTGGATACGGTCTATTTAGGATAGACAGTCTGACGACCGCAACCAGCACAAACACCATGTTGGATACGAAGCTCGCAGTCATGGGTGGTTGGATTACCATGCGGGCAAGCATCGTCAACACCTTCTACATGATTTAGTGAAAAGCTACCTTGCGTCGCATTTCCACGAGGATCATATTCGCCTTTTTCACCAAACCCCTTATTTGCTTGAATCGTATCAAGCATGGTCGAAAGGTCGTGAGCAAACAACTCAGCATAGCGTGCATCTTCTGCAACCATTTCACTCATGCGATGTAATACAGTGGCAACGCGTGTCTGAGCGTTTTCATTATCTGCCATAGTAATTGGATCTCCTGAATATAGGCAGTTATGGTTACGTTGAGGAAGCCATAACTGCCTTAAATTTGTGGGTAGAGGGTAATCGTTTTTAATATTAATCAGTATTTCTACGGCGCTTACACTGCAATTTGTGCTTTAGGCGTTTCACCATGAATGTCGTAAGCTTTCTTGCCATAAATATAAGTTTGAGAAACGGTTCTGTCGTCTCCAAGGCTCATTAATACAAACAGCTTTTCTTCGAGGTTGGTAGTTTGCTTCATTCTAAAACGCATAAGCTGTGTTGCATGAAGATCGAGTACAACGAAATCAGCTTCTTTCCCTATCGCAAGGTTGCCAATTTTATCGTCAAGGTGAAGGGCTTTTGCTCCGCCTAATGTCGCTAAAAATAACGATTTAACGGGGTGAAGTTTCTCTTGTTGCAACTGCATGATTTTGTAGGCTTCACTCATGGTTTGCAGCAATGAAAAGCTTGTACCTGCACCCACATCCGTTCCCATGCCTACGTTGATATTAAATTTTTCCATTTTAGGAAGATTGAACAAGCCAGATCCTAAGAAAAGGTTAGATGTGGGGCAAAAAGCAATGGATGAGTCAGTGTCTGCGAGTCGCTGGCATTCACAATCAGAAAGGTGAATACCATGGGCGAACACAGAACGTTTGTGTAATAGACCGTAGTGGTCGTACACGTCTAAATAACTTTCACGTTCTGGGAAAAGATCTAATACCCATTCGATTTCTTTTTTATTTTCAGAAAGGTGGGTGTGCATGAAAACGTCAGGGTATTCCTTTAACAACTGGCCGACAGTGGCGAGTTGTTCATTGGTACTGGTTGGTGCAAATCGAGGTGTTACTGCATAATGCAGGCGTCCTTTATTGTGCCAACGTTCGATGAGCTCTTTAGATTCTTCGTAACCTGATTGCGGTGTATCGGTAAGATAATCTGGCGCATTACGATCCATTAATACTTTACCGGCGATCATGCGTAAATTACGTTTTTCGGCTTCTTCGAAAAAGACATTAACCGATTCTTTATGTACCGTGCCAAATACCAGTGCGGTTGTTGTTCCGTTACTGGCAAGTTCATCAAGAAACAGTGTCGCGACCTGATGGGCATAGATTGGATTTTTAAAACGTAACTCTTCAGGGAAAGTATAGTTCTCTAACCAATCTAAAAGCTGTTCACCATAAGAGGCAATCATGCCCGTTTGTGGGTAATGGATATGGGTATCGATAAAACCCGATGTAATGATTTTATCTTTAAAGACCTTAACCGTGATGTGTTTAGGTTGTCTTGCTAATACGTCTTCTGCTGAGCCAACATCAACAATATGACCATTTTCGACAACCAAAACGCCATCTTCAAAATACTGGTAAGAATCGTCGAGTCCGACATCTTTAGGGTCAGCCACGCTGTGTACAATGGCAGAGCGGTATGCGATTTTTTGTGATGTCATTTCTTTCAATCCTATTGTCCGTTCAGATTAAGCTAGCTTGTTCTGTCGAACGGCTAATGCTGTATCAACTGGGCGTTTTTGCTCCAGTTCTTCACCTTGATAGTGAGCAATCAGTTCGCCTGCGACAGAAACAGCAATTTCAGCAGGGTGTTTTCCTTTCACCGCTGCGATGCCAATAGGGCAGACCATGCGTTCTACTGTTGCTTGGTCATAGCCGCGCTCTGTTAATCTGTAATCAAATTTTTTGCGCTTGGTTTCCGATCCAATCATGCCGAAATAAGCGACGTCTTCACGCTTTAAAATGGCTTTTGCCAAATCGAAATCAAGCTGGTGGTTGTGTGTCATAACAAGGTAATAGCTGTTGGGTGGCATATGTTTTACTTCAGCAACAGGATCGTCACTCACTAGCTTATTGATGCCTGTTGGAAGGTGTTCTGGAAATTCATTTTCGCGCTCGTCAATCCAAGTAACTTTAAAGGGCAGCGTTGCTACAATATGTAGCAGCGCTTTCGCCACATGACCTGCACCAAATAGCACTAAGTGATTTTGCTGTTGACCAATTGGCTCAAAGCTCAGTGTTGCCATACCACCGCAGCATTGACCTAAGCGTGCACCAAGGTTAAAGCGTTCCACTTTTAAGTGTTTATCGCCAATTAACAGCATTTCCCGAGCCATTTTTGTCGCCAAATGTTCAAGATGACCGCCGCCAATAGTGGCGATGAGCCCGTCACGAGTCACTAGCATTTTTGTACCTGCATCGCGAGGTACTGAACCTTTGTCTTCTAAGACGGTGACCATTATGCAAGCTTCGCCTTTGTCTTCCAGTCTCGCTAGCTCATGAATCCAGTTATCATTGAACATATTGACGCTCCCAATCAGTTGCATTATTTTTCTTGTTCGTTGAGCTCTACTGTTACTTCTAACTCTGGTTGATCAACCTGTTGTACCTTTTGCACTGCCCATAGCACGCGTTCTGGTGTTGCTGGCGTATCCAGTTTTGGAATCGCATTGTTTACAGCAACAGACGCGATAGCATCTTTTAATGCACTCCACACAGACATGCTAAGCATGAATGGGGGTTCACCGACAGCTTTCGAGTTAAAGACGGTATCTTCAGGGTTGCTACGGTTTTCCAGTAAATGAGTGCGGAAATCGATAGGCATATCAGCAATTGCTGGGATCTTGTAGCTTGCCGGTCCATTAGTTGTGAGTTTGCCTTGTTCATTCCACACTAATTCTTCTGTTGTTAACCAACCAACGCCTTGAATGAAACCACCTTCAATCTGACCGATATCAATGGCAGGGTTTAGTGATGCGCCTACATCATGTAATAAATCGGCACGCAGTATTTTGTATTCACCAGTTAAGGTATCAATAACCACTTCAGAGCAAGATGCACCATAGGCGTAATAGTAGAACGGGCGACCACGCGCTTTTTGGTGATCGTAGAAAATCTTCGGTGTGCGATAAAAACCCGTACTTGATAGTGAGATTTGATTGAAATAAGCCAATTGAATCAGTTCTTCAAACGGCATGTATTTATCGCGAATTTGCACAATACCACTTTTGAATACCACTTCTTCTTCGCTAACCTTGAAGTGTGAACTCGCAAATTCAACTAATCTGCGTTTAATCGTTTGCGAGGCATTTTGTGCTGCCTTACCGTTCAAATCGGTACCCGACGAGGCAGCCGTCGGTGAGGTGTTTGGTACTTTATCGGTATTAGTGGCGGTGATTTGAATTCGGTTTATATCGACTTGGAACTCTTGAGCGACAATTTGCGCCACTTTGGTGTTTAAACCTTGTCCCATTTCAGTTCCACCGTGGTTTAGGTGAATACTGCCGTCGGTATAAATATGAAGTAGGGCGCCAGCCTGATTCAAAAATGTTGCTGTAAACGAAATACCAAATTTAACCGGTGTAATGGCTAAACCCTTTTTAAGTATTGGGCTGGTTTTGTTAAAGGCGTCAATTTCTTTACGACGTTCGTGGTACTGGCTGGTGGTTTCAAGTTGTTCGGTTATGTCGTGTATGAAGTTATCTTCAACGGTTTGGTAGTAGTGTGTGGTATTACGGTCTTTATCATCGTAGTAGTTGTGTTTACGTACTTCTAGCGGATCTTTCTTTAGGTAACAGGCGATTTCATCCATGATATGTTCAATAGTCATCATGCCTTGTGGGCCACCAAATCCGCGGTATGCGGTGTTAGAGGCGGTATTGGTTTTACAGCGATGCCCCGTTACTGTTGCATCACCTAAGTAGTAGGCGTTATCAGAGTGGAACATGGCACGATCGACAATGGAGCTTGATAGATCTGGCGAATAGCCACAGTTACCAGCAACTGTAATATCAATACCTTGGATGCGGCCATTGTCATCAAAGCCGACTGTATATTGGTTGTAGAACGGGTGGCGTTTGCCCGTCATTTGCATATCGTCATTACGCAACAAGCGCATTTTTGTAGGGCGACCTGTGAGGTGAGCAACGACTGCCACCATACAAGCAGGGCCTGCCGCTTGCGTTTCTTTTCCGCCAAAACCACCACCCATTCGACGCATATCAATGACGATTTTATGCATTGGCACACCCAGTACTTCAGCAACCAATTTTTGTACTTCGGTCGGGTTCTGCGTAGAGGTATAAACAATCATGCCGCCATCTTCAGTTGGCATTACACTGCTGACTTGTGTTTCTAAATAGAAGTGCTCTTGCCCACCGATATGCAGATCACCTTCAAGCACATGTTTGGCTTTCTTTAATGCAGCAGCCGAATCGCCGCGTTTTTGTTGGTGGCTTTCAGTAACGAAATGCTTCTTTTCTAGCGCCTCTTTAACATCAAGAATCGCTGGAAGAGGGTCATACTCGATAATGGCTGCTTGTGCGGCTTTACGTGCCGTTTCTAAATCATTGGCAGCAACGGCCAAGATAGGTTGTCCGTAGTATTCTACTTTTCCATCAGCCAGTAGTGGGTCGCCGGGTAAAATCGCACCAATATCCAGTTGCCCGGGAATATCTTTACTGGTGATAACCACCTCGACTCCCTCGAACTCGTAACATGGGCTAACGTCAATTTTGGTGATATTGGCGTGCGCTTGGGTACTTAAACGTGCATATAAATGAAGTTGGTTAGGAAACTCTAAACGGTCATCGATATAGACAGCTTCACCGGTTACTTGCTTACCAGCGCTGTCGTGCTTAACGCTTTTACCTACGCCAGTTGTTAAGTCTTGTTTTACCAGCGCCACCATCTCTTCGTGACTCAATGCATTACTATGATGATTAGACATAAGAGGTCACCCTTGTTTCAATTTGATTATTCACGTTTTGCTGTTCGATAAAGAAGCGATAAAGCATGTTGGCGGCTGTTTGGCTGCGGTATTCTTTACTGGCTCGGAAATCAGAAAGAGGCTCGAAATCATTCTCTAATGTAATCATTGCGGCTTTCACTGTGGCTACATTCCATTTTTTCCCGAGTAACGCTTGTTCACACGCAGCTGCGCGTTTGGGGGTTGCAGCCATGCCACCGAAGGCAATACGCATTGAGGAGACTACGCCGTTATCTAATTCGAGATTAAATGCGCCGCATACTGCAGAAATATCATCATCGAGTCGCTTGGAAAGCTTGTAAGCACGGAACTCTTTGTGGGCTTCAGGCATAGGGATAATGATTTTTTCGATAAACTCTGAAGGTTGTTGTGCGGTCACTTTGTAGCTAATGAAGTAATCTTCAATCGGAATAGTACGAGACTCTTTACCACGACGAAGCGTAATGTTGGCATTGAGTGCAATCAGTAGAGGGGGCGCATCACCAATAGGGGAAGCATTCGCAATATTGCCACCCAGCGTGCCTTGGTTACGAACTTGCAGCGATGCAAAGCGGTGAAGCAATTCACCAAAATCAGGGTAGTGTTTGCTGATTACCTCGTAGCAATCACTGATTGGTAAATTTGCACCAATGATAATGTCGCTATCGGTTTCCTCTAATACTTTCATATCAGCAACCAGATTTACGCTAATCAACTGTTTTATTTCACGTTGAAACTGTGTTACTTCCAGTGCCAAATCTGTTCCGCCTGCCAGTAGGCGTGCGTCAGGATAGGTTAGTAGTAGTTCCGCCAGTTCATCTGTTGTTGTTGGTGAAAAGCTTGATAGATTCTTATAGTTAAGTGTAGCGGGTTCATTACTGATACTTTTAAGCTTTTCGATGGTACGTAGTTCAAGTTCAGCAAACTGATCGAGAATGGGTTTATCAGTGCTCAGTGACATCGCCGCATCAATAATCGGGCGGTAGCCTGTACATCGACAAAGGTTGCCAGCTAATGATTCTAAAATATCTTCTTTATTGGCTTGAGGGCGATTCTTACTGAGTGCAAACATCGACATGATAAAGCCGGGTGTGCAGTAACCGCACTGTGAGCCATGAAACTCAACCAAGGCTTGTTGCACAGGGTGAAGAGATTTATCTGTATTTTGCAAATCCTCCACCGTGATTAATTGTTTTCCGTGCAGGGCTGAAACAAAGGTAAGACACGAGTTAACCGAGCGATATTGTAGTTGCCCATTCACTAATTCACCGAGTACAACCGTACATGCGCCACAGTCACCTGAACCACAACCTTCCTTGGTTCCTGTTTTGTTTGTCTGAGTGCGCAGATAATTGAGCACGGTCATATTAGGTGAAAGTTGAGTTTCTTCTCGTACTTTCTGATTCAGTAAGAATTTAATCAAGAGACCTCCTTGGCTAGGTTGCGATTTTTCTGACCTTTGAGTCAATATTGTTCAAGTTGACTTTTTAGTCAACTATTATTTTACAACCTTGCAACAATTGCGTGTGGGGTTATTTTTATTGTCAATTCTTTAATAATCAATAATATAAGTTAAGTTTACTGAGTTTTATTTATTGTTTTAATGCTTTTGTATGCTAAAGATGTTTAGTTGTTACATTTTGTTTTTTATATTGCATACACTACTAAATACAATTATGGCAGAGATATTGATGGCTATTGTGCGGATTGTCAGAATAATTGATTGTTGCTAGGCGTCGAGTGGATAGGATTATGTCAGGTGAGGTTTTTTAAACAAAAAAGGGCTGTAGGTACAAGAAAGTGAAATAGTTGTTTTGGGGTGATAAGCGTAAAGGATATTAAAAAAACAGGAAAAAGAGTGCAGGTTAGGGGGGATGTTGGCTCTGATTATGGCAACAGAGCCTGCGTGAAATTAAGAGGTATATTATGCTTTGTTTAATGCATTATTTTTAATGACGTTAGAGAAAACCACATGCAAATCATTAGACGCAGTTTCACCATCTAGGCTCAGTTTGGAGCGAATATGATTTAAATGCTCTGCCATTAACGACAGGGCTTTTTCTTTATCACCGGCTTCAATGGCATCCAATAAAATGGTGTGTTCATCTAAAGAACAATTAGCATTGTTACCTACTTCGTATTGTGCAATTATTAACGAGGTTTGAGAGACCAAGCTTCGCTGAAAATTGAGAAGAGGGGCATTGTTTGCCATCTCTGCTAGCTTTAGGTGAAATTCACCAGACAGGCGAATACCACTACCAAAATCCCCTTTTTCAAAGGCATTTAATTCTGCTGTTACCAGCTTGCGGATTTGCTTTATTTGCTCTTGAGTTGCATTTTCAACCGCTAATTCAGTAATAGCGAGTTCCATTACTTCTCGTGCTTTAAAGATTTGCTTTGCTTCTTCAATCGTTGGTGCAGCAACAATAGCCCCACGGTTAGGGCGAATCACAACAACTTGTTCAAGAGAAAGGCGCAGCAGTGCTCGGCGGATAATGGTACGGCTAACACTGAATATTTCACTTAAAGCCTCTTCATTCAGCTTGGTGCCTGGCGGTAATCGTTGTTCTAAAATAGCATCAAAAATATGACAGTAAACAACATCATCCTGAGTCTGATTTGGGGATTTAGTTTTTGATTTTTTTTGTATTGATTTGCTGAGACTTGTCATTCGGATGATAAACCTTCTAATCCTGCATCTTGAGGTAACTAGGGTATAGGCGTATTTTGTTATAATTCGTTACCTTTAATATTACTCGTTTTGTGTACAATTTCTTAGCTTTATTGTCTTTTTTATTACAGCAATCGACTCAGTTATCAAAATTAAGCTTCAATATTGCTTTTGGGGTGAGGTATGCATGGTGTGATTGCATGATTTGGTGTGAAAGTTTGGCTGAAGGCAGCAGAAAAACAAAAAAGCCAGCTATAGAAATAACTGGCTTTCATCATATTTAGTGGTATTCAGGCTCGGTTACGCTAGACGAATCGCGATTAGAATGGATACCAAAATAATTGTTCAGATTGATAACGTTTAATAAAGCCTAACGTCAGAACAATCGCGATGACCAATAGAGTTAGGTAATCATTTTTGGTCATTGGCTTTAAGCTGTACCAAGAGCGTCGCTTATTGCGACCAAAACCACGCAATGTCATGGCGTTGGAAATAACGTCGGCGCGATCAAGGCTAGAGAAAATCAATGGACCTAGAATTTTAGCAACGTTTTTAATGCGCTTCATTACCGGAACATTATTTGAAATGTCGACACCACGGGCTTGCTGCGCATGCATGATATTCATGAAGTCTTTCATTACTTCGGGTAAATAGCGCAAGGTCAAACTGACGGCGTAAGCGATTTTGTAGGGTACACCTAATTTGTTCAAGCTGGCTGAAAATTCAGTAGGGTGAGTGGTAAAGACAAAGACCAACGCAATAGGGAACATACTGAAATACTTAAGCGTGACAGTAAGCAGGTAGAATAATGTTTCAACCGTGATTTTATAGTCACCAAAGAGTGTTAACAGTACTGTTTCACTACCCATGTACTCGACACCTTGTAAGGGGGCAATTAGAAACATAAATAATGCGTTCATCAAAAGAACAACAGACGTACCGATTAAAAGAGGTTTATAGACTGAGAACGGCACTTTACTGATTTTTAACAGTGCTAAGCCGACTAAGATCATTGCGCAAATAACACGTAAATCAAAGGTGATCAGCACCATGGTTACCCAGCTCATGAATAAGATGAACTTAGTGATACCATTTAACGCATGCAAGGCAGAGCCTGTATTGACATAGCTAATGCCAAATTTAATTTTATTTGTTTTCATTATTTATTCTTTGCCTCATGTTCAATAAAGCAATGAATGAAGTTATCGATACGTTCAATCCCCATTGCATGTGCTAATGAATACAGGCTGGTTACGGTTAAGTTGGCTTTTTCTAGCAGAGCTGGCTGGCTAAAAATGGTGTTTACAGGTGCATCGGCTAATAATTGGCTATTAGCAATGACAATGGCACGCTGAGTATATTCGAGAACAAGGTGCATATCATGAGAGATGATCAGAATGGTAATGCCGAGTTTACGGTTAAGCTCTCGCACAAACTCCATCATTAATGTGTAGTGATGGTAGTCTTGACCTGCTGTAGGTTCATCCAGAATCAATAGTTCAGGTTCTAGCACTAAGATAGTGGCAATGGTCACGCGCTTTTTCTGACCATAACTTAAAGCATCAATTGGCCAATGGCGGTATTTTTTCAAACCGCATAGCTCAAGAATATCTAAAACTTTACGTTCTACTGTTGCTTCCTCGATTCCTCGATTGCGTAACCCTGATGCAATCTCATCAAAAATCATATGGTGCGAAATCATATGATTAGGGTTTTGTAGCACTATACCGATCTTCTGGCTGCGTTCAAAAATAGAGCATTGTGCTAAATCTTGGCCATTCATGAAAATAGACCCAGTATCAGGTTCTAATACCCCCATGATTAAACGTGTGATCGTTGATTTCCCTGAACCATTCTTACCTAAAATGGAAACAAATTCCCCTTTATTGATATGAAAGCTCACATCATCAAGCGTATTTTTAATGCCATCGTATGAGTACGAAAGGTTATTGACAGTAAGCAAGCGCTCACTGTTTTCTGGGGTGCCTTCAGCTGCTGATTGACGATACCAGTTTTCGATCTGCGGCTTAAATTTATCAAGATTTAATGTCGAAAAATATGCCGGTTTATCGTCTTCGGTTATTTGGCATCCAGCCGCTTTTAACGCCGATATGTAAAGAGGCTCACGTATTCCATGCTGTGCCAGTAGATCACTTGCAATGAGTTGGTCAGGCGTCATATTGGCAACAATTTCACCTTGTTCCATCATGATGATGCGATCAACTGGGCGATGAAGAACGTCTTCAAGGCGATGCTCAATAATGATTACCGTTTTGCCTGTATCACGATGAAGGTGATCAATAATATCGATGGCGGCTTTGCCTGTTTTGGGATCCAAGCTCGCTAGCGGTTCATCAAACAATAAGATATCGACATCATCGACCATAACGCCCGCAAGGGAAACTCGCTGTTTTTGACCACCACTAAGGTCAAAAGGAGACACATCTAAGATGTCATCAAGCTCAACCATTTTTGCGGTATTTTTAACAATAGTATGCATTTCTTCTTGAATAACCATTTGGTTTTCAAGTGCAAAGGCAATATCTTCGCCCACGCTTAGACCAACAAATTGTCCATCAGTATCTTGTAGTACAGTGCCTACGATGTTGGTACATTGATGAAGATCTAATGATTCTGTGTCTTTACCGTTAATTTTGAGGCTACCAGAGCAATCGCCTTTAACTGCAAAGGGGATTAAGCCATTCAAGCATTGGCCTAGTGTTGATTTTCCACTGCCGCTTGGACCAACAATAACAACTTTTTCGCCTTTCCCAATCGTTAGGTTAATATTTTTTAGGGTTGGCTTTTCTAACGCCCAATACTTGAACGTGAAATTAGAGAATTCAATAGTCATCAGTTAATCAGCTTCTTTAAGGTTGTAGCTTTGTTGTTTTCTTTTTGCCACCGCGGTCAAAATATAGTGACCAACAATAGCAATTAAGAGGGTGTTACCTGCGGCAATAATGATGAGTTGTGCCATCACTTTGGTAAAGGGTTCGGCATAAAGCACAGAATCTAAATAGGCAGAGCAGCCATAACCAATAACATTACCGAGGAAAGCAAGGAAGACAAACAAGGAAAAATCAAATTTAGTGAATTTCCCCATCTCTAAACGATCTCGGGTAATCTTGGGGTAAAAACCAATTATCAGTCCGACTAACCCCGAACCAAGAACCCACGTTAGCCATACTCCCCAGCCCGCAAACATATCGGTTACCCAATGACCAATAAAGCCAACAAGAAAACCAACAAGGGGACCAAATAAAACAGAAAACAATGCCAATACCGCCATTGCAGGCTTAAGTGTTGTGTTAGCAAATACGGGAATACCAAACATAGGTAAACCGCCAATGCCGTAAAGTGCAGCACCAATGGCGATTAAAACCACCGTTTTAGCAGAAAGATTCATGATATAACCTTCAGTCAACTCTTGGTGATTGCTCGTCATAGAGAAGGCAAATTTGGATAGCCTCTTTGAAGTGAACAATCTTCGTTATAATGGATGTCGCAAATACTGCTTTAATTTTACGATTACTAACTAACCACCGGTAAAACGTAAATCGTCAAGACTCTGATTCTGAGTGCGAATAATCCATTATTGTGCAAGAGCTATGATGGTGTATGTGTAGCGGTGTAACCTTTTAATCGGCGGCAATACTACATCAAGCAGTAGCAGAAATAAAAGCTTTCCATCTAGACGTCTAAGTATTGAACAAAACTCATAAATTCTAACGTATTTTTATCACAAACTGCCTTCAGTCTTGATACATAAGCGTGAGATATGATTACGGAAGGGAAGTGATGAATATTTTACAGGACGTAATAATCATTTTTGTTTAGATTCAGTGAAAGTTAGGCTGGGTAAACTAATCTTGTATTAAGAGTTGGTCATAATTTAGCTGTCGTGCAGGAGTGCTCTATTTGTTATGTTTCCGTTATAACTTACTGTTTAGTCAGTAGTTGCTGATAAGGCTATCATGAAATGTGGTGAAGATGCCTTCTTTAGGTAAACACTGTCGTAATAACGTTGAAATTAGTGTGGATGTATTTCTAATCGTTACCTTATTTGTTAAATAACTTACCTGTATGTAATGTAAATAATTGGATACACTGAATTTTCTACTTTATTTTTCTTGATATATGGTAAATACTGCTGGTTGCCTTGTTTTATTTTGAAGCATGCAATAAAAACATTTTCGTTATATAGTGTCTTTGTTTGTATTTATTCGAAATTTTGCGCTATCACACAAAATCAGTATGTGTACTGATTTTAAGTTAGGGTAAAAATAGGGTAAAATTAGTAATTGCAATCCCGCCAATTCCGGCAGGGTGCAGAGCCAAATCATATTGGAGATACAGCTTGATTAATGTATTCCTTGTAGATGATCACGAACTGGTTCGCACAGGGATCCGACGTCTTCTTGAAGATGTCCGTGGAATAAAAGTGCTAGGAGAGGCCGACAGTGGTGAGGAAGCCGTAAAATGGTGTCGTGCACAACATGCCGATATCGTTCTTATGGATATGAATATGCCTGGTATCGGTGGTCTAGAAGCTACACGGAAGATTCTTCGTTTCAATCCCGACATCAAAATTATTGTATTAACGATTCATACTGAAAATCCTTTCCCAACGAAAGTGATGCAAGCAGGTGCGGCTGGATACCTTACTAAAGGTGCTGGTCCTGATGAAATGGTTAATGCTATTCGCATGGTTAATAGTGGGCAACGTTATATTTCGCCTGAAATCGCGCAGCAGATGGCGTTAAGCCAGTTTGCACCTGATTCTGAAAATCCGTTTAAAGACCTTTCAGAACGTGAACTTCAAATTATGATGATGATCACGAAGGGGCAAAAAGTCACTGACATTTCAGAGCAACTCAGTTTAAGCCCAAAAACAGTGAATAGTTACCGTTACCGTTTATTCAGCAAACTGGATATAGGCGGTGATGTTGAGCTTACCCATCTAGCAATTCGTCACGGAATGTTGGACACAGAGACGTTGTAGTGTCAGAAGCATTAGATGAAAAGAGCTTTGATGCAAAAAGCTTTCTAAAAACAGTTACTCACCAACCTGGCGTCTATCGTATGTATGATGCCGTTGGTGACGTAATTTATGTTGGGAAAGCCAAAGATCTTAAAAAGCGCCTATCGAGTTATTTTCGAATTAACGTAGCTGGAGAGAAAACCAGAGCGTTAGTGAAAAATATCTGTAAAGTGGATGTTACGGTAACCCATACCGAGACAGAGGCGCTGATCCTTGAACATAACTACATTAAATTGTACTTGCCTAAGTACAATGTACTACTGCGTGATGACAAATCTTACCCGTATATCTTCTTGAGTAATCATCAGCATCCCCGTCTTTCTATTCACCGAGGCACTAAAAAGCGCAAAGGTGAATATTTTGGTCCATACCCTGACGCGGGGGCGGTACGTGAAAGCCTGCATTTAATGCAGAAACTATTTCCTATTCGTCAATGTGAAGATTCTGTTTACGCAAACCGAAGCCGCCCTTGTTTGATGTATCAAATTGGCAGGTGTTTAGCTCCGTGTGTTAAAAATCTGATAACCGAGAAAGATTACGAAGACCAAGTCAGTTTTGCACGTTTATTTTTACAAGGTAAAGACCGTCAAGTAATCGCTTCACTTGTAGAGAAAATGGAGCAAGCTAGCCAAAGTTTGAATTTTGAACAAGCCGCGACTTTTCGCGATCAAATTCAGGCGCTACGACGCATTCAAGAGCAACAATTTGTTAGTCACGACAGTGAAGATGATCTTGATGTGGTTGGAATTGCCCATCAAAACGGCATGGCATGTATTCATGCGCTTTATATTCGCCAAGGTAAAATATTAGGCAGCCGCAGTTATTTCCCCAAAATGCCAAGCGATGCTGAATTAACTGAAGTCCTATCGAGTTTTATTACGCAGTTTTATCTGAATCAAGCGGAGGGTAGGGTTATTCCGTCGGTCATTATCTTAGGTGAGAATTTAGGAGATGATGCTGCGGTTATTACGGAAACGTTGTCTGACATTGCGGGTCGGAAAATTGAACTAAAAGTGAACCCTCGTGGTAACCGTGCGCGTTATCTGAAACTGGCGCAAACCAACGCAATGACAGCGCTCACAAGCAAGCTTAGTCATAAGATGACAATTCATGAACGGTTCTCCGAGCTACGTAAGGCTCTGAACCTCGAGACTATAACTCGTATGGAATGTTTTGACATTAGCCATACGATGGGTGAAAAAACGGTGGCTTCTTGTGTGGTATTTAATCAAGAAGGTCCGTTTAAGCAAGATTATCGACGTTATAATATTACGGGTATCACTGGTGGTGATGATTACGCTGCTATGGGGCAAGTATTAGAGCGTCGCTATGGCAAGCAGATGGAACCCGAAAAAATCCCCGATATTATTTTCATTGATGGTGGACGAGGTCAGCTATCAAGGGCGTATAATGTCGTAAAACCATTTATGGATGAATGGCCTAAGCAACCACTACTTATTGGTATTGCGAAAGGGGTAACACGTAAAGCAGGGCTTGAAACATTAATTTTTATCACGGGTGAAGAATTTTCTCTGCCCAGCGATTCACCCGCATTGCATTTGATTCAGCATATACGTGATGAAAGCCATAATCATGCGATTAGTGGTCACCGTGCACAACGTGCCAAAGTGAGAAAACGTAGTGCTTTAGAAGATGTGGAAGGTATTGGCCCTAAACGCCGTCAAGCGTTACTTAAATTTATGGGTGGTTTACACGAATTAAAACGAGCAAGTAGAGAAGAGATCGCTAAAGTGCCTGGAATAAGTAAAGCTTTGGCAGAAAAGATATATGACGCATTGCAACACGGGTAGCTTTGCGGCACTCTTGTATCTGTAGTGGTACTGTCGTTAATTATAAGAATTAAGAATTATGCGTTTATCAATTCCGAACATATTAAGCTTCATTAGACTTATACTCATCCCTTTCTTTGTTATTGCTTTTTACTTGCCTTATGAGTGGTCTGCGTTTGCAACTGCGTTAATATTCTTTATTGCAGGTGCTACTGATTGGTTTGATGGTTACCTTGCCCGCAAACTGAATCAAACGACTCGTTTCGGCGCATTTATTGATCCAGTTGCTGATAAGCTAATGGTAATCACGGCGATGGTGTTGGTTGTTGAACATTACCACTCTATTTGGGTAACCATTCCTGCCGTTACCATGATAGGTCGCGAAATCATTATTTCTGCTTTACGTGAGTGGATGGCTGAACTCGGTAAGCGTGCAAGTGTTGCCGTTTCTTGGGTCGGTAAAGTGAAGACAGCATCTCAGATGTTTGCATTATTGTTATTACTTTGGCACCCACACGAATGGGTAACATGGTTAGGTTATGTATCACTTTATGTAGCAATGGTATTGACTTATTGGTCTATGTACCAATACCTTAAAGCCGCAAAAGGTGACTTGCTTAATGCTGAACATCATTAAGTCTCCAAGGTATTATCTTGTTCTAAAATAGATTTCGGAAGCGGCTAATGAGCCGCTTTTTATTACCAGATAAAAGGTGAATTTTATTTGCTTGCTGATTAATTCATCTATTTGACGTTGTTGTAGTGGCTTTGGCTAAAAGGTAAGCGAACAAACACTTTTGTTGCATTTTTTTCGTGACAGCATCATTTGAATCTGTAGAATGGCCGACATACCGCAGCGGGGCAACCCACTAACGGTTAGTGATTGAAAAATTACTAAATTCTTTAAGATGTTTTGGCTTTAAAGAATATGGCGCGTTGGCAGAGTGGCTATGCAGCGGATTGCAAATCCGTGTACCTCGGTTCGACTCCGGGACGCGCCTCCATTATTCCTTGAGAATAATATTGCGACACTAGCTCAGCTGGTAGAGCGCAACCTTGCCAAGGTTGAGGTCACGAGTTCGAGCCTCGTGTGTCGCTCCAAATTTTGTACTAACGGTCACGTTACATTGGCAGACTGTTATAAAGATGGTGTCTAACCGCTTTTTATAAAGCACATTGGTTAGGAGCATCGCAATAAAGAATTGCGTGCCCTGGTGGTGGAATTGGTAGACACAAGGGATTTAAAATCCCTCGGCGTTCGCGCTGTGCCGGTTCAAGTCCGGCCCGGGGCACCATCTATTAAAAGTCTGTATCGAAAGATATAGCATGCGACACTAGCTCAGCTGGTAGATCGCAACCTTGCAAAGGTTGAGGTCACGGCTAGTTTCTCGAAGATCGGGAGCCTCGTGTGTCGCTCAAAATTTTGTACTAACGGTCAGGTTACATTGGCAGACCGTTATAAAGATGGTGTCTAACCGCTTTTTTATAAAGCACATTGGTTAGGAGCATTGCAATAAAGAATTGCGTGCCCTGGTGGTGGAATTGGTAGACACAAGGGATTTAAAATCCCTCGGCGTTCGCGCTGTGCCGGTTCAAGTCCGGCCCGGGGCACCATCTATTAAAGTCTGAGATTCTCTGAAAGAGAGTTTCAGCATGCGACACTAGCTCAGCTGGTAGAGCGCAACCTTGCCAAGGTTGAGGTCACGAGTTCGAGCCTCGTGTGTCGCTCCAAATACGAAGCCCCGACAGAAATGTCGGGGCTTTTTATTTATCTATACTTTTTATAGCATTCGGCACTCGCTCAGTTAGTAGAGCGCAATCTTGCCAAGGTTGAGGTCACGCCTAAACCTTGAAGATCGGGAGCCTCGTGTGTCGCTCCAAATTGAAAAGCCCAATCAGAAATGATTGGTTTTTTTGACGCTTGTAGCATATTAGAAAGAGTCTCGACGCGTTATTTCAACACTCATTAGCTTAGCTGGTAGGGTGCAACCTTATCAAGGTTGAGGTCACGCCTAAGCCTTGAAGATCGGGAGCCTCGTGTGTCGCTCCAAATACGAAGCCCTGACAGAAATGTCGGGGCTTTTTATTTATCTATACTTTTTACAGCATACGACACTAGCTCAGCTGGTAGGGCGCAGCCTTACCAAGGTTGAGGTGCTAAAAAATTAGCCATTAGCAAACTGCTGCAAAGGTACACGTTCTTGTAAAAACGTACGGTAAATTCTCACGCCAATTATACCTCCCAATAAACCTGCGACAGCAGCAGCAGATGCGGCCATGAATAAGGTTGATGGTGGGTTGAAAGCAATTGAGGCTAATAAACCGGGAATAGGAGCAGCACTGCCGGGTGCATCATTGATGATGCCGAAATACGCGGCGATCGTGCCCGCGAAGGCACCACCTATGAAATTCGACATGAAAATAGGTACAGGATTGCGGGTAACTATATGTGCCTGAGTTAAAGGCTCTAACATTACACTCACTGTATTGCATGATTTACCTAATTTCAGAGTATGGAAAACATAACCGTTGGTAAACGAACCACCAACACAGGCCATTGCCGCAATCCCCATCGGTAGCCCTGTTAATCCGAGCATAGCGGTCAATGCCATTGAACTGAGCGGTGAAGTACATACCATTTTAATAAGCCCACCTAATAAGAAGCCCATAATCAGCGGTGACAATGAGGTTGCTTCAGTGATCATGTTAGCCAACGTTCCCATCAGTAAATCAAGGGCTGGACTAATAAAGAAGCCGACTAATCGTGCTAGTGGGGCAAGAATTAACACACCTAGAATAACGTCGATACCTTCTGCTAAATATTTTTTAAATAGAGGGGCAATGAACGAGAATAAATAGCCGACAATGAAGCCTTCTAGAATACCTAAATGTATCATTGCCAAACCTGTAACCATCGCAAAGACAGGCTGTACACCAACACGGAGCATGACTAATGTGGCCGCAGCGACACCTCCCATACCACCAACGAGGTTACCAAATTCGCCTAAGTAACCAATTCCTAATAAGTTACCCATAACGTACTTATGAATAGCTTCGACGAGAAATGTCGCGATAGCAGCATCTGCTAACCCACTCATTGCTGCACTACCGTGGGGTGCTTTAAAGCTAAAAAGTGAAAATAATGCCAGAGCCATTAAAAGTGCTGTAATTCCTAATAAAATTTCCATGGTCTTTCCTTACCATACAAGCGACTTCTGATATGAATAACACCATTTACAGGTGATATTCACCTAGCAACCTCGCTTAACGCTGCGAGTTGCTATATTGATATAGATTTATAGAGAGGCTGAAAATGAGAAATGCGACCAGGGTCAGGACCAGACGGAATAAAACGAATAGGGTAGTACAGAGGTGAAATAAAAAAGAGATAGCTGCGCAAACTGCTAGCATCAATATTGACTCAATATATGTTCATATGCGTCACCATGTTTGAATACATTGTGTGAAGAACAAAAGGGTATTGTGTAATAGAGCTACCGTAGCACAAGCAAGTTGGTTGGTTTTTGAGCTAGTTCATATTCCGTAAAACTCATGGATATAAGTGTGGGTTCATATGGTCGATTAAGCTGAGTATCTTTTACTTGTTGGAAAGTAAAACTGAATATTATGGGTAAATGCTGCTGAATTAGTCATCAGTGTGTTATTTGGTGGTGTTTTGTATTGTTGCGATTGAAATATTGAGTTCTTATATAAATAGCACTTGTTTTTTAAATCGTGATTGTGTTATTTTCTGCCCAATCTCGAGTGAATTGTACTGAGACACATGCGTTATGACGATATCAAATAAGTGTGTCATAACGTGCCGTAGGTACTAACGAACCAATCGTTAGTAGAAGGGCATTAATAGAGCAAACCTGCATAACATAAAGCAGGTGCATATTGAAGGAACCCAACAGTGAATATACCAACATTATCTATGCAACTTACATTCGTCTTGCCTAACTGCAGTATTATTACTGAGCCTTGATCTTTCCTTAAAAAACACGAGTAACTTGCTCTCTTTATTAATTCGCATATTGGCACAATTGAATATTGTCTTTTAAAAAGGCTTTTTCAATATTCCAATGATGAATGCGGGTTAAGTGCATCAATAAATCAATATCTTATGTATTGTTGATTGTTGCAGAAGAACTTTTCATCAGCTTTTTCTGGTGAAATTTATACGCATAAGTTCATTCGACCATCTAGGAATACCACTTTCGTTATGCCTGAACGTTCAGCATATCTCTCGATTGTTTGTTTCTCTATTTGTTCTCGATAAGAACTCGAATACATATAACGATATGAATTATTCGATGCGTAACGTGATGATTTAATGGAAATGAAAATGAACAATGTGTTTGATTTAGACGAACTGAAGCTAGCTTCTAATATCCCTGTCGTTCACGAGTTATATGACTTAACACCCGATGAACTTTTGCTCAGCCAAGAGCATTATGAATCAGAGGTGCGTTCATATCCAAGACGCTTACCCCTAGCTATCGCAAAAGCGGCTGGCGTTATGGTTGAAGATACCCGTGGTCAACTCTTTATTGATTGCCTTGCTGGTGCTGGCACACTTGCGCTTGGTTATAATCATCCAGAAATTAATCAAGCGATTATTGACCAGCTACAAGCGGGTTTGCCTTATCAGACGTTGGATATAACAACACCAACAAAAGATAAATTTATCAGAGAAGTCATGAGCTTCCTTCCTGATGAATTTGCGAATAATGCGTGTATCCAATTCTGTGGCCCATCGGGTGCTGATGCTGTTGAAGCAGCTATTAAACTCGCGAAACAAACAACTGGTCGAAACACGATGGCTGCGTTTCATGGTGCCTACCATGGTATGACGAACGGCACGATGGCAATGATGGGTAATCTAAGTACCAAATCACGCCGTCAGGGGCTGATGTCAGATGTTCATTTTTTACCATTCCCATATAGTCTACGTTGTCCGTTTGGTTTAAAAGGCGACGAAGGTGCAAAACAAAGTTTACGTTATATCGAGCGTATGCTGAGCGATGATGAAAGTGGTGTTCAAAAGCCTGCTGCAATTATCGTTGAACCCGTGCAAGGCGAAGGTGGTGTTATTCCTGCCCCTGCATTCTGGTTACAAGAATTACGCCGCATTACCAAAGAGCAGGGCATCCTACTTATTTTGGATGAAATTCAATGCGGTATTGGTAAAACAGGCCATAACTTTGCTTTTGAAGAAGCTGGTATTACGCCTGATATCCTGTGTTTATCAAAAGCCGTTGGTGGCGGACTACCTATGTCGTTGCTTATTTTTAATAAGTCGATAGATACTTGGCTTCCCGGTGAGCATACAGGTACATTCCGCGGCAACCAACTTGCGATGGCAACAGGTGCGACGGCATTACAAATTATTCGTCGTGATAACTTGGTCGAGCATGCTCAAAAAGCCGGACAGTACTTACGTGAAGGCATCGAACGCATAGCCCAATACACGGATTGTATCGCTGAAGTTCGTGGTAAAGGCTTGATGTTAGGTGTTGAAATTGTGAAACCTAACGGCGCTAAGAATAAATTTGGTGAACCTGAAGCTGATCCAGAATTAACGGTTAACATTCAACGTGCAGCCCTTGAACGTGGATTGATTATCGAAAAAGGTGGTCGTCAGGGCTCTGTACTGCGTTTCCTTCCCCCGCTTATTATTACTTTCGAGCAAATTGACTTTGTGCTTGATGCGTTAAGCAAGGCGATTATTGCAACGGCTGGTCCCGCTAAAATTGTTGAACCTGTAACGGCGAATGAACAAGACGATTGGCGTTCATATTTCATCCATACCGGTGAAGGTGGTGCTGATCAGTTTGAAAAAGTACTGAATCAGACAACCCAAGTGCTGAAAAATGTATTTGAAGAGACAACGGCACCCTATTCAGGGTTAGATCCTGAAGTCTTGAAATCGATGATTTATAACATCGACCTTGATCACCAGCAGTTGCCGATTGAAACCGTTATTGAGCAAACTGGCGAGCTTATCGCTAAAAACTCAATCATGGTGCAACATCCACATTGTATCGCTCATCTACATACGCCGCCTTTGTTACCTGCAGTCGCTGCTGAGGCGTTTATTGCATCGTTAAATCAATCGATGGATTCATGGGATCAGGCGAGTTCAGCAACATTTGTAGAGCAAAAAGTTGTCGATTGGTTATGTGGTGTTTATAACCTGGGTGAACAAGCGGATGGTGTATTCACCAGTGGCGGCACTCAAAGTAATTTGATGGGGCTGCTATTAGCCCGTGATTGGGCGGCAGATACTATTTCTGGTCATAATATCCAGAAAGATGGCTTGCCAGAGTATGCGTCGAAAATGCGCATATTGTGCTCGAAAAAATCACACTTCACCGTGCAAAAATCAGCGTCATTAATGGGGTTAGGTGAACATGCCGTGGAGTGTGTTGATACTAATCCTGATGGCACGATTAAGATTGCAGCGTTGATAAAAACGGTAGAGACACTAAAGAATGAAGGCTTATTGCCATTCGCTTTAGTTGGAACAGCTGGTACAACCGATCACGGCGCGATTGATGACTTAGCCAATATGGCTGATATTGCAGAGCAACATAACCTGTGGCTGCATGTTGATGGGGCTTACGGTGGTGCACTGATTCTTAGCCGCCACAAAACACGTTTACACGGTATTGAAAAAGCAGACTCAGTGAGTGTGGACTTCCACAAGTTATTCTTCCAACCAATCAGCTGTGGTGCAGTATTGCTTAAAGACAAAGAGAACTTTAAGTACTTATTACATCATGCCGATTATCTGAATCGTGAAGATGATTTACTGCCAAACCTTGTTGATAAATCGATTGCAACAACGAAGCGTTTCGATGCATTAAAAGTATTGATGACAATGCAGTGTGTTGGTACGCAAGCTCTTGGCGGTATGTATGATCACCTGTTAGGGCAAACACAGCAAGTTGCCGACTTGGTCAATAATCGCAATGAATTTGAATTACTGGCAGACCCTGCATTATCAACGGTGTTATTCCGTTATGTGGGTGAAAAGCCAGATACCGATATCGACGCACTGAACAAAAAACTCCGTATAGAGGCACTCGTTAAAGGTGTCGCTGTACTAGGTGAAACGGTTGTCGACGGTAAGGTTGCGTTAAAGTTCACGATTCTAAATCCTTGTTTAACTATGGCTGATTTTGAGTTATTGCTAAATAATATCAACCAGTTGGCTTTAACCTTATAACGCAAAAAAGATAAATAATTTCCCTTCTTTTTAGAGGAGGGGAAATATTCTGATTTCAGGCAATTTTTTAATAAGTTGTCGAATATATTTCAAAGAATAAATAGACGGAATACAAAGAATATGGCTATTTTACAAATTGGTGCAGGTGGTGTTGGTTGGGTTATCGCGCATAAAGCGGCTCAGAATAATGACGTATTAGGTGATATCACTATTGCATCTCGTACAGTTAGCAAATGTGAAAAGATCATCGAGTCAATTAAAGGGCGTAATAACCTAAAAGACACGACTAAAAAACTAGAATCACGTGCAGTAAATGCAGATGACGTTGATGCACTAGTTGCACTGATCAAAGAAGTTCAGCCTGATTTGGTTATTAATGCGGGCCCTCCTTGGGTTAACGTTGCCATTATGGAAGCATGTTACCAAGCTAAAGTATCATACCTTGATACATCTGTAGCGGTAGACTTGTGCAGTGAAGGTCAACAAGTGCCTGAAGCTTACGATCCACAGTGGGCATTCCGTGAAAAATTCGCAGAGGCGGGTATTACAGGTATTCTTGGTGCTGGTTTTGATCCAGGTGTTGTAAGTGTATTTGCAGCTTACGCGGTTAAGCATTTGTTCGATGAAATCGATACAATCGACGTAATGGACGTGAATGCTGGTGATCACGGTAAGAAGTTCGCAACGAACTTTGACCCAGAAACAAACATGCTAGAAATTCAAGGTGATTCTTTCTACTGGGAAAACCAAGAGTGGAAACAAGTGCCTTGTCATACACGTATGCTTGAATTTGATTTCCCTAATTGTGGCAACCAGAAAGTGTACTCTATGGCGCACGATGAAGTGCGTTCAATGAAAGAGTTTATTCCAGCGAATCGTATCGAATTCTGGATGGGCTTTGGTGATACCTACCTGACCTACTTTAACTGTATGCGTGATATTGGTCTGTTAAGCCCAAATCCAGTAACGCTGCAAGATGGTACTGTTGTAGAGCCGCTTAAAGTACTGAAAGCTATTTTGCCTGATCCAACATCATTAGCACCGGGCTACACAGGTTTAACCTGTATCGGTACTTGGGTTCAAGGTATTAAAGACGGTGAGCCACGTAGTGTCTTCATCTACAATAATGCAGATCATGAAGTTGCTTACAAAGATGTTGAACACCAAGCGATTTCTTACACGACAGGTGTACCAGCCATTACCGCGGCACTTATGTACTTCCGTAACGAGTGGAGCGGTAAAGGTGTATTCAACATGGAACAGTTGAACCCAGACCCATTCCTAGAGCTAATGCCAACAATCGGTCTTGATTGGCATGTACAGGAATTGCCAGTAGCACAGCCTGAGATTAAGATTCTAAAATAACGCCCTTATAGCTGTTATATCGAATTAATCATTAGAGCCGGTGTGCAAGCACCGGCTTTATTCCGTCTACGCGGGTAGTAAAAATGCAGAAGAATGATTTAAAAACACCTTACTTTATGATTGATGAAAGTAAGCTGGTAGCAAATTTAGAGAAAGCAAAGTTGTTAAAAGAGCTTTCTGGTGTGAAGTTGGTACTGGCACTGAAATGCTTTTCTACATGGGGGGTGTTCGACCTTATTAAGCCGTATCTTGATGGTACTACAAGCAGTGGTCCTTATGAAGTGAAGCTGGGTTATGAAGCGTTTGGTGGTGAAACACATGCTTATAGCGTGGGTTACAGTGAATATGATGTGAAAGAAGTGGCTGAAATCTGCGATAAGATGATTTTCAACTCGCAAAACCAGCTAGCAGCTTATCGTCATTTGGTTGAAGGTAAAGCATCTCTTGGTTTACGCCTAAATCCTGGTGTTAGCTATGCAGGGCAAGATTTAGCGAATCCTGCGCGTCAATATTCACGCCTTGGTGTGCAGTGGGATCACGTTGATGCAGCTGTCTTTGATAATCTTGACGGTGTTATGTTCCACATGAACTGTGAGAACAAAGATGAAGATGCATTCATTGGATTATTAAATGATATCTCAGATAAGTTTGGTCAGCATTTAGACAAACTAGACTGGGTGAGCCTTGGTGGTGGGGTATTCTTTACTTGGCCGGGTTATAACATCAAAAAGCTTGCTGCGGCATTGAAAACGTTTTCTGAGAAGCATGGTGTTCAGTTATACCTTGAGCCCGGTGAAGCGATTATTACTAAAACCGCTGATTTGGTTGTGACAGTAGTAGATATCGTCGAAAATGAGATAAAAACGGCAATCGTAGACAGTGCAACAGAAGCACACCGTTTAGATACGCTAATTTATGATGAGCCAGCCTCGATTGCTGAAGCCAGCGAGCAAGGTGAGCACCAGTATGTTATTGGTAGTTGTTCTTGTTTAGCCGGTGATCAGTTTTGTGTAACCCAGTTTGATCAACCATTGAAGATTGGTCAGCGTTTGCACATCACAGATAGTGCAGGTTATACAATGGTGAAATTAAACTGGTTTAATGGTTTGAAGATGCCCTCTATTTACTGTGAACGTGCAAATGGTGAAATAGAGAAACTGAATGAATTCGGTTACGACGATTTTAAACGATCTTTGTCACAATGGTCGGTGTCGTAAACGTTTAAGTACAAGCCCATTATTATAAAGAAGATCGGTGAACGGTCTTTTTTTTGCGTTGTAGAAAACGTTATCTTTTGACTGCAATAGGGTGGGGGTATGATTAATTTCCCAATGGCGGCGTTAATTTAAGCGAATTTTGCGGTGTTTTTAGCTGGTTTAGATAAAAAATAATCAGTTGAATTAAAACAATAAAATTTCCTATTGACTCATTTTCTGAATCAAGTAAAGTACGTGCCATACCGCAGCGGGGTAACCCATTAACGGTTAGCGATTGAAAGATTGCTTAATTCTTTAAGATGTTTTGGCTTTAAAGAATATGGCGCGTTGGCAGAGTGGCTATGCAGCGGATTGCAAATCCGTGTACCTCGGTTCGACTCCGGGACGCGCCTCCATTATTCCTTGAGAATAATATTGCGACACTAGCTCAGCTGGTAGAGCGCAACCTTGCCAAGGTTGAGGTCACGAGTTCGAGCCTCGTGTGTCGCTCCAAATTTTGTACTAACGGTCACGTTACATTGGCAGACTGTTATAAAGATGGTGTCTAACCGCTTTTTATAAAGCACATTGGTTAGGAGCATCGCAATAAAGAATTGCGTGCCCTGGTGGTGGAATTGGTAGACACAAGGGATTTAAAATCCCTCGGCGTTCGCGCTGTGCCGGTTCAAGTCCGGCCCGGGGCACCATCTATTAAAGTCTGATATTCTCTGAAAAGAGGGTTTCAGCATGCGACACTAGCTCAGCTGGTAGAGCGCAACCTTGCCAAGGTTGAGGTCATCGGTTCGAACCCGATGTGTCGCTCCAAATACGAAGCCCTGACAGAAATGTCGGGGCTTTTTATTATTTAAATTTTGAGTCGCGTCAATATCATATTCAATGTGCCACTTGCACAGCTGCACGCACAGCAGTTTGTTGCTGCCGTGAACCAGAATACTTCCATAACCAATTCATCAAAATTTCAAAGTCCCGAAAGAAAAGCTGGCGTCATAACATCGCTAGGCTCAACCTATTTCTTAATAGCAGTAGGGAACTTAATAAAAAGCCAGAGAACAATGCTCTGGCTTTGCGTTTTAATGGCAGCAGCTGCAATTGCGTTTGTATTTACTCATCTTACCAATCCCTGGATTAAAGGTGTTGGTTGGGTCCAACTTATGATAAAACTCCTGCAATGTGTTTTCAGCCTCATAAAGGTGACCAACATTATGCTCGGCAGGATATTTTGCCCCTTTTTGTTCAAGCAATTCCAACATCAATTTTTTCATTTTCTTGGTGTCAGTGCCTTTCTTGAATATATAGTCCTGATGGAATACATGACACATAAAATGGCCGTAATAAAGTGATGTCACCATGTTTTTGGTTATCTCTTCTGGTAGTTTTTCTACCCATTCACGGTCATTACGGCGAAGCGCTATATCAAGTGCGACTATCTCTTCAACTTCATTTCTGTGGATAGTTTCATAACGAATAGCTGCCCCTGCTGCTGCAAAACGATGTAGCAGTGCTTTTTTTCCTTCGTCTGCAGTACACGCAAAGTAGCTACCACCTGAGCCTTCTCCCCAGTTATTTTCTAGGTAAGCTTTTGCTTCTTCGATTCCCTCATCACTCATTTTTAATATTAGGTGGTGTTGATACTTATTACGGAAATCCAGCATGCGTTTTGGCAGATGCTGAGGGAACAATTTACTCACGTAGTACAAAATGGTATCAGGTAAGTATTTGTTCACATAAGGAATACGACCCAAAAAGTTCTCTACTTTAGCTTTTAGGGCAAAGAATTTAGGCAGACTTTCTGTGCCTAAGTGATTGATAGAAAGGAAAACATCTTTACCGTATTTTTCTGAAAGATTGAAAATGTCACGGTGCATGTATTCACCCATTTCGGGTAAATTGTCAAACTTAGATAAAATATCTCTTCTTAGCTGAGTCAGTTTTTCGGCGTCATCAGTACCAATATAAAAAACCTGCTCTTTTTCCGTTACTGGGTAGCTGTCTACTCGAACGGCGAAAATTCCTAACTTACCAGCACAACCACTGGCCTCGTATAGCCGGCGCTCATCAGCGTTAAACCGTGATGGAATATCAGAGTCTACATCACGAACGCGCGCTTCATATTCACGGTCAGAAGCCATACCTACATCATGCTGGATGTTTTCCAGTTTAATGTTGCCGTTTTGAATGTTGGTTAAGATCTCTTCAGGTGTCTCACCTAGTCCGTCAATTCCTAAGTGGTTAACGAGGTGTAATTTACCTTCTTTATCTACTTGAGCGAATAACGACAATTCAGTATAAGCAGGCCCGCGTTTAACCAGTGCACCACCAGAGTTATTGGCAATGCCACCAACAACTGTTGCACCAATAGAAGAGGATCCAATGACAGAGTGCGGCGCACGGTTTACTTTTTTTAGCTCTTTCTCTAGGCTGTGTAGGCTTGTGCCTGGCATACATACAGCCTGCTTGCCACCATCTAAAAGATGAATCTGTTTCATTTTAGTAATATTAATGATTACCACTTCTCTGTCGTAATCACTGCCGCTTGGTGCTGAACCTTCTGTTAGTCCAGTTTTTGCCGCTTGCATAATAATAATGCAGTTTGATTCAACGCATGACTTAATGACATTCCACTGTTCTAGTAAAGTTGTCGGAAATACGACTGCAAGAGCTTCGCCTTTCCCCGAACGAAAACCTGAACGGTAATATTCGGTTTCTTTAATGCGGGTTAAAACGTTTTTTGTTCCAACAAGTGATTGGAACGTCTTTATTAGCGTATGGTTTACCATAACAATCCTTTACTACTGTGTGTCTTAAGTTGTAATAGTGTAAACATTTATTCATCCGTACATCTACGATGAATATATTCGGATGTGTTTTTTACACAAATTTAAAATTATGCAATATTTATGAAATTTAAATTTTTATTTATAAGATACAACAAGGTAGCAAGGTGTTCAGCTAATATTAACAACTGACTGTTCATTATTTTGCAACGGTAAGTTTCAAAAGTGCAAATAAATAATAACTGATAAATTATATTTTGAGTCCAAACCGGCGATAAATAGAGAGTGTTTTATTCTGATGCGGCATTTACGTGAGGCTACGAGGGGGGGGAGCTTGTTATATTCATCAATAATCATACAGTTAATGTTGTAATTAAATAACGAGTGTTTTACGTATTATCATTTTACTGGTGGTATCTGTTGTAATATAACACCATTATATATGGTGGTGATAATCGTTTTTAACGTAAGAAGGCTATAAATAGTAAAATTCTCAGTTATTACTTTTATTTATTAGTACAGATATAGAACATGATTGTTTCCGGTTTATGCACAATAAGAGGGCGATATTTATACTATTTGTTTATTGCAGCCTTGTTATCAAAGGTTTTGAGGCGAATTATATATTTTTTAACAAAATAACTTATATTTACTAATGCCTCCTGTAGCAAAAAAGAGGCATAGCCATTACTTTTTTTCGCTTTAGAATATCTTCCCCACATAAAACAGCTGATAGAAAATTACTGTTCTAAATACAGCCTGTAATGAAAATAACATAATTATAAACATGGCAGCTAACTTAAGAAATACCCTAATTAATCGGGTAACTAGCTAGCCAAACACATGGAGTGGAAGATCATGACGTCCTTATTTTTATCCGTTATACCTATTGTCATCTTGATTTGGATGATGACAAAGAAAAATGGATTACCTTCGCACATTGCCTTACCAGTTACCGCTCTAATGGTAGGAACAATACAACTTTTTTACTTCGGTACAGACATCACATTAATTAGCGCCAACATCATTGCTGGTATTCTTTCTGCTATAACTCCAATTTCTATTGTTGCTGGCGCTATTTTATTAAACAGAATGATCTATCTTTCAGGCTCTGAAGATATCATTCGTCGCTGGCTTGAAGGGATCAGTCGAAACCAAGTAGCTCAGCTAATGATTATCGGTTGGGCATTTGCTTTCATGATTGAAGGTGCATCCGGTTTTGGTACCCCAGCTGCAATTGCTGCCCCAATTCTAGTTGGCTTAGGCTTTAATCCATTGAAGGTTGCCATGTTGGCCCTAGTCATGAACTCTGTACCTGTATCATTCGGTGCTGTAGGTACGCCAACATGGTTTGGTTTTTCCAACCTAGGGTTAGATGATGCAACCTTACTTGATATAGGTAAAACCACAGCTTTAATCCATTTTGTCGCCGCATTTATCATTCCGCCAATGGCGCTTCGTTTCATCGTTAGTTGGAATGATATCCGCAAAAATTATCTGTTTGTATTAATCAGTACTTTGTCATGTACTGTTCCATATTTCCTACTTGCACAATGGAATTATGAGTTCCCTGCACTTGTTGGTGGCGCTATTGGCTTGATTGTTTCAGTTATTGTTGCGCGTTTAGGCTTAGGTTTAGCAAAAGAACAGCACAGTGTTATCCAACCTGTTTTTGCTGGTGATGCTGCAGCTTTTGGTGAAGTGAATGCAGTCAATATGACTGCTACTGATTCTCGCTCGGCAGAAACCCGTTCATCAGAGAAGCAAAGCGTACAAAGTCAAAGTGTGTCGTCGGCACAAATTTTTAAAGCGATGACGCCAACGATTTTACTTATTGTCATTCTTATTGTGACTCGTATTAAGCAGTTCGGCATTAAGTCGATACTGACTGATGGCACAGAAATATTTTCTCTATCGTTTGGACCACTAGGTGACTTCAGTCTAAGTAAGGCATTGATTGTTAAACTTAGCCATATTCTTGGAACCGATGTATCTTGGGCTTATAAGACACTTTATGTGCCAGCACTGATACCTTTCCTTCTGGTGGTATTGATTTCTATCCCGCTGTTCAAGTTGAAAGGAAACGTAGTTAAGCAAATGTTTTCTGAAACAGCGAGCCGAATCAAAATGCCATTTATCGCGCTGGTTGGTGCATTAATTATGGTGAAGCTGATGATGACTGGTGGTGAGAACTCACCGATCATGACTGCAGGTCAAGCCTTCTCTGATCTTATGGGTACAAGTTGGCAATATGTTGGTGCCTATTTAGGTGCACTTGGTGCATTCTTCTCGGGCTCTGCAACTGTTTCAAACCTGACTTTCGGTGCTATTCAGCAGACAATTGCAATTAATGTTGGTTTGCCACAAACCACAATTTTAGCTTTGCAGTCAGTCGGTGGGGCTATGGGTAACATGGTGTGTATCAATAACATCATTGCCGTATCAACCATTTTAGGTATCGCCAATAAAGAAGGCTTTATTATTAAGCGTACTGTCGTTCCTATGATCGCTTACGGCATTGTGGCTGCAATTATGAGTACTATAGTGTAATACCCATCAGACCTAATAAAAAAGCGAGGTGATAGTTTCGATCATCTCGTTTTTTCTTTATAGATCGAGAGCTAAAACTTATCTTCGTGTTTCTGATAACACTGATAAAGGTGCTCTATAAATAATTTTACCTTGATCGGCTGGTGACGAGTGTAAGGGTACATGGCATAAATACCTAAGCACTTAGCGACTTGCTCTTGCAGCACTTCAATTAAACTACCTGCTTTTAAATCTTCCGCAACTAGCACTTTCGGCACATAAACGAGCCCTTGCCCAAACAAAGCTGCGCGACGTAATGCAGATGCATTATTCGTCGTAAAGTTACCATTCACCTTAATGGTATAAGGTTTATTTTCACCTTTGAACAGCCATTCTTTTGCCCCAGTTTCTTGGTAGCTATAAGCGAGACAATTATGATTGACCAATTCAGATGCTACTTTTGGTATCCCATTGCGAGCAAAGTATTCAGGAGCACCACAAATAACCCAATGAGCATCAACAAGTCTTCTGGCTATAAAACTTGAATCTGGTAATTCACCCGTTCGGATCGCGAGGTCAAATCCTTCTTTCACAATATCAACAAACCGATTGTCTAAATCCATATCGATGTGAATTTCTGGGTATTTAGCACTAAACTCTGATATTGCTTTCGGTAATAGCAGTTCACCAGAAATAGTTGGAACGGTAAGACGAATGGTGCCTGTTAAGCTTTCTCCTAATCCGCTCATGGCTTCTTCAGCACTTTGGACAGAATAATAAACTTCTCTCGCATGGCCGAAAAAAACCTCGCCCGCTTCGGTAAGCGTTAACTTACGAGTCGTTCGATAAACCAGCTGCACGCCAAGATCTTGTTCTAAACGGGTTATCCGCTTACTAACGACAGATTTTGTTAGCCCAACTTGATCGGCGGCTTTGCTGAATGAGCCTTGCTCAATTAAATGGTAAAAGATTAAAAAATCATCTGTATTTCGCATTATTAGTGTACTTTTTGCAACGAAGTTAATTATGTGTGGCAGTATATCAACCAATAAGACAATATTAAATGCCACTAAAGGTGGTAAAAAGGTGCCTTACTGTACTTAATTAATTTAAGGTTCAGGCTTAAGCGCCAGAACGAATTCTGTAACTCTGGATACCAATGAGCGAGCATTTTTTGTTAATGGATATGAATGGTTAGTACAAATTGGTCATGTGTAATCTTTGTGCTAACTGAACGCCACTCGCACAGTGCAACTTGCTTTTAAACTATCTGAAATTAGATCCGCGCCAATTTCATCATCAATATGTCACTTGCACAGCGGCATGCACAGCAGTTCGTTGCTGCTATGAATCAGAATACTTCCACATTAAATTGTCTATATTTCATTTTTCACTATGATTGTTTTGTAGAGCTCATATGCAACAGCTTTAGTCGGTGCTATCATTTGACTTGTGTAGCCATGTAGGGGCTGAAGATGATGATAGAAAAGAAATATTTATTGATAGATGACTCTAATACCGCCATCTCAATCATGCGATCTATGCTCAATGTGTCTGGTATTTCTAATCATAATATCGATAGTACGATGGATAGCCTCAAAGCTATCCGCCTATTAGCTGCCCACTCCTACGATATAGTGATTTGTGATTATAATATGCACCATCATATCGATGGTGGTCTCATTTTTGACGAAGTAAAACAACGTAGACTTCTTCCAAGCGATGGTGTCTTCATGTGTGTGACTGGTGACAGTACTCAGAAGGTGGTTACTCATCTCATTGAACTGGAACCTGATGATTATTTGATAAAACCTTTCTCTGCGGCCGCATTTATAAATCGGATTGAGATGGTATTGACACGAAAATCGGCTTTGTACCCTTTGTTACTGGCTGTTGATAATAAAGATTATCAAACAGCGACAGATCTTTGTAAGAGGTATAGAGCCGATCACCCGTTGTATATAGGTTATATCGATAGAATAAACGGAGATTGTTTATTACGCTCAGAGCGGCATTTAGAAGCTAAAATTTTCTATGAAAATGCCTGTAAGCATACTGATCATTTATGGCCAAGAATTGGTTTTGGGCAGGCCCTTAAAGGTTTAGGTGAGTTGAAAAGAGCAGAGGCTGTCTTTCAAGATATTTTGGCCAAATACCCAAAGCAGCCATTAGCGAGAAAGCATTTGGCTGGGTGTTTGATGGCGAGTGGTAGGGTGCCGGAAGCTCTAGAACAGTTTCACCTTCTGCACAAAGTTAATTCAGCAAATCCACTACGAGAACTCATCATTGCTAACCTTTATGCTGTTCTTCAACTACATCAGAAAGCAGCGATTGGATATTTAAGTTTTATTCAAAAGGTTACAGGGACAAGCCGTTATAGCTTCGGTGTATATTCTAATATTTCTGTTTCACTAATGCTTGCTAGTATATATACCGATGACAATTCTGAATATACCGAATTGCTGAATGAGGCAAGACACAATATTTACGAACAGAATATACATGGTGATACAGAGAAAGAACGTTATGAGAGTGAGATCGGTTCATTGGTTGGAGTCGCCATTCTGGCTTGTTTACATGGTGAAATCCAAGATTCTTTCACAATAGTCAGTAAAATTAACCTTCAAGAAAAGCCTATTGATGATTATTACACGGTGTTGAATATTGCGCGCTTATACGGCTTTTGCGGTATGCCTGAACAATATGAAAAAACGATGCAGATCGCGAGAGGATTATGTTGGAAATCAGATGATGATGCATTGATACAAAGCCAGGTTAAGCTGCTTGAAGCCTGCCATGCTGAAATTAAACAGCGCTTAAAAGAAGGAGGTGAACTGGTAGAAAAAGCCTTTGAAAAACGTAAAAGTAATAATGCAATAGGGGCGTTAGAAGACGCCTATAGAGCTTTTCATATGGTTCCTTTTCATTATCATTTATGTTTTTTGATTCTTGAACTGACAGCATTAGCGACGCCTTCCTTTTTGAAAACTGCAAATATCAAGGGAGTGATTTCGTCATGTAATTGGGTCTGCTGTAATGATACAAGACCGAAAAAAGAAGAGATCAAGCGAGCCAATGAGCTTTACAAACTAGCATTAGAGCGTGTTAATAAACTCTTGTAGACAGTCCCCCAATCTAATGTACAAAGCACTATCTAAACTGTTATTCCATTGATTAAACCTCGTTAATGAGTGAAATAAATTTATCTCATATACCGTCTTAATCCTGTGCTAATTATTTTTTGTACTGGATCAATTATGCGCGTTGTGGTGTGCATTTCTACTTGCATGGTTTGTTTTTAACCGTTTGAATCAAATCCATAAAATTTTTTATTGACTCATTATTTCAATCAGTTAAAGTACGTCTCGCTCTCAGGGCAAATTACTCTAGAGAAAATAATTTTGCTGTATTGATGCTTCTAATGTTGAAGAGTTGATGCTAAAGATGGTGTCTGACCGCTTTTATAAAGCACATGGTTAGGTGCATCGCAATAAAGAATTGCGTGCCCTGGTGGTGGAATTGGTAGACACAAGGGATTTAAAATCCCTCGGCGTTCGCGCTGTGCCGGTTCAAGTCCGGCCCGGGGCACCATCTACTATTTATCGTTACCATAAGCGATAAAGCTAAGTAATGACTTAGCGATAAATATGGCGCGTTGGCAGAGTGGCTATGCAGCGGATTGCAAATCCGTGTACCTCGGTTCGACTCCGGGACGCGCCTCCATATTGATTTAATCAGTGTGTTTGATGGTAAGTTACCATCATAATAAACCAGCCAAGTGCTGGTTTTTTTGTATCTGGAATTTGGATAGTTATAGATACCAATATCCACAGGATTCAGCGATGTATTGTATTTGCTGCTCCCAGTTTCACATAATGAAACCAGAGAACTTATAGCAGTTCTTTAATGGTTTCCCAACGATAAACAAACTCTTGAACATGGCTACCATCGGGTGCTTGCCATGTCTGAGTTTTCTCATTGAATGCCCCTAGCTTCTGATAAAATTGTTGAGCGGCCACATTGCCCGTCAATACTTCAAGGTAAAGCCCATTAGTCGGTGCGTGTTGGTAAGCTATTTGGGAGGCAGCGGTGAGTAACGTTTTACCCATTCCTTGCCCTTTATAGTGTTCGCTGATATGCAGGTTTTCAATTAATGTCCCCCATTGATGGTGGTTATCTATATAAATACAGATAAAACCACAAACGGTATTATTTTCGCATGCCACTAAAATACGTTGATGGCTTTCTGGTATGTCAAACCGTTGCACCCACATTGTTTGACGATCTTCAAATATGTCGTTATCTAGATATTTATCAGACAGCATACCGCGATATATATTTTGCCAATTTTTTGCATGTAAACGTGAAATTTGGCTAATGTCATCTCGTGTCGCCATTCTTAGCTTTATCATAAAATGCTGTTTGCTGCCTATTTAGTGAATGCAATATGACCATTACTGTGCCTGTATATTATTTATAGTATCAGAATTCGCTCATGAAATTTTTATGCATAAGAGCGACATGTTTGAAACGGAAATTTCAGCTGAATTTGAAACGGTTTATAACAATTTAGCAGAGATGAGTCGTGGTGTAGATTCTTGGATTCGCAGTGATTTTGTGAATGGAAGGAGTATTGCTTCGTGGCTTAGCTACTTGTGCTGTTTTTATGAGAAAGAAAAACGGGTCACTAGCTAGGAATAGTGACCCGTTTTATTTCAAATTAATTAATCTTTCGGTTTGTCTTTGGGCTTAATTGGCTGATCACCAATCGTTGTTTTACCCGGACATATCCGCTTAACTGGACATTTAGGGCATCCCCATACTGCAGCATAGGGGCATAATGCCATTTCTTTACTTTTTGTAGCCATCCACTCATACCTCGCTCAATGATTGCTCACAGATATTTTAATTATTTACTTAATTCTGCTGTTAATAGGCGCTTTGTTATACGGTCTTGTAAGTTATTTGGCTCATTCATACCAATACGCTTTAATAGTGGTTCAATCGCGGCTGTTGGCTTTGGTGCGGATAGTGCTTGCCATAAACACTGTGCTTTGCCTTTTCTTGTTGCTGTTTTATTTTTTAGCGACTTTAATGCTTTACCTAATTTAAGCTCTTCTTCAGTAAAGCTACAACCGAAGGGGAAAGGGCCAAAGAAATCTTGTGCTGTATATTTGTTATATACCAATGCAATTGCTTCTGGGGTGTTATTACAGAATTCAGCAGGAATTTGGTAATCTTTTGCTACTTTTCCTGCCGCTTTGGCTTTTTCTAGTAATTCTTGCTGGAAGCGTGAATCTGCGATTTTAATCAGTTCTGTATATACAACATGATCTGACTTACTGCGAAGATCTGCAATGCCATATTCAGTAATAACCGTATCGCGAAGGTGACGAGGTATTGTCGTGTGTCCGTAATTGAATAAAATATTTGATTGAAGTTTGCCGCCACGTACACAACAGCTGCGTAATTTTAGAATAGAACGTGCACCGGGTAATTGATGGGCCTGTGCGACAAAGTTATATTGACCGCCTACACCACTAACGACCTGTCCATTTTCTAAGGCATCTGAAATAACAGACCCATTTAACGTCACCATCATGGCTGAGTTAATGAAACGTGCATGTTTACGTTGTGCTTGCTTGAGCTGCTGGCTACCAAGGAAATGGTCATAAAGCTCATTTACATAGTTCACACTTGTCATACAGAATTGATCATGCTCGGCATCGGTCATTGTATTAAGTGCTTCGTAAAAGTCTTTAGGTCCGATGAAGAATGCACCGTGCATGACTACGCCGCCGCATAATGCTGAATTCAAGCAATGTTTGGTTATCCATTGTAAGGCTTCTTCATTTTTCAAATTACCTAAATAGCTGCTATCAGTAATATTAAGCAACCCATTGTGGTAATGAACCGATGACTTAAATACGCCAATACGTTTTAAATAATCCACATCATCACTGTTCAATACTGAAGATATTGCGTTATGCTCAAGCAAAGTGAGTAGTGTTGAAATAGTCACTTTCGGCGTGATTTTCTTTTCATTAAGTAGGGTTTGTATTGTTAAATCTTCGAATACTTCACGCTTGAGAATGCCGGCTTTAAACAAGTGCATGAAGCCATCAACCATCAGCTCACTACAGCCGTACAAGCCTTCTTCGAATGTGCCCGTTTCACCAATAACACAACTAAGAGGGAATTTTTCTTCAACTTTTAGATCGTGAAGTACTTGTTGGTAAACAGGGTTATTCTGATGACGTAGCATAGTGCTGTACGTTAATGCGCTACTGAGAGAACCAATACCAACCTGTAATGTACCACCATCTTTAATCAGCGTACTCGAATATAGCCCAATCATATGATCTTCTTGGGAAATACTGGCATTTGGTGCTGCAAATAGTGCGTAATCTTCATGTTTTTCGTTCAGGTTGCCATCAAGAATGAAATCGAATTCGGAGTCTGCTACTTCTGCATGGTTACGCATGAATGGCATGTTGCTGTTAACTTCACCAACAATTGCCATAGGAACGCCTTCTGCTTTCAGTCGATCCATTTCAGGAATGAAATCTAACGCTAAATCAGAGTTACTGCACAAGCTGTACGTTGTTACGCCATTAATGACACGTTTGGCAACGATTTGGGCGACAACATTCACCCCTTTATCTAACAGATCTCGAACGGCATGCGTATAGTTTGTGCTGGTGTAATTTAATTGCTGTGTGCTATTTAAAAAGCTGCCCGCTTTGAAGAAAAATTCATTCACGCAGATATTGCTAGGCATATCGCCTTTACGGAGACCACAGATATAATCAATCTCGGGTACATTCGCAAATTCGCGTTCGACGAATGGCCCTAAAAAGTTTTTCTCTAACGTACTTTTACCAATAGGTTTTTCAAGTGTAATACCCGTTTCTATACGAAGTGAAATAGAAGGATCGGCTTTCGCTCGTTGATAAAGCGCATTGATAAAAGCAATGGGTTTTCCGATAGCAAGAGGTACGCCGATAACTATATTCTTTCCAACTTGCGCAATTACTTGATCAACAAGTTCATCTGGTGTCGCTAATGTTTGCGCAGCCGATTTTGTTTCGTTTTCTGTATGCAATGTTTGGTTATCGGAATGACTAGGAGAAAGAGCAGAAGGGCAAATAGGTGTATCTATAAATTCAAGTACAGACATGACAAATTCCTTTTTCACTATATTTATTTACTATTGGTGGCGAGTGTTTGCTAAGTTGTTTTATTATTATCTTTATACTTTTAAAGGATAGAGTTATGACTCTAGTTGTCTATTGAAAGTTGAACTTTATTTCAATATGTTGAACCCAATCACAGATAGTTAGGTGAAATAAATAACGATAATTAGGTTGAGCATTCTAAAATAAACAAATAAGCCATTAATCTCACTTAGTTTGTTGATTTTAATGATTTTTTTGGTTGTTTGTTTTTTGTGATCTCAGCGGTATTCTAATTCTGAAATTAGAAAGAATGATCTAATTTTAATTGCTAACCTTATTTTAATGATAGATGCCATTGTTTCGTTTATTTTTTTTCGTAAATAAGAAGCAGGCCAATAATAAATAAGGGAATTAATTATGATGCTCAAAAATATAATCGGAAGTGTTAAATCTGTTACTTCTGTTGGTGAAGAAACTGCTCGCACTGTTTATTTAGCGGGGCTAGGTGCTTATAGCAAAGGCATGGAACAAAAACAGCAAACTCAAGGTTTGTTAAGTAGCCAGTTCCGCGCTTTAGTTGATAAAGGTGAATATGTTGAAGCCGAGAGTAAGCAGCGTATCGATTCAACCAAAAAAGTCGTTTTAGGTAACGTCGAAAAACAGGTAAATTATGTTATTCGCCGTACAAGCGGTATCGACCGCACTAAATTATCAGGCCTTGAAGAGCGTATTGATACGTTAACGGCAGCTGTTGATAAGCTTTTGCAAAAATAAGAGGAACATCTATGCCTAGTTTGTCTCTTCTCGACTTAAGTTTCATTATTTTTGAATCTGACAAAACACCAATGCATGTAACTGGTTTAGTTATATTAGAACCGCCTAAAGAGCATGCGGCTACGTATGCGCAAGATCTCTATGGTGAATTTTTACAGCAAACTGACGTGACAGCACCTTTTAATTGGAAGCTTCAGTGGTCGTTTACGGGCAAACCAAGCTGGCTAACACTTCCGAAAGTGAATTTAGAAGATCATTTACGTATCACTATGCTTCCATCACCAGGAAATGACCAACAGTTACAACAAGTTGTTGGTCGTTTACATGGTCAAGTATTGGATAGAAGTCGACCAATGTGGGAAGTATGGGTGATTGGTGGTCTTGAAAATAATCGTGTGGCGATTGTATTTAAAGTCCACCATTCAATGGCGGATGGTGTTCGTGCCAGCAGTTTATTTACCCGCAGTTGTGCTACAAACCCTGAAGAATCATTTACTAAGCCTATTTGGCAATGTGATTTACGTAAAACGGCATCAGAACGCCGTGCAGAAACACACCTTACCGACATGGTAATAAAAACAGCCTCGCAGGCATCAAAGCAAATATCGCTTATTCCATCTATGTTCCGATTGGGTAGCAAGCTTGCATTGAAAGCAGTAAAACTGGCTGACTGTGATTTGAAGGTGCCGTTTACCGCACCCAAAACGCCTTTCAATTTGAGCCCTAAGCGTAGCCGAGCGGTGAGTTTAGGCCATTTTTCTATGGGTAAATTGAATCAACTTAGCCGTATTACGGGTGCATCAATGAATGATGTACTCTTTACGGTAAGTGATATTGCTCTGAATCGTTACTTAAATGATCGCTCGTTACCTTTAAGAAAACCGTTAGTTGCCATGATGCCAATTAACCTTCGTAGTAAAGGAGAGGTTGCAAGTAAAGGCAATAAGATGTCTATCGGGCATGTTGAGCTGGGTCGAGCGCACTTAACGTCATTAGAGCGATTAGAAGCGATTCAGCAGGCAACGGTTGATCTAAAAAATGAAGCCTTAAATATTTCACCTGATGCTTATGTTAATTACTCTTTACTTGTTAATGGTGCGTCTTTAATTAGCGGTAAATTTGGCTTAAATGGGTTTATTCCGCCAGCAAGTAACATACTTATCTCTAATGTACCGGGTGTGAAAGATACCTTGTATTTCATGGGGGCAGAAGTAAAAGAGCAATACCCAGTATCCTTGCTTATGCCAGGCCAAACACTGAATATTACATTCTTTAGTAATGCCGGGAAGATGTACTACTCATTGGTTGCATGTCGTCAGTCTTTGCCTGGGTTTGAGGTAATTGCAGGGTACATGGAAGAAGCCTTAAATGAGTTAGAGCAAGATATCATGGATACAGCAGTATCAGCAGTATCAGAGCAGATGGAAAGCCATGATAGCGAGACTGTGGCGGTTGAAATGGCGGTACTTGCAGCACGAGAAGCCCTTACGCCAGATGATGCTGAATTTGAACGTTTGTATATAGAGAAACAGCAGCGAGTAGATCATCTGGAAAAGCAATTATCACAGTTAACTGCCATGCTTTCTAAAACTATCGAGATTGATCCTGCGGCTAAGCCGATAAACGAAGAGCTAATGAATGAATCAGTTGCTATCGATATCATTCCCAAAAGTACATCAGCTTCATCATAACGTAGCATAATAAGAAAGACGTTTCTTCCCCTTATTGCCGCAATCTATACACATAGGTTGCGGTTTTTTATTAGAGCAAAATTTCACTTTTGTATTTGTTACTTGTTATTGTGTACTACCCTGATGACGGATAAATGCTGTGCATAAAAAAGACCGCATCAAGTGCGGTCTTATAGTATCTTAGCTACGCATATATTATGCGTAAGTTGCTGCCATTTTTTCTACTTGGTCAACATACTTCTGCATCGCAGTTTCAGCATCCATTCCTTTTTGCTTTTCCCATGCTTCGTATTTTGCCGCCCCTTTAAAGTCAAACATGCCAGGACGCTTGCCGTGTACGTCACCATCAGTGGCTTGCTTGAACAAAGAATACATTGTAAGCAATTCATCGTTTGTTGGGCGCTGAGTCAGTTTCTTAACGTCTAACTGTGCTTGTTCAAAGCTTGCTTTTAAATCTGCCATGATTTTCTATCCTTAATTAAAATTATAAAGTTGTTAATACCTAGCCACCGATGAAGGTGGGTTTTAAACTACAAGTGAATACCACGTAGTAGTGCAGAGAATGCCATTAGCTCTGCTGATGATGCTTTTTCTGTTTTATCTTCTTTACCTTGCTCACTTTCTTTTGAATCAGGGAACATGCGGAAGCTACTGTTCATGATTATTTCAGCAAGTTTAGGGAAAAGGGCGTGAATCACAGAACCAAAAATACCTAAGTTAGTTGCAATACGTTTAGGCTTATCAATAATTGCTGTTGCTAACAAATCAGCAGCTTGGCTTGGTGATAACGTTGGTACCGATTTGTAGATCTTCGTTGGTGCGATCATTGGTGTTGCCACTAAAGGCATGTTGATCGTCGTGAAGTTAATGTTCATGTCTGAATATTCAGAGGCTGCACAGCGTGTAAATGCATCCATCGCGGCTTTTGAAGCAACATAAGCAGAGAAACGAGGGGCGTTAGTCAGTACGCCAATAGATGAAATATTAATAACATGACCGCCACCTTGTGCTTCCATACTTGGTAGTAAGCCTAAGGTTAGTTTCAATGAGCCAAAGTAGTTAAGCTGCATTGTGCGCTCGTAGTCATGGAAACGATCAACGGAGTTTGCAACAGAGCGACGAATTGAGCGACCAGCGTTATTAATTAAGATATCAACACGGCCATGTTCAGCTAATATATTCTCAACAAGCGTATCTACTTGTTCTATATTGGATAAATCGCACTGGTATGTATGAGCGATACCACCAAGATCTTCTACTTCTTTTTTAGTGTTAGCCAGTTTTTCTTCATCACGAGCAACTAAAATCATCTGTGCGCCATTCTCGGCAAGTTTGAACGCTGTTGCTTGCCCAATGCCTGAGCTTGCACCAGTGATCAAAATGATCTTATTTTCTACGCGACCTTTAAGGCTGCGATCACCTGAGATCTCTGGATCAAGGTGGCGTTCCCAATAATCCCAAATGGCAGGGGCATAGCTTGGTAAGCGAGGGCACTCAATGCCAGAACCTTTTAGGGCTTTTTGCGTTTCACGGCAATCAAACTCTGTAGGGTAGGTGAAGAATTGTAATGCTGATGAAGGAATACCAAGATCTTTCATCGTTACGTCGCTAATTTGTTTAATCGTTGGTAACGATAAAATAGCGTTCTTCATTTGATTGGGAATAAAGCCAAATAAGCGTGCATCTAAACGTAATGCCATACGAGGCGCATGGCCCGCTTCAGCAAAAATATTAAGTACTTCACCTGAACGGTAAGGTTTAGGATCAGTTAGGTGGAAGCAACGTCCATCTAAGTCATCTTTATGCGCAATATGGTCTAGTGCATCAACAACGTAATCAACGGGTACGATATTAAGACGTCCGCCTTCTAAACCAATCGTTGGTACCCATGCTGGTAATACATTACGAATGCGTTGTAGCATTTTGAAGAAGTAGTATGGCCCATCGGCACGATCTGCAATCCCCGTTTTTGAATCGCCCACAACCATACCAGGACGATATACACGAAAGGGAACTGTACATTTTTCGCGAACAACTTTCTCTGATAAGTGCTTGGTTGAGAAGTAAGGGTGATCGAGGTTTTCCGCTTCATCGAACATATCTTCGCGGAAGTGCCCTTCGTATAAGCCAGCTGCTGCAATTGAGCTGATGTGATGGAAGCAACCTGCTTGTAAATTCTCAGCCGCATCGACAGCATTTTGTGTCCCTTCGATGTTAACGGCTTCTTGTATTTCGGCTGTGGCATTTAAATCATAAATAGCCGCAAGGTGGAAAAAATGCGTAATAGAGCCAGATAATTTTGCAATATCGTCTTTCGCTAAACCTAAACCAGCCTGCGTTAAATTACCTGTGACAGGTAATACACGGCCAGCTGGAATAGACTTTTCTTCTATGTAAGCTTCGAGTATATCTTGTGATTGTTCATTATGACAAAGGACGTAGATATTGCCTTCTCGCTTTAGAAGTCTGGTGATGAGGTTTCGGCCAAGAAAACCTGTTCCGCCAGTCAAAAAATATGCCATGTTGTCTCCTTAATATACAACTGATCTAATAACATTCCTTTTAGAAATACAAAATACACTGGTCAGAGCTCTTGTTGTTATCAAATGATTGAAAATATTAAACAGATCACCTTTTTATTTAAATTAACGGTGTTATTTCATCTTGAGTGAAAAAATTAATAAGTTTTTTTGGAAGTTACACTATGATTTATAATGGTAGCAAAGAGTGGTTTTATATTAAAAACAACATTTATTTATAATAACAATATTAACTTTAAATAAAATTGGCTGGCAATTATCATTACAATGAATGTGAGAGGGTGTTATGTATGACTTTATAATTGTAGGTGCAGGATCTGCAGGGTGTGTACTTGCTAATAGATTGTCAGCCGATAAAAAGAGAAAAGTTTGCTTGGTAGAAGCAGGGCCAAAAGATTCAAGTATTATGGTGCATGTTCCATTGGGTTTGATTGGAATGATGCATTCAAAAAAAATGAATTGGCGTTATTATACCGAGCAAGAATCACACCTTGGCGGACGAAAGTTATTTTGGCCTCGTGGTAAGACACTAGGAGGAAGTAGTGCTTCTAATGCGATGTGTTACATCCGTGGGCATGCGTGTGATTACGATGAATGGGTAACATTAGGTAATGACGGCTGGGGTTATAGTGATGTGTTACCTTACTTTAAAAAGGCACAACACCAAGAGCGTGGTGCTTGTACTTATCATGGTGCGGGTGGCCCGTTAAATGTCGCTGATTTACGGATAAAAAACCCATTATCAAAAGCATTTCTTAACGCTTCGCAGCAAGCTGGGCATAAGCTAACGGATGATTTTAACGGCGAAGATCAAGAAGGTGTCGGCTATTATCAGGTAACGCAAAAAAATGGTCAGCGTTGTAGCTCTGCAGTAGGGTATTTGCGCCCAGTCGAACAAAGAGAAAACCTTACCGTTATTACCGATGCACTGACGACAAAAATTAACTTTGATGGTAAAACAGCAGTAGGTATTGATTACCTTAAAGATGGTCGGAAACATACAATAATCGCAATGAAAGAAGTGATTCTTAGTGGGGGAGCGATCAACAGCCCTCAGCTCTTGTTAGTCTCTGGTGTTGGTGGTAAAGATGTTTTAAAACAGCATGGTATAGAGCAAGTTTGTCAGCTTAATGGCGTCGGTAAGAATTTACAAGATCACCTCGATGTACTGGCAGTAACCCGCGAACGTACATTCCACTCGGTTGGTTTTTCGCCTGTTGCTCTAATGCGTTCGATTAAAGGTATTTTTGACTTTTTATTATTTCGAAATGGTAACTTCACCACAAACATTGCGGAGGCTGGTGGCTTCGTAAAGAGTGACCCCTCCCTTGCTGTACCTGATGTCCAATTTCACTTTTCACCGTGTTTTCTTGATAATCATGGTCTTAATCTATTGCAAACAGTTAGGCATGGTTATTCATTGCATGCGTGTAATCTTCGGCCTAAAAGTCGAGGAGAACTGACATTAAGAAGTGCAGACCCTGCTGTTCCTCCTTTGATTAATGCGCGTTATTTAGAGAACGAAGAAGACATCAAAATCATGATAAAAGGCATTAAAATGTCTCGTGAAATTTTGAAGCAACCAGCTTTTGACCATTACCGAGGCGTTGAAGTCTTTCCAGGGAAAGAGGTTCAAACAGACGAACAGTTAGAAGCATTCATTCGCCGAAAAGCGGAGTCGATTTACCATCCAGTTGGTACGTGTAAAATGGGAATTGATGATCAATCTGTTGTGGATCCAAAGCTAAAGGTGATTGGTATTAAAGGTCTACGTGTTGTAGACGCATCAATCATGCCGACGTTAATTGGCGGTAATACCAATGCACCGACCATCATGATTGCTGAAAAAGCCGCTGATATGATTTTGGCTGATTATAATAATGCTAATACTGAAATAAAGGTAAAAGAAACAACAAAAGCTTAATGGTATTACTTGTAAGCGTAAAAAGGCTGAATTATTTCAGCCTTTTTTATGTTTAACGTAAAAGTTAGGGTGATTATTCTAATTTTATTTATTATAATTCTTTGTCTAATTTTAATGTTATATTTTTTGATTTCAATTCCAACGATCTATTACTTTCCATTCTGCTTTTTCATTTCAATTAAATCTACTAAAGTGTCATATAAATATGTATTGGCAATGCAAAGTGTGATTGTATAGATATCGTATAATAAGTTTTATTAATCGGTCGCTAGCATATTAGATTTTGGAAAATACGTATCGTTATATGAAAGCATTTAGAACCACAAATCGAGGTGTGAGTATGATTTCAAGGAATAACCTGAGTCAGAAATTCCAAGCATTAGTAGATGAGATTTCTTCTAAAATGGTTGAGAACACCGGAGTCGCTAAAGATAAAGTCGCAGAATTTATCGAGCAGGGTCTACCACCCGTCCAGAGTGATGCAGTGATTGCTACCTTAAATGGCATGGTAGGTGATTCTCTTGAGCAGCGAGACAGCCGTTTTGCTCAAAAAATGCAATTTCGCGATCAGCAGCAAACGCTAAGTGACGATCCGGCTTTGTTATCTCTTCAACTGCCAGAAGCGACAGACAGAATTATACTTTGCGTACACGGTTGGTGCATGAATGATGTGCAATGGTTACGTAAAGAGCATGATCATGGTCGTTTCATGGCAACATTTGGTTATACCCCCATCTACCTTCGTTATAACACTGGCATGCATATTTCAGCTAACGGCGAAGAGTTTGCCTTAAAGCTTGAGGCGTTATTAGCCGCTTGGCCATGTGCGGTCACTGAGTTAGTGATTGTAGGTCATAGTATGGGCGGGTTGGTTACTCGCAGTGCTTGTTATTATGGCAAGCAGCTTAATGTGGATTGGTTAGATAAATTAACCACGTTTATTACATTAGGCACACCACATAATGGTGCCCCACTGGCTAAACTGGCAAGCTGGGTTGATGAAAGAATTGCTGATGCGCCATATTTAAAGGTGTTAAGTAAAGTAACGGAAATCCGCAGTTGCGGGACAAGAGACCTAAGCCATGGCTTTGTTTGCCATAGTGATTGGCTGCAAGATGAAGAAACAAGAAAGATACTTAAAAAGCGACCTACGTTGCCAGAAGGGGTTGCATGTTATGCGATCGCGAGCTGCCTTGGGAATAATTTTTACGATGAGAAAAGCCAAATGTTAGGCGATGGGCTTGTACCTGTATCAAGTGCATTGGGTGATGCTGAAACAGGGCATATTGGGCTAGATTTCCCACCTAAGCATAAGTGGATAGGTGAGGGAATAAACCATCTCGATTTGCTTTCTCATCCCCTTATTATGTCGAAAATCAAAGAATGGATCCTAGATAATACGATCCAGCCCTTTGACCTAAGTGAAAACCCATTACGTTCTAGTTGTTGAAAAACGTCGAGCATTTGAACGCTCACATATAAGTTAACCTTTTGCCACCTTTGTCTATGCACAAGGTGGCATTTTTATATCAATAATCGTTACATCTGTATTTTAATATATATGCTTAGTCGTATATAATTATTTCAAATATCGAAAATCAAGACTCATATGAAAAAAATACTTTTTCTCTGCACTGGCAATTCGGCACGTTCTCAACTGGCTGAGGCATTAATGCGACACATGGCTGATGATAGTTATGAAGTGATGAGTGCGGGTATGAGCCCCGAAACTGTTGATGAGCGTGTTTATACTGTTTTAACTCAAAATGGTGTGAATAGTGACAATCTTCAAAGTGTTTCAGCTGAGTCATTACATGATCAGCATTTTGATGTGGTTATAACATTATGTGATAAGGCGAGTAATGAGTGTGGATTATTCCCTGAATCTGATGCGTTGATCCATTGGGATTTTAAAGATCCTAAACCACTAGAGGGGGCTCAGGGTTTCGTTGATACCTATGAAGGGCTTAAAGTAAGAATCGCATTATTTTTGATGTTAAATGGTGAAGATCAAAGTGATGCTGTTGGTCCTGTTGAACTTTTTAAGATCATGAGTGATCCGCTTCGTCTTCGTATCTTGATGTTGATTGAAGATGAGTTTGCCCTTTCGGTGGGTGATTTAACGAAAGCCTTGTCTGTTAGTCAGCCAAAAGTTTCTCGTCATCTTGCTCTATTGCGTGATGCGGGAATTTTAAAAGATCAACGCGAAGGTTTATGGGTTTTCTATCGTTTATCTGAGAATATACCAGTTTGGATCCACCACATATTAACCACGGTACGCAATGGCAACCCTGGACTAATCAATAATGAAAAATTAAAGATCAGCCAGATTAAAGATAGAAAAAAGCCAGGATTTAGTAAGAAGAAATAAGTGTTTATGGACACTGAACACTTAAGGTCTAGTCATTTCAAAACAATAAATTATAGGTACACACAATGTCGAATACACATCCATTTTGGGCTCTTTCTCTAGATGCAATTTTGGGCAGCCAAGGCGCACAACTTCTGCTAACACCTTGCCCAGGTAAGAAAGAAGCAAATTTGCATGATTCATTAGTACAATTAAAAGAGGCAGGGGCAACCGCTGTTTTAACGGCATTGCAAGAAAGTGATTTACCTGATGGTGGACTTGAACTGTTAACACAAGAATGTAAGACGCTAGGGCTTAAGTGGTTTCACCTTCCTATTGAAGATGATTGTGCCCCAGCCGAAGCATTTGATGCTAATTGGGATGCAGCGAATACTGCTGCACAAGCAATGTTAGATAATGGCGAGTCATTGGTTATTCATTGTATGGGAGGTTCAGGTCGTACTGGGTTGATTGCCGCACGCCTAATGTTAGCTCGTGGTTTTGAATTAGAACCTACGATTGCACAAATTCAAGCACTTCGTCCGGGTGCATTTACTCGTCAACCGCACATTGATTATATTCAACAATTTGCTAAATAACGATTTCTAACAGTTAGGGCATTTTTCAGCTCTTAGATAATTAAAAATTAAGCCCCTTAGTGCAAGAACTACAATGCACTAAGGGGCTTTTTTACAGAAAAAACTGGTCAATCAGTCTGAGGTCTATTAATATGCGGTAAAGCATATATATGAATTTGCGCATATAGCGTTTCAGTTTACGTTAACATTGAATGAATAAGGGTAAGAACATGACAATTAAAGTCGGCATTAATGGTTTTGGCCGTATCGGACGTTTAGCACTTCGCGCAGCCTTTGATTGGGATGAATTAGAATTTGTTCAGATAAATGATGTGGCTGGTGATGCAAAAACACTGGGGCATTTACTTGAGTTCGATTCGATTCAAGGTCGTTGGAATCATGCCGTTACTGTCGAAGGTGATCAGCTGTTGATTGGCGATGTAAGCATCACATGTACCCAAGAGCGTGATATTGATGCTGTCGATTGGTCGGGCTGTGATGTTGTTCTTGAAGCTACAGGTGTTCATCGTGAAACATCATTGCTGCAAAAGTACCTCGATCAGGGGGTAAAACGTGTTGTTGTATCTGCACCCGTAAAAGAAGAAGGTGTACTCAATGTGGTGGTGGGTGTTAATGATCATTTATTTGATCCAGAAAAGCACCGTATCGTTACAGCAGCATCATGCACTACCAACTGTATTGCACCGATTGTTAAGGTGATTCATGAGAAGATCGGTATCGATCAAGCCTCTTTTACGACAATTCATAATTTAACCAACACCCAAACCATTCTTGATGCGCCGCATAAAGATCTTCGTCGTGCACGTTCATGTGGCTCAAGTTTGATTCCAACCACAACGGGTTCAGCGACTGCTATTGTAGAAATTTTCCCAGAATTAAAAGGAAAAATTAATGGTCATGCAGTGCGTGTACCTTTAGCTAACGCATCGTTAACGGACATTATTTTTGATGTAAGCCGAAATACAACCGCTGAAGAAATTAACGCACTGCTAAAAGAAGCATCAGAAACTGAAATGGTTGGCGTACTGGGCTTTGAAGATCGTCCACTTGTCTCTATTGATTACAAAGGTGATCAACGTTCAACAATTGTTGATGCATTATCTACCATGGTTGTTAATAATCGCATGGTGAAGATTTACGCTTGGTACGACAATGAAATGGGTTACGCGACGCGCACTTCAGAGTTAATTCATCAAGTTGGCACAGCGTAGATATCTTTAGCATAGTTACTGACTGTGTTGATGATGGCTAACGAAGAAAGTTACTCCGTATTTATGAATAAGTAATAAATACGGAGCATGAGATAGAGATATCGGAATGATTGCAGCGTTTTCAAATCTGTCGAAAGATGTAAAGCAGTACATGTTGGTGACGTTTAACTATTGGAACTTTACCATCACTGATGGTGCATTACGCATGCTGGTGGTCTTACATTTTCATCAACTTGGCTATTCACCGCTCGAAATTGCATCACTATTTTTGTTCTATGAATTTTTTGGTGTAGTAACCAACCTTATTGGTGGTTGGCTTGGTGCGAAAGTCGGGTTAAATCGCACGATGAATATTGGCCTTGCTATGCAGGTTATTGCCTTGGTCATGCTTGCCATTCCGACAGCTTATCTTACCGTTGCTTGGGTGATGTTGGCACAAGCGATGTCGGGCATAGCCAAAGATTTAAATAAAATGAGCGCGAAAAGTGCTATTAAAACCTTAGTCCCTAACAATAAGCAGGGAGCATTGTATAAGTGGATTGCAATTCTGACAGGCTCAAAAAATGCCCTTAAAGGAGCCGGATTTTTTCTCGGTGGTTTATTGCTGGCGGCATTAGGTTTTCAAGGTTCTGTGTTGGTAATGGCTGCTGTGCTGGCGATTGTATTTTGCATGAGTTTGCTTTGGCTTGAGAAAGACATGGGAAAAGCCAAGAACAAGATAAAATTTAGTCAGATATTTTCAAAAAGTGAGAGTATCAATATCCTTTCTGCTGCTCGTATGTTTTTGTTTGGTGCTCGCGATGTGTGGTTTGTTGTCGCATTGCCTATTTACCTAGGACAAGTATTTGGCTGGGACCACGTAATGGTTGGTGGTTTTCTTGCTACTTGGGTTATTGCTTATGGTGTTGTTCAAGGTTTTGCCCCGCGGTTAACGGGTAAAGCGAAAGGTATTGTACCTGATGGACGAGCGGCGTTAGGCTGGGCTGCTTTGCTTGCCGCTATTACCGCAATTATTGCCCTTGGCGTACAGTTTCATTGGCAGCCAGAGCTGACTATTATCGTTGGCCTATTAATTTTTGGTGCAGTATTTGCGGTTAATTCTTCACTGCATTCATACTTAATTGTTAGCTATGCCAAAGATGACGGCGTATCGCTGGATGTTGGCTTTTATTATATGGCGAATGCGATGGGGCGTTTAATTGGTACCATCTTATCGGGTTGGATGTATCAAGAGTACGGACTTGCTGCTTGCTTATGGGTCTCTTTTGTTTTCTTAGCGATAACAACGGTGATTTCTATTCGTTTACCTGCACACCCTAAGGTAGAAGCCGCTTTATAACATCGCACGATGACATCTTGAGGTTACTTGAGAATAAATATTCATCAACAGATTCATAATGATGTGTTGGTGAATTTTTTGCTTTCAGAAGAACTAACTTCTAACATAGCCACTTCAGTTTGTTGGGGAAATAAAATGCGGGCTATTTGTTTTGATTTTGATGGCACTCTTGTCGATTCTGAAGTGTTCCATGCAGAAAATTGGTCTGGGTTTTTAAAGACATTAGATATCGACTTTTCAATGGGGGCATTTCTAGAGCAGTATGCCGGTGTAACATGGGATAAAGTAGCGATAGATCTTTTTACTCGCTTTTCCATTAGTATGCCTATTGAACACATGTTGCAACAAATGGAAGCAATAACAGAAAAAGCACTAATGCTTGATAATATTCCGGCTAAATCGGGTGTGAGTACATTACTGCATGAGCTCTCGGGAAAAGTGCCTTTAGCGGTCGTTACGGGGGCGCCACGTATCTACGTTGAAGGTATTTTACAACGTCATGGCTGGCTTGAATTATTTGATCACGTTTTTTGTGGTGAAGATGTGGCCTCTAATAAACCTGCCCCCGATATATACCAGCTAGCGTGTGCCACATTGGGTTTTAATCCTCATGAAGTTTTAGCGATTGAAGACAGCGTTACGGGCATCAAATCGTCGTTATCTGCGGGATTAAAAACAGTATTAGTGAGCGATATTGATGTTATCGACTCTTCTATAGACACCTCAATACATGAGCAGCTTGCATTGGATTATTCTTTTGATTCAATGCGTCAAGCACATCAAACGGTATTGAATTTAGTGACTCGTTCAATTAGATACACTTAGTGCTAGCTCGGGTATATAAATAGAGAAAAATACGCAAGAATTTATTATACAGGCAATAAAGATGCAGAACGAAGAAATCATGACTGGCGATATGCTAGTAGAAATCGTTGAAAATCAATTAACTGATGGAAATCCAGTTAAGGTGAAAGAAACATTGATGCGCTTAGTTATGTCAGGTACGCCGCGTGAAGAAGCCGTTCAAATGATTGCTTGTGCATTATCTATCGAAGTTTTTGATGTGGCCAAAAATGAAGGAACATTTGACCTTAAGCGTTACAGTGAAAACTTAACGGCATTGCCTGACATGCCTTGGGAAGTTGAAGACTAAGGTTAGTAAGTAAAAAGCGAAACGTTATATCAATCGATAATCGTTTTGAAATAAAGCCGCTTTTTCGCGGTTTTTTTATGCTATATCCTCTCTACCTTGCTGCACTTAAAGCTAAGTTCAGCTCTCCTTACAAGCACGTCAGAACATTTACTCACCTAAAATGATATAACGCCTCTAATGCTAAATGCACTGACTTTAACTGTGATATTTGTCACGGGTATAAAAGCTGCAGTCTCCTTTTTTGTGATCTTATTATCTTAAACCTGCCTCTAATACTTCATTTGGTTGCTTTTTTGTTAATTAGTCGTGTTTCGTTGTGCGGTTTTGATATGTTTTCAACTGTAGTGTTTAGAGAGCTGTAATTCATATAAATAGTGCTTTGTTCTATAGCTAATCCTTTAAATATGCATTTAACACCTTGATATTACTTATATGCGAGTATTTTCATTAGTGTTTATATCTGCTTTTTCTTTGAATTGTGGTTTTAACCGCTACTTTAGCTCTCAAATCTGGTTAACTGGTCTGCTTTGGGTGCTTATATTGAACTTATATAGTGTGACGTAGCTCAAGATCGGTTGATTATACTGAATTGGAATAAAATACCAGAACCATTTGTTGAATATTGGTTAAAAAACGGTGACACATTCCAAGAGGAATTCATTATTGTGTATATAACTTCTAAACAAGTCAGCAAGGAAAATTAAGATGATTATTGGTGTACCTAAGGAAATTAAAGTTCATGAGTACCGTGTAGGTATGGTTCCAGCGTCAGTAAACGAAGCTGTTTCTCATGGTCATACTGTATACGTTCAAACTCTGGCTGGCTCAGGTATTGGTTTCAGTGACCAAGATTACATCGACGCTGGTGCACAAATTTTACCAACTGCTGAAGCGGTATTTGCTGAAGCAGAAATGATTGTCAAAGTAAAAGAGCCTCAAGCAGTTGAACGCGCTATGCTGCGTGAAGGTCAAATTCTATTCACATACCTTCACTTGGCGCCGGATCCAGAGCAAACTACAGACTTGGTAAACAGCAAAGCAGTATGTATTGCGTATGAAACTGTAACAGACGACAAAGGACGCTTACCCCTACTTGCACCAATGTCAGAAGTGGCCGGTCGCATGTCTATTCAAGCAGGTGCTTTCGCTTTAGAGAAATCTAAAGGCGGTAGCGGTATGCTTCTAGCTGGTGTACCAGGTGTTGAACCTGCAAAAGTTGTTATCATCGGTGGTGGTGTTGTTGGTGCAAACGCTGCACAAATGGCTGTAGGCCTACGTGCTAACGTTGTTGTTCTTGACCGTAATATCGATGTATTACGTGATTTAGACGCGCAATTTGGTGGGACGGTTCAGTGTGTTTATTCAACGAAAGAAGCGATTGAAAAGCATGTACTAGCGGCAGACCTTGTTATCGGTGGTGTATTGGTTGTTGGTGCTGCTGCTCCGAAACTGGTTACAGCTGAAATGATTAAGAAAATGAAGGCGGGCTCTGCGATTGTAGACGTTGCAATCGACCAAGGTGGTTGTGTTGAGACATCTCATGCAACAACGCATAGCGATCCAACATATATTGTTGATGATGTTGTTCACTACTGTGTTGCTAACATGCCGGGTGCTGTTGCGCGTACATCAACATTCGCACTAAACAACGCAACGCTACCTTATATTCTTAAGCTAGCTGATAAGGGCTACAAAGCGGCGCTTCAAGATGATAAGCACCTACTAAACGGTCTAAACGTTTACCGTGGTCAAATCACTTGTGAGAGTGTTGCATCTGCATTAGACCTAGAGTTTGTTGCTGCAGATAAAGCGATTGCTTAAATAAAGTTGCTCTAAACTTTAAGAAATCCCTACTTCGGTGGGGATTTTTTTAGCTTCATTTGGTTATATACCCAAGCATCTTGAGATAAATTGGGTCTAACAAATAAACGAATGGCCTTATATCGTTATACTGCTTCTCTGTGAATCTATCCGGTTAATACAATCGTTAATCATTATTCTATGACCGTTATTGTTCATTGCATTTGTTGTTATTTACTATTCTCGAATGCCACTCTCTTACCTTCAAGCGTTTGAATTGTTGTTATAAATTAAAATTCATTGTCATGTGAATACATTGTTTGTTGTCTTTATTTCGAAATGGGAGGTGAGAGTGGATTTATTATGGTGACTTGGGTGTAGTTCTTAATTACCTTTCTTTACGAGACATATTGCTATTAAATCAAAGAGATTAAGATGTGTAGTGATCGTAAGTGTGAATTATTTAGCTTTGATTGTTGACACTATAACAATTAGGAAGGAGAAGGGGGCGATTTAATATATAAGTAGTTATTGTTATTAGGTTTATTCATGTTTTAATAAGTAAAAGTTGTATGTTTAAAATCAATCACTATTTGTTTTTTTAAATGCATTATGGTCGAAATCAAATGACATCGACCATAATTTAAAAAGTATTAAGCATGTGCAAAGATAACACTACCATTTTTGATGGTATCAATGATTTTCTTCGATAATTTTTTAGGTAAAGCCGGGCAACCCCAACTGCGACCTAAGTAACCGTTTCGCTTTATAAAAGTCTCTGTCGCATAGTCAGCCCCATGAATCACAATGTAGCGACGACGTGCATTATCATTGATGCCAGCAGTAAGTCCATCTAACTTTAGCGAGTAACCATTGCCACCGTTATAGGTCGTTGACGTCAGATATGTACCTAACGAGCTTTTTCTCGAATTAACAGTATTAGAGAAATTTTTCGCCATTTTACCACCGCTGTTTACACCATGAGAAACATACGTGCTGTACAGTAATGTATGGTTTTTTAAATCAATAACAAAGAATCTTTTTTCAGTTGAAGGCTTACTGTAATCAATGATCGTAAGTAGCGACTTCTTTTTTCCCTTAGTATTGGTGTATGCGTTAAATCCTTGTTTGAAAATTGCATAATCAATAACGCCTTCAAGATTTGTCTTCTTGTAAACGTACTGTACAACAACATCAGCATTATTATTAGAATATGAACTACTTTTGACATTACTCGCAGATGCCTGAATAGGCAAATAAAAGAAAATCAAAATGCATAGGCAAATTGCTTTTTTCATTTTACTTACTGAACACTCTTTTTATTATTTGTGTTAACGGGATGCAGACTTTAACATAAAAAATAATAAAGTTTAGTGCTTAAAGCGTAAAGGAATGTATATAATATTTTTCACTACATAAGCGTTGTTTGAGACGATGGCGTAATAATTAATTTAATAACAGGTGCTTATTTACTAAACATCGTTTAATTAGGCTTTAAACCCAAGGTTGCAAAATTGAATATAAAGGTGAAACTAAGTTTCAGTCTCGCATTATAATGTATTGTTATTTATTAATAAAATTATCTGTATTTATCTAACAACGTTAAAAATAGCCCGTTGAACTGTTTGGCGAAAAAATGAGCACAATATCTCATTTTTTGTGAGGGATGAACCCTGAACATTAACGTATATGCAGTTGATTTCTTTGTTTTGCTGATGGCGATCACTCTTAGTACTCGCTGGGTAAATGAAAGCGCAGATACTATCTGCGCTTCAAATTAATGATGTCGATTAGCTTAAATTGAGCAAACCGTTGCCCAGCTGCCATCGCCTCCTGGTGTTGAGCTTGTCCACCAGTTTGCTTGGTAGATTACGCCGTTGTGAATGATTTTGTCTCCTTGATTAGCGTGGCTAGGCTGACCGCCCGAATCTGTTTGTGGCCAGTTAGGGTAAGTGTTGATGCCTGTAGTATTACAGTCGCCGCCATTACCACCACCTGAGCCAATACTCCCTAGCGGTAGATCGGGATGCTCAAACTTAAGTGCATATTCTTTACCGTTAATGTTAACGGCATAATTAGCAGGTCCAGATATTGGGAGGTAATAAACCATATCCAGCTCGTACGTGCCGCCATTGGGTAAATTTTTCCAAGACGGTAGGGTAAAGGCAACACGGTGCATTTCACCTTGTAGTCCGCCAATGTTATTCGCAGCTGTGTGTCCTGATGCTATAACCGCTAAACCGCCACCAGATTGATCGGTAGCGTTATCTGGCGCTGATGTTGGAATATCAAATTGGAATTCCGTGCCACCAGGAAGTTCAGATCCAGTGTTGTTCGTAAAGGTTAACTTAGGGTTGATAGGGTAGTTTTTGTCGCCCACCTTAAAGCCACTGATTGATACTGTAATATCGACGGCTTCTGTTGGTATCGGACCTGTTGCGACAGTATTTCCATACGGTGTAGCAGACTTAAACTTATCATAGATAGCTTTTGTCATTGTGTTACCCATATGGTATTCGCCGTTTCCGGTCTTACAGGCATTTTCTGTTGCATCAATACTGGTTCGTTGGCCATTAGCATCGAGCACATAGCAGTTATAGTCACCTGCCAGCTCCCAGAACATGATGCCACCGATCTCTTTATCAACGATGTAATTAGCTTTAACGTTTATGGACTCTTTATCTTCAGTAGATAGGAATACTTTCTTCTCGGCATTCCATAACCAAGGTGCAACAGCCACTTCATCGTAATTGCGCGCGTAAGTACCCACAAGTGGATTATTTGATGGTGTAAGCCCATAAGAAGCAGTGTAAGTACCGTAAATGCCTTGTGCTAAGTTCATTGCATGCCACATTGGGTTTGAGCCTGCGCCCATTTCATCACCAGCAGCCCCTTTGTCGTGCCACAAGTTATCAATACCCATTGCACCATTACCGCACTTATTTTTCTCGCCTTCACCTGTACCCGCTAAACATTCTGCTTGATTAGGCAGTGGTGCTTTACCCCAAAGCCCATTATTTCCACCTGTGACACCTTGCCAACCACGCGTATAATATGGAACCCCAATATTAATACGCCCTGCAGGCATTGAGCCTCGGAAGTAGTGATATGCCCAGTCAGTATTCAGGTAACCAATACCACCATAAGCTGCAGTGTCATAGACATTCCACATAGCAAGCTCTGAATCTTTACCTGTGTCGTAAAGGGCTGCGTTATGACCTACGTGTTCATTCCATGCACCGTGCAGATCATAAGACATGATATTGACATAATCGAGATACTTAGTGATCTCCATTGTTTCCATACCGCGTAACAAGTAGCCAGAAGATGGAGCAGCGATGGTTAGCATATAGTGAATGCCATCATTAGCACTGGCTTTATCTAATTTTTCACGTAGTACACGCATTAACTCATGGTATGAACGCATGAGGTAAGGGCGGCGAGCTTCGGCAAAAATCATATCGTCAGGATTACCAGCGCCCGACATACTGGTTGGGTATTCGTAATCGACATCGACACCATCGAACTTGTATTTACGAATCATTTCAACTGCAGATGTTGCAAATTTTTCGATACCAGCATGGTTTATGCTGCCATCGGCATTGGTTGTCATGGTGTAGAAGCCACCATCGGCAATGCGATCACCGTTTGGACCAAAGTGGCCGCCTGTTTCAGCCCACCCACCGATTGAAATGAGCGTTTTCACATCATGCTTAGCTTTGGCTGTCGCGAGTGCACCAAAATGCCCTTTAAAACCTAATGCTGGATCAATTTCAACGTTGTTCCACTCCATACCCACTGCTGGGTTAGTCGGGTCGTTAACGTCTCCGATATTCACGTTGCCATCAGCACCAATACTCACAAAAGCATAGTTAATGTGAGTGAGTTGCTCCCAAGGGATGTCTTTTACAAGGTATGAGGTTTGCGCATCATCACCTGCGCGCCAACTTGTAAAGTAGCCAATCACACGGCGAGGGTGATCTGCGCCCATGACTTCACGTCCATCTTCGTCATAAATACTACAGTAAGGGACGGTTACACCCTCTGTTTGATATAGACCATCAGGGCGACAATTACCGGCAACAGAACCATCAGATACTGTAAGTTGACTAATCACAGAGTCTGAGGTGGCTCCTATATCGTCAGTAGCACGAGCAAAAAAGCTGATGCTTCCAGGCTGAGTAGCAGTGTATGTGAGTGTGTATGGTGACGTCGCGGCTGTACCAATTAATGCTCCATTGGCAAAGAAGTCGACTTTATCGATTGTGCCATCAGAATCGGCAGCAACTGAACTCAGTGTTACTGTTGCACCAATATTTACACTATTGGCTGAGAGGGTTAGATCTACTGTTGGTAATTCATTTCCACCTTGGGCAGCATCAACAGTAATAATGACAGCTGAGCTGGTTGTTTCAGCGCCTTTATCGTCGACTGCCTTCGCTGTTACGCTGTGTTGGCCTGAAACTGCCATCCATGACAAAGCAAAAGGGGTTGACGAATCAGAACCGATTAATGTGCCGTTAGTATAAAAATCTACGCGTACCACTGCGCCATCTGCATCTGCTGCATTGGTAGTAATCGAAACAGTATCACCTTCTGTAATAATATCAGAAGCTGATGGCGAGCTTAGCGAAACCGTAGGTGCTTCGTTGCCTATACCTCCATCGGTTTTACAGCTATCGAGTAAAGACCATTCTTGAGAGGTATTAGAGTGGGTAGATGGTGATTGCCCTTGAGTCCACCAGTTTGCTTTATAAGCAATATTATTTTCTTGTACTTGCGCTCCTCCAGAATAGGAAGAGCTTGAGTTCCATTCTTCTATACTGCTGCAATCTATAGCTGCCTGCGCATTAAATGCAAGTAAACAAGAAACGGTGAGGGTACTGAGCGTAAATAAGGGCTTAGATATCGACCTTTGTTTCAAATGGCGCATGTCATCATCCTTAACACATTGTTTCATTGAATTGATAAAATCACGTTGACCAGAAAACTTTTGTTCTGAACAAAAACAACTATAGGGTTGATGACAAAATGCGCACAATTGTATGTCTTGTTTTACATACCAAATCGCAAATAACTGTCGTTTTTATGTAACGAAAATGATCTTATTTTGCACCGAGAACTAATTTGAATGCCAATCTGAGCAAGAAATATTTGTGGTATGTGTGAGGTTCGAGAGCATATTTAGATTGAAAATAAATATCTTTTATTCATTTTGATTGTGAATGGGTTGGTTTCGATGTATTTACAGTGTTAAGGTTAATTGCGGTTGAATTGGCAAAAATGAAATAAAAAAAATGATTAGTAGCAGGATAATGCTATAAATAAAGTGTGACATTGCTCCATAGAATGTGCCGATTTCCACGATTATATCGATATTTAGAAAAGAGTAAGAGTAAATGGATTTTTCTGTTGTAAGACAACCTATTTTTAATCGTCAGCAAAATAAGGTTGCTTACCAAATAAGTTTTATGAATAAAACGCAGTTTTCTGACAAGTGTATTCCTATGTCTGTTTTCTCAGACAGATCTGATCCTCGTAAATTGAACGATTTATTGGTTCATGCTGGTCTCAATCAGTATTCAGACAATAAAGTGTTGATTATTACGTTTGAGAAAAATACATTTAAAAATATTATCGAGTACTTCTTTTCTTCACGTGGCTTAGTTATTGAATTATCAAAACAAGAAGTTCTTGATACGGAGTTATTAGACTTAGTCCAAAAAGCATCTCGTAATAATTACTTTTTAATGATGGATGATCGTGTTCTTTATAACGGATTTGAAAATTACCTGAAAAATATAAGCCATGTGAAGATATCGGTTAAAAACAAGAAAAGATCGCTAGTCGAATCATTGATCAATAAGGCAAAAAGGTTCAATTTGCGTATTATTCTTGATGATATCTCTTCTTATGAAGAGTTTAAGCAGTATTCTTTGTGTAAGGTCGACTTTTTCAAAGGTGATGTTTTTTCAAAGCAAAATCTTGTTGAAGTTAGAACAAATACTTTGAATGAAGGCATTTTACTTAATGTATTTCAGCATGTTATGACGGACAATTACTGTTACAAAGAGCTAACGAGTATTTTTGAGTCTGATATTAAATTAACGCATAAATTGATTTCTTTTCTGAATACGTCTTTGTATGGCAGACAGGGTACGATTGGTTCGATAAAGCAAGCTGTATGCTTTATGGGTGAGAATAATATGCGGAAGTTTATATCGTTATTAACGGCTCAAGAATTAACGCAAACAAGAACGACTGATATTTATACGAAAGCGGTCAGTCGAGCACGTTTTTGCGAGTTGGTTGCAATAAATACAGGTAAAAATAAAACATTTATCGATAGGGCTTTTTTGGCTGGACTATTTTCAAACCTTCCCGATATTTTAGGCTTAGATATTCAAGAAGCGTTAGATATGCTGAAGGTTAATGATGAAATTAAAAAAGCCTTATTAGGGCAAGAGTGTGATCTTAAAAAATACCTGGAAAGTGTTATCGCCTTTGAGCAGGCTGATTGGCAGTTACTTTATAGTGTAACGGAAGGGAATGATATTTCGCCAGATTTGGTTGGGCGTTTGTATAATCAAATGATCCGTGAAGTACGTAATAACAGTTACTTACATTAATTATAATGAACAGCTAAAAAGGCTTCGTTTTCACAAAGCCTTTGTATTCCCATTGTAATAAAATAGAAAAAAGAGCTTACTTCGCAATACGGGCTTTAAAGTTTGCGCGTGTTGCTTCATCTGCTTGGCTGTACCAGTAATCTAGCATTTGACCAGCTACAGTTGTTTTGTCGCCATTCTTATTTTGAAGAGCAGGGTAATCAGCAGGATTAATCGTTGCTGGAAGTGTTACCGCTATTGCACCTGTTGCCATTGCATAGGCCGCTGGCTGAGATGATTGGTTGTAGACTGCCATCTCTTTTTCTAAATCACGACCAAACTGTACGCCATTTTTCATTAGCTTACCCTGCTCAAAATTCACAGAGCTATCTGATTTATTTTTTAGTTTTAGTGAAGGGTTGCGGTTAAACTTTTCACCCTCAAGGCTTGATGTGATTTTAGGTAGTGTTAATACATAATTAGTATCTTGACCGTCAAACGTCATGATAACGATATCTGACTTGAATAAATTGTAATCGCCATTTTCGCGGTAGTTTTCTTCAATGCGGAATGCGATTTGGTTTTTACCATCTTTCAAAGTAAGCGCATTGTTACCATCAGCATCAACACCGTTGACCAGTACAAGTTCAGCACTTTTAGGTAATTCAAGATTTACGTCTGCTAATGTTGGGAAACTCAGTCCACAAGCTGTTAAAGCGATGATGGCGGTACGTAATTTCATGTTTATTCCTTTCGAATTCTAATGACGAATTAAGATAAAGCGAATGTAAGTGTGACAAAGTATTACATTGTATACCCAGCGACCTTGAGTCTGAAGCCAGAAACCTGAATCTAGACTGAACCAGATGTACCCGTAATCAATTTATAGTGCCTTTTGATATCAATGCTATTAAATGCTGTACTAAATATCAGGTTTACATCATTTTTTGCTAACCTTGTTTATTTATTGTGCTAGCGTAACTCCTGTTTTATTTCACACCTATACCCCTACTTCCTCATAATATAGGGATACAAGCATTATATGGACATAACGCTTCTACATGTTTGCCTGCTACTCATAACAGGCTTTTTAGCCGGTATTATCAATACGCTGGCTGGTGGCGGTTCTAATTTAACCTTACCTGCACTAATGATCATGGGCATGCCTGCAGAAGTGGCAAATGCCACTAATCGGGTAGGGGTTGCTATGCAGGCTGTGACTGCTGTATCAGGGTTTAAACGTCATGGTAAGATGGATTCTGACGATATAATTCCTATTCTTATTCCTTCTGTTATCGGTGGTTTAATCGGAGCCGCTGCTGCTGCGTATATGCCAACTGAATACATAAAGCCTGTGCTATTAGGCACAATGCTGACCATGGCGGCTGTGATGCTGGTTAAGCCTTCTCTTATTGCTCCAGAGCCAGGTACGTTAGTTAATAAAGTAAAAGATACTCCGAGTTCGTGGTGGGGGCTGGGTATTGCTGGTTTTTATGGTGGTTTTATTCAAGCTGGAGTAGGGTTTGTATTAATTGCAGCGTTAGCTGGTACATTGCGATATGACTTGGTAAGAGCAAATGCACTCAAAATGCTATGTACATTAGTATTTACTGTTGTTGCGTTAGGGTTATTCATTGCTGAAGGATTAGTGATGTGGGTACCTGGGTTAATTTTGGCATTTGGTACTATGTTTGGTGCACATATTGCCGTTAATATGGCGATTAAAGCACAGCCTGCGACCCTAAAGTGGTTCTTGTTTATAATGACCTTATGCGGCTGTATCGCTGCATTAATGTTTTAGGTACAAAAAAGCCTGACAGAATCAGGCTTTTGTTTAGCGTGGCAATTGTTGTTTGCTCGTTTTTATTTAACGTAGCAAGCAAAACCTTTCAGGTAGAAACCTTCAGGGTAAGCACTGTCTAGTGGGTGATCAGCTGCTTGTCCAAAACGTTCAATAAACTGTACTTCACGGTGCGCATCAAGGGCTGCATCAGCAATGATTTTTTGGAACAAGCCGTTGTCCATCAAACCAGAACAAGAATATGTTAATAACATACCGCCTGGATTAAGAATTTGCATCGCTAGCATGTTGATATCTTTATAACCACGGCATGCACCTACAAGCTGTGATTTAGACTCTGCAAACTTAGGTGGATCCATGATCACAACATCAAAGAATTCGCCACGCTCACGGTATTCACGTAGTAGCTTGAACACATCAGCGTTTACGAATTCTGCATTTTCAACAGGTAAGCCGTTCGCTTCTGCGTTTAATCGTGCTGTATCTAGCGCAGGTTGTGAAACATCAACGTTAATAACTTGGCTAGCACCGCCTTTAAGAGCGTAAAGTCCGAAACCACCGGTGTAACAGAAGCAGTTCAGAACACGCTTACCATTCACATATTTAACGGCGGCTTGGCGGCTATCGCGTTGGTCTAGGTAGAAACCTGTTTTATGCCCACCGACGATATCAACATTGATTTTAATGCCGTTTTCTTCGATAGTCACAAACTTAGGTGGCTCTTCGCCTGAAAGAACACCTGTACGCTGTTTTAGACCTTCTTTTTTACGAACGGCTACATCAGAACGTTCGTATACACTGCATTCTGGGTAACAGATATTTAATGCTTCAACCAGCGCATCTTTTTGTTCTTCTGCGCCAGCACTTAGTAGCTGACAAACTAAAAAGTTTTGGTAACGGTCAATGGTGATTCCTGGTAAACCATCAGATTCAGCGGCGATTAAACGGTAGCCTGTTAAACCATCACGTGCTGCTAATACATCACGTAAAGCTTGTGCTGCTTTAAGGCGCTTAACAAAGAAATCGACGTTGATTACTTCTTTTTTATCGAATGTCCAAACACGAACACGAATTTGTGATTGTGGAGAATACGCACCACGTGCTAACCATTCGCCTTTGTTATCGTAAATTTCAACAGTTTCACCCATTGAAGGTTTATTTCCTTCAATGCGATCGATACCGCGAGAGAAAACCCAAGGGTGGCGGCGACGAAGTGATTTTTCACGGCCTTTAACAAGATAAATAGAAGCAGTCATGACATGCCCAGTTAAGGAAATCGAATGGGGGCGTATTATGTTGCTGCTAATCATTAAAAGCAAATGAAAAAGCCGCCAAAGTAGGCGGCTTGAGGTAAACCGTTACAGTTTATTAAGCTTTAAGACCATTCATCAAAGATTCAAGCACTTCTGCTTGTTGGTTGAGTCGTTCAATTTCAGTACTCGATTGAGAAATTACGTCACAAACCTGACGTGACTGCTCGCGTACTTGCTCAACGCTAGAGGCAATATTATCTGCCACTGCACCTTGTTGTTCTGCAGCGGCTGCTATTTCGGTACTGCGATCTGAAATTTGCTGATTACGTTCTGTAATTTGGCTGATTTCATTATCGACAGAATCCATTAACTGCTCACTTTGCTGAGCATTTTGAACGGTATTATTCATTACCGACATTAACTGCTGGCTGTTTTGCTGCAAGGATTCAATCATTTGTTGAATTTCAACGGTTGCACTTTGCGTGCGTCCTGCAAGGGTACGTACTTCATCGGCAACAACAGCAAAGCCACGACCTTGCTCACCAGCACGTGCTGCTTCAATCGCTGCGTTTAATGCTAATAGGTTCGTCTGTTGAGATATGCCATTAATTGTTGTGACAACGTCATTTATCTTTGTGGCATTACTGTCGAGTTCAGAGACAGCACTCGCCGCTGCATTAATTTCACTCGAAAGCGTAGAAATAGCCGATTTTGTTTCACCCACTTGTGTGCGACCAAGCTCAGACATTTCTTGTGCTTCTCGGGTTTGATCCGATGTTTGATGAGCGTGAGTAGCCACTTCACGGACTGATGTCGCCATTTCTTCTGTTGCGCTGGCTAATGAATCTAAATGTTGCTGCTGGCTTGCAGAAAGGTTTTCACTTTGATGGCTACGTTGACGCAGGTCACTACTAATTTGCTGCATCATTGCTGTTGCTTCTTGTGTAGCTTGAACCAGTTTTTGTTCACGATCAGCTACGCGATCTATGGTAATGGCAATGGTGCTGAACTCGTCGCGTACTTGAAAGAAGTTCATACGCTGTGTTAAGTCACCATCGGCCAAATTAGCGAGGGCTCTGTTCATGGTGAACATCGCGCCACCGATGAATGTCATTATGAAATAGACACAGGCTAATACAACAACAAGCAGCAGAATAGTAAAGCTGATTTGTGTGGTAGACAGGTAGCTATAGATACTGGACGGATCAATCGCTGATATTACATAGTTCATGTTAGAAACGGTTGAAGAAATTTCACCATTCCCAAGTTTTAATCCACTATTAGCAAGTAATGAGACAGCATCTGATTGGCTAACATTGTATTTTGATAATAATGCAGTTGTTGTATTTAGTTGATTTGTCGTGATTTCAATACGTTGCTCATTAGCGGCATCGACTAAAATGGCACTAACACTGATTATGGCAACTAAAGGAAGAAGAAATAAAAGATAGAACTTTTCTTGTATTTTTAAATGAATGAGGTACTTATCAATCCATCGAAACGCGACTTCTTTCATATTGTTGTCCTGATTAACAAAGAATACGACTGTCTAATGACAATTTACTATATAAGTCGTTATCGGTTAGTTCATAAAATTCTTGAGGTGATATATGTCACAGATTTGTGTGAAGGCAAACGTCAAAGGGATTGTTCAGGGGGTCGGGTTCAGATTTCATACCGCTCACGAAGGTTTACAAGGTGGTTTGAGTGGTTATGCAATGAACTTGCCTGATGGAAGTGTTGAAGTGCTAGCGTGTGGAAGTGAAGCTAACGTGAATAAGTTGCTGGCTTGGTTAGAAAGTGGGCCTAAAACGTCAAGGGTTGATAATATCGACGCTGAAATCATTGAATGGCGACATATTGATGGATTTGAGATTAAATAACATGGTTTTTATAGATTAAACAAATAGTGCGAGTGGAAATTAAGAGGGTGGAATAAAAGAAACAACAGGGCTGATTGAATAACTTAGCGCCCTGTTTTTAGTGTTTATTCATGTATCCAGCAAAGGTGTTAGATACATTTTACGGGTTTTGGTAAGCCAGCAAGTTTTGTTGCTTGCTTCGCTGGCCCTTTGATAAAGAGTTTATAAAGATAACGAGAGCTACCTTTTTCTTCACCGTATTTTTTCGCCATTGCTTTTACAAGCATGCGAATAGCGGGTGAAGTGTTAAATTCTAAATAGAATTCTCTTACAAAGAGAATCACTTCCCAATGTGCTTCAGATAATTCAATACCTTCATCTTGAGCGAGAAGGGGAACAATATCTCTCGACCAATCATCAACGTTCTTAAGGTAACCCTGAGCGTCGGTTTCTATTTGTTTGCCATTAATTTCAAGCATGATGTGCCTCGATATTCGGATCGCAGAAAGGATAGTGATTCGAACACGGTGCTGCAAGTAGAAATGAAAAAATCATGTAAATTGCAGGCAATAAAAAAGCGCCCATTTTGGACGCTTTCAATTACCTATTTAACGATTCACTAATAGAAGTGATTAATCGTTGTTACCCATGATGCCTAAGATTTGTAGCAAGCTTAGGAATAGGTTGTAGATAGAGACATATAACGTAACGGTAGCTGAAATGTAGTTTGTTTCACCACCACGGATGATTGACTGCGTAGTAAGCAGAATCGCCGCTGAAGAGAACAGAACAAACATACCGCTGATTGCTAATGAAAGCATTGGCATTTGTAGGAAGATGTTTGCAATAACAGCAACAATAATTGCCACAAAACCAGCCATTAACATACCATTCAAGAATGATAGATCACGCTTAGTTGTTAGTGCATATGCAGAACAAGCCATAAATGTAAGGGCTGTACCGCCTAGAGCAGGAACAATTGCGTGCCCCATGCCAGCGCCAAGGTACATGTTCAGAATAGGCCCTAGGGTGTAACCCATGAAACCCGTTAATGCGAATGTAAATACGATACCAAGGCTACTGTCTTTGTTCTTTTCAGTTAAGAACATTAGACCGTAGAAACCAACCAACGTAATGATGATTCCTGGGTAAGGCAAGTTCATCGCCATAGCGGTACCTGCGATAACCGCAGACCAAAGCAATGTTAGAGAAAGTAGGAAGTACGTGTTTCTTAAAACCTTATTGGTTGAAAGTACGCTATCGTAAGATCCAGTACGATTGACTATACGATCGTTCATAAGTGTCCCCTTAGGGTTAGTTATGTTGATATTTGTTAAGACATATATGAGGGCAAACGTTCATAATTGCAAGCTATTAACTTGTAATAAAACCATTTACTGACCAAACACATCCTATCTAAGTTCTTGAGTCGAATGATACTTAACATTTCATTATCTTTTTTGGTAAAAATGTAAATAAATGTTTCATTGCCATTCGTGTGATAAAACGTATCGCGATGCAGAGACTTTCTACATTCAACTGTGCTGCTTTATTCGTAGATTACATCATGCAACAAAACAGAAGCTGAATAAAGCTTCTGTTTTTGTTCTCAACTGCATTTAATGCAGTATTTGGCTTAAGAATAACTGCGTACGGTCAGATTGTGGGTTGTCGAAGAAATCATGAGGATTGTTTTCTTCTATGATCTCACCAAGGTCCATAAAGATAACGCGATCGGCAACCTGACGGGCAAACCCCATTTCGTGCGTTACGCATATCATGGTCATACCTTCATGAGCCAATTCAACCATGACATCTAACACCTCGCGTACCATTTCGGGGTCTAGCGCTGAAGTTGGTTCATCAAAGAGCATGATTTGCGGGTTCATGCATAGCGAACGTGCAATCGCGACACGTTGCTGCTGCCCACCAGAAAGTTGCCCTGGGTACTTATCTGCTTGGTCGGGTATTTTAACGCGTTCAAGGTAATTCATCGCTAATGCTTCAGCTTCTTTCTGAGGCATTTTCTTCACCCAAATAGGCGCAAGGGTACAATTCTCTAATACGGTAAGATGGGGGAAGAGGTTGAAGTGCTGAAAACACATACCGACTTCTTTACGTACTAATTCGATATTTTTAAGATCATCGGTTAGTTCGTTACCAGCAACAACTATCTGACCCTTCTGGTGTTCTTCTAGGCGGTTGATGCAGCGAATCAAGGTTGATTTTCCTGAGCCAGAAGGACCACAAATAACGATCTTTTCACCTTTAGTTACGGTTAGGTTGATGTCTTTTAGTACGTGAAATTGCCCATACCATTTATTAACGCTAGATAGTTGAATCATTGTATCGGTCATAATAGATAGATCCGACTTTGTTGTTTTGTCCAAAGTGGCTTCACCACCAGAAAAGTTACTACTTGCAATCAACGTACTGCTTGTCATAGTGCTATCCTTGCTTATCGTTTATGACCCGTGTGCAATTTATTTTCTAAAAAGATACTGTAACGAGACATACTGAAACAGAAAACCCAAAAAACGAGAGCGACAAAAATATAGCTTTCTGTCGCAAAGCCTAACCAGTCGGGGTCGCTGTTGGCGGCTTGGCCAATACCTAACACATCGAACATACCGATGATCAATACAAGGCTGGTGTCTTTAAATAGACCAATAAAGGTGTTCACAATTGAAGGGATGGTAATCTTTAAGGCTTGCGGTAATACAATCAGGTACATACTTTTCCAATAAGAGAGCCCCAGAGCATCTGCCGCTTCGTATTGACCTCTAGGTATTGCTTGCAACCCACCACGTATAACTTCTGCCATATAGGCGGCGCTAAATAACACCACACCGATTAATGCCCGAAAAAGCTTATCCATTTCCATTTCTGAGGTTAAAAATAATGGCAGCAGTACAGAAGCCATGAATAACACGGTAATAAGGGGGACACCACGCCATATCTCGATATAAACGGTACATATGCTACGTATTATTGGCATTTCAGAACGACGCCCAAGAGCGAGTGCTACTCCAATAGGCAGTGAAACAACAATGCCTACAATCGCAATAACCAGTGTGACAAGCAAACCACCCCATAAGTGGGTATCAACAACTTCTAAGCCAAATACACCGCCGTATAACAAGAAGGCAGCAAAGAAAGGGTAAACATTAACAAAGAATAACCAAATCCATTTTCTACCCGGTGTTTTTTCTATCACAAGCAATGAAATGAAAATTGCTAGCGTGAAATAAAACAGCTTTGGTCGCCAAAGTTGGTCGGCAGGGTAGAATCCGAACATGAATTGGTCAAAACGGACATTAATAAATACCCAACATGCTCCATCACTAGAACATGCATCACGCGTATCACCAATCCAATCAGCGTTTATAAATGCCCATTGGATAACTGCCCATAATCCCATTATTGCAAAATAAGCAAGGAAAAGGGTCACGATAGAATTTGTTATCGATGAAAATAAGTGCTGACGAGCCCATCCAATAATACCGACAGTATTTGCTGGTGGTGGTAAGTCAGGCTGAAAATTATGATGATTCATTATATTACCTCTCCACCAAAGCGACTTTCTTGTTATACATATTCATAAAGAATGATGTAATTAAGCTTAAACTTAGGTAAACCCCCATAGTCATAGCAATAATTTCAATAGCTTGACCTGTTTGGTTCAACGTTGTGCCAGCAAAAACAGACACAAGATCGGGATAACCGATAGCCATCGCTAATGAAGAGTTTTTGGTAAGGTTTAAATATTGGCTAGTAAGAGGTGGAATAATGATTCGCATCGCTTGAGGAATAACGACCAAGCGTAACGTTTTACTTCGTGGTAAACCTAAAGCAAGCGATGCCTCTGTTTGCCCATGATTGACGGCATTAATGCCTGAACGCACAATTTCAGCAATGAAAGAGGCGGTATAGATGCTAAGTGCGACAAGTAAAGCGGCTAACTCTGGTAAAATAGAGATACCACCACGAAAGTTAAACCCTTTTAACTCTGGATATTCAACCGATATAGGCATACCTGCTGCGAAAAAAGCAATAAGTGGTAAACCAATTACCATGCCTATGGTTGTGAGTAATATGGGCGATTGCTCCCCTGTGTCTTGCTGTTTTTTATGTGATCGAATGGCATATATGATGGATAGCACAACCGCTAAAGCAAATGCTGCAAATATCCAACCTGAACCTTCATTAAATACTGGGCCAGCAAGATAAAGCCCACGCACATTAATAAAAAGGCTTTCGCCAATGCTTAGGCTCTGACGTGGTGAAGGCAGTGCTTGAAGTACTGCAAAGTACCAGAAGAAAATTTGTAATAAGAGGGGGATATTACGGAATGTTTCGATATAAAGCGCCGCAAAGCGACTGATTAACCAGTTTGAAGAAAGACGTGCAATACCGACGGTGAAGCCGATAATTGTCGCTAAAAAAATACCTAAAACAGACACTAACGCTGTATTTAGTAAGCCGACAAAAAAGGTCCGACCATAAGTATATGTTTCATCGTAATCGATCAGTGTTAAGCCAATACCAAAACCAGCTTCTTGGTTGAGAAATCCAAACCCTGTTGCAATACCGCGTGCATCAAGATTTTCCAGTGCGTTATTTATGATGTTGTAAAAAAAGAAAAGTAAGCCCAATACTGCGATTAGTTGAAAAATAATGGCGCGAAAAGTGGGATTATAAAAAAGGTTTTGTTTCTTAGGTAGATTCGCTACATCCGATGTATTTAACGCTTTTGCTGTTTTAGGAGCCATACAACAACCTCAGTTCCTATTGAGATGTTGGGAGGCAGCAATAATGCCACTGCCTCCGCTTCATAATACGTAGATTGATTTAAAATTAACGAATAGGTGCTGCGTATTGAATACCGCCATCCTTCCAAAGTGCATTTAAGCCACGTTCGATTTTAAGAGGTGAACCTGTACCAACAGTACGTTCGAAGCTTTCACCATAGTTGCCAACTTGTTTAACGATTTGGTATCCCCAATCATCACTTAGGCCAAGTCCTTTACCTTTAGGACCATCTAAACCAATTAGACGACGAACATTTGGATCTTTTGATTCTTTCATTTTATCGACATTTGCAGATGTAACGCCGTATTCTTCAGCATTAAGCATTGCACTTAATGTCCACTTAACAATATTGAACCATTGATCATCGCCTTGTCGAACAACGGGCCCTAGTGGTTCTTTAGAAATAACGTCAGGAAGAACAACCGCAGAAGCAGGTTCGGCAAGGTTTAGACGAAGTGCATATAATCCTGATTGGTCTGTGGTTAATACGTCACATCGGCCAGAGTCAAAACCTTTTGATGTTTGTGGGGCGGTATCAAATACAACCGGGCTATATTTCATGCCATTAACTCGGAAATAATCGGCAAGGTTAAGCTCGGTTGTTGTACCAGATTGAACACACACTGCAGCGCCATCAAGTTCTTTGGCACTTGAAATGCCTAACTCTTTTTTTACCATAAACCCTTGGCCGTCATAATAGCTAACACCAGCAAAGTTTAAGCCGAGAGCACTATCACGGTGTAGAGTCCATGTTGTGTTTCGAGATAACACATCAATCTCGCCTGATTGAAGTGCTGTAAAACGTTCTTTTGCTGTTAATGGAATATATTTCACTTTTGTTTTATCACCGACAGTTGCCGCTGCGATTGCTTGGCAGAATTCAACATCTAGCCCTTCCCATTCCCCTTTAGAGTTTGGATTTGAGAAGCCTGGTAAGCCAGCACTCACACCACATTGGACATAACCTTGCTTCATTACCTTTTCTAGGGTTGTGTTCGCTGCTGATGCATTAACCGCGAAAAGTGCTGATGTAGTGGCTATCGCCGCAAGCAGTACGGATGATTTTTTAGTCATTATTGTCGTCCTTGTTTAATGTAAAAGCGTATGTTGTGTTTGTTTTTGAATATGCCGCTGTATTAGATGTAAATATAATGTTAACAAATACAAGTATAGAAACAGAATCCTTAACGTCTATTCTTATGACGGTTTCTGATCACGTTTTCGTTAATTCTTTATAATTAGCAAGTTACATACCAAAATCGCCACATGAGTTTTTATGCTGCATTGTGGCTTGGATATTCATCATGGTTTGGTCGGTTTTAATGAGGTTAATAGCCGTATCTGTAATGAAGGAAATGTTAAATGCAGGGGGTAAATTAGGAAGTAAGGATGATGATGTTGTAGTAATAAGAAGAGTTATTATCTATATATTCATGTGCTTATGTTTCTTTTTTGTTGTTGATGGTGAATAATGAATCTACGGTTTTTTATCCCTGAAATTAAGATGCAGAATATTTTAATGAAGTAATGTCGATAATGTCATTTAATCACATTGTATTTTTGCGGCTATATGCACTTTATGGTTTCATGTATATGATTGGTGATAGAGTTTTTTTGCTTAGTTCATGTGGCAATTGCACTATAACAAAGCAAAAAAACACGGAATAAGTAATGAGACTTGTGTGGGCTTGTTAATATAATTACTTATTTGAGACTGTTATTTAACACACGTTGTATATAAAAGCGCGGGCGGGCGATATTCATCGTACTTACCACTTCGCAAATTTAACGTTTTTATTTCGTTGGTGATAGGATTGACGGATGAAGTCCAATAGCTGATTTCTGTTGGCCAGCGATATCGCATTAAGAGGTGCCTGCCATGGCTTTGTAGCAGTTCAATTTCTTCATATGTAGGAAGCCGTAATCCATAGTTGCGACACCATTTTTGAGCGCTATTAATATTTATACGCGACCAATAGTTGTCTTGTTCATTGATGAACATTGGTGGCATATTTTCAGTCGAGTAAATATCTTTGGGCTGGTGATACTGCAATCCATTAAATGTAAAAGAGTAAATAATCGAGTTAAGTACAACTCTATTTTCAACAAGTGTGTTTAGCTTGGGATTATTCGGTGCTTTGGCTGGCGTTATTTGCGTGTTTTTGGACTTTGATACGCTCTTTAATGTAGGTGCCTTAACTAAACCAGATATTGTTTTTGTTGTTTGCCGTATGAATGTGCTTGTTATTTTTTTGGTTTCAAGTTGCTGTTTTGCCCCCATAGCCTTGATATGCGTCGAGTAGGGACCAATAAGGCAACGATACTTACCAGTATCTTCAATTAAATAAGCATTGTCAGGAAATAAGAGGTTCACTTTTCGTGAAAAGCTTTTGTTTGGAATTGCGCTGCTGTAGTTACATTGAACCCAAAAACTACCAGTACTTGATTTTGGTGTTTTTCCCCATAACCCAGCACCAATATCACAAGTATTGTTAAGTTGTTTCCACCCGTTATTAGTCGCTGACGTCTCAACGCTGCATAACGAACGACCTGAAGGTGATATCGAGTTTGCTTTTGCTTGATTTACAAAAGGTAAGCAAGCAAATAATGAGCAGTAAACTGCAAAATGTCTAATGTTGCTAAGCATATCGGTCTACATGTAAATATTAAGAAATTCAATAATTGGACATATAGAAACACAAAAGTTGTCATTAATAAGTGAAATTTCATCTAAATAACGATTTATTCATCATTTTATATATAATTTGCGCAGTTGAGCCAAAAGTTAATAAAAAGAGTTTACAGAGAAGAGTAAGGTACGTATTATCTGCCGCCTATGGAGAGATGGCTGAGTGGTCGAAAGCACCGGTCTTGAAAACCGGCAAGGGTTTATAGCCCTTCTAGGGTTCAAATCCCTATCTCTCCGCCATATTTAGAAAAGGGCGCTGATTTATCAGCGCCCTTTTTGCATATAGTGTCCCGTCCTGAAATGTGTTTACACATTTAGGACTTATTATGACTACATCAATCACCCCCTGCGTTAAACGTACTCAACGCGATTATACTTTGGGCTTTAAATTGCAGGTTGTAGCCGCCGTT